>Ga0209966_1000103_pt1 | contig 38053 bp, 45 predicted proteins | sample RhisoiCoNPM_FD_187575 | JGI IMG/M metagenome (GOLD analysis project Ga0209966, IMG submission 187575) | Arabidopsis thaliana rhizosphere microbial communities from the Joint Genome Institute, USA, that affect carbon cycling - Rhizosphere... | ecosystem: Host-associated > Plants > Roots >... | reverse complement strand
GGGCGCGGGGCCGACGAGCACCATCTCCGTGGCCGCGACGGCGCGGCGGTCGTGGATCAGGTTCTTCCGGCCCAGTGCCGCCTCGACCTCGGGCTCGTGGGTCAGCGCGGCGTCCAGGTCGCCGCGCTCGAGCTGCGGCAGCACCAGGCCGCTGGGCGCCGGGCGCCACTCGATCGCCAGGCCGGTATCGCGGGCCAGCACCTCGGCCAGCCGGCCGGCCAAGCCGGCGGCGAACAGCGTCGCCTCGACGCCGACGACGAGGTGCTTCGACCCGGGCTCCTGCGCCGTGGCCCAGCCGGCGGCGCCGAAGGCAAGCAGGCCCAGCAGGCGGCGGCGGTCGTGGCACGGTGAGCGCATGCCCGCGATGGTAGCCAGCGGCGGGGGCCGGGGCCGCCTGTCACCTGCGCGACACCGGTGCGGCATGCGGTTATGCGCAAAGCGCATGGGTTTGTCCCCATGACCGAACGGTGACAGACCTAAACTTTATGCACGGCCGTGCCAGTATCGGATCGACCGAGAGATGCCGCCGGCGCCTGCCACGGGCGCCGGCGAGATCTCTCACCTCCGGAGTCTTTTCGATGAATCACCCCGTGATGCAGGGCCTGCGCGTCGATGCCCCGCCGCATGTCAGGAACGCCCGCCTGATCGCCTGGGTCGCCGAGATGGCGGCCCTGACCCAGCCCGAGCGGATCCACTGGTGCGACGGCAGCCCCGCCGAGTACGACCGCCTGTGCGCCCTGCTCGTCGCCGCCGGCACCTTCCGCCGGCTGAACGAGGCGCTGCGCCCGAACAGCTACCTCGCGCTCAGCGACCCGAGCGACGTCGCGCGCGTCGAGGACCGCACCTTCATCTGCAGCGAGCACAAGGACGACGCCGGCCCGACCAACCACTGGATGGCGCCGGCCGAGATGCGCGCGATCCTGCAGACCGGCCAGGCCGACGGCACGCCGGCGCTGTTCGAGGGCTGCATGCGCGGCCGCACGATGTACGTCGTGCCCTTCAGCATGGGCCCGCTGGGTTCGCCGATCGCGCACATCGGCGTCGAGCTGAGCGACTCACCCTACGTGGCGGTGAACATGCGGCTGATGACGCGCATGGGCAAGGCGGTCTACGAGGCGCTCGGCACCGACGGCGAGTTCGTGCCCTGCATGCACACCGTCGGCAGCCCGCTGGCGGCCGGCCAGAAGGACGTGTCCTGGCCCTGCAACACCACCAAGTACATCGTCCACTACCCCGAGACGCGCGAGATCTGGAGCTACGGCTCGGGCTACGGTGGCAACGCGCTGCTCGGCAAGAAGTGCTTCGCGCTGCGCATCGCCTCGACCATGGGTCGCGACCAGGGCTGGCTGGCCGAACACATGCTGGTGCTGGGCGTCACCAATCCGCAGGGCCGCAAGTTCCATGTTGCCGCGGCCTTCCCGAGCGCCTGCGGCAAGACCAACTTCGCGATGCTGATCCCGCCGGCCGGCTTGGCCGAGGGCGGCAAGGGCTGGGAGGTCACGACCATCGGCGACGACATCGCCTGGATCAAGCCCGGCCCCGACGGGCGCCTGTACGCGATCAACCCCGAGGCCGGCTACTTCGGCGTTGCGCCGGGCACCAACGACAAGACCAACCCGAACTGCATGGCCTCGCTGACGCGCGACGTCATCTTCACCAACGTCGCGCTGACCGACGACGGCGACGTGTGGTGGGAAGGCATGACCGACACCCCGCCGGCGCACCTGATCGACTGGCAGGGCCGGGACTGGACGCCCGCGATCGCCAAGGCGACGGGCGCCAAGGCGGCGCACCCGAACGCCCGCTTCACCGTCGCCGCGACCAACAACCCGGTGCTCGACCCGAAGTGGGACGACCCGGCCGGCGTGCCGATCGACGCCTTCATCTTCGGCGGCCGCCGCTCGACCACCGTGCCGCTGGTGACCGAGGCGCGCAACTGGGTCGAGGGCGTCTACATGGCCGCGACCATGGGCTCGGAGACGACGGCCGCCGCCGCCGGCCAGCAGGGCGTGGTGCGCCGCGACCCGTTCGCGATGCTGCCCTTCATGGGCTACCACATGAGCGACTACTTCCAGCATTGGCTGGACCTGGGCGCCAAGCTGAAGGCCGCGGGCGCCAGGCTGCCGGCGATCTACTGCGTCAACTGGTTCCGCAAGGGCGAGGATGGCAAGTTCGTCTGGCCCGGCTACGGCGAGAACATGCGGGTGCTGAAGTGGATGCTCGAGCGCGTCGAGGGCCAGGCCGGCGGCGTCGAGCACGACTTCGGGATCGGCCCGCGCTACGCCGACCTGAGCTGGGCCGGCCTGGACTTCACGCCGGCGCAGTTCGAGCGCGTCACCAGCCTGGACGCCGCCGACTGGCAGCGCGAGCTGGCGCTGCACGACGAGCTGTTCGCGCTGCTGGCCCACCACCTGCCGGCCGAACTGAAGGCCGTGCGCGAACGGCTGGGGCGCCGGCTGGCGGGCTGAAGCCCCGCGCCTGCCCCATGACAAAGGCCGCCCGAGGGCGGCCTTGTCGTTGGCGGGTGAAGGGCGCTCAGTTGCGCACGGTCGCGGCGCGGAACAGCGCCTGGGTGGTGCGGCGCGCCGCGCGCTGATCGTTCGACGCCGCGCTGAACTGCGCGTGCCAGTCGGACAGGCCGTCGCGCTCGGCGCGCGCGGTGGCGGGGAACAGCGGGAAGGCGTTGCCGACGGCGCTGACCGACTCGGCGATCGCTTGGCCGAGCATCTGCTGGATGTTCACGGAATCCTCTTCATAACTGGCGAACGGGTCGCCGATGGGTGAATGATCAGGGTTAACCCTTGTCTTTGCCAATGCCGTCTGGGCATGGCGCGATGACGGGTCTCAGCTGCCGACCTGTTCGCGCTCCCAGCGGTGCACCGCGGCGCGCAGGTCCGCGGCCAGCGCCGGATCGGACGCGGAAAGCCGGTTAGCGAGCGCCCACAAGCGAGATGCTTCTTGCCTTGGCTCGGTGCGCTGCGACGGCGTCGCCAGCCAGCGCAGCACTGCCGCGGCCCAGCGGCCGATCGGCGCGGCGGCGCGCGGGACGCGCACGGGGAGGGCAGGAATGTTGACGGTGGCGGTGGTCATGGCGGCAACCTCGGGAAGTGGAGGGATGGCCGCATAGTACGGGAAAACCCTTAGTCGCGTGGGCGACAGGGCCAAACGGACCGTGCGCCCTTCACGCCGGTGGCGGCCTCGGCGGCCATAGGACAATCCGCCGCATGCCTGCCGCCCCCGCCCCGCTGACCGACGCCGAGATCACCGAACTGGACGACCTGCTCGCGGCCGTGCCCGAGCCGCTGGAGCCGCTCGACGCGGTGATGCTCGACGGCTACCTGTGCGGCGTGCTGGCGCAGCCGGTGGTGGTCGACCTGGCCGCGTGGCTGCCGCCGATCTTCGACTGGCGCCTCGGCGACCCCGACGCGCCCGACGCCGGCACCGTGCTGACGCCCGAAACGCCCGGCTGGCATGCCGCCAAGCACGAGCGCGCGCTCGCGCTGATCACCCGCCACCACGCGGTGCTGGAGGCCCAGCTGCGCGAGGACGCCTGGTTCGACCCGCTGGTGATGCAGCCCGAGGACGAACAGGGCAAGCTCCTCGAAGGCGCGGCGGCGATCGGCCCGGGCTTCGCGCCCTGGGCGATCGGTTTCGAGCATGCGCTGAACCAGTTCCCGGCGCTCGAGGACCTGAGCGACCCCGAGCTGCCCGACCTGCTGGCCTGCATCCGCCGCCACCTGCCGGCGCAGGAGGGCGACGAGCGCGAGTTCACCAAGGCGCTCGACCAGGAGCACCCGCTGCGCAGCATGGACGAGGCGATCGAGGATCTGGTCGGCAACGTCGTCGCGATCGCCGACCTGGCGCGCGGCGAGCGGCTGAAGGTCGAGACGGTGCGGCGCGCCGGCCCCAAGGTCGGCCGCAACGACCCCTGCCCCTGCGGCAGCGGGCGCAAGTTCAAGCTCTGCCACGGCAAGGACGCCTGAGGCCGCGATGCGGCTGCAGCTGCTGTCGGACCTGCACCTCGAGAGCGAGGACGTCGTGCCGGCCCCGGCACCGGGCGCCGAGGCGCTGGTGCTGGCCGGCGACATCGACAGCTCCTGGGACGGCCTCGCGGCCTTCGCGGGCTGGCCGGTGCCGGTGCTCTACGTCGCCGGCAACCACGAGTTCGACCGCCGCGAGCTGCGCGAGGCCTGGCCCGCGCTGCGCTCGCGCTGCGAGTCGCTCGGGCTGCGCCTGCTCGAGCGCGAAAGTCTCACGCTGACCGGCGCCGACGGCCGCCGCATCCGCTTCGTCGGCACGGTGCGCTGGAGCGACTTCGACCTGCTCGGCGCGGCCGAGCGCGAGCGCTGCCTGCGCGCGGCGCGCTACTTCACCGAGGTGATGAAGGCCACCCGCGACGGCGCCGTGTTCGACTCGTACGCGGTGCGCGACGAGGCGCTGGCCTGCCGCGCCTGGCTGGAAGCCGCGCTGCGCGCGCCGCACGACGCCGACGCGACCGTCGCGATCACGCATTACGCGCCCAGCCTGCGCAGCGCCGACCCGCGCTACGGCGCGCGCCCGGGCACCGCCAGCTTCTGCAACGCCGACGACGACCTGCTGCCGCTGGCCGACCTGTGGTTGCACGGCCACCTGCACTGCCGGCACGACTACCGGGTAGACCACACCGGCGGCAGCACCCGCGTCGTCAGCAATGCGCGCGGCCTGGGCCACAAGGGCGAGGCCGAGGGCCATGACGGCTTGATGTGCGTCACGGTCTGAGCCGCAGCGTCGGATACTCTCGCAGCAACAGCAACAAGGAGCCCGCGATGAAGATCCTCGTCGCTGCCGACGGCAGCCCCTACACCAAGCACATGGTGGCCTACCTCGCCGCCCATGCCGAATGGCTGGTGGCCGGCCATGACATCACCGTGATCACCGTCAGCCCGCCGGTGCCGCCGCGCGCCACCGCGATGCTCGACAAGGAGCTGCTGAAGTCCTACTACGACGACGAGGCCGAGAAGATCTTCAAGCCGCTGCGCACCTTCCTGGGCAAGCAAGGCGTTGACGCCAATTTCGTCCACAAGGTCGGGCACGCGGCCGAGGTGATCGCCAAGACCGCCGAGTCGGGCGACTTCGACCTGCTGATGCTCGGCTCGCACGGCCATGGCGCGCTCACCAACCTGGTGATGGGCTCGGTGGCGACCAAGGTGATCGCCGGCTGCAAGGTGCCCACGCTGCTGGTCCGCTGAGCGGCGTGCGGCGGCGACCGGCTCAGGCCGGGCGGGCCGTCAGGCCGTCAAAGCAGGAGCGCAGCACCCAGTCGACGATCTGCGCGTCGCTGTGCTGGCCACCCGCCTTGAGCAGGCCCAGCACGGGATCGCAGGCACGCGCGAACAGCGTGTAGAGCACCACCTCGGTGGGCAGCGCCCGGTCGAGGCCGCCATCGGCCTGCGCCGCCTCGATCCAGGCGCCGAGCCGGTCGCTCAGCGCGAACAGGCGGTCGAGATAGGCGCGGTTCGCCATCAGCGCGGTGCGCAGCGCGGAGTTCTGCGCCGGCAGCGTCGGCATCTCGCCGGCCAGCTGCACCCCCATCGTCCAGCGCGTCATCGCGCGCAGGCGGTCGATCGGCGCCAGTGCGGCATCGGCGGCCAGAGTTTCGGCCTGCGCCAGCGCGCGATCGAGCACGCGCACCATCGCGGCGCCGGCCAGCGTCTCCTTCGACGCGAAATGCTTGTAAAGGCTCGCCTTGGCGATGCCGACCTCAGCGGCGACCTCGTCCACGGTCATCAGGTCGTAGCCCTTCTCGGCGAGCAGGCGGTTCACCGCGGTGACGATGGCGTCCTCGCGCACGCGCAGCATCTGTTCCTGGAAGGCACCCCTTGGCATGCCGCGAGTGTAGGCGCGGTGCCGGGCGCATTGGACGCGCTGGTCTTTGGCCAACCGGCGGGTAGGCCGGCGACCAAGCGGTCGCGTCCGGTTCAGTGCGCGAGCGGCGCGGCGCTGCCCCGATCCGCCTCGATCGCGGCATCGAGACCGAAAGCGGTGCCGAGGTCGGCCGGCTCGCTGGCGGACGCCACCGCCGGGCCGCGACGGCGCAGCAGGCGCCAGACGGCACCCAGCCCGTGCAGCAGGGTGTGAAAGTGGCGCATGGCGGACTCCATGCGCCGCAGTGTGGGCGGCGGCGGCACGGCCGCATCGCAGGAAAACGGCGGTGCGCCGCGCCCAGTTCAGGCCTTCGCCGAACGCCTTACTTCTTGGTCGCCTTCGCCTTGTCGGCGGCGAGGAAGGCTTCCATCTCCTCGGGCGACACGAGGCCGTCGCGGTTCGTGTCGACCGCCGACCAGTCGCGTGTCTCGGGCTTGGCGGCCTTGCCGGTGGCGGCGACCGCGCTGCCGGCCACCAGGGCCAGCGCGACGAAGGCGGGAACGAGGATCGTCTTCATGGAGTTTCTCCTTGAGTGTGTTGGCGGGTGGATCGGGCGCGCCGCGGCGCGCCCGGGGTCTCGTCGACTCGCGCAAGGTCTTGCCGGCAATCTGGAAGGAGATGCGGCCGCACCGGGCGCCTCGCGGCGCCGTGCTGACGATGCGACCCAGGCCGCCCAAGCCGCGTGACGCGGCCCCCGGCCTTGGCTACTCCCCTCGATCGCGAAAACGACGCGCTCTCGACCCGATCGCGCCGTCGAAGTTCCGCGCCGTCGGCCCGGGCCTCAGGCGTCGCGCTGCGGCCCGGGCTCGCCGCTCTCGACGACCCAGACGGCCTGGGTGGCGATGCGGGACTCCGGGCGCACCGGAAACGGCGTCGCGCGGAAGTTGCACGAGACGCGCTCGGGGCCGAGCTCCAGCAGCGCATAGCCGCGCTCGTCGCTGCGGGCATGCAGCATGTCCGGGTTGCTGTTGAGCATCAGCGCGGTCATGGCCTCCGACAGCCCGCGCGTCGTCAGTGAACTGGTGACGAACTCGCTCGCCACGACCGCCGAACGCAAGTCCAGCGGGTCGGCGCGCAGTCGTGCGGCGACATGCCGGTGCACGTCGCCGCCGAGACAGACGACGTTGCCCTTGGGCTGCGCGGCGATCGCGCCGAGCAGCCGCGCGCGCGCGGCCGGGTAGCCATCCCAGCCGTCGCTGTAGAGGCTGCGGCCGACCGGCGTGTCGATGCCCGCCGGCGCGATCTGCGTGGCCTGGGCGAGCAGCCGCCAGCGCGCCTGGCTGGCGGCCAGCTCGGCGCCGATCCAGCGTTCCTGCGCGTTGCCGAACATCGAGCGGGCGGGCTCGCCGATCGACGGACAGTTGATCAGCGCCTGCCCGCCGGCACGGCCCGTCTTGCTGCACGGCGGCGGCGAACGGTACTGGCGGTTGTCGAGCGTCCACAGGTCGGCCAGCTGCCCCCACCGGTGGTGCGCGTGGATCAGCATCGACGGCCCGGCCGGCGCCATCGACGGCGACACCGGCATGTGCTCGAAATAGGCCTTGTAGGCGGCCGCCCGCAGGCGCAGTAGCGACTCGGGGCTGCGCTCGTCGAAGCGCGAGGCGTCGTCCGCGTAATCGTTCTCGACCTCGTGGTCGTCCCAGGTCACCAGCCAGGGGTGGGCGGCATGGGCGTCGCGCAGCGCCGCATCGAGCTTGTAGGTCGCATGGCGCCGCCGGTAGCCGGCCAGGGTTTGGGGCGTGCCGCCCTCGTGCGGCCGCAGCCGGTAGCGCGGGTTGGACGACTCGTAGATGTAGTCGCCGACGAAGACCACGAGGTCGAGGTCGGTCGCGGCGATCTCGCGGTGCAGCGTGTAGGCGCCCTGCTCGTAGTGCTGGCAGGACGCCAGCGCGAGGCGAAGCCGCCCCACCGGCGCGTCGGCCGCCGGCGCGGTGCGGGTGCGGCCGACCGGGCTGCTCGCGTCGCCGGCGTGGAAGCGGTAGAAGAAGCGCCGGTCGCTCGGTAGGCCCTCGACCTCGACATGCACGCTGTGGGCATGCGCCGCGCGGGCGAGGACTTCGCCGCTGCGCAGGACGGCGCGGAAGGCCTCGTCCTCGGCGAGTTCCCAGCGCACCGCGATCGGCGCGCTTGGCAGGCCGCCGAGCGGCTCCATCGGCTGTGGCGCGAGCCGGGTCCACAGCACGACGCTGCTCGGCCCCGGCATGCCGCTGGCGACGCCGAGCGTGAACGGGTAGCCGCTGCCAGCCGGCAGTCGCTCGACGCCACCACGGCCTTGCCCGGGCGCGAACAGGCTGCCGAGCGCCAACGCCGCGGCGCTCGGCGCGAGGCCGGCGAGGAAGGTGCGGCGCTGCATCGTGGCCTCGATTCTGCCGGGTCGCACCGCGTTGCCCGGGCGGCACGGCGTTTGCAGCAATTGGTCACCGTTCTCCCCCATCGAGTGGATGGTTGTCGCGATGGGCCTCGCCTAGGCTTTGCGCTTCGCTCGCCTCCACGCCTCAGGAGTCCTCCATGAACCGCGCCTCGCTGCTAGCCTTGACCTGGGGTACGGTGGCGGCCGCCGTGGCCAGCGCGATGCTGCTGGCTGCCGTCGGCGAAGACGAGGAGCTCTGGCGGCTCGACGGCGGATCCGACGCACCTGGACGCGGCGACAGCGCCGCTGCGCGCCCTGCGGTGGTGCCGGGGATGGCAGCGCCGGGCGGGCGGGACGCGCAGCGCGGGACCGGCCGGCCCTAGGCGCTCAGCGCGGCCTTCGCGCCTGCGACCAGCGCCGCGCCCACCTCGTCGAGCTTCGCGGCGCGCTGCGCCGGGCCGCTGTCGTCACCGAGCTTCCATTGGTGCCAGTGCAGCGTGACGGGGATGTTGACTTCGGGGTGCAGCTGCACGAGCTCGCCGCGGTCGAGCCGCCCGCGCACCTGCAACTCGGGCAGCACGCCGATGCCCCAGCCCAGCGTCGCGGCGCGCGCATAGGCCTCGGACGAGGGCACGAAGCGCTCCTCCAGCCGCGGCGCCTTGACGCCGAAGGCGCGTGCGACCCACTGCGCCTGCATGTCGTCCTTGCGGTTGAAGACCAGGAAGGGCGCGGCTGCGAAGTTGCCGCGATGCAGGCCGTTCGCGGCATCGCCGCCGAGCACGCGCGCGACGAAACCCGGGCTCGCGACGGCGATGTAGCGCATCACGCCGAGCACGGTGACGCGGCAGCCGCGCAGCGCCTGCGGCACGGTGGACACGCAGCCCAGCACCTGGCCCTGGCGCAGCCACTCGTGGGTGAAGTCCTGGTCGTCGACGATCAGCTCGAGCCCGAAGCCGTCCGACAGGCCCTGCTGCACCAGCGGGTCGAGCGCCGGCAGCACCCAGGTCGCCAGGCTGTCGGCATTGACCGCGATCGGCAGTCGCGCCTGGGTGTGGACATGCTCGCCGAGCTCGCGCGCGACGTCGGCGCGCATCGCCTGCAGCTGGCGCGCGAAGCGCAGCAGCACCTTGCCCGGCTCGGTCAGCCGCAGCGGCCGCGAGCGCACGACCAGCAATTGGCCGACCTGCGACTCGAGCGAGCGCAGCCGCTGCGACACCGCCGACTGCGTGATCGACAGCCGCTGCGCCGCGCGCTCGAAGCTGCCGGCGTCGGACAGCGCCGCGAGGCAGTCGAGGGCGGCGGTGTCGAGGTCCTGCATCACGGGCTCCGTAGCATCAACCGCGCTAATGTAATGCGAAGAAATTGAATCCGGCTTCACTGATGACGGGGCGCTGCCGAGAATGGCTGCAGTGCCGTCGCGAGCGGCGCAGGAGCTTGTCATGAAGGTCATCGTCCTCGGCGCCGGGATCATCGGCATCAGCACCGCCTGGTACCTGCTCGAGGAGGGCCACGAGGTCACGGTGGTCGACCGCCAGCCCGACGCGGCCCTCGAGACCAGCTTCGCGAACGGCGCACAGATCTCGGTCAGCTTCTGCGAGCCCTGGGCCAACGCCGGCGCACCGCTGAAGGTGCTCAAGTGGCTGCTGCGCGACGACTCGCCGCTGCTGTTCCGCCCCAAGCTCGACCCGCAACAGTGGCGCTGGGGCCTGGCCTTCCTCGGTCAGTGCAGCGACGCGGCCTTCGAGCGCAACGTCGCCCAGCTCGTCGCGCTGGGTCGCTACAGCCACGAGTCGCTGAAGGCGCTGGTGGCGTCCACCGGCATCGAGTACCAGCGGCTCGAACGCGGCATCCTGCACTTCTTCAGCAGCGCTGCCGACCTCGATGCCGGCGCGGCCGGCGCCGAGCTGATGCGCCGCCATGGCGTCGACCGCCGCGTGCTGAGCCGCGAGCAGGTGCTCGCGATCGAGCCGGCGTTGGCGGCCTACGGCACCAAGCTCCACGGCGGCACCTACACGCCGAGCGACGAGTCCGGCGACGCGCGCGTGTTCACCCAGGCACTCGCGCGGCGCTGTGCCGAGCGCGGCGCGACCTTTCTGTACGGGCAGGCGATCGACGCACTCGAAGACGTCGGCGGCCGCATTGCCACCGTGCGCGTGACCGACCGCGCCACCGGCGAAACACAGGCGCTGCGCGCCGACGCCTTCGTCGCCGCGCTCGGCGCCTACACCGCGCCGCTGCTGCGCCCGCTCGGCGTCCATCTGCCGATCTACCCGGCCAAGGGCTATTCGGCGACGCTGAAGCTGAAAGCACCCGAGCGGGCCAGCGTCGTCAGCATGATCGACGACGCGCGCAAGATCGCGATCTCGCGCCTCGGCGACCGTGTCCGCATCGCCGGCACCGCCGAACTGGCCGGCTACGACCTGAGCCTCGACAGCGCCACCGCGAAGGTGCGCTGCGCGGCGCTGGTGCAGCGCTACGAAGAGCTCTTCCCCGGCGTCGCCGACCCGAGCGAGCCCAACTACTGGTGCGGCCTGCGCCCGAGCACGCCGACCAACATCCCGGTGATCGGCCGCAGCGCGCTGCGCAACCTGTGGATCAACGCCGGCCACGGCACGCTGGGCTGGACCCATGGCGCCGGCTCGGGCCGCGCGCTGGCCGAGCTGATGAGCGGCAAGCGCCCGGCGCTCGCCGGCTTCGGCTTCCATGGCGAGATGCCGGCCGCGCCGTGGCGCGGCGTGCAACGACCGGCGACGGTCTGACACGGTACGGGACGCCGCGCCGCACTATGCTGCGGCCGTGGTGACCGTGACCTTCACCTCGCACCTGCAGCGGCACGTGAGCGTGCCGCGCCACGAGCTGGCGCAGGCCGCGACGCTGGGCGACGCGCTCTCCCAGGTGTTTGCCGCCAACCCGCAGGCGCGCGGCTACATCCTCGACGACCAGGGCGGGCTGCGCACCCATGTGGCCGTGTTCATCGACGGCCAGCGCGTGCGCGACCGTAGCGGCCTTGGTGATGCGCTGCGGCCCGACTCGCAGATCCACGTGCTGCAGGCCCTCACGGGTGGCTGAAACCACAAGGAGACCACCATGTCCGAACGACTCTGGGTCGGCACCCGCAAGGGCCTGATGGCGTTCGGGCGCGACGGCGGCACGTGGCGGCACGCGGGGGCGCATTTCCTCGGTGACCCGGTCAGCCAGGTGCTCGTCGATGCGCGCGACGGCGCGCTCTACGCCGCGCTCAACCTCGGCCACTTCGGCTGCAAGCTGCACCGCAGCGACGACGGCGGCGAGCGCTGGCAGGAGATCGCCGCGCCCGCCTACCCGGCCAAACCGGAGGGCAGCGACGACGCCGCGCCCTGGGACTTGAAGCTGATCTGGAGCCTCGCTTCCGGCGGTGCCGGCGAACCCGGTGTGCTCTGGGCCGGCACGCTCCCCGGTGGGCTGTTCAGGTCGGCCGACCGCGGTGCCAGCTGGCAGCTCGTCGAGTCGCTGTGGAACGAGCCGCTGCGCCGTCAGTGGGCCGGTGGCGGCTACGACTGGGCGGGCATCCACAGCATCGCCGTCGACCCGCGCGACGCCGGCCGGCTTCTGGTCGGCGTGTCCTGCGGCGGCTGCTGGCGCAGCGAGGACGGCGGCGCGAGCTGGGCGCTGTCGGCCAAGGGCATGCGCGCGGCCTACATGCCGCCCGAGCAGGCCTATGACGAGAACAGCCAGGACCCCCACCGCGTCGTGCAATGCCCGGCCGCACCCGACACGCTGTGGGCCCAGCACCACAACGGCATCTTCCTCAGTCGCGACAGCGGGCGGAACTGGACCGAGATCGAGCGCGCCGGCCCGTCGGTGTTCGGCTTCGCGGTCGCGGTGCATCCGCGCGACCCGGACACCGCCTGGTTCGCGCCGGCGGTCAAGGATGAACGCCGTGTGCCGGTCGACGGCCGGCTGGTCGTCACGCGCACGCGCGACGGTGGCAAGAGCTTCGAACGCTTTTCCAACGGCCTGCCGCCGGCACCGGGCTATGACCTCGTCTACCGCCATGCGCTGGTGGTCGACAGCAGCGGCCAGCGCCTCGCGATGGCCTCGACCAGCGGCAACCTCTGGATCAGCGAGGACGGTGGCGAACATTGGAACGGTCTTTCATACCATCTGCCGCCGGTCAGCGCACTAGCCTTTGGCTGAACGCGCGCACTCCCTAGTTCATATCCTCCCGATGGGGGATGCGGATGGCACGCAGAGGCTGAAACATCGGGTCAGCGCTGTCACACGCCAATCGCTCAGTCGGTACGCGCCGGTCGCAAAGCGGCGATCCCGCTTCCCGGCGTGACGAGATTCATGATCCCAACGACGCCCTCCTACCCGGAGGGCTTCAAACAGCCCGCCTCTGTCTTGGAGGCGGGCTCTTTTTTTGGGGCGGGCATTCACGCGCCGAAGCCGCCAGCCAAGGCGAGCTTGAGGTGTTCGACCAGCGCACGCACCGCGCGCGGCAGCTGCGGGCTCCAGGGCCGTAGCGCCCAGACTGCGTCGCCGAAGAAGCCGACCGGCCGCCAGCCCGGCAGCAGCTCGCGCAGCCGGCCGGCGCGCAGCGCCGCGGCGGCGCTGAAGTCCGGCAGCAGGCCGACGCCCAGGCCGGCCACGATCGCGTCGCGCAGCACCTCGGAATTGTTGGCGCGCAGCGGCCCGCCGACGGTGACGCGCTGGCGCTCGGGCTCGTCGCCGCCGCGCGCGCGCGCGCGCTCGAAGGACCAGACGGCCGGCCCCGGACGCAGGTAGGGCAGGCAGTCATGGCCGGCCAGATCGGCCGGGGTCGCGGGCTCGCCGCGGCGCCGCAGGTAGCCGGGCGAGGCCAGCAGCAGCGTGCGCGACGCGCACAGCCGCACCGCGACATGGTTGTCGGGCGGCGCGCTGGTGTGGCGCACCGCGAGGTCGTAGCCCTCATGCGGCAGGTTGGCGAGCCGGTCCGACAGGTCGAGCTCGACGCGGATGCCCGGCCAGGCCCGCAGGAAGCCCTCGAGCTGCGGCGCGACATGCTGGCGGCCGAGGGCGACCGGCGCCGTCACCCGCACCAGGCCCTGCGGCTGCGTGGCGAGGTCGCGCGCGCGGGCCAGCCCCTGCTCGACCTGCGCGAAGGCCGCTGCGGTGTCGTCGACGAGCTGGCGGCCTGCCTCGGTGAGCCGCACGCTGCGTGTGGTGCGCGCCAGCAGCGGCACGCCGACGGCGCGCTCGAGCTCGGCGATGCGGTGGCTCACCGCGGCCTTGGACAGCCCGAGCCGCTGCGCTGCCTGCGTGTAGCTGCCGCACTGCGCGATCACGCCGAGCGCCTGCACATGGGCCCACAGCGACGGGGGAGACGAGATGCTCATGGCGACTATTGTTCACCTGAACGAACAATGAAGTCACGCCGGCGGTCTGGTCAAGGGCGGCTGCGGCGCCTACGCTTGCGCCATCGATTCCAGGAGACCTGCATGGGCGCCCCCGAAGCTTTCACCGCCACCGCCGAGATCGGCCACCACATCGCCGGCCGCGTGACCGCCGGCACCAGCGGCCGCCGCCAGGCGGTCTGGAACCCGGCCACCGGCGCGGTCGCGCGCCAGGTCGTGCTGGCGTCGGCCGACGACGTGCACGCGGCGGTGGCCGCCGCCCAGGCCGCCTTCCCGGCCTGGGCCGAGACGCCGCCGCTGCGCCGTGCGCGCATCCTCAACAAGTTCCTGCAGCTGCTCAACGAGGAGCGCGACACGCTCGCCGCGATGATCACCGCCGAGCACGGCAAGGTCTTCACCGACGCGCAGGGCGAGGTCACGCGCGGCATCGAGATCGTCGAGTTCGCGTGCGGCGCGCCGCAGCTCTTGAAGACCGACTTCACCGACCAGGTCGGCACCGGCATCGACAACTGGGTGCTGCGCCAGCCGCTCGGCGTGGTGGCCGGCATCACGCCGTTCAACTTCCCGGTGATGGTCCCGATGTGGATGTTCCCGGTGGCGCTGGCCTGCGGCAACACCTTCGTGCTCAAGCCCAGCGAGCGCGACCCGTCGCCGTCGCTGTACATCGCCGAGCTGCTCAAGCGCGCCGGCCTGCCCGACGGCGTGTTCAACGTCGTGCAGGGCGACAAGCTGGCGGTCGACACGCTGCTGACGCACCCGGACGTCAAGGCCATCAGCTTCGTCGGCTCGACGCCGATCGCGCAGTACATCTACGAGACCGGCGCGCGGCACGGCAAGCGCGTGCAGGCGCTCGGCGGCGCGAAGAACCACATGGTCGTGATGCCCGACGCCGACCTCGACCAGGCGGTCGACGCGCTGATCGGCGCCGCCTACGGTTCGGCCGGCGAGCGCTGCATGGCGATCAGCGTCGCCGTGCTGGTCGGCGACGTGGCCGACCAGATCGTGCCCAGGCTCGCCGAGCGCGCGAAGGCGCTGAAGGTCAAGAACGGCATGGAGCTCGACGCCGAGATGGGCCCGATCGTCACGCCCGAGGCGAAGGCGCGCATCGAGGGCTATGTCGACATCGGTGTGAAAGAGGGCGCGACGCTGGTGGTCGACGGCCGCGGCCTGACGGTGCCCGGCCATGAGCAGGGCTTCTTCACCGGCGGCACGCTGTTCGACCATGTGACGCCCGAGATGCGCATCTACAAGGAAGAGATCTTCGGCCCGGTGCTCGGCTGCGTGCGCGTGAAGGACTTCGCCGAGGCCGTGGCGCTGGTCAACGCCCACGAGTACGCCAACGGCGTGGCCTGCTTCACCCGCGACGGCAACGTCGCGCGCGAGTTCTCGCGGCGCATCCAGGTCGGCATGGTCGGCATCAACGTGCCGATCCCGGTGCCGATGGCCTGGCATGGCTTCGGCGGCTGGAAGAAGAGCCTGTTCGGCGACCTGCACGCCTACGGCGAGGAGGGCGTGCGCTTCTACACGAAGCAGAAGTCGATCATGCAGCGCTGGCCGGAGAGCACGCCCAAGGGCGCCGAGTTCACGATGCCGACCGCGAAGTGAACGCGGCCCTGCCCCGCCCCGTGCTGCTGGTCACCGGCGCCGGCCGCGGCATCGGCGCGGCGACCGTGCGCCGCGCGGCGGCTGCGGGCTGGGCGGTGGCGGTCAACTACGCGCGCGACGCGGCATCGGCGCAGGCACTGGTCGACGCGGTCGTCGCCGGCGGCGGAGAAGCGGCGGCGTTCGCGGCCGACGTGGCCGACGATGCGCAAGTCGTCGCGCTGTTCGCCGCCGTCGATGCGCACTTCGGTGCCGGCCGGTTGCGCGGGCTGGTCAACAACGCCGGCGTCGTCGCGCCCGCCGCGCGTGTCGACGCCTGCGACGCCGCGCGCGTGCGACGGCTGTTCGAGGTCAACGTGTTCGGCAGCATCGCCTGCGCACGTGAGGCACTCCAGCGCCTGAGCACGCGCCATGGCGGCGCCGGCGGCGCGATCGTCAACCTGTCGTCGGTCGCGGCGCGGCTCGGCGGGCCGGGCGAGTACGTCGACTACGCGGCGACCAAGGGCGCGATCGAGAGCTTCACCGTCGGCCTCGCGAAGGAGGTCGCCGCCGAAGGCGTGCGCGTCAACGCGGTGCGCCCGGGGATCATCGACACCGAGATCCATGCCTCGGGCGGCCGGCCCGAGCGCGCGCGGCAGATGGCCAAGGCGATCCCGATGCAGCGCCCCGGTACGGCCGACGAGGTGGCCGCGGCGATCGTCTGGCTGCTGTCGGACGAGGCCGGCTACGTGAGCGGCGCGACCATCGACGTCGGCGGCGCGCGCTGAGGCGCCTCAGCGCCGTTCGACGACCAGCGGCACGAGCTGCAGCGCCTCGCGCACGCGTTGCGCGGCGCCCTGTGCGTCCTCGCGCGAGGCGTAGGGTCCCGCCTGCAGGCGGTACAGCGGCGCCTCGCGGTAGATCGCCAGCAGCGGCGCGAGCCAGTCCAGCTCGGCGGCGATGCGCTGCTGGAAGTCCTCGACGCCCTGGCGCTCGCGGAAGGCGCCGAGCTGGACCCAGAAGCCCCGTGCAGCGGGCGTCAAGGCGCGCGCCGGGTCGCCGTCGGCGATCGGCGGCTCGCCGGGCGCCGGCAGCGCCGCAACGAGACCGACGCCGGCGCCGGACGGCAGCTCCGGCGTGAGCGGTGGCGCGGGGGCCGGTGCCGGGTCGGGGACGGCCGCCACGGCGGCCGGCGCGTCGTCGGCCGGCGCGCCGCGGCGCCACGAGCCGGTGCGGATCGCCTCGTGCGTGATCCGCTCCACTTCCACCGGCGCGATGCCGCCGGCGACGCCCAGCTTGACCGCCGCCGCATAGCTCAGGTCGATGACGCGGCCGGCGACGAAGGGCCCGCGGTCGTTGACGCGCACGACGATCTCGCGGCCGTTCTTCGGGTTGCGCACGCGGGCATAGCTCGGCAGCGGCATCGTCTTGTGCGCCGCGGTCATCGCGTGCATGTTGTAGACCTCGCCGCTGGCGGTGCGCCGGCCGTGGAACTTGCGGCCGTACCAGGACGCGATGCCGGTCTCGCGGATCGGCACGTCGCGCGTCTCGGGCGTGTAGCTGCGGCCGAGCACCTCGTAGGGCTTGTTCGGCCCGCCCACGCGCAGCGGCTCGACGCGTGGCTCGGCATCGGGGATCGCGGCCAGCTCGGCCGGCGGCGGCGCGACCAGCGGCGGGCCGTCGCGCCCGGACGGGGCCTTGGGCGCCGAGCCGCAGCCGGCCAGCAGCGCGGCGGCGGCCAGTGCGGCCAGTGCGCCCTGCAGCGTGGGCCCGCTCGGGGCCATCGCGTTGTCCTGCATGGGCGCGAACCTTAACCGACATCGCCGCAGCACATGCGCGACACTGGCGCGATGCCGGCCGCCGGCCGGTGATCCTTCTCGCGAGAGCGCCATGGACCCCTACGACCACGACCTGGAACGCGGCCTGGCCAACCGCCGCGCGATGCTCGGCGATGCCTGGGTCGACAAGTCGGTTGCCAACGCGACCGCCTTCAGCGCCGACTTCCAGAACTTCATCACCCGCTACGCCTGGCACGAGGTCTGGGGCCGTCCCGGGCTCGACGCGAAGACGCGCCGCGTGATCGTGCTGACGATCACCTGCGCGCTCGGGCGCTGGGAGGAGTTCGAGCTGCACCTGCGTGCCGCGCTGTCGGCCGGCGAAGCGTCCACGCGCCTGTCGCCCGACGAGGTCAAGGAGGTGCTGATGCAGGCTGCGATCTACGCCGGCGTGCCGGCCGCCAACACCGGCATGTCGATCGCCGCGAAGCTGCTGCGCGAGCTCGGCGAGCCGCCGCCGCCGCGGCCGGCCACCGAGGCGTATCACACGGGGGTTGGCCGCGCGTTCCGCAGCGCTGCGTTGCCGGCGCTGCACTACACCGTGCGCGACGCGCGGCGCGACAGCGGCAAGCCGACCCTCGTGATGAGCCACGCGCTCGGCTGCGACGCGAGCCTGTGGGACGCGCTCGCGAACTCGCTCGCCGCCGAGCACCGCGTGGTCTGCTACGACCACCGCGGCCATGGCGACTCCGAGGCGCCGCACGGCCCCTACACGATGACCTCGCTGGCCGAGGACGCCGACCACCTGCTCGCCGAGCTCGATGCGCGCTATGCGACCGGGCCGGTGGTGTGGATCGGTCTGTCGCTCGGCGGCATGGTCGGCCAGGAACTGGCGCTCGCGCATCCTCGGCGCCTGAAGGCCCTGGTGATCGCCAACTCGACCTCGCGCTACGACGAGGCCGGCCGCGCGCAATGGGCGCAGCGCATCGCCGCCGTGGAGGCCGGCGGCCCCGAGGCCGTGGCCGACGGCGCGATGCAGCGCTGGTTCAGCCCGGCCTTCCATGCCGAGCGGCCGGCTGCGGTGGCGCGCTGGCGGCGCCGCGTCGCGACGACGCCGAAGGCCGGCTACCTGGGTGCCTGCCACGCGGTGATGCACATGGACACCGCCGCGCTGCTGCCGCGCGTCGCGCTGCCGGTGCTGGTGATCGCCGGCGCCCTGGACCAGGGCACGCCGCCGGCGATGTCGCAGGCGATCGCGCAGGCCATCCCCGGGGCGCGGCTCGAAGTCATCGACGAGGCGGCGCACCTGAGCGTGCTCGAGCAGCCGGCGGCCTTCGAGCGCGCGGTGCGCGACTTCCTGGCGACGTTGGCCTGATGGAGGCGCTGACCACGCTGTTGCCGGCAGTGCCCGCCGCGCTGTGGTGGACGATCGCTGCGGCGATGGTGCTCGCAGGCCTGGCCGGCACCGTGCTGCCGGTGCTGCCGGGCGTGCTGCTGGTGCTCGCCGGGCTGGCGCTCGGCGCGTGGATCGACGGCTTCGAGCGCGTGAGCGGCTGGACGATGGCGATCGTCGCGGTGCTCGCCGCGCTGGCGGTGGCCACCGATTTCGTCGCCGCATTGCTGGGTGCCAAGCGTGTCGGCGCCAGCCGCTGGGCGCTCGCGGGCGCCGCGGCCGGCACGGTGCTCGGGCTCTTCATGGGGCTGGTCGGCGTGCTCTTCATGCCCTTCGTCGGCGCGGTGGCGGGCGAGCTCTACGCGCTGCGGTCGGCGGACGGCGCGGCGTCGCAGCGCGCGCTGAAGGTCGGCACCGCGACCTGGATCGGCCTGATCCTCGGCACCGCGGCGAAGATCGCGCTGGCCTGCCTGATGGTCGGCGTGTTCCTCGCCGACTTGCTGCTCGGCTAGGCGATCCCTGCCATGACGCCGTCGGGCCCTTGCGGTGATCTTGCGCCCCGGGGGGCCGTCCGGCGCATTCAAAGATGCAGCGCGATGACCTCACCGACCCCGTCGTCGCTCATCAGCGGCATCGCGAGCACGCCCTCGGACGCCTGTGCGACACCGCTGCGCCATGCGTCGCCGATCGGCCCGAGGTCGGCCGGGTACCGCACGGTGACCGGCCCGGTTTCGAGGGTGCCGCCGCTCGATTCGCAGTAGCCGAAGCCGCGCTCCAGACCGGTGCCGTCCGCGGCCGGCAGCCAGCTTTCGACGCGTCGAGCGATGGGCGTGCTGTGCGACGACAGGAGGCTCAGCACCCAGGTCTGCCGGTCGCGCGTGCTGCACGGAAGCGCCAGCGCGCGGACGATGCCGGCGCTCGCCGCGGTCTGCGCGCGGAGGAAGTTTCGTGCCGTGCCGATGTTGTCGACGAACACCGCCGACTCACGCTGCCAGGCCTCGCCCGGCAGGCCCGAGCCGCGCGGCAGGAAGCCGTCGCGACTGAGGTCCTCGAGTTCGGGGGTGCCGGCGCCGAAGTAGCCGTCGGCGAGGCGCAGGTCGCTCTCGACGCGCGGATCGTTGTGCCAGAGCTCGATCGCGCCGACCTCGTCATCGCTACCGCACAGCAGCACCACGACCGAGGTCAGCGCATCGCCGCGAAAGATCGGCACGGCCAGCGCGCAACCGAGGCCCGCCGCCTGCGCCGCCGTGGCGCGGCGGAACATCGACCCATCCAACCGTCGGAGCAGGATCGGCCGGCCCTCGTCCCACGCATGGCCCGGTAGCCCCTCGGCCCGGCCGAAGCACATCTGCCGGCTGATCGCGCCAAAGGCCGGGGCTGCGTCGAACAAGCCCCCGGCCAGTTCGAGCACCGTGCCGTCCGCGGACGGCGTCCAGACTTCGGCGATGCGGATGAAGGTGCGCATGGTGCCGAGCCGTGCAAGTCGCATGCCGCCGCGCGTTTAACGTCGGTGCATCGGCAGTTCGCCTGCGTTTGCCGCGCCGGGCCGCTGGGCCCGTGGCCGAGCGCCTCTGCCGGGCTGGGGACCGCACCAACTTGAGCAATCCAGGACGGTGCGCGACTCGCCGCGGTCGCATGCCGTCGGTGCCGGTGCGGGTCAGCACCGGCGCGCTGTTCATGGCGCTCGCCTCGGCGGTGTGAGCCGACAAGGCGCAGCGCACCGCAATCAGCGAGGGCCGGCTTCCAGGTCGTCGAGGATCGGGCAGTCGGCGCGCTGGTCGCCGTGGCAGCAGGTGGCCAGCTCGGTCAGCGTGCGCTGCATCGCCTGCAGCTCGTCGATGCGGCGCTGCAGGTCGGCGGCATGGGCGAGCGCGACGCGTTTGACCTCGCGGCTCGGCCGGCCGCGGTCCTGCCACAGCGCGAGCAGCGTGCGGATCTCCTCGATGCCGAAGCCGAGGTCGCGCGCACGGCGGATGAAGCGCAGCGTGTGGACTTCGCGCCCGCCGTAGCGGCGGTAGCCGGCCTCGGTGCGCGCCACCTCGGGTAGCAGGCCGAGGCTCTCGTAGTGCCGCACCATCTTGGCCGACACGCCGGAGCGTGCCGCCGCCTCGCCGATGTTCATGTCGCTCATGCCGCGGGCCTCCAGCGCTTGAGCAGCAGCGCATTGCCGAGCACGCTGACGCTCGACAGCGCCATCGCCGCGCCCGCCACCACAGGGTTCAGCAGCCCGAAGGCCGCCAGCGGGATGCCGACCACGTTGTAGACGAAGGCCCAGAACAGGTTCTGGTGGATCTTGCGCGTGGTGCGGCGCGAGATGTGGATCGCGTCGGCCACCAGGCTGGGCTCGCCGCGCATCAGCGTGATGCCGGCGGCGTGCATCGCAACGTCGGTGCCGCTGCCCATGGCGATGCCGACGTCGGCGGCGGCAAGCGCCGGCGCGTCGTTCAGCCCGTCGCCGACCATCGCGACCAGTCCTTGGGCTTGATGCCGCAGCCCGGCGATGACGGCGGCCTTGTCCGCCGGCAGCACCTCGGCGCGCACGTCGTCGATGCCCAGGCTTTCGGCCACCGACGCGGCCGCGGCGCGGTGGTCGCCGCTGACCAGCACGGTGCGCAAGCCGAGCGCGTGCAGGCGCTCGATCGCGTGGCGGGCGTCGGGCTTCAGTTCGTCGCCGAAGGCCAGCAACGCAAGCAGCGTCGGCGGACCTTCGGTCGCGGCGAGCCAGGAGACGGTGCGCCCCTGCGCCGCCTGCGCGTCGGCCGCCGCCTGCAGCGGCGCGAGGTCGACGCCGAGCTCGCGCATCCAGCGCGTGCTGCCGAGCTTCAGCTCCCGCGTGCCGACACGACCTGCGACGCCACGCCCGGCGACGGCCTGGACCTCGCTCGCGGCCGATGCGTCGGCGCCCGCCGCCTGCCGCACCGCGCGCGCCAGCGGGTGCTCGCTGCCGGCCTGCAGCGCCGCGGCGAGCGCCAGCGCCTCGTCGCGCGTCACGCCGTCGGCGGGGCGCAGCTCGGTCAGGGTCGGCCGGCCGACCGTGAGCGTGCCGGTCTTGTCGAAGGCGACGACGCGCAGCGCGTGGGCGGCTTCCAGCGCCGCCGCGTCCTTGACCAGGATGCCGTGGCGCGCCGCGACGCCGGTACCGGCCATCAGCGCCGCCGGCGTCGCGAGGCCGAGGGCGCAGGGGCAGGCGATCACCAGCACGGCCACGGCATTCAGCGTTGCCACCGACCAGTCGCCGCCCGCCAGGCCCCAGGCCAGCCAGGTGACGAAGGCGATCGCGACGACCACCGGCACGAACACCGCGCTGACCTTGTCGACGGTCTGCTGGATCGGCGCCTTGGCGGCCTGCGCGGTCTCGACCAGGCGCACGATGCGCGCGAGCGTCGATTCGGCGCCGAGCGCAGTGGCTTTCACGGTCAGCAGGCCCTCGCCGTTCAGCGAGCCGCCGATCACGCGCTCGCCGGCGCCGCGCGCGACCGGCAGGCTCTCGCCGGTGAGCAGGGATTCGTCGACATGGCTGCTGCCGGTGTCGATGAGGCCGTCCACCGGCAGCCGCTCGCCGGGCCGCACGACGACGAGGTCGCCGCGCACGAGCTCGGTGATCGGCAGCGTGCGCTCGACGCCGTCGCGCCGCACGCGGGCGGTCTCGGGGCGCAGCGCCTGCAGCGCGCGGATCGCCTCGGTGGTCTGCTGCTTGGCGCGTGCCTCCAGCCACTTGCCGAGCAGCACCAGCGTGATCACCGCGGCCGATGCCTCGAAGTACAGGTGGGGTGCCATGCCCTCGTGGCCCGCATGCGTGAACAGCGTCCACACGCTCAGCCCGTAGGCCGCGCTGGTGCCGAGCGCGACCAGCAGGTCCATGTTGCCGCTGCCGGCGCGCAGCGCCCCCCAGCCGTGGCGGTAGAAGCGTGCGCCGGCCCAGAACTGCACCGGGGTGGCGAGCAGCCACTGCAGCCAGCCGGGCAGCATCCAGTGCTCGCCCCACAGCAGCGCGACCATCGGCAGCGCGAGCGGCAGCGTCAGCGCGGCGGCGATCGCGACGCGCCGTCCCTGGGCGACGTCCGCGGGCCGCAGCTCGGCGGGAGCGTCGGGCAGGCGCAGGTGCGCTGCGTAGCCCGCCTGCGCGACCGCGGCCTCCAGTGCGCCGGGCAGCGTGCCCGGCGCGGCGTCGATGCTCGCGGTTTCAGTCGCGAGGTTGACCGTGGCGCCGGCGACGCCGGGCACCTTCTTCAGCGCCTTCTCGACGCGCAGCACGCACGAGGCGCAGGTCATGCCCTCGATGCTCAGGGTCAACGGGGCGGCGGGGGTCAGGTTCATCATCGGACTCGCGGGTCAGGGTGCCGGCATGGTCGACCTTGACATGATGGCAAAGTCAACGCCGCCGCCAGATGACCCTCGTCAAGACAAGGGGCTTGACCTTGCCAAGGTGGCAAGGCCGACGATGGATGCCGAACCTTCTCAGGAGAACCACATGCTCGACTTCGAAGTCCAGGACATGAGTTGCGGCCATTGCGTGGCCGTCATCACCAGGACGATCCAGGCGCTCGACCCTGGCGCACAGGTGCTCTGCGATGTGCCGACTCACCGCGTGCAGGTCGAGACGGCGCGGCCCCGCGAGGACGTGGCCCGGGCGCTGGCCGAGGCCGGCTACCCGCCGACGCCCGTCGGCTGAGCCGGGCTGCCGGTCAGAAGTCGAAGCTCAGTCCGGCCGAGAACACCACCGGGTCCAGCCGCACGCGCGCCTCGACCGGTGCGCCGCCAAGTGCCGGCAGGGTGCCGGTCGCGCGCGTCTTGACGAACAGCTTCTTGACGTCGATGTAAGCACCGAGCGTCGGCGTCAAGGCGATGTCGGCGCCGACGTGCAGCAGCGAACCGAAGCGGCTCTTCGCCTCCAGGCCGGCGATCGCTCCGTCACTCTCGTCGACCACCATGAAGTAGACCGTGCCCGCGCCGACATAGGGGCGCACCGTGCCGCCGGCATTGAACTGGTATTGGCCGGTCAGTGCGATCGGGCCGTAGCGCACGTCGCCGAGGCGGCCGAAGGGGGCCGCGGCGCCGCTGCCGTCCACGTCGGTGATCGGCGGCACGCCCAGCGTCAGGCCGAGCGACCACGCCGGCGTGAAGCGGTAGCCGATCTCGGCGAGCAGTGTGTTCGCGTCCGACAGCGTCGCGCTGGCGCCGGGCACGGTGTTGCCGGCCACGGCGAGCGAGACGTCCTCGCGGAAGTCGACGCGCCCCACACCGACACGCAAGCGCCAGTCCGCCGTCTGTGCGGACGCCCACGGCGTTGCGGCCAGCAGCAGCACCGAAGCGGCGAGCGCCGCCCTGACGGCGGCTGCGGGGTTGAAGCAGCGGGTGGTGCGCAAGCGGACCTCGCGTGGTTGGCGGCCGATGGAGCGGAGAGTGGCGCGCCCGGCTGGGATCGAACCAGCAACCCCTGCCTTCGGAGGGCAGTACTCTATCCATTGAGCTACGGGCGCAGCGCGGCGGATTCTACGCCGCGCCCTTCGGTGCCCCTGGCCTCAGGCGGGCCCCCTGGACCGGCCCCTTATACTCCCGCGGTTTCGCGGAACGCGTCCGGACGACGGCGTTTGCGCACCGCAGGCACCCCTTCCAGACCCCAAAGCACCGCCCGAGGAGACCATGAGCGCAGCCCCCGATCACGACGAACACAGCCCTCACGAGGGTCCGATCAAGACGCCCAAGCAACTGGTCGTGGCGGTGATCCTGGCCTTCGTCGTGCCGATCACGATCATCGTGCTGCTGGCGCAGTACGTGTCCAGCGGCGCCAAGCCGGCGGCAGGCAGCGAAGGTCTGGCCGCCAAGGCGACCGAGCAGCGCATCGCTCCGGTGGCTGCGGTGCAGGTGAAGGACGCTGCCGATACCGCGGCGCTGAAGAACGGCGCCGACGCCTTCAAGGCGCAGTGCGCGGTCTGCCACGAGGCCGGCGTTGCCGGCGCGCCGAAGTTCGGCGACGCGGCCGCCTGGGCGCCGCGCATCACGGCGGGCTACGACGCGCTGCTGACCTCGGCGCTGAAGGGCAAGGGCGCGATGGCCGCGCAAGGCGGCGGCGATCTGAGCGACCTGGAGATCGGCCGCGCCGTGGTGCACCTGGCCAATGCCGGCGGTGCCAAGTTCGAAGAGCCCAAGGCCGCCGCCCCGGCGGCCAGCGCGGCGTCGAACTGAGATCCGCGCCCGCGGCGCGCGCTCAGCGCGCCGCGTCGCGCTGCGGGCTGAGCCGGTAGCCGAAGCGCGCCGGCATCGCGTCGAACGCCAGTTCCTGCAGCGGCCACAGGCCGGCCTCGAGCGCATCGGCCGCGGCGGCCATGTCGAGCGAACGCACCAGGCCGTAGCCGCGATCGGTGTCGAGGAAGAGCCGGCCAGCCTCGTCGAGCCAGGCGCCGCGCACGGCGAGCGCTGTCGCCTCGGCGAGCTGCGACGTCTGCACCGTCCAGCCTTGCGCCTGCCGGTGCACGCCCAGCACCAGCGGCGCCGCCTCCAGCTCCACGTAGACGCGCTGCGGCCCGTTCTGGAAGTACCAGGCGCCGTCCGGCCCGCCCTGGTAGTTGCGCGCGATGAAGGCGCACAGCCCAACGTGCCGCAGCACGCTGCCCTTCACCTTGGGGAAGGGGCCCGCGGCCTGCGCGCGGTCGTCGCGCAAATACCAGTCGCCGCGCGCATCCAGCGCCAACCAGCCATGGCAGGCCGGCACGGCAGGCCACTTCTTCAGCGCGGCGAGGACGATCTCGTCCATCGGCAAGCCGCGCTCAGTGCGCGCCGTGCAGCCAGCCGGCGACCGCCGCCGGCAGCGCGTCCAGCCGTCCCGGAAACGCGCCGTGCACGAAACCGACGTGACCGCCGTGCGGCGGCTGCCACAGCGTGACCTGCGGCCCGACATCGGCCTCGCGCGGCAGGCTGGCAGCGGGCACGAAGGGATCGTTGCGCGCGTTGAGGACCAGCGCCGGGATGCGCAGCCGCGCCAGATGCGGCTGCGCCGAGGCACGCGACCAGTAGTCGTCGGTGTCGCTGAAGCCATGCAGCGGCGCAGTGAACACGTTGTCGAATTCGTACAGGTCACGCGCCGCCAGCAGCCGCTCGCGGCTGAACAGCCCCGGATGCTGGGCCAGCTTGGCCAGCGCCTTCGGGACCATGGTGCGCAGGAACATGCGCGTGTAGACGAGCCGGTTGAAGCCGCGCGACAGCGCCGCACCGCCGGCCGCGAGGTCGATCGGCGAGGAGAGCGCAGCCACGGCGTGGGCCGTCGCCGAGGCGGTGCCGCCGGCTTCCTGCGCCCAGCGCAGCAGCGCGTTGCCGCCGAGCGACACGCCCACCGCATAGAGCGGCCGGCCGTGGCCGGCGCGCAGCCGCGCCAGGATCCAGCCGATCTCCTCGAAATCGCCCGAGTGGTAGGCGCGCGGCGCGAGGTTCAGCTCGCCCGAGCAGCCGCGGAAATGCGGCACCGCCAGGCGCCAGCCGGCCTGCGCCGCCCAGCGTGCGAAGGCCATCACATAGTGGCTGCGCGACGAGCCTTCGAGGCCGTGGAACAGCACCAGCAGCGGCGCTTCGTCCGGCGCCGGGGTGTCGAGGAAGTCGACGTCGATGAAGTCCGCGTCCGGCGTGCTCCAGCGCTCACGCCGCCAGCCGAGCGGCGGCCCGCCGGCCTGGCGCGCGCCGACCGCGGCCCAGATCGTCTGCGCATGGCCGCCGGGAAGCCACCAGGGGGCCGGGGCATCGGCCGGCGCGGTGCGCCGCTCGGCGAGGACGGCGGTCATCGCGGCGCCTCAGTGCAGCGTGGAGGGCGCCTCGGCGATCTCCTGGATCTCGCGCGCCATCCCCGGGCTCGCGTGGTGCAGCACCATGCGCCAGCCCTGGGCGGTCTTGATGTAGACGTTCGTGACGATCGCGAAGGCGGTCTGCGGACCCTCGTCGCTCATCACGCGGACGCGCTCGAGCACGTGGTGCACGGCGCTGGCATGGGTGTGCAGGCGCCGCACCTTGTCGGGCTGAACGTCGATCGGGCCGCTGCCGAAGATCGCCTCGAAGGAGGCGCGGATCGCACCCGCGCCCACCATGCGCGGCCCGCCGGGGTGCACGCAGGCGACCTCCTCGTCGTCGGACCACACGGCCATCAGCTTGTCGATGTCGGCCTGCTGCAGCGCCTCGTAGAACTGCTGCTCGATGTCGTCGGGCGACGAGGGCGGAGGGGCTTTCGGCGTGGGTGACATGCGGCGGTTGGGCCGGGAGCCGGTGGGCGGCTGAGCGTCGCTCAGTGCGCGTGCAGCGTCTCGCCGGCCGCGAGCCGGTAGACCGTGCCGCAGTAGGCGCAGCGGCCTTCGCCGTGCGCCACATCGATGAAGACGCGCGGGTGCGCGCTCCACAGCGGCATCTTGGGGTTGGGGCAGTACACGACGCCGGGGCCCTGCACATCCTTCGCGGTGACCTCGACCACCGCCTTCACGTCGTTCGTCGGCATGGCGTTCACACCGCGGTCAGCCACTCGGCGTACTTGGGGTTGCGGCCGTTGACGATGTCGAAGAAAGCCGCCTGGATCTTCTCGGTCAGCGGGCCGCGCGAGCCGGCGCCGATCTCCACCCGGTCGAGTTCGCGGATCGGCGTGACCTCGGCAGCGGTGCCGGTGAAGAAGGCCTCGTCGGCGATGTAGACCTCGTCGCGCGTGATGCGCTTTTCGACCAGCTTCAGCCCGAGGTCCTGGCAGATGTGGAAGACGGTGTTGCGCGTGATGCCGTTGAGCGCGCCGGCCGACAGGTCGGGCGTGTAGACGACGCCGTTCTTGATCACGAACAGGTTCTCGCCCGCGCCTTCCGAGACGAAGCCCGAGGCGTCGAGCAGCAGCGCCTCGTCGTAGCCGTCGTCGGTGGCCTCCATGTTGGCGAGGATGGAGTTGGTGTAGTTGCTCACCGCCTTGGCCTGCGTCATCGTGATGTTGACGTGGTGGCGCGTGTAGCTGGAGGTCTTGACGCGGATGCCGCGCTTCAGGCCTTCTTCGCCCAGGTAGGCGCCCCAGGCCCAGGCGGCAACCATCAGGTGCACCTGGTTGCCCTTCGGGCTGACGCCGAGCTTCTGCGAACCCAGCCACGTCAGCGGCCGCAGGTAACAGCTCTCGAGCTTGTTTTCGCGCACCACGGCGCGTTGCGCCTCCATCACCTGCTCGGGCGTGAAGGGGATCTTCATGCGCAGGATCTTGGCGCTGTTGAAGAGCCGCTCGGTGTGCTCGCGCAAGCGAAAGATCGCTGTGCCGCGCTCTGTCAAGTAAGCGCGCACTCCCTCGAAGGCGCCACAACCATAGTGGAGGGTGTGGGTCAGGACATGGATCTTGGCGTCACGCCAATCGACCATTTCCCCGTCCATCCAGATCTTGCCGTCGCGGTCCGACATCGACATGGTCAAACTTTCTCATCCAAAACCCGGATGTTAAGGCGCCAGGCGGGATTCACCGACCAGGTCAGCAAGCCCAGCGCCGCCGCCCGCGTGAGCCCGACCCACCCCGCGAATGAGGGGAAAGGCAGCAAACCGACCGAGCTAGGGGGACGGCAGCTTTGTATCAGCTTGTACATTTCGTTCCATGCGCAGAGGCCGGAAGGTGCCACGGCGCAGCCAAGTCGACTGATGTAGGGCGTCAAGCAAGGTCCCATTTGGTCGAAGGCCCATTCAGCAAGGAGCGCACAAATGCAATCTCGTCTCAAGGCACTGGTTGCCGCCAGTCTGATCGCCACGGGCGGGGCCGCTAACGCCCTGATCGTGGACTTCTACGACGGTACGGATCTCATCGCGACGATGGAGACCTCGGGGGGGACCGTCTTCGAACTCGAGTTCGTCGACGCCCCGGGTTCGGGTGCATTCATCGACTACGTCAACCTGGCCGGTCCCGGTGGGCTGTTCCTCAACCTCGGTGCCCAAGCGGCGTCGGCGAGCTACAGCGCCGGCGGCTTCACCGACGCGGGGGAAACGTACAACTGGCGCATCGATTTCCCGAACTCGAATGGCCCCTTCGGCAACCGCTTCGTCGTGGGCGAGACGGCGACGTGGACCATCGCGGTGACGGATCCCGAGGCCTGGGACTTCAACATGCTGCACATCAACGCGTTCCTCGACGGCGAGTCGATCAAGCTCGAGAGCTGCGTCCGCGGAGCGGACTGCGTGCCGACGACGCCGATCCCCGAGCCCAGCACCTACGCGCTGATGCTCGCCGGCCTCGGCGTGGTGGGTTGGATGGCGCGTCGCCGCCGTCCGGTCTGACCCGGTTCGCGGTCGATCGAGAGGCGCCTTCGGGCGCCTTTCTTCATGGTGCGTCGGTGGCTTCGGCCGGGCGCTCCAAGTTCCAGTGCAGCAGGCGGCCGTCGCGGAAGACCGCCTGGACGCTGGAGCCGCCTGCATCGGTCCAGCGGTAGGTCTCGGCCTCCGGCGCGCCGACGGCGCGGCCCAGGCTGCGGGTCAGCGGCAGCACGGCGAGCATGGGCATGCCCGGCTTCAATCTGGCGTGCAGCATCACCGCGCTGGCGACGCTGCCGACCGGGCTGCGAGCAGCCAGCCGCATCGTGCGCAGCGTGCGGCTGAGCTGCAGCAGCAGCCAGAACGCGATCGCGGTGAGGGCCAGCACGATGCCGCGCCAGCCGTAGCTCCAGGCGCCGGCCACCAGGGCCGCGCCAACCAAACCCCAGCCGAGCAGCGGGTTCATGAGCGTGCCGCGAGCGCGTCGCGCTCGGTCCGGCCAACGCGGCCGCTGCGCAGTGCGTCGGCCCAGTCGCCGCGGCCTTGGTCCTCGGCACGCCGTGCAGCGCTTTCGTGGTCGTAGTTGGTCGCATGCAGCGTCGCGCGCCAGCGCCCGGCGGCGCCGGATTCCAGCAGCGCCCAGCGCGCCTGCGGCCCGTCGTTCTCGACCCAGTGCGGCAACGGGTGCTCGTCGTCGTAGGCGGGCAGCCCGACACTGCCGGGGTTGACGACGAGCGGTCCGTCCGGGAGCTCGGCCGTGCGCGGAACGTGGCTGTGACCGCACAGCAGGACGGCCGCGTCGACGGTGCCGATGCGCGCTTGCAGTTCGTCGAGGCTCGCCGCGCGCAGCCCGCGGGCGCTCGCGTCGCCCCGGCGGGCCTGCGCGGCGTCGAAGCCGTCGACCACGGTTTCCATCAGGTAGACGAGGTCGCTGGTCGGCGTACCGTGGCAGCACTGCACGCCGCCGGCATGGCGCAACGCAGCCGGCAGCGCCGCGAGCCAGGCGCGTTCCGCGTCGCCGAGCGCGCGGCTGGCCTTCGCGTCGCTGTCGCCCTGTTGCGCGAGCGGGATCGTCAGCAGCTGGCGCTCGTGATTGCCGCGGATGGTCGGCAGGTCGAGCGCCATCAGCCGCCGCGCGGTTTCCAGCGGCCACAGCGGCCCGCTGACGATGTCGCCGAGGTTGACGATCACGTCGACGCGCGCGCGCGCGATGTCGGCCAGCACCGCGTCGAGCGCCGGCAGGTTGCCGTGGATGTCGGAGACGGCGGCGATGCGCATCACAGCTCCCGCAGCAGCTCGACCGCCTGCTCGACGCGCTCGACGGCATGGATCGTCAGGCCTTCGATGGCCTTCTTCGGCGCGTTGGACTTCGGCACCACGGCGACGCTGAAGCCGAGCTTGGCGGCCTCCTTCAAGCGCTCCTGGCCGCGCGGCGCCGGCCGCACCTCGCCGGCCAGCCCGACCTCGCCGAAGGCGACGAAGCCGCGCGGCAGCGCTCGCCCGCGCAGGCTGCTCTGGATCGCCAGCATCACCGCCAGGTCGGCGGCGGGCTCGCTGATGCGCACGCCGCCGACCGCGTTGACGAACACGTCCTGGTCCATGCAGGCGATGCCGGCATGGCGGTGCAGCACCGCCAGCAGCATCGCGAGGCGGTCGCGCTCCAGCCCGACGCTCAAGCGCCGCGGGCTTGGCCCGCCGCCGTCCACCAGCGCCTGGATCTCGACCAGCAGCGGCCGCGTGCCCTCCAGCGTGACCATCACGCAAGAGCCCGGCACCGGCTGGGCATGCGTCGACAGGAAGATCGCGCTCGGGTTGCCGACGCCCTTGAGACCGCGCTCGGTCATGGCGAACACGCCGATTTCGTTGACCGCGCCGTAGCGGTTCTTGATCGCGCGCACGAGCCGGAAGCTCGAATGCGTGTCGCCCTCGAAGTACAGCACCGTGTCGACGATGTGCTCGAGCACCCGCGGGCCGGCGATCGTGCCTTCCTTGGTGACATGGCCGACCAGCACGATCGTCGTGCCGCTGGCCTTGGCGGTGCGCGTCAGCTGCGCGGCGCATTCGCGCACCTGGGCGACCGAGCCGGGGGCCGAGGTCAGCTGGTCCGAATACAGCGTCTGGATCGAGTCGATGACGCAGAAGGCCGGCGCCTCGGCCTCGATCACGGCCTGGATCCGTTCGAGCTGGATCTCGGCCAGCACCCGCACCCGCTCGCCGGACAGCCCGAGCCGGCGCGCGCGCAGCGCGACCTGGGCGCCGCTTTCCTCGCCGGTCACGTACAGCGTCTTCATGCGCGCCGACAGCGACTCCACCGCCTGCAGCAGCAGCGTGCTCTTGCCGATGCCCGGGTCGCCGCCGATCAGCACCACGCCGCCGGCGACCACGCCGCCGCCGAGCACGCGGTCCAGCTCCTCGATGCCGGTCGGCGAGCGCGCCACGTCAGTGGCGTCGATCTCGGCCAGCGTCGCCACCGGCTGGGTCTTGGCCAGCGACTGGAAGCGGTGCTTCGAGGAGGTCTCGGCCACGCCCTCCTCGAGGGTGTTCCAAGCGCCGCAGGATGGGCAGCGCCCGAGCCATTTCGCGCTCGTGCCGCCGCATTCGCTGCAGGTGTAGACGCTGCGTTCCTTCGCCATGCGGTCATTGTGGCGCGCTAGTCGGGCGCCACTTTCCCGCGGCCGCGCTTGACCTCGCTGCGCACGCTCTTGCCTTCGAGCCGGCGCTGCTTCGAGGCGCGTGTCGGCTTGGTCGCGATGCGCGCGCGGGGCGGCTGGGCGACGCTCGCGACCAGCTCGCACAGCCGGTCCAGCGCGTCTTCCAGGTTGCGCGCCTGGGTGCGCTGCTCCTGGGCCTTGAGGACGATCACACCTTCGTCGGTCAGCCGCTGGTCGCGCAAGGCCAGCAGCCGTGCCTTGTGCGCTGCCGGCAGCGCCGACGCGTGGACGTCGAAGCGCAGGTGCACCGCGCTCGACACCTTGTTGACGTTCTGCCCGCCGGCGCCCTGGGCGCGCACCGCGGACCATGCGACCTCGCGCGCCAGCAGCGCGCGCAGCCGCTCGCGTGAGGCCGGGCTCATGCTTCAGCCGGCGCGGGTGGTGCCGGCAGCTCGGGCAGCCGCGCGCGCACGCTGCGGCACTGCGCGATGTGGCGGTCGCACAGCCGCTTGAACATCCAGCCCGACAGCGCCGCCGAGGCCGCCTGCCCGACCAGTGGTGCGAACTTGGCCGCCTGCTGCGCGCTCAGCCGCACGCCGAGGTGCTTGAGCGCCGCGATGATGACGCCCTGCGTCAGCACGCGGCCGATCAGGTAGCTGCCAAGCTCGACCGCCAGATCGTCGACCCGGTTGCGCAGCGGCGCCGGCAACCGGGCGAGCTGTTCCGGCGCCAGCCCGTAAGCGAGGCTGATCTCGCCGATCGTCGTGGCGAGCAGCCGCCCGTTGACGAACAGGTCGATACCGGCCACCGGGATCGCCGAGACGCCGGCGGCCTTCAGCGCCGCCCGGCGCACCAGCCGCCGGCAGTGGCGCGCGATCGGATCGTCAGCCGCCGCTGCCACCTGACTTGGACAGCTTGGACCAGGCGAACAGCAGCAGCAGCGCGCCGACCACCGAGCCGATGAAGCCGGCCGGCTGCCCGACCGCGTACAGACCCAGCGCCTGGCCCGCATAGCCGGCCGCGAACGATCCGGCGATGCCGAGCAGGCAGGTCAGGATCCAGCCCATCTTCTGCTCGCCCGGGAGCAGGAAGCGCGCGATGGCGCCGACGACGAGACCGACGACGATGGTTCCGATGATGCCCATGCGGGTGACTCCCGGCGAGTTGGTCGTGGCCGGATCATAGTCAGCCGTCCGTGACGCGGCACGGCACCCGCCGCGCCAGCGCGCACATCAACTCGTAGCCGATCGTGCCGGCCGGGTGCGCGACCTCGTCGATCGGCAGCCGCGTGCCGCGCGGGCCCTCGCCCCACAGCGTGACCTCGCTGCCGCAACCGGCCTGCGGCACGGGCGTCAGGTCCACCGTCATCATGTCCATCGACACCCGGCCGACCAGCCGCGTGCGCACGCCGTCGACCAGCACCGGCGTGCCGGTCGGCGCGTGGCGCGGGTAGCCGTCGGCGTAGCCGCAGGCGACGGCGCCGACGCGCATCGGCTCGCCGGCGGTGAAAGTGCTGCCGTAGCCTACGCTGTCGCCGGGCTGCAACGCCTGCACGCCGATCAGCTGCGAGCGCAGCGTCATCGTCGGCCGCAGGTCCCAGTGCGCGATGTCATGCGCCGGGAAGTCGGGCGAGGAGCCGTAGACCATGATGCCGGCGCGCACCCAGTCGGCCGCGACGCGCGCGTCGCCCGGCGCCACCGCCAGCGTCGCCGCGCTGTTGGCGAGCGAGCGCTCGCCGGGCAGGTCTTGTGTCGCGGCGACGAAGCGCTCGACCGCGGTGGCCACGCCGGCCTGCGCGCGGTCGGCGTCGGCGAAGTGCGTCATCAGCGTGATCTCGTCGACCTGCGGCAGCGCATTGAGCCGGGCCCAGGCGGCGCGGAAGGACGCGGGCGTGAAGCCGAGCCGGTTCATGCCGCTGTTCATCTTCAGGAACACGCGGTGCGGCTGGTGGGTCTTGTGCATCGCCAGCCAGTCGATCTGCGCCTCGCGGTGCACCGCGTGCCACAGGTTCAGCCGCGAGCAGCGCTCCAGGTCGCGCGGCTCGAACGCGCCTTCGAGCAGCAGGATCGGCCCGCGCCAGTCGAGCGCGCGCAGGCGCTCGGCTTCGGCCAGGTCGAGCAGCGCGAAGCCGTCGGCGCCGCGCAGCGCGTCGAACACGCGCTCGATGCCGTGCCCGTAGGCATCGGCCTTGACGACCGCGAACACGCGCGCGTCGGGCGCGGCGCGGCGCGCGCGGTCGAGGTTGTGGCGCAGGGCCTCGGGATGGATCAGCGCTTCGATCGGGCGGGGCATGAGAGGCAAGCGGGCGGCCGGACGGTGCGCGCAGTGTGCCCGCCGCGACGCGCGGTCGGGGCTCGCGGCGGCGAATTCATCGCGCAGAAGCCCGGCTGATGGCGGGCCGGGCTGACGCGACCCCCGTGCTATAACCCGCGCCGCAGGGGAGACAGCCCGGCGCCCTGGCAGTCGGGCGCCCCAGACAAGCGCCGATGAAAAAAGGTTTCTACACCATCATGTCGGCGCAGTTCTTCAGCTCGCTGGCTGACAACGCGCTTTTCGTCGCCGCGGTCGAACTCCTCCGGACCTCCGGCCAACCCGAATGGCAGCGCGCGGCCCTGGTGCCGATGTTCGCGCTCTTCTATGTGGTGCTCGCGCCCTTCGTCGGCGCCTTCGCCGATGCCGTGCCCAAGGGCAAGGTGATGTTCGTCTCGAACCTCATCAAGGTCGTCGGCTGCCTGATGATGCTGTTCGGCGCCCATCCGCTGCTGGCCTATGCGATCGTCGGGCTCGGCGCGGCGGCCTATTCGCCGGCCAAGTACGGCATCCTGACCGAGCTGCTGCCGCCGTCGCAGCTGGTCAAGGCCAACGGCTGGATCGAGGGGCTGACGATCGGCTCGATCATCCTCGGCGTGCTGCTCGGCGGCCAGCTCGTCGGCAAGGCGATCGCGCCGCTGCTGCTGGGCGTCGACCTGCCGCTCCTGAGCACCGGCATCGACACCGCGCCCGAGGCGGCGATCGCGTCGCTGATCGCGCTCTACATCGTCGCGGCGCTGTTCAACCTCTACATCCCGCGCACCGCCGCGCCGCTGCAGCCCTTTGCGCACAGCCCGATCGGCCTGGTGCGCGACTTCTCGGCCTGCAACGCGCGGCTGTGGGGCGACAAGCTGGGCCAGATCTCGCTCGCCACCACGACGCTGTTCTGGGGCGTCAGCGGCAACCTGCGCTACATCGTGCTGGCCTGGGCGGCAGCGGCGCTGGGCTACAGCACGACGCAGTCGTCGACGCTGGTCGGCGTCGTCGCGGTCGGCACCGCGGTCGGCGCGGTGCTCGCGGTGCGCATGCGGCTGGACCAGGCCACCGCGGTGATTCCGCTCGGCATCGCGATGGGCGTGCTGGTGATCGCGATGAACTTCATCGACAACGTCTGGGTCGCGGCGCCCTTCCTGATCGCACTCGGCGGTCTCGGCGGCTTCCTGGTCGTGCCGATGAACGCGCTGCTGCAGCACCGCGGCCACAACCTGATGGGTGCCGGCCGCTCGATCGCGGTGCAGAACTTCAACGAGCAGGCCTGCATCCTCGGCCTCGGCGCCTTCTACACCGGGATGACGCGCTTCGGGCTGTCGGCCTTCGGCGCGATCACGATCTTTGGTGTCGTGGTGGCCGGCGTGATGTGGGCGATCCGCGGCTGGCACCGCCACAACCTGGTGCAGCACAAAGCGGAGGTCGACCACCTGCTCGAGATCGCCCGGCGCGACCCCCACTGAATGGGCGCCCCCCTTCGCGCCGGCGCGCTGCCGGCGGTGCTCGCGCTGACGCTCAACGCCTTCGTCTGGGGCGTGTCGTGGTGGCCGCTGCGCCGGCTGCACGAGGCCGGGCTGCATCCGCTGTGGGCCACGGCGCTGGTCTATGCCGTGGTGGTGGTGGCGATCGTGCTGCTCTGGCGCGACGCGCTGCGGCGGCTGCTGGGCACGCCGGTGCTGTGGGTGCTGGCGGCAGCGGCCGGCTGCACCAATGCGACCTTCAACTGGGGCGTCAGCATCGGCGACGTGGTTCGCGTGGTGCTGCTCTTCTACCTGATGCCGCTGTGGTCGGTGCTGCTGGCGCGGCTGCTGCTGCACGAGAAGCTCACGGCCTGGGCCGCCTTGCGCATCGTGCTGGCGCTGGCCGGCGCGGCCATCGTGCTCATGCCGGCCGGCGCCGGCTGGCCGCTGCCTGCCAGCCTGCCGGACTGGTTGGGCATCGCCGGCGGCTTCAGCTTCGCGCTGAACAACGTGATGCTGCGTCGCGAGGCGCGCCAGCCACCCGAGGCGCGTGCGCTGGCGATGTTCGCCGGCGGGGCGGCGGTGTCGGCCGTGTTGGCGCTGGTGCTTGGCGCGCTCGGCGCCGCCGGCGGCGTGCCGCTGCCGCCGCCGCCCGCGCCGGACTGGCTGCTCGTCGCGGCGCTGCTGACCGTCGCGATGTGCGCCGCCAACCTGTCGCTGCAGTACGGCGTGGCGCGGCTGAGCGCCAGCACCACCGCGGTCGTGATGCTCACCGAAATCGTGTTCGCGACCGTCTCCGCGGTCTGGTGGGGCGATCAACTGATGACGCCGCAGGTCTGGCTCGGCGGCGCGCTGATCCTCGCGGCCGCGGCGCTCGCCGCGCTCGGGCCCGAGACGCCGGCTACAGCCTGATCGTCCGGCCGATGTAGAGGATCGGGCCGCTCGGCCGGTCGTAGGGCGACCCGCCCTCGGGCTCGAGTGTGATCTCGAAGAGGTCGGCGGCGCCCGGTCGCGCCGGCAGCTTGTCCAGCGCCACCGTGACCGGCTGGCCGGCACGCACCAGGCCGAGCGAGGTCGGGCCGGTGGCACCGTCGGGCTTGGTCCAGAACTGCAGCGTGCGGCCTGCCGGCACCTCGGTCGGCGCGCCGACCGGCACCAGCTTCAGCGCCACGCCGGCCTCGATCTGCACCAGCCAGCCGGCGCGCGCGTCCTTCGGCGTCTGCAGCACCGCGAGGTAACGCTCGGGCGCGGGCTCCGGCGCGCGCAGCACCAGCAGGCTGGCGAGCACCAGGCTGGCCGCGACCGCCAGGCCGCTGAGCGCCTGCCAGAAACCCAGACGCTCCCACAGCGACGGCGCGCGCGCGGCCGCGGGTGTGCCAAGCCGCGCCTCGATGCGCGCCCACAGCCCCGGCGACGGTTCGGCCGCCGGCGCGCGTGCGGCCAGGCCGAGCAGGCGGTCCTGCCAGTAGGCGACCTCGCGGCGCAGCGCGGCGTCGCTGCCGAGCCGGGATTCGACTTCGGCGCGCTCGGCAGCGCTCAGCGTGGCCAGCACGTACTCGCCGGCGGCGCCGCTGCGATCCTCGGGCGTGTCGAGCGTCACGACAGACACTCCTTCAGCGACTGCAGGCCGCGGCGGATCCAGGACTTGACGGTGCCCAGCGGCGTACCCAGCGCCTTGGCGATCTGGTCGTGTGTGTAGCCCTCGACAAAGGCCAGCACGATGCTGTTGCGCTTGGGCTCGTCGAGCGCCTCGAGGCAGGGCTGCAGCGCCGCCGCCTCGCTGGTGAAGCCGCCGCTGTCCCAGGTGTTGTGGCTGTGGTGTTCGACCACGGCCGCCATCGCCTCGTCGTCGAGCGCGATCTCGCGGCCGGGCTTGCGCACCTCGGACAGCGCCTGGTGGCGCACCACGGTGTAGATCCAGCCGCGCGCCGAGCCGAGGTCGGGTCGGTAGGTCTCGGCACGGCGCCAGACCTGCAGGAAGGCGTCCTGCAGCACGTCCTCGGCGGTGGCGCGGTCGCGGACGATGCGCAGCACCACGCCAAGCAGCCAGCGCGCCTCGCGGTCGTAGATCTGCTTGAGCGCCGCGCGCTCGCCGCGCGCGCAGGCCAGCAGCGCGGCTTCGTGGTCGAAGTCGGCGCCGCGCTGGCTCATCGCTTGCAGCAGGTCACGCACATGGGCGGTGATTCTAGGAGGCAGTTCGGTGGACACGCCCCAGTACTACGCCGCCGGCCGCGCCGGCGGATGCAGCGGGCCGCTCAGTCCGCGACATCGATCACGCCGCCGCCGAGGCAGACCTCGCCGTCGTACAGCACCGCCGACTGGCCCGGCGTCACCGCCCACTGCGGCTCGTCGAAGGCCAGCGCGAAGCGCGCGCCGTCGTGGCTCAGCGCACAGGCCGCGTCGGCCTGGCGGTAGCGCGTCTTGGCGGCGTGGCGGCCCGGCGCGGGCGGCGCGCCGGCGATCCAGTTCGCGTCGCCGGCCACCAGCCGTGGCGACAGCAGCCAGGGGTGGTCGTGCCCCTGCACCGCGACGAGCACGTTGCGCGCGAGGTCCTTGCGGGCGACGAACCACGGCGCGTGCTCGCCACCCAGGTCACGCCCCTTGACGCCCCCGATGCCCAGGCCCTGGCGCTGGCCCAGCGTGTAGAAGGACAGGCCCACATGCTCGCCGACGACGCGGCCGCGCTCGTCCTCAATCACGCCGGGTTGGTTGGCCAGGTAGCGGTTCAGGAACTCGCGGAACGGCCGCTCGCCGATGAAGCAGATGCCGGTCGAGTCCTTCTTGGCCGCCACCGGCAGCCTGATCTCGGCGGCAAGGCGCCGCACCTCGGTCTTCGGCAGCTCGCCGACCGGGAACAGCGTGCCCGCGAGCTGCGCCTGGTTCAGCCGGTGCAGGAAGTAGCTCTGGTCCTTGGCCGGGTCCAGGCCCTTGAGCAGTTCGTAGAGCCCGCCGCGCTCGCGGACCCGCGCGTAGTGGCCGGTCGCGATGCGCTCGGCGCCGAGCGCATCGCGACCGGCCACTACGCGCGGGTCCGCG
>Ga0209966_1000101_pt1 | contig 38274 bp, 33 predicted proteins | sample RhisoiCoNPM_FD_187575 | JGI IMG/M metagenome (GOLD analysis project Ga0209966, IMG submission 187575) | Arabidopsis thaliana rhizosphere microbial communities from the Joint Genome Institute, USA, that affect carbon cycling - Rhizosphere... | ecosystem: Host-associated > Plants > Roots >... | reverse complement strand
TGTCCGCCGCGGTTGTCCGCTATGTGGGGGAGTGCGGGGGCCATGTCGGGGCCCCCGCAGCTGAAGAGCTTGAAGAAGTAGCCGGTTCCATGGAGAACTAGCCCATGAGCCCACTTGCCGGTGCGTTCCTGACCGTCCACACCCCGCGCTACTGCACGCTGGAGGCGGCCTTCGAGGGCAAGCTCGCGTCCGAGGCCTTTCGCCCCGTGCGCGACGGCCTCGTGGCGCAGGGCGAGGTGGTGGAGCGGGCGAGGCTCGATGTGACCGTGATCAACTCGTGCCACCTGATCACCACGTTTCCCACCGTGGTGGACGGGACCCCGCGGCATCGCGGGGTGCTCACCGCCCAGGAGGCGCCCGAGATCATCCACGGAGTGGGCTACGACTATCCCGGTGATTACGATCTGGCCGCCCGCCTCATCGCCGGCGGGAAAGCGGCCGGGCAGCAGTGCGTGCTCGCCAACGACGTCCACTATCCGCTCGACTACGGGACGGTGATGCCGATGGTCTGCTACCTCGACCGGTCGCAGCGCACCCCGATCGTCCCGGTGTCGGTCTGCCTGTCCGCGGACCTCAACGAAGCCCACGAATGGGGCCGCCTGACCGCCCGGGTCGCCGCGGAGAGCGGCAAGCGCGTGGGCTTCGTGGCGAGCGGCAGCGTCTCGCACAAGCTGGTGCGGGGACCCGATCGCATGCCGCTGCCCGCGGATCAGGAGCTGGACCATCGGTTCGCCCGGCTGCTGGCCGACGGCGAGTTCGAGAAGCTGTGGGCGTGGCTGCCCGAGTTCACGTCGAGCAGCCAGGCCGAGATGGGCGGCCGGCACCTGGCCATGCTGCTCGGGGTGGTCATGGAATCGCGGCAGCGGTTCGTGCCGATCGTGCACGCCTACGGGCCGTCGTCGGGCAGCGGCAACTACGTGATCTCCCTGCTGGCGGCCTGAAACCGGCGCGCCCGGCAGTTCGTTATCAAATCGGCGGATTTCGTGTAGATTTGTAGGGCTCAGGCGTCGACGACGACGCTCAACCACCTCGGGAGGAACATCATGATGGATGAAGTCACGCGGCGGAAGTTCATCGGGACGGCCGGGCTCGCGGCCGCCAGCGCGGCGATGGGGCCGTGGGTGCGACGCGCGGGCGCGCAATCGGACCCGGTCAAGATCGGCCTCGTGTTGCCGTATTCGGGCGTGTACGCGGTGCTCGGCGAGTCCATCACCCAGGGCATGGAGCTGGTGTTCGCCCGCGAGAACTGGACGGTGGCCGGGCGCAAGATCGAGATGATCAAGGAAGACGATGAGATGAAGCCGCCGGTGGGCGTCCGCAAGACCGAGAAGCTCATCGACTCCGACAAGGTGGACATCCTCACGGGTCCGGTGCACAGCGGCATCCTGATGGGCATGCGCGACAAGGTCCACAACAGCAAGACGATCCTGATCGTCTCCAACGCCGGCGCCGACGCCATCAGCCGCGAGCGGTGCTCGAAGTGGATCTTTCGCACCTCGTTCTCGAACTGGCAGCCTTGCCAGCCGATGGGCGGCTGGGTGGCCAAGCACGTCTCCAAGGATGTGTTCCTGACCGCGCCGAACTACCAGGCTGGCAAGGACATGATGAACGCGTTCAAGGAGACCTACGTGGCCGCCGGCGGCAAGGTGGTGGCCGAGGACTACCCGAAGCTGGGAGAGACCGACTACGCGCCCTACTTGACGAAGATCCGGCAGTCGGGGGCCAAGGCGGTGTTCGCGTTCTTTTCCGGCACGGACGCGGTCAACTTCGTCAAGCAGTACGATCAGTTCGGCCTCAAGCAATCGATCAAGCTCACCGGCGCCGGCTTCCTGACCGAGCCGGACGTGCTGCCCGCCCAGGGCAAGGCGGCGCTCGGCGTGATCACGGGCCACTTCTACACGCCGGTGCTCGACAACCCCACCAACCAGCGTTTCGTGAAGGAGTTCCAGGCCAAGTTCGGCGGCAAGATGCCGGACGGGTTCGCCTGCCAGGGCTACGACACCGCGGAAGTGATCGTGCGCGCGCTCAAGGCGGTCAACGGCAACACCCAGGACAAGGAGAAGCTGGTCGACGTGATCGCCAAGAGCGAGTTCGACAGCCCCCGGGGCCGCTTCCGCTTCGATCCGAAGACCCACAACGTCATCCAGCCGTACGTCTACATCCGCGAGGTCAAGGAGGTGGCGGGCGGCCTCAACAACGTGCCGATCGACAAAGTCGCCAACGTGGCCGACCCGGGCACGGGCTGCACGCTGCCCGCGTAGTCGAGGCGACGTCGCACCCCGCATGCCGGTCGATCTGTTCGGGCAGGCCCTGAACGGGCTGGCATACGGGGTGCTGCTGTTCTTGTTATCCGTCGGGCTCACGCTGATCTTCGGGATGCTCGACGTGATCAACCTCGCTCACGGCTCCTTCTACATGCTGGGTGCCTACGCGGGGCTCTCGCTCATCGCGGCCACCGACAACTTCTGGCTGGCGCTGCTGGCCGCTCCGCTCGCGGTCGGGCTGATCGGCGCGCTCATCGAGCGCTCGTGTCTCCGTCCGCTCTACCGGCGGCCTCCGCTCGACCAGGTGTTGCTCACCTTCGGCTTCATCTACCTCTTCGAGGACCTGGTGAAGTGGATCTGGGGGGGGCGCATCCGCTCGATCCCGCCTCCGGACCTCTTCTCCGGCTCGGTCTCCCTCGGCGGCACGATCATCCCGTCGTACCGGCTGTTCGTCATCGTGTTCGGCCTCGTGATGGCGGTGCTGCTCTACGTCCTGATCGAGCGCACCCGTCTCGGCGCGGTGATTCGCGCCGGCGTGTTCGACGCCGAGATGACCGCGGGCATGGGCATCAACATCCACCGCGTGTTCACCGCGGTGTTTGCCTTCGGCGCCGCGCTCGGCGGGCTCTCCGGGGTGATCGCGGGGCCGATCCAGTCCGCGTTCCCGTCCATGGGCGTCACCATCCTGATCCCGGCCCTGATCGTGGTGGTGGTGGGCGGGCTGGGCAGCCTCAAGGGCTCGCTGGTCGGCAGCCTCGTCATCGGCCAGGCCGAGACGTTCGGGAAGGCGTGGCTGCCCGACGCAGCCATGCTCATCATCTACGTGGTCATGGCCGGCATCGTGCTGATCCGCCCCCAGGGACTCTTCGGCCGGCCGCTCAAGTGACCGGGCTCCGGCTCGCCGCCTTCGCGCTGGTGGTGGTCGCGCTCGCCCTCTTTCCCCTCGGTGCCGGCAACTATCCGGTCAAGCTCCTCCAGGAGATCCTCATCATGGGAGTCTTCGCGATGAGCCTCGATCTCTTGATGGGCTACGCCGGCATGGTCTCGTTCGGCCACTCCGCGTTCTTCGGCATCGGCGGCTACGTGGCCGCGCTCGCGCTGGCCAGGAATCCGGGGCTGGTCTCGGCGCTCCTCCTGCCCGCGCTGGCCGCGGGCCTCGCCGCCCTCGTGATCGGCTTCTTCTCCATCCGGGTCGGCGGCGTGTACTTCATCATGCTCACGCTCGCGTTCTCGCAAATGTTCTTCGCCTACACCTTCCAGGTCTCCTGGCTCGGAGCCGAGGACGGGCTGGTCGGCATTCCGCGCCCGCGCGTGCCGGGCTGGGACCTGGGAAGCCTGCGCGGCTTCCATGCCTATCTGCTCGTGCTGGTGGCGCTGGCCGCGCTCGTCCTGTGGCGGGTGGTGCGCTCGCCGTTCGGTCACGTGCTGCGCGGCATCCACGAGAACGAAGCGCGCATGGAGGCGCTCGGCTACCCGGTGGACCGCTACAAGCTGGTCGCGTTCGTGATCGCCGGCGTCATCGCGGGCGTGGCCGGGTCGCTCTACACCCAGTTCAACGGCTCGATCACCCCGGACGCATTCTACTGGCAGACGTCGGGCGAGGCGCTGCTGATGGTGATCATCGGCGGCACCGGCACGCTCGGCGGCGCGATGCTGGGAGCCGCCGCGTTCATCCTGCTGCAGAGCCTGGTCAGCACCTACACCGAGCGCTGGATGCTGATCCTCGGCGCGACCTTCATCTTGTTCGTGCTGTTCGCCCCGGGGGGCATCGTGGGAGCCCTGCGCGGGCGGATCGGGCTGCGGGCGTGACCGCCGGCCTCCTGGCCGCCGAGAGCTTGAGCCGCGCCTTTGGCGCCCTCAGCGCGCTCAATCGCGTCTCGTTCGAGGTGGCCTCGCGCGAGCGGCGCGCCATCATCGGCCCCAACGGCGCCGGCAAGACGACGCTCTTCAACCTGATCACTGGGCAGCTGGCCCCGACCGGCGGCCGCATCCTGCTCGAAGGGCGGCCGATCCAGGGCCTGAGCCCACACGCGGTGGCCCGTCGCGGAGTTTCGCGCTCGTTCCAGCGCAACAACCTGTTCCCGAAGCTCGCGGTGCTGGAGAACCTGCGGCTGGCCGCCGCGGCCCGCGCACCGGGCACCTGGAGCCTGCTGGGCCGAATCGAAGGGCAGCCGGGTCCGCGCGCCCGGGCGCGCGAGGTCGCCGACATCGTCGGCCTCACCGAGCGGCTCGCGGTGCCGGCCGGGCTGCTCTCCTACGGTGAGCAGCGTCAGCTCGAGGTGGGCGTGGCGCTCGCCACCTCGCCCCGGCTTCTCCTGCTGGACGAGCCCACCGCCGGCATGTCGCCCGAGGAGACGCAGCGAATGACGCGCATGCTGGAGGCGCTGCCGCGCGACGTGACGCTCCTGATCATCGAGCACGACATGGACGTGGTGGGCTCTCTCGCGGACCGGGTCACCGTGCTGCACTACGGCGAGGTGCTGACCGAGGGCACCTTCGCCGAGGTGAAAGCCGATCCGCGGGTGTACGAGGTCTACCTGGGCAGCGCCTGAGCATGCTCGACGTCGAAGCCATCCACACCTACTACGGCGACAGCCACGTGCTGCACGGCGTGTCGTTGCGCGTGGCGCGGGGGGAGGCGGTGGCCCTGCTCGGGCGCAACGGCGCCGGCAAGACCACGACGATCCGCAGCATCGTGGGCTTCACGCCGCCCCGGACCGGCCGCGTGGTGTTCGAGGGCCGAGCGATCGAGCGCTGGCCGTCCTACCGCATCGCCCGGCAAGGCCTCGCCCTCGTGCCCCAGGGCCGGCGTATCTTCGCCCCGCTCTCGGTGCGCGAGAACCTCATGCTGGGCGCCCGCGCGGAGGGCTGGACGCTCGAGCGCGTGTTCGCGCTGTTCCCGCGCCTGCGCGAGCGCGAGGGCCAGGCCGGCGGGACGCTGTCGGGCGGCGAGCAGCAGATGCTGGCCATCGGTCGCGCGCTGATGACCAACGGGCGCCTGATCCTGCTCGACGAGCCCTCGGAGGGACTGGCCCCGCGGATCGTCCGTGAGATCGGACGGATCTTGCAAACCCTCAAGGCCGAGCGGCTCTCGCTGCTGCTGGTCGAGCAGAACTATCACCTGGCCCTGCGGGTGGCCGATCGCGTCTACGTGATGAACAAGGGGCAGATCGTGTACGAGGGCCCGCCGGCCGCGCTCGAGGCCGACGAGGAGGTCAAACGTCGGTATCTCGGGGTGGCGTGAGCACCACCGTGACCCGTGTTCAGCTGCGGGGGCCCCGACATGGCCCCCGCACTCCCCCATTCAGCGGACACCGACGGGCGCGGACATGGCCCCCGCACTCCCCCATTCAGCGGACACCGACGGGCCCGGACATGACCCCCGCACTCCCCAGTCGTTGGCGGGCCTCCGAGCTAGAGGAGGTGGAAGAGGCGAGGGAGGATCAGGGTGATCTCGGGCACCAGGATGATGATCACGAGCCCGATCACCAGCACCGCCACGAACGGCAGCATCGCGCGCGTGGCTCGGTCGACCGACAGGTCGGCGATGCCGCAGGCGATGAACAGGCCGACGCCGATCGGGGGCAGGAAGAGGCCGATGCCCACCGCGGCCACGATCACGATCGCGTAGTGGATCGGATCGATGCCGAGTCCGCCGGCCACCGGGAGCAGGCTCGGCAGCAGGATCACCACCGCGGGCAACCCCTCGATGACCGCTCCGAAGAAGATGAAGATGGCGGCGGTGAGGAACAGGAATACGAGGCTGCTGCCCGGCACCACCGTCATCAGCCGGATCATCGCGGCCGGCATCTGCTGCACGGTGAGGAACCAGGAGACCACGCCGGCGGTGCCCAGCAGCAGGCCGACCGCGCCGGTGATCATCGCCGCGTTCATCATGATCGCGGGCAGCTCCTTCCACTTGATCTCGCGGTACACGAACAGGCCGACGACCGCGGCGTAGAGCACCGCGAGCACCGAGGCCTCGGTGGGGGTCATGATGCCGCCCAGGATGCCCCCGAAGATGATCGCGGGCATGCCGAGCGGGATCAGGGCCTGGCGGAAGGCCACGCCCAGCTCGCGGAGGGTCGGCCGCGGCTCGGCCCTGATGCCCACCCGGCCCGCGGTGCGCCAGATGTAGCCCATGAGCACGATGGCCATCACCACCGCGGGCAGGAAGCCGGCGGTGAAGAGCGCGGCCACCGACAGGCTGGCCACCGACCCGATCACGATCATCAGGATGCACGGCGGCACCAGGATGCCCATCGCGGAGGCGGCCGCTACCACCGCCACCGCCAGCTCGCGGCTGTAGCCGGCGCGCACCATGCCCGGGATGGTGGTCGCGGCCACCGCGGAGACGTCGGCCACCGTGGAGCCGGAGATGCCCGAGAAGATGTACTCGGCGGCCACCACCGCCATGCCGAGGCCGCCGCGCACCCAGCCCACCAGGGCCACCGCGAGGCGCACCAGGCGGTGCGCGATGCCGCCCGTCTCCATCAGCGCGCCGGCCAGGATGAAGAGCGGCAGGGCGAGCAGCACGAACGAATCGACCTGGTGGAGGATCGTCTGCACCGTCACGGCCAGGGGCGCCGGCGCCGCCAGCAGCGCGCCGACGTAGCCGGCGAGCCCCACCGTGACCGCCACCGGCACGCCGATCGCGAGCAGCAGCAGGAAGACGACGGTGACCAGGATCATCGGGCGCGCAGGAGCCGCCAGAGCTGCGGCAGCGCGAAGAGGACCATCAGCGCGCCGCCGACCGGCAGCGCCCCGTGGAACCACAGCATCGACAGCTCGAGCGAGTCGGTGACCTGACGGCGAGCCACCGGGTACATCGCGATGCCCCCCGCGACCAGCACGCCGCCGAAGGCCAGCACCAGCAGGCCCACCGCGAGGTCGGCGGCGTGACGCAGGCGCGGCCCGAAGCGGTCGATCAGCAGATGGAGGCGGAAATGCGCGCCGCGACGGACGGCCACCGCGGCGCCGAGGAACACCATCCACACGAAGCAGAGCCGCGCGACCTCGTCGTACCACTGGAAGGTCGCGTGCAGCACGTAGCGGCTGAAGACGCCCAGGAAGACGTCCACCACCAGGGCCACCATCAGCCCCAGGCAGATCCAGTCGACGATCACGTGGGCTACTTCGCGGTGGCCTTCGCCTCCGCGATCACGCGGTCGACCAGCTCCTTGCCCGCCTTCTGCTCGAGGAACTTCCACACCGGCTGGGCGCGCTCCTGGAAGAGGCGCAGGTCCCGGACGTCGTTGACCTGCACGCCCTTGGCCTTCATGGCCGCGAGCCCCTCGACCTCGGCCTTCAGCTCGTCCTGCCGGTGCTGGGCGCACGAGGCGGTCATGGTCTCGTCGATCACCTTCTTCAGATCCGGCGGCAGCGCTTCGTAACGCGCCTTGGCCATGAGCCACGCGGCGGCCGGGTACGAGTGCTGCGTCTTCGAGTAATACTTGGTGATCTCGTGGAACTTGTCGGACACCACGGTGGTCACCGGCAGCTCGAGGCCGTCCACCGTGCCCTGGCGCACCGCCATGTACACCTCGCCCCAGATCATCGGCACCGGGTTGGCGCCGAACTGCTTGAACACCTCGACGAGGGTCGGGATGGGCGGGACCCGGATGGTCTGGCCCTTGAGATCGTCCGGCACCATCACCGGCCGCTTGTTGGAGAGCACGCCGCGGAACCCGAAGCCGCCGCCGTAGCAGAAGCCCTTCGCCCCGAGCGGGTCGAAGTACTTCAGCATGTCCTTGCCGACCGCGCTGTCCATCACGCGCCACACGTGCTCGCGATTCTGGTAGAGGAACGGTACGTCCGGCGCCAGCAGCCTGGGATCGAACTTGCCGCCCGCGGAGGGCAGCGACACCGCCGCGATGTCGACGGTGCCGAGCTGCATGCCCTCGAGCACCACGATCTCGTTCTTCGCGAGCTGGCCGGCCGGATAGACCTCCACCTTGATCTTGCCCCCGCTCTTGGCCTCGGCGATCTCCTTGAACTTGTACGCGGAGGTCGTGAACGGGTTGTCGTTGCCGACGATGGTCGCGAGCTTGAGGGTGACGGTCTGGGCGAGCGCGGGCGCGACGAGCCCGAGCACGACGACGGCGACGAGGGCAAAGCGCAGGACCATGAGCGGCCTCCGACGGCAGGGATGACGGCTTCGATCTGGCACGCTTATACCGCGGTGCGCCCGCGCCCCGCAAGGGCGCGCCGCGGGATGCTACACTCGGAGGCCATGAGCTGGATCGATCCGGACTTTCCGCGCAGCGCCACGCCGAGCGATCTGGTGGGCCGCGTGCTCGGGCTGAATCCCGGCATGATGACCGGCCCCGGCACCAACACCTATCTGGTGGGCCGCCGCTATCCCATCCTGATCGACACCGGGGCGGGGGAAGCGGACTACCCGGCGCTCTTCCAGAAGTATCTCGGTCAGCGCGGCTGGCGGCGACCCGAGCGCATCATCCTGACGCATCGCCATCGCGATCACCTGGGCGGCGTCGGGCAGCTGCGCGAGCTGTTCCCGGGCGTGCCGGTCGCGAAGATGATCTATCGCGACTCGGGCCTGCCCGACGACGTCGAGATGCTGCGCGCCGACGAGACGGTGGAGGGCGACGGGGTCAGCCTGGTCCCGATCCACACCCCGGGCCACGCCTCCGACCACCTCTGCTTCTACTTGAAGGAAGAGCGCGCGCTGTTCAGCGGCGACCTGATCCTCAACGGCTCCACCACCGTGATCCCCGACGAGGACGGCGACCTCGCGCTGTACATGGACTCGCTGCGCCGGCTACAGGCGCTCGACATCCGCCGCATCTATCCGGCCCACGGGGCGGTGATCGAGGACGGGCCCGCGAAGATCGCCGAGTTCATCGATCACCGGATGCTCCGCGAGCGACAGATCCTCGAGACGCTCGGCGGCGGCCCGCGCGCGATCCCGGAGATCGTGAAGATCATCTACGCCGACGTGAGCAACGCGCTGCACCGCGTGGCCGCGATGTCCGTGCACTCGCATCTCCGCAAGCTCCGAGCCGAGGGTCGCGTGCGCGAGGAGACGGTGGCGGGCGGCCCCTCGCGCTGGGCCCTCGTCTAGCCCGCGCCGCCCGGCCGTCTCCGTGCTGCTGACCAACGGACGCATCCACACGATGGACGCCGACGCGTCCGTGGTGGACACCCTCGTCGTGCGCGACGGGCGGGTGGCCTTCGCGGGGCGCCGGGCCGACGTCAACCCGGCCGTCGGCGAGGCCGTGCTCGACCTCGGCGGCCGCCGCGTGCTCCCCGGGCTGGTGGATGGCCACGGGCATCTGATGCTCCTCGCGCGCGCCCGCCTCGAGCTGGATCTGGCCTCGGCGGGATCGGAGGAAGAGATCGCCCGGATGGTGGCGGCGGCGGCCGCGCGTCTGGCGCCCGGCGAGTGGATCGGCGGCCGCGGCTGGGATCAGACGCGCTGGCCCGGGCAGCGGTTCCCCACGCGTGCCTCGCTCGATCGGGCCGCGCCCGGCCATCCGGTGGCGCTCGTGCGCGTGGACGGTCACGCCACGTGGGCCAGCGGGGCCGCGCTCGAGCGCGCGGGCATCACGCGCCACTCCGGCGATCCCGCGGGTGGCCGCATCCTCCGCGACGAGCACGGCGAGCCGACCGGCGTCCTGATCGACCTGGCCCAGGACCAGATCCGCGCGCGGGTGCCGCCGCCGTCCGAGGCGCGCTTCGACGCGGCGGTCGAGGCGGTGATCGCGGAGTGCCTGGCCAAGGGGCTCACCGGCGCGCACGAGCCGGGGCTCGATCTGAGCGCGGTGGCCTCGTACACGCGGCTGATCGGCCGCGGCCGCTTTCCCTTCCGCGTGTTCGCGGCGCTCTCCGGACGAAAGGCCTGGGGCGAGTATCGCGAGCGAGGGGCGCCCGAGTCGGTCGGCGACGGCCACCTCACGGTGGGCGCGCTCAAGCTGTGGCTCGACGGGGCGCTCGGCTCGCGCGGCGCCGCGCTGCACGCCCCCTACTGCGACGACCCCGCGAACACCGGCCTAGTGCTGGTGCCGCCCGAGGAGGTGGATCGGCTGACGCGCGACGCGGTGTCGCGCGGCTTCCACGTCTGGGTGCACGCCATCGGGGATCGGGCCAACACGCTGGTGCTCGACGTGTTCGAGCGCGTGCTCGCGGCCGGCGGGCCGCCACCGCGGCTGCGGGTCGAGCACGCGCAGATCCTGGCCCCCGCCGACATTCCGCGGTTCGCCCGCCTGGGGGTGGTGCCCAGCATGCAGCCGACGCACTGCACCTCGGACATGCGCTGGGCCGAGGAGCGCCTCGGGGCCGAGCGACTCGCCGGCGCGTACGCCTGGCGCTCGGTGCTGGATTCGGGCGCCTACATCGCGGGCGGCTCCGATTTCCCGGTCGAGGACGCCAATCCGTTCCACGGCCTGCACGCCGCGGTGACGCGGCGGCCCCGCGAAGGCGACGATCCCGGCTGGCCGCTCGCCCAGCGGATGACGCGCGAGGAGGCCGTGCGCGCGTTCACGATCTGGAACGCGCGATCCATCGGGCGCGACGCCGATCAGGGCTCGCTCGAGCCGGGCAAGCGCGCGGACCTGATCGCCCTCTCCGACGACGTGTTCACCTGCGCGGAGGCGCGCATCGCCGGCCTCGCGCCCGTGCTCACCATGGTGGGCGGCGTGGTGGTGCACGCGACGGATCAGGCGCCGGGCGCGAGCCGCTCGGCGAGCCGGATCAGGTCCGCGAGCTCGACGTCCGACACCAGCGCGTAGCCCAGCTCCCCGTCTCGCCACAGCACCGAGGTGAACCCCCGGGAGGTCGTGACGCGGGCCTGCGTGCCCCCCACCCGCTGCAGCCCCTGGCTCGGCCACGGCAGCCCGTCGGCGCGGAACACGAACAGCGAGATCGTGTGCAGGCGCCGGCCGAAGACGAAGACCGCGGCCTTGCGGTCAAGGTAGTAGCCGACCGCGCCACCGCGGAGCGGGAAGTCGGCATCGCCCTCGAAGCGCACCACGGGCGCGAAGTCCAGGCGGCCCGCGAACCACGGCTTGACCTGATGCATGCCGCCGCTCTCGACGTCCAGCGGATGCTGGCTCGCGAGGATCCGCAGGTGATCGTTAACCGCCTCGGCGACCATGCGGCCCGCGTCGCGCTCGTCGGCTCGCCGCGACACGAGCGGCAGCGCCACCAGCAGGAGCGCGGCCATCGCGGCGGCCGGGACGAGGTAGCGCGGCCAGCGCCGTCGGCTCCCCGGTGTCGCGACGGCCGGCGTGGGCCAGCCCGCGGCCAGTCGGCGCTTGAGGGCCAGCGGGGCGGCGTGCGGGGGCAGGCGCTGCTCGAGCGCTTCGGTCAGGAGCGCCTCGGCGCGCTCCTCGTGCGCGCACGCCGCGCACGCGTGCAGGTGCGCCTGCAACGCCGCGCGCGCCTCCGGGGTGAGCCGGTCACGCTGGGCGTCCAGCAGCCGGTCGCGGGCCTCGTGGCAGGTCATCGCGCGTAGTCCCGGAGCTGCTCGCGCAGGGCCGCCCGCGCCCGCGCGAGGCGAGACTTCACGGTGCCGACCGCGCAGCCGACCACTGCCGCGACCTCGGACTCGGTGAGGCCCTCGAGGTCCAGCAGGATCACGGTGCGCGCCTCGTCGCTCAGACTCATGAGCGCGCGCTCGATCTCCTCGCCGACCACCTTCCGCAGCCGGTCCAGCTCGAGATCATCGCGCAGCCACTGAGCCGGCGCAGGTTCGGTCGGGGCCACCGTGTCGAGCCCGCCCACCGTCGGGTTGTGCCGCTCGTGACGGTACTGGCTGAGGAAGGTGTTGCGGAGGATGCGGAACAGCCAGGCTTTGAGATTGGTGCCCGGCGTGAACTGGTGCGCCGCGCCGAGGGCGCGCGCGTAGGTCTCCTGCACGAGATCTTCCGCGTCGGTGGGGCTGCGGGTGAGGTAGCGGGCCAGGTGGTAGAGCGTGTCCGCGTAGGCCAGGGCCTCGCGCCCGAGCCGGCCCGGATCCGCCCGCTCCCCCCATGCCATGTCGAGATCATACGCACCGGTCACGCCGCTGTGCCAACGACGCATCGTCGCCCACCGTCGCCATTCACCACCGCAACGCGCGGAGCGCCCGACCGTTCCCACCCGCCGATCTTTTTCATCGAGGAACGGCGGCGGCGCTCTCGCGTTGGCAGGAGCGAGGAGGAACCGGACATGGGCACATCCAAAGCAATCTTGACGACGATCGTGACGATGGCGGCGCTGCTGCTGGTCGCGAGCGTGGGCGCGGCCGCGGAGAGTGCGGGCACGCGGGTCGAGATCAAGGCGCACGGCTTCGACGTTCCCGAGCTGACGGTGCCGGTGGGGACCACCGTGACGTGGATCAATCACGACGACGATCCCCACACCGTGACCTCGACCGACAACGCCTTCCGGTCGCCGGGTCTCGACACCGACGAGACGTGGGCCTTCACCTTCACGCGGCCGGGCACCTACCCCTACTATTGCACCTTGCATCCACTGATGACCGGCACGGTCATCGTGAGGAGCGGATCATGAGCGAGCGAGTGGACGTCGACCGTCGAGCATTCCTCCAGTGCATGGCGTGGACCGGAACCGGCCTGCTGTGGTCGGTGAGCGGCGGGGTGCTCTCGTCGCGGCCGATTGGCGCCGAGGCGGCGGAAGCGGCCGGACCGCCGGCCACCTTCAGCTTCGCCCAGATCAGCGATTCCCACCTCGGGTTCAAGGGCGAGGCCAACCGCGACGTGCTGGCCACCTTCCAGACCGCGATCGCGCGCATCCGGGCGCTCGACCCGAAGCCCGCGTTCCTGATCCACACCGGCGACATCACCCACGCGCAGAAGGCCGGCGCGTTCGACACCGCCCGCCAGGCGCTGCAGTCCGCGGGCGTGGAGCGCACGTTCTACGTGCCGGGCGAGCACGACGTGTTCGCGGACGGCGGCGCGGAATACCTCGAACGCTTCGCCACCGATCCGCCGGGTCGCGGCTGGCAGAGCTTCGACTACCGCGGCGTCCACTTCGTCGGCCTCGTCAACGTCCTCACCTACAAGGCGGGCGGGGTGGGCAACCTGGGCGCCGAGCAGCTCGAGTGGCTCGAGCGTGACGTCGCGGGCCTCGCCAGCAGCACGCCGATCGTGGTGTTCGCCCACGTGCCGCTCTGGGCGGTGTATCCGCAGTGGGGCTGGGTGACCGACGATGCGGGGCGGGCCCTCGGCTATTTGAAGCGCTTCGGCTCGGTCACCGTGCTGAACGGCCACATCCACCAGATCATGCAGAAGGTCGAAGGCAACGTGACCTTCCACACCGCGCGCTCCACCGCGTTCCCGCAGCCGGCGCCGGGCGCCGCGCCGGCCCCGGGACCGATGAAGGTGCCGGCCGACACTCTGCGCGGCGTGCTGGGCATCCGCGAGCTCACCTACGCCGCGGGTCGCGATGCCCTGGCGGTGGTGGACCCCACGCTCGCGTAGCGGCCGCTAGAAGCGGAGGAGCAGGAGGAAGCTGGCGGTGGCGAGGAGGTTGCTGGCCGCGTGGGCCAGCATGCCGGGCAGCAGGCTGCGGGTGCGCTGGTAGCCGAGGGCCCAGATCATGCCGCTCCAGGTGACCGCGGCGAAGCCCTGCACGCCGTAGCCGTGGGCGATGCCGAAGATGGCCGCGCTCAGCAGAGCCGCGCTCCATCCGGTGAGGCGGAGGCGCAGGGTGGGGAAGAGTAGTCCGCGGAAGGCCAGCTCCTCGAAGACGGGGGCCCACACGACGCCGTCGAGCGTGCCGGCGGCCACCGTGGCGGGCGAGCCCCAGAGGAATTCCTCGAGGAATCCGTCGGCCCAGTGCGAGGTGACGCCGAGGGCGCCGAGGCCCATCGAGAGCAGGCTCTCGCCCACGATCGACAGTGCGAGCAGCACCAGGCTCCACGCGATCAGGCGGCGGCCCGCGCCCGGCGGCGCATCGAGGCCCAGGCCGAACGTGCCGCGCAGCGTCCGGCCGCGCGCGTGCAGGTACCGCCGCGCCCACCACAGCATGGGAAGGCCGCCGACCAGCCCCATGATCGCGGTGCCCTCCGGGGTGCGGGGCAACAGCGTGACGACCACCGCCGGGATCAGCAGATAGGCGAACGCGGATCGGAAGAAGAGGCCGAGGCCGTCGGCGATCCCCCACGGCGGCGGCAGCGGCGCGCTCGCGACCCGGGCGCCGTGCCGACCGCGCAGGAGCCGCCACAGCACGACCGCGCTCGCCGCGAGGAGCAGCGCGCCGATGATGGTCAGCAGCCGCACGCGCACGAGGAGCGAGCGGCCGCGCTCCTCGATCCCGGCCTCCGCCTCGGCCTGCAGGGTCGCGTCGTCGACCCGGGTGGCGATCCGGCGCACGAGCGTGTCGGTGAACCAGTCCCGGGGCAGCTCGCGACGGATCTCCTCCGCCATCGCGACGGCTTCCTCGGGCCGCGGGGCGTCGAGGTAGGCCGCCTCGAGCCACCGACCGTACTGGCCGGCGACGGCGTCGTTGTCCTCGAAGGACTCGATCATGGTGCCGGTCCGCTCGAGCAGCCCCGCCTCGCCGAGCAGGACCACCAGGTCGAGATCGGTGCGCGCGGAGCGCTCGTCGTCCTCGAACTCGTCGAAGCGCGCGATCGCGTCGTCGAAGGTCTCGGGATCGGAGCCGGTCATCTCGTAGAGGCGCCGCTCCCAGGGCGGGAGGTGCTGGAAGGCCTGATCCAGATCCATCTCGCGGGAGACGAGCCGCTCCAGCGACTCCTCCGGCCGCTGGAGATTGCCGAGCGGCGAGCCCCACGAATAGTAGAAGAAGGCGACCAGCAGCACGGTGAGCACCGCGTAGAGGGCGGTGCCCCACCGCGAGAAGTGGCGCGCGGGCGCGGCCGCGACCGGAGAATCCGCCGGCAGGTCGGGCGCCGGCGGCGCGAGCTCGTCGAGCGGGGTCAGGACCGGCGGGCCGCGGCCACGAGAGCGGCGAAGAGACGCCGGGCCGGCTCGGAGTGGCCCACCAGCTCCTCGGGGTGCCACTGCACGCCGAGGACGAAGCGGGTCGGGTCGTCCAGCTCCGCGCCCTCCACGACCTGGTCGGGCGCCCACGCCACCGCGGTGAGTCCGCGTCCGAGACGCTTGATCGCCTGGTGGTGCATGCTGTTGACCTCGAGCTCGTCGGTGCCGAGCATCTCGGCGAGCCGGCTGCCCGGCGTCACCTTCACCTTGTGGGTGGGCTGGTCCCGCGGCTCGGTCTGGCTGTGCGGGATCTCGGTACCGGGATCGGTACCGACGTCCTGGTGGAGGCTGCCGCCCAGCGCCACGTTGAGCACCTGGATGCCGCGACACACCGCGAGGACCGGCAGCCCGCGGCGCAGAGCCAGGGTCAGCGCCGCGGTCTCGAGGGTGTCGCGCGCCGGCGCCACATCGTAGAGCGTGTGATGAGGGGCCTCGCCGAAGAGCGCGGGATCGACGTCGCCGCCACCGGTGAGGAACAGGCCGTGGAGCCCGGCCCCCAGCTGCTCGAGCGATGCGGCGGAGAGCTGCGGAGGCAGCGGCACCGGCACGCCGCCCGCCTGCTGCACCGCGTGCAGGTACGCCGAGTTCAGGTACGCGCGCTCGGGATGCTTGGCGACGGTGATCGACGTGCTGACGCCGATGAGCGGAGCGGACCGCGACATGACGTCATGTTAGCACACGCCCTCGGCGCCCCGGCCGCGCCGGGCGTTCGCCACGTGCGCGCGCACCCGGTCGGCCGCGTCCACCGCGAGCCGGATGATCCGACAGATCAGGGCGATGCTCTCCACGTCCACGGCGGGACCGGTGGGGAGCGACAGGACTCGCGCGGCCACCGCGTCGGTGTGCGGCAGCTCGCTCGCGCTCGGACGGGACCGATACGGCTCCGCACGGTGGCATCCGGGATGAAAGTACCGACGCGCGAGGATGCCCTCGGCGCGCAGCACCTCGTCGAGGTCGTCGCGATGGAGGCCGGCCGGCCCCGCGTCGATCTCGAGCACGACGAACTGGTGGTTGTGCCGCTCGCCGTCCGGATAGGTCACCACCGCGAGGCCGGGCACGCCGGCGAGCCCGCGGCGATACGCCGCGTGGTGAGCGCGGTTGATCGCGGCGACCTCCTCCGCGCCCTCGATCGACGTGAGGCCCATGGCCGCGGCCACCTCGCTCATCTTCGCGTTGGTGCCGAGCGAGGCCGCCCGATCTCCGCCCGCGAGGCCGAAGTTGCGCATGGCCCGGACGCGCGCGGCCAGCGTGTCGTCGTCGGTGGTGACCGCGCCACCCTCGAAGCTGTTCACGTACTTGGTGGCGTGGAAGCTCAGCACCTCGGCGTCGCCGAAGCTGCCCAGGCTGCGTCCGTCGTGCGAGCATCCGAAGGCGTGGGCCGCGTCGAAGAGCAGGCGCAGGCGGTGGCGGCGCGCGATCGCGGCGAGCGCGCGCACGTCGCAGGCCCGGCCCCACAGGTGCACGCCGAGGATGCCGGTGGTCCGCTCGTTCACGAGGGCCTCGACGTGCGCGGGATCGATGTTGTGGGTGCGAGGGTCGATGTCGGCAAAGACCGGCGCGATGCCGAGCCACTGCAGCGCGTGGGCGGTGGCCACGAAGGTGAAGGCCGGTACGATCACCTCGCCGGACAGGTCGAGGGCGCGGGCGGCCAGCTGCAGCCCGAGGGTCGCATTGCAGACCGCCAGGCAATGGCGCACCCCGATCCGCCGGGCCAGCTCCGCCTCGAGCTCGCGGACGTAGCGGCCGTCGTTGGTGAGCCAGCGCCGGTCCAGCAGGTCGTTGATGCGCTCGAGCAGGCGGGCGCGATCACCGATGTTCGGGCGGCCGACGTGGAGGGACTCGCGGAACGCGGGCGGCCCGCCCGCGATCGCCAGATCCTCCACCCGCTCCTTGCCGACCATCGCGTCCGTCGCCCCGGTGGCCGGGCTCAGGCGTCTCCCCCGAGGGTCCGGAGCGCGCGCGCGGGCACGCCGCCGACCTGCGTGCGGTCCGGCACGTCCGCGATCACCACCGCCCCGGCGGTCACCACGCAGCCGGCGCCGATCTTGACGTGATCGGAGATGACCGCGCCGATCCCGATGTAGCTGCCCGCCCCGATCTCCACGGAGCCCGCGACGTTGGCCCCCGGCGAGATGGTGGTGAAGTCGCCGACGCGAGTGTGATGGCCGATCAGGGTGCCGCGATTCACGATCACGTGATCGCCGATCACCGCGTGGGCCGCGATCACCGCCGCCACGCTCACGATGGAGCCGCCGCCCAGGCCCGCGGTGCGCGAGACCCGCGCGGCGGGGTGCCGGAGGATCGCGAACCGGAACCCGAGCCTCGCGGCCTGGTCCACGAAGCGCGACCGCTGCGGGGTGCCGATCGCGCAGACCGCGTAGTGGGTGGCCGCGAGGGGCGCGAGGTCGTCCACCCAGATGACGGGGCGGCCCAGCAGCGGACGCCCGCAGCGCTCCCGCTCCCAGTTCTCGCCGAAGGCCTCGAGGGCGTACTCGTCGCTGTCGCTCACGAGATCGGCCACCTCCTCGGCGAAGGTCCGCGTGCCGAGGATGATCAGCTTGTGCTTGCCGGGGTCTTCCAGGGATCTGCTCACGGTGATGAGGGGTGGTAGAATCGCACGGCTTCGGACCGACCGCCACCCGGATTCTGGAGGAGCGCCCGGCATTGAAACCCCTGGTCAGTGTGGTCATAGCCGCCTACAACAGCGGCGCGTGGCTCATCGAGGCCGTCGAGAGCGCGCTCGCCCAGACCTGGCCGCGCCGCGAGGTCATCGTGGTGGACGACGGCTCCACGGTGGACCTGTGGGCGCTCCTCGAGCCGTACAAGTCGGCCGTCACGCATATCCGTCAGGAGAACGCGGGGGCGGGGGCGGCCCGCAACACCGGCGTCCGGGCGGCCTCGGGCGACTTCATCGCGTTCCTGGATCACGACGACGTCTGGCTCCCCGACAAGCTCGCGACTCAGATCGCGGTAGCCGCGCGGCACCCGGAGAGCGGTCTCATCGTGTGCGACGGCGTGCAGTTCGACGGTGAGCGGATCCTGCGCGAGAGCCTCTACAGTCCGACGCTCCGGCGGCGGTTCGCCGCGGCGACCGGAACCGAGATCACCGATCGCTTCTACTACGAGTTCCTCGACAGCAACCAGGTCGCGTGCCCGGCCCAGACCCTCATCCCGCGGGCGGTGATGGAGCGCACCGGCGTCCTGGCCACGACCCGTGGCGAGGCCTCGGACCTCGACTACTATCTGCGAATCGCGCACGACTACCCGGTGACGTTTCTCCGGGACCGGCTGGTGCGGTGGCGTTATCTCGCTTCCAGCGTGTCCGGGCCCGCGGAGCGGCGGTCGATCGAATGGGCGGTGATGGCGGTGTCGGTGCTGAGCCGTCACCGGGCCCTCTGCGCGCCGCAGCACCGCTCGATGGTCGCGTCGCGCCTGGGCGAGATCGCCCGCGGCGCAGCGTTGAAGGCGTTCCACTACGGATACCGGCAGGATCGTGCCTACGCGCGGGCGAGTCTCCTCAAGCTGCGGCGACTGGCCCCGCGGGAATCCCGCGCTGCGCTCTACCTGGCCGCCTTGGCCCTGCCCCCCGCGGTGGTGACGGCCCTCGCGCAGTGCTGGCGGCAAGCGCGCGGCTTGTGGCGGGCGGCCGATTAGGCCATGCGCATCGGCGTTGTCTTCCCGCAGACGGAGATCGGCCAGGACCCGTCGGTGATCCGCGACTACGCGCAGGCCGTGGAGGCCCTGGGCTATACGCACATCCTCGCCTTCGACAGCGTGGTCGGCGCCAATCCCGATCGGCCGGGCGGCTGGGACAGCCCCTACGACTACCGGCACCCGTTTCACGAGCCGTTCGTGCTGTTCGGCTTCTGCGCGGCGGTCACCCGCCGCATCGAGCTGGTCACCGGCGTGCTCGTCCTGCCCCAGCGCCAGACCGCGCTCGTCGCCAAGCAGGCCGCGGCGGTGGATGTCCTCTCGGGCGGCCGGCTGCGTCTGGGCGTCGGCGTCGGCTGGAGCCCGGTGGAGTTCGAGGCGCTGGGCGAGACGCTCGACAATCGCGGCCAGCGCATCGAGGAGCAGGTCCACGTCATGCGCGCGCTCTGGACCAGCGAGCTGGTGACCTACGAGGGCAGGTGGCACCGCGTGCTCGACGCCGGCCTCAATCCACTGCCCGTGCAGCGGCCCATTCCGCTCTGGATGGGCGGCGAGCACGAGACGGTGCTCCGCCGCATGGCCCGCCTCGCCGCCGGCTGGATCACACTGCAGACCGTCCGGCCCGGCCCCGCCATGCAGGAGACCATCGATCGCCTCCACGGGCTGGTCCGCGAGGCCGGCCGCGATCCGGCCACGTTCGGCATCGAGGGACGGGTGGCCCTGGCCCGGCTGGCGCCGGACCAGCACGAGCCGGAGATGGCGGCGTGGCGGGCGATGCGCGGCATCACGCACCTCTGCGTGAACACGATGGGCTCTGGCCTGACCCGTCCCGAAGACCACGTGAAGGCCCTCGAGCGCTTCCGCGCGCACTGCTAAGTGCCCGCCGCCATTGAGGCGCCCGATGTGCTAGCATACGCGCCATGACACTCGACTCCGCGCAGTACCAGCGCAGCGCTGCACCGGCCGGCTCGGGCCCGATGAACCAGGTGATGGGGCGGCAGTGGATCGTGTCGGCCGGCCATCCGCTCGCAGCCCAGGCCGCGGCGCGCGTGCTTGCCGCTGGCGGCAACGCGATCGACGCCGGAGTCGCCGCCGGTTTGATGTTGGGCGTCGTCCATCCCGACATGGTGAGCTTTGCGGGCGTCGCCCCCATCCTGGTCCACCTCGCGGCGACGGGCGAGACGTTCGAGGTCTCCGGGGTCGGGCCCTATCCGCGCCGCGCCAGCGCCGAGTACTTCCGGACGCAGCACGGCGGCGACATGCCGGCCGGCCTGCTGCGCACGGTGGTGCCGGCGTCGCCCGACGCGTGGTGCGTGGCCCTGCAGCGCTGGGGCACGCGGTCGTTCGCCGACGCGGTCGCCGGCGCGCTCGAGTGCGCCGAGCACGGCTTCCCGACCTCGGCGTTCTCGGCGTCGATCATGGCCAACAACGCCGAGCGGTATCAGCGCTTCCCGACCTCGGCCGCGATCTTCCTGCCCGGAGGCAAGCCGCACGCGCCGGGCCAGCTCTTCGTGCAGGCGGAGCTGGCCGCCACCATCAAGGAGATGGTGGCCGCGGAGCTGCGCGCTGCCAAGCGTGGCCGCGTCGGCGCCATTCAGGCCGCCCGCGACGCCTTCTACAAGGGCGACATCGCGCGCCGGATCGCCGACTACCATGCCCGCGAGGGCGGACTGCTCGCCTACGAGGATCTCGCCGATTTTCACGCCGAGGTGGCGCCGGCGCTGACCACCACGTTCCACGACTACGAAGTCGCGGCGTGCGGTTTCTGGTGCCAGGGCCCGGTGTTCCTCCAGATGCTGAACCTCATCGAGCCCTACGACTGGCCCGCGCTCGGCCACAACACCCCGCGGGCGCTGCACATCCTGGTCGAGGCCATGAAGCTGGCTTTTGCGGATCGCGAGGCCTACTACGGCGACCCGCGCTTCGTGCACGTGCCCGCCGAGGCGCTGCTGTCGAAGGCCTACGCGGACCTGCGCCGCGGGCTGATCCGCGAGGATCGCGCGTGGCCGGACATGCCGCCCGCGGGTGACCCGGAGGGCAAGGCGGCGGTGCGCAACGGTCACGGCGCCGCGTCCAAGGTCGGCGCGCCGTCGGCGGCCGGGACCCTCGACACCTCGTACGTCTCGGTGATCGACGCCGAGGGCAACGCGTTCTCGGCGACGCCCAGCGATCCGGGCGGGGTGGACTCGCCGGTCGTTCCCGGCGTCGGCTGCGTGGTCTCGCCCCGCGGCTCGCAGGGCTGGCTCGTGCCCGGGCACGCGAGCGAGGTGGCGGGGGGCAAGCGGCCGCGGCTGACCCCGGCGCCGTCGATGGTGCTGCGCGACGGGCGCGCCTTCATGGCCTTCGGCACGCCCGGGGGCGACGTGCAGCAGCAGGCCATGCTGCAGGTGCTGCTCAACTCGACCGCATTCGGGATGCGACCGCAGCAGGCCATCGAAGCCCCGCGGCTGGCCACCCGCTCGTTCCCCGATTCGTTCTGGCCGCACACCAACTCGCCGGGCCGGCTCGACGTGGAGGCCCGGATCGCGCCGGACACGCGCGCGGCCCTGGCCCAGCTCGGCCACGTGATCAACGACTGGCCGGACTACGACTGGCGGGCCGGTGCGGTGTGCGCGTCGGTGGTGGGCCCCCACGGCACTCGCCTGGGCGGCGCGGATCCGCGTCGCGGCGCGCACTCGATCGGTTGGTAGATCGCCCGACGGCGCGCCTGGCGCGGCGCCGCTGCCTGGTCGCCGCTTTCGTCCTGACCGTCGGAGCGACGCTGGGCACCTTCCGGCCCCTGCAGGCGGCGGTCACCCTGCCCATCCCGTCCGCGGTGCCGGCGGGAGACCGGAAGCGGCTCGAGGAGGTCGTCAGGCAATCCTTCGTCTCGACCCAGCAGTCGGCCGACGCCTATCCCGTCCGCCCCGAGATCTTCGAGTACCTGCTGGATCACCCCGAGTTCGCCAGCCACGTCACGCGCGCGCTCAAGGCCGCCCGCTATCGCATCTGGCAGGAGCAGGGCGCGCTGTGGCTCGACGACGGCTGGGGTGTGCGCGGCACGTTCTGGACGGTCTACGCGCAGCCCGGCCTGCGCCTGATGATGGCCCAGGGCGCGTACCAGTCCGCCTTGCCCGACATCAAGGGCCGCGCGGTGGTGGCGCTGGCCTACGGCTTTCAGCCCAGCCCGACCGGGCGGCCGCAGGTCGCCACCACGGTGACCTCGTTCGTGGAGATCGACAGCGGAGTCATTCGCGTGATCGGCAAGGTGGGCGGGCCGCTCGTCCAGCGGAAGGCCGACCGCGAGGCCCGCACCCTCCTGAAGGTGTTCGCCAAGGTGATCCGCCTGATCGAGGAGAATCCCGCCGACGTGTACGCGCGCCTCAAGGCGCGGCCCGACGTGCCGAAGCCGGAGCTGGAGGAGTTCCGCAAGCTGCTCGGGGTGCCCTGACCGGGTAGCGACGAAAGGAGACGCGATGGCCACCCTCGAAGGTCGCACGATATTGATCACCGGCGCCGCCCGCGGAATCGGCGCGGCCTGCGCCCGCCGCCTCGCCCGCGAAGGCGCGCGCCTCGTGCTGGCCGATCAGGACGGCGCAGGGGTGGACACGCTGGCCGGCGAGCTGGGCCAGGTCGCGCTGCGGGCCGACGTCACCAAGCCGGCCGACATCGCGCGCATGGTCGACGAGCCGTACCGGCGCTGGGGCCGGCTCGACGTGCTGTTCAACAACGCCGGCGTCATCCGCGTGCAGCCCATGTTCGACGTGACCGAGGCGGACTGGGACCGCGTGATGGACGTGAACCTCCGCGCGGTGTTCTTCGTGCTTCAGGCGGTGGCGAAGCGCATGGTCACCCAGGACCTGATGCCCGGCTCGGAGCTGCGGGGCAAGCTCATCGCGACCGCGTCCATCGCGTCGTACCGCGGCGGCAACCACCTCATGACGCCGTACTCGGCCTCGAAGGCGGGCGTGGTCAGCCTCACCCGGTCGGCCGCGCAGCTGCTGGCGCCCGAGCGCATCACCTCGAACTGCGTGTGCCCGGGCGCGGTCGAGACGCCGATGTGGGAGCAGATCGACCGCGAGTGGGGCGCCCTGGAAGGGCTCGGGCAGGGCGAGGCGTGGAAGCGCCGCATCCGGCACATCCCCCTCGGGCGGCCGGAGCGGGCCGAGGACGTGGCCAGCGTGGTCGCGTTCCTGGCCGGGTCCGACTCCGACTACATGACCGGGCAGGCGATCAACGTGGACGGCGGAATCGTGATGGGCAGCTGAGCGGGCGCCTATCGCATGGTCACTTCGTTGACCGGGGTGAAGAACGCGGCGGCGTCGTAGAGCACCTGACCGACCACGCAGAACCACGCCCAGCGGTCTGGATCGGCGGGCGAGCAGCGTCGCGGCGTCTGCGTCGCGTCGGCGGCAATGAGACGGGGCCGCGGCGGGCCCGACGTGGCGCATCCGGCCAGCAGGACCGCGGCGAGGAGCGTCGCGCCCAAACGTCGCATGCGCGCGATGGCGCTACGCGGCGGGCGTGCTCTCGCCCTGGGCGCGGGGCAGGGCGGCGCTGCTCGGGACGTCCAGCTCGCGGTTGGCCAGGTCCACCGTCACCCGCAGGGCGCGCAGGCCCTGGGCGCCCTGCAGCTCGTCGAGCTCCACGTCCTCGGTCTCCCGGGTGAGATAGCCGAGCCGCTGCAGGTACTCGATGTACTCGCGCCACTCCGCGGCCTCGCTCCCGTGCGAGTACACCAGCGCGATCTTGCCGGGCTGGGTCAGTCGCTCGGTGGTGCCGCGGATGATCGCCTTGTCGATGCGCTTCTTGATGATCTCGTAGCGGACGTTGTAGGCGCCGTCCACGTCGAAGCGCTTCTCGTCGAAGCGGAAGCGGATCGACAGCGGGGCGTGCTGGATCAGGATCAGGTTGGTGATGTCGAGCCGCACCGGCAGCCGGTCCTTCAGCCGCTCCACCCGCAGCGCGACCCCGCACGCCACCATCAGCTGCCACAGGCGCATGTTCTTCAAGTAGAGCGGGTCGAAGCTGCCGTCCTCGCGGAGGGCGCCGCCCAGGTAGACGGTGTAGTCGACGCCGTCCGTCTTCTGCTTCTCGAAGTAGTGCGGGAACATGTCCTGCGCGGCCTGCTCCTCGAGATCGATGTAGGAGGACACCGCCTCGTTGATCATGGTGATGCTCTCGTCGAACTCCCGCCGCCGCGCGTAGACCAGGCCGATTCCCGGGTCCACCGTGGTGCGGTAGGCGTCGATCCGCTCGCGGACCCGGTCGCCGAAGGTCTGCAGGTGGTCGAAGAGCGGCTCCACGTCGGCCTTCAGGAAGTTCATCACCCCCAGCTCGTCGCCGGATCGCAGGGTGACCTCGATCTCGGCCACGTGGCCGTCGATGCGATGGGTCAGCTGGTCGAGGATGGGCAGAGCCCGCGCGTCGTGCGCGGCCCGGAGCACGTCGCGGGCCAGGCCCAGCTGGATGAGCAGATCGGCCTGGATGGCCCACGCGCGATGGGTGGAAGAGCCCCGGACGTCGGACACCGCGTACAGCGGGTAGACGTCGCGGAACACGATCGGGTCCATCTCGCCGCCCGGCTCGTGGTCTTCGGAGCCGTGCTCCATGCTCTCCAGCACCGCCTTGCGGAACCGCCACTCCACCACCGGGTGGATGGCGGTGAACTGCTCCTTGATGAAGCTCTCGACGCGGGAGTGCAGGTCGGCCACGCTGCGCCGCACCGCCATCGAGAAGAGCGGGAGGACCTCGCGCACGCGCGGGCCCAGAAGGGCGTTGATGTCGCCCGGATTGGGCGAGGTGAGGCTCAGCATGCCGATGAGCTCGCCCTGGTAGTGCAACGGGGCGACCACCAGGCTGCGCATGCCCTTGCGGAGGATGGCCTCCTCCTTCGCGGAGCGGGTGGTCAGCGCGGCCACGTCCTCCACGAAGATCGGCTCGCGGCGCCGGCTCGCCCGCTCGTATACCGAGCCGACGTAGTCGCTGATCTTGCCGTGGGCGGAGCCCGCGAAGATGCAGCCGTGGCCCTGCTGCAGCTGGTGCCCGGAGTTGAGGAGCAGGATCCGTTCGCCCTCGAAGGCGGCCAGGCTCAGGTGCAGCTCGGGGCGGCGGAACAGGGTCCGCAGCTTGGCCTGCAGCTTCTCGAAGCGCGCGTTCGAGACGATCGACTCCTTGTCGATCAGGTCCCGCTTGATGGACGACAGCACTTCCTGATCCGTCACGTCGGCGGCCTTGACCACCGTGAAGCCCGAGAAGCGCACGCTCCCGGGCGGGATCAGCGCGGCGAGCCCGTCCAGGTCCAGGGCCTGCGCGGCCAGCCGCTTGCGCATGTCGTCGGAGAGCGGGGGAATCGGGAGCAGACGCTCCACCTCCACGAAGCGGCCGTCGAACTGGATCTTGAAGTGACGCTCGAGGCCGCTGTCCGGCTCCGGCTTGGTCAGGATGAGCGGGTAGTCCACCGGGAACTCGATCCCGTACAGCCGCTCCAGGGCGAGCGCGTAGGCGTTGAGCAGCCGGAAGTCTTTCAGCGCGGCCATCTCGAGGTTCAGGCTGCCGTAGAGCACGCCGTCGGCGCCCATGATGTTCTCGAAGGCGGCGGTGCCGTACACACTGCGCAGGGTGAACGGGATGAGGGCGCCCATGTACGCGCGCTCGAGGAACGCGGCGGGGAACACCGCGCTCATCAGCGCGTCCACCAGCGGCGCGTGGACGTCGAGCAGGGTGATGTCGTCGATGGGACGGCTCAGCTCGGGAACCTGCCGCAGCCGGTTGAGGAGGGCGCGCGCGCTCTCGCCGCGCACCGAGGGGTCGGCGGCCTGCTCCTCCCAGAAGCGGATCAGCAGGCCGAGGCTCAGCCGACTCTCGAACGGGAAATCCTTCTGCAGCGCCGCCAGCGACGTCCGTGGCTCGTTCATGCTCATCATTTTACTCCTGCCGGTTGGCGGCTCTCCGCGTCCGTCGGCGCGTGCTCAGCTGGCCGTGGCAGGCAGGCCGGCCGGAGCGGGGCTCGGGGTCCGCCGCACCGGCGCCTCCTTGATGGCCAGGGCCAGCGGCACCGCCAGGAACGCGAGCAGGGCCGCGGAGGTGAATGCCCACGAGTAGGAGCCGGTGGCCTGGAAGATCCAGCCGCCGACCGCGGCGCCCAGGGCCGCCCCGCACTGGTGGGCGAAGTAGATCCAGCCGGAGAGCGCGCCCACCGAGTAGCGGCCGAAGATGTTGGCGGTCAGCGTGGTGGTGGGCGGCACCGTCGAGATGTAGTTGAGGCCGAAGACGGCCGCGAAGATGTGCAGCGAGGGCACGTTCCACACGTACAGCAGGAAGAGCAGGGAGAGGCCCCGCACCCCGTAGTAGAAGGCGAGCGGCCCCTTGCGCCCGAAGCGGTCGCAGATCCAGCCCGAGGCCACCGTGCCCACGATGTTCATGGCGCCCATCACGCCCAGAGCCTGCGCGGCGTGCATCTCGCTGAAGCCGTGCTCGGCGGCGTGCGGCACCAGATGGGTCAGCACCAGGCCGTTGGAGGTGTAGCCGCAGACGAAGAACGTCCCGGCCAGCAGCCAGAACGCGGGCACCTGCATCGCGTCGGCCACCGACGTTCGCGTGGCCGCCGGCGTCGGCGCGGCGCCGGTGGACGTGGGCGGCGCGTCGGCCCCGAACGGGCGCAGGCCCATCTGGGCGGGATCGTCGCGCAGGAGCAGCGTGAGGGGCAGCGCGATCACGAAGAGCAGGATGCCGAGGTAGACGAACGATTGGCGCCACCCGTAGGTCATGGTGAGCCAGACCGCCAGCGGGATGATCACGAGCTGGCCGGCCGACATCGCGCCGCCCACGACCCCCATCACGAGCCCGCGGCGCCCCTCGAACCAGCGCGCCGCCATGGCCGCGCCGGTGGACATACCGACGCCGCCCGACCCGAGCGCCATCAGCACGCCGGCGGTGATGTAGACCTGCCAGAGCGCGGTGACGCGTGCGGTGAGGAGCGTGCCCACGCCGAGCACGACGGCCGAGACCATGATGACCCGCCGGGGGCCCCAGCGGTCCGCGAGCCAGCCCACGATCGGTCCGGCCGCGCCCAGCAGCAGGAGCGACACCGCGGCGGCGCCGGAGAGCGCGGCGCGATCCCAGCCGAAGGTGGTCTCCATCGGCTTGATGAAGACCCCGAAGACGGCCCGCAGGCCGGAGGCGAGCAGCATGACGCCGACGAGCGCGCCGAGGACGACCCAAGCGTAGTGAACCTTGCCGCGCGATGCCCTCACCGGCGCCTCCTCGGCGAATGGGGGAAAACCCGACCAGCTTACGCTGGTGCTCCTTTCGATGGCAAACAGGCCGGGTCGAGATTCCGACCCGGCCTGTCCCGGATCATCCAACGGCGGCCCGGACGGCCGGCCAATCGGCGCGGTGAGGCGGGCCCTAGCCGGTCACACGATGCACGTAGCCGTAGCGGGCGTTGCTGCGCTCGCCTCCCAGCGCGACGTATTCGGCCTTGATGGCCGCGATCTTGTCGCTCGTGAGGGCGCCCTGGGCCGCCTTCATGTCGAGGCGATAGAGGCGGGCGGTGTTGCGGGAGAAGATCTGCGTCTTCACCGGGCCGTCGGCGGCCCCCAGGGCGGCGAAGCCGTGCTTCTTCTGCATGTCGGCGGGAATCTCCAGCCGACGGAGCGCCTCGATCTGCCACTGCGGTGAGCCGTACCAGAGCGAATCGGTGCCCCAGATGACGTGGTCGGCGCCGAGACCGCGGATCATGGTGCCCATGAACGCGGCCGCGAACCGCGGATTGGCCACCGCGGAATTCGCGAAGGCGGTGCCGATCTCGCCGTACACGTTGCGGACGCCGTACTTGGACGGGATCTCGGCCAGATCGGTGGCCCACTGGATTCGGCCGGTCTTGTCGAACTCGGCGAGCGCGTCGTCGGGCGTCTCCAGGAAGGGCCGGAGCGCCGAGTGGTAGATCACGAAGTTGAGCTTCGGCCAGTCCTTGGCCGCCTTCCCCACGTCCCACACCGTGTTGTACTCCCAGACGCCGGGCCACGACTTCTCGTAGTCGGCGGGGAGCAGCCCCTTGTGGATGCAGATCGTGTTGATGCCGGACTTGCTCATCTTCTCGTAGAACGGGTACATCAGCTTGTCGTCGTCGAGCCGCCAGTAGGACTGCTGCTTGGAGGGGAACAGCGGGTCGCCGATGGTGTAACCCTTCCAGGAATCGGGCTTGATGGTGGCGATGCAGCGGTCGACCTCGTCCATCCAGCCCGCCCGCTTGGGCGTGATCACCGAGTGCGCGAGCAGACGTCGCGAGCCGCTGATCTTGTTGATCGAGGCGCGCGCCATCGCCATCTGGTCGTTGCTGAGGAAGTCCCAGGCGGGGTCGTCGAAGGGCGCGCCGGACAGGAGTGCCACCTTGGTGTCGCTGTCGACGAAGATCTCCTTGACGTAGTTCTCGAACTTGTAGCGGGCCAGCGTGTTCTCGCCCCACAGCGTGGGATTCCAGTTCTGCTTGGCGTACTTGGCGAGGTCGAGCAGGCCGGCCTGGTTGAAGTCGTCGCGCACGAAGTGGGTCTGGGCGTCGATGATGAACTGCTTGGCGAGCCCGCCCGCCCGCTGGTTGGCCACTCCCGGGGTCTGGGCCTCGGCGCGGCTGACGTCGAAGAGCGGCCCGAACACCTCGTTCATGGCGAGGAACGCGGCGGCCATCCCGGCGCTCGAGGCGAGGAACTGGCGCCGGTCCATGCCGTGCCGCGGTCCCAGGCTCTCGGCCAGCTCCTTGATGCGCGCCTCCACGCGCTGCTGCTCCCGCGTCTGAGGCACCGGGTTGAACTCTCCGTTCGACACGATCTGGGTTGGGACGGGGGAGGGGAACGATGCGACCTCGGCGGGCGCCGTTCGCGACAGCTCCTCGTCGCTGAGGTAGTGGGCCATGGTGGACCTCCTTCGGGTGAAGGGGTTGGGATCGAGCAGCCCCGGGTCTCCGAGCGCTGGCCAGGAGACTAGGCTCATTCCTCGCCGTGTCAAGTCGCTGCGCGTCGCCGGTTCGAGCGCGCGGGAGGTGCCGCGGCGCGCACGATCTGCGCGCGGCGCGCCCGGAAGTTTTTGTGCGACGGAAGGCGGACGTCCGTCGTGTTCCAGCGACAACGTACGGCACTCGACCGGGCGGCCTCAATCGCGCCTAACTGCGCCGACACGCATAAGGTGGCGTACTGGAACGAGCCCTGGCGCGCTGGAACGGGCCTTGCTCCGTCTCGCGGGTAGGAACCGTCATGATGACCAAGCGAGTGCTCGTGGTGGACGATCAAACGCCGGTGCGGGAGCTGGTGGCCGCGGTGCTGGCCGCGGACGGCCACGCGGTGGAGACCGCGCGCGACGGCGCCGATGCGCTACGAATCCTGGACGGCCAGCCGGGCTACGACCTGATCGTGAGCGACCTGAAGATGCCGGGGCTCGACGGGCCGAGCCTCTATCTCGAGCTCACCCGCCGCTGGCCCGATACGCGACCGCACCTGCTGTTCATCTCCGGCTTCGTGGAGTCACCCGAGTACGCGGGCTTCCTCCAGGGCACGCGGGTGCAGGTCCTGCTCAAGCCCTTCGACGTGGACGAGCTCTCGCGCGCAGTCGCCGCCATCCTCGCCGGCTAGAACGGGGTCAGGTCTTGCATTACGACATTTTCGTGGCGCGCGCCGACGTCGGCCGTAGCGACAAAAATGTCGTAATGCAAGACCTGACCCCGGACTAGGCCGGCGTCGCCTCTGCGGTCTTGCGGAAGACGACCTTGCCGTGGTCGACGTCGGCCGCCACCGTGTCGCCCTCGCCGAAGGTACCGTTCAGCAGCTCCAGGGCCAGCGAGTCCTGGATCATCCGCTGGATGGTCCGCTTGAGCGGCCGCGCCCCGTACACCGGATCGTAGCCTTCCTGGGCGAGCAGCGCCTTGGCGGCCGGGCGCAGCTCGAGCGTGACCCGCCTGTCGGCGAGCCGCTTCACGAGGTGCCGGGCCTGGATCTCCACGATCGCGGCGATCTCCTCCCGGCCGAGCGGCTGGAAGATCACGATCTCGTCGATGCGGTTCAGGAACTCCGGCCGCAGCGCCTGCTTGAGCAGGTCCAGGATCAGCGCGCGCACCCGCTGGAGATCCGTCTCCTCGCGGAAGAACTGGCTACCCAGGTTCGAGGTCATGATGACCACCGTGTTGCGGAAATCGACCGTGCGGCCGTGGCCGTCGGTCAGGCGGCCGTCGTCCAGCAGCTGGAGCAGGACGTTGAAGACGTCGCCGTGGGCCTTCTCGATCTCGTCGAAGAGCACCACCGAGTAGGGCCGCCGGCGCACCGCTTCGGTGAGCTGGCCGCCCTCGTCGTACCCCACGTAGCCGGGGGGCGCCCCGATGAGGCGAGACACCGTGTGCTTCTCCATGTACTCCGACATGTCGATGCGGATCATGGCCCGCTCGTCGTCGAACAGGAACTCGGCGAGCGCGCGGGCCAGCTCGGTCTTGCCCACGCCGGTGGGGCCCAGGAACAGGAACGAGCCGATGGGCCGGTTCGGATCCGAGAGGCCGGAGCGCGCACGCCGGACCGCGTTGGACACCGCCACGATCGCCTCGCGCTGACCGATCACCCGCTCGCCCAGGCGCTCCTCCATCTTCACGAGCTTCTGCACCTCGGCTTCGAGAAGCCGGGTCACCGGGATCCCGGTCCACTTGGCCACCGTTTCGGCCACGTCCTCCTCGTCCACCTCCTCGCGTAGCATGCGGCCGCTCTTCTGGAGATCCGCGAGCCGCGCGTTCTCGGCGGTCAGGCGCTTGTCCAGCTCCATGAGGGTGCCGTAGCGCAGCTCCGCCGCCTTTTGTAGATCTCCGCGCCGCTCCGCGTCGGCCATGGCCGCGCGGGCCACTTCGGCCTCCTCCTTGGTCTTGCCGATGGTCAGGATCGCGTGCTTCTCGGCCTCCCACTGGCTGGTGAGGCGGGCCGACCGTTCCCGCAGCTCGGCCACCTCGGCGTCGAGCCGGGCCAGGCGCTCGCGCGAGACCTCGTCCGATTCGCGCGCCACCGACACCCGCTCGATCTCGAGCTGCATGATGCGGCGCTTGGTCTCGTCCAGCTCCGCGGGCATCGAGTCGATCTCGATACGCAGCCGCGAGGCCGCCTCGTCGATCAGGTCGATGGCCTTGTCGGGCAGGAAGCGGTCCGCGATGTAGCGATGCGACAGCACCGCGGCCGCCACCAGCGCCGCGTCCTTGATCTTCACCTTGTGGTGCACCTCGTACTTCTCCTTCAGGCCTCGGAGGATCGCGATGGTGTCCTCCACCGAGGGTTCGCGCACCATCACCGGCTGGAACCGCCGCTCGAGCGCGGGGTCCTTCTCGACATGCTTGCGGTATTCGTCGAGCGTGGTGGCGCCCACGCAGCGCAGCTCGCCGCGGGCCAGGGCCGGCTTCAGCATGTTGGCCGCGTCCACCGCACCCTCCGCCGCGCCCGCGCCCACCAGGGTGTGCAGCTCGTCGATGAAGCAGATGATCTCGCCGTTGGACTCGGTGATCTCGCGCAGCACCGCCTTGAGACGGTCCTCGAACTCCCCGCGGTACTTCGAGCCCGCCACCATCGCGCCGATGTCGACGGCGACCAGCCGCTTGTTGCGCAGCCCCTCCGGCACGTCGCCGGCGACGATGCGCTGGGCCAGCCCTTCCACGATGGCGGTCTTGCCCACGCCGGGCTCGCCGATCAGCACCGGGTTGTTCTTGGTCCGGCGCGAGAGCACCTGGACCACGCGCCGGATCTCCTCGTCGCGGCCGATCACCGGATCGAGCTTGCCCTTGCGGGCCAGCTCGGTGAGGTCCTTGGAATAGCGCTGCAGGGCCTGGTACTTGTCCTCCGGGTTCGGATCGGTCACGCGCTGGCTGCCGCGCACGTCCACCAGCGAGCGGTAGATGGCCTCCGGGGTCACGCCCGCCGCGGCGAGCAGGCGGGCGGCCCCGCCGCCCTTCTCCTGCGCGATGGCGATCAGCAGGTGCTCGGTCGAGACGTACTCGTCCTTGAGCCGCTCCGCCTCCTCCCAGGCACGGGTGATCATGCCCTCGAAGCGTGGGGAGGCGTACTGCCGGCCGCCGCCGCCGCGCACCTTGGGCAGCTTCTCGATCTCCGCCTGCACCTGGCGCGCGAGCGTCTCGGGACGCGCGCCGAGCTTCGCGAGCAGCGGCCCCACCACGCCCTCCTGCTGCTGCAGGAGCGCCTGGAGCAGGTGCTCGGGCTCGATGGCCTGGTGGTTGCCCTGGTCGGCGAGGGACTGCGCGGCCTGTATCGCTTCCTGGGCCTTGACGGTCAGCTTGTCCAGCCTCATCTCAGTTGGTCTCCGCTCTGAGCCTCTTCATCTCCTCGAAGAGCTCTCGTTCTCTCGGGCTGAGCCCGGTCGGTATCACGATCTGCACCTTCACGTACTCGTCGCCGGCACCGTCGCCTTTCAAATGCGGCATGCCGCGGCCGGGCAGCCGGAACGTCCTGCCGCTCGATGTCTCCGGCGGGATCTTCATCGACACCGGGCCCTTGAGCGTCGGTACCGAGACCTCGCCGCCGAGGGCCGCCACCGTCACCGGCAGCGCCAGGTCGGTGTGCAGGTCGTCGCCCTTGCGCTCGAAGCGCGGGTGCGGCGCCACCGTGACCCGCAGGTAGAGGTCGCCGCGGTCCGTGCGGTTGCCGGAGCCGCCGCCCGGTCCCTCCGCGGCCACGCGCACCCGCGAGCCGGTGTCCACCCCGGCCGGGATCTTGACCTCCAGGTTGCGCGTGGCCTTGGTCCAGCCGCCGCCGCGGCAGCGCGGGCACGGGCGGCGGTTGACATTGCCCGAGCCGCCGCATTGCGGGCACGGCTCGTTCAGCTCGATCGAGATCGCCTTCCGCGTGCCCTGAAACGCCTCCTCGAGCGTGAGCTGGATGCCCGCCTCCACGTCGCTGCCCTTGCCGGCCGGGCCGAAGCCTCCGCCGAAGCCGCCGCCCAGATCGCCGAGATCCGAGAACTCGAACTCGGCCGAGGGCCCCGCGCCCGGCTGCGCGCGACGGAAGCCGCCCAGGTCGCCGAAGATCGTGCGGAAGAAGTCCGAGAACCCGGCCGCGTCCCCTTGAGTGAACCGCCCACCAGATCCGCCGAAGGGGCGCCCCTCGAAGGGCGAGCGGCCTCCGCCTCCGGTCTCCGCTTGCGCGTACCGCTCCCAGTCCGGTCCGAGCGTGTCGTATCGCTTGCGCTTCTCCGGGTCGGAGAGGACCGTGTAGGCCTCGCTGATCTCCTTGAAGCGCTCGGCGTTGCCTCGGTTGACGTCGGGGTGGTGCTTGCGGGCCAGCCGGCGATACGCCGTCTTGATGGCCTTGTCGTCGGCCGTCCGGTCGACCCCCAGCGCTTTGTAGTAGTCCTTGTATTCCATTCGTCGCGACGCCTATTTAGACGGCACGGCGGCGCTCGGCCCGTGGCCCGCGCCGCCTCGTCCGCTCCGGGTGAAGTGTAGCAGACGGATCGGCGCTTGGCCGGGGCGGGGGTCACTTTTACGCAGTACCCGGCGGGTCTACAATGGCCGGGCCCGTGACCAGGACCTGCACCCTCGCGATCGACGTCGGCGGGACCTTCACCGACATCACGTTCACCGATGCGGCCACCGGCGCGCTCTGGGTCGCGAAGACGCCGTCCACGCCCGGCGACCTGTCGACCGGGTTCATCACCGCGGTGAGGAAGGTGCTGGCGCTGGCCGGCCGCGGCCCCGGCGACGTGTTGCGCGTGTTTCACGGCACCACCACCGCGACCAACGCCATCCTCGAAGGCAAGACGCCGCCGACCGCGCTCGTGACCACCGCCGGCTTCAAGTACGTGCTGGAGATCGGACGGCACGACATCCCGCGCCACGGCAACCTGTACGGCTGGTCCAAGCCGACCCGGCCCGTCACGCCGGAGCGCGTGTTCGAGATCTCGGAGCGGCTCGACGTCGACGGCTCGGTGCTCACCCCGCTGGACGAGCCGGCGGCGCGGGCGCTCGCGCGTCAGATCGGCCCGCTCGGTGTTCCCGCGGTGGCGGTGGTCTTCCTGCACGCCTACGCCAATCCGGCGCACGAGCAGCGCATGCAGGCGATCCTGGCCGAGGAGTGTCCGGACGTGCTGGTGTCGCTGTCCTCCGAGGTGCTGCCGCAGTTCCGCGAGTTCGAGCGCACGATGGCCACCGCGCTGAACGCAGCGGTGATGCCGCCGGTCAGCCGCTACGTGAGCGTGCTCCGCGAGGCCCTGGACGGAGAAGGCGTGGGCGCGCCGCTCTTGATCATGAAGTCGGACGGCGGGGTGACGAGCGCCGCGACGTGCGTGCGCCAGCCGGTGCAGACCGTGCTCTCGGGTCCCGCCGCGGGGGTGGTCGGCGCGGTGTCGGTCGGACACTCTGCCGGCCACGCCGACATCATCTCGATCGACGTGGGTGGCACGAGCGCCGACATCTGCCTGGTGCGCGCGGGCCGACCGGAAGTCACGAAGGACGGGATGATCGGCCCGTTCCCGCTCAAGCTGCCGATGGTCGACATCCACACCATCGGGGCCGGCGGCGGCTCCATCGCCACGGTGACCGGCGCGGGACGGCTCACGGTGGGGCCGCGCAGCGCGGGCGCCGAGCCGGGGCCGGTCTGCTACGGCCGTGGAGGCCACGAGCCGACCGTCACCGACGCGCACCTCATCCTCGGCCGCATCCCGCCCGCTCTGCTGGGCGGCGAGCTGCCGCTCGACGTGGCCGCGGCGCGCGCGGCGATGGCCGACCGCATCGGCCGGCCCCTCGGCCTGGGCGTCGAGGAGGCGGCGGCCGGCGTGATCGAGATCATCGACAACGCGATGGCGCGCGCCATCCGCACGGTCTCCGTCGGGCGCGGGCACGACCCGCGCCGCTTCGCGCTGGTGGCCTTCGGCGGCGCGGGCCCGCTGCACGCCTGCCGCCTCGCCGAGCTGCTCGAGATCCCGACGGTGGTGGTCCCGCCCCGGCCCGGCGTGCTGTCGACGTGGGGCCTGCTCGACACCGACATCCGCGCTACCTTCGTGAGGACCGCGGGCGTGGCCCATCGGCGGCTCGCCGACGCGGGCCCCCCGGTCTCCGAGCTCGAAGCGGCCTGGGCCGGCCTGGAGCGGCAGGCGCAGGCCTGGCTCGCCGGCGAGCAGGTGCCGCCCGAGCGCCGGCGCTTCGAGCGCGCGGCCGACCTGCGCTACGAGCACCAGAGCTTCGAGCTGACGTGCCCGCTCGGCGAGGGGTCGATCACCGCGGTCGCGCTGCAGGGACTGGTCGGCACCTTTCACGCCGAGCATCGGCGGCTCTACAGCTACGATCTGCCGTCGGCGCCGGTGGAGCTGGTGAACCTGCGGCTCACCGCGGTCGGAGCCCTCCCGCGTCGCGCCCCTCACGTGCCGGCGGCCGGGGTGGGGCGCCTCGCGGAAGCCCGCGTCGGGAGCCGCCCGGTGTATTTCCGGGGTGCCGGCTTCCTCGACACGCCCTCCTACGCGCGCGACCGGCTCGGCCCGGGCATGACTCTCACCGGGCCGGCGATCGTCGAGCAGAGCGACGCCACTCCGCTGATCGCCCCGGGGTTCCACGCGCGCGTCGACGCCGCCCACAATCTCGTGGTGGGACGCGAGACGGCGGTGCGCGGGGTGGGGGAGCGCGGGGCGGCGGCGCAGACGGCATAGGAGCGGCCATCGTGGCCGCGGCGCGCCTCGGGCTCGTGACGCTCGCGCTCGTCCTGACCGGCTGCGCCTCGATGCGCACATCCGAGCAGACACGCTGGCAGGCCCTGGCCGACGAGGCGACCACTCGCCTGGGCGCTCCGCCGGCCCACGTCACGCTGGTCAGCGGCAGCCTCGGCCGCTATCACTGCGAGACGCGGGTCCTGCAGCTGGGCGCCGACGGCGACACCCGGTGGCTGCTCGCACACGAGCTGGGTCACCATCTGAGCCGCTCCTGCGGCGGGACGCTCGACTCCGAGATGACCGCGAACGCGTGGGCCGTCCGCGTGCTGCAGGCCTGGGGCGACACCGAGGCGGTGGCGGTGCGGACCACCGTCCGGCACCTGGTCTATCTCAAGCGCCTGCGCGGGGATCGTCAGGCCATCGGCCACAACTACTGCGCGGAGGCTGCGGACATCCTGCGTCGCTATCCGGAGCGTGGCGATCCGCGCAATCCCGGCGACGAGACGTGCAGCGCCGAGCTGGCCGGCCGATGAGCGCGTCGCGCCGGGCGGGTCCGCGACGGCCTGGGTCGCGTTGACAATGTGGCGGCCTCGGGCGCACCCTGATGGCCCGATGCGCGAGGAGCGTTCGCATGGCTGAGCCCGCTCGACTCGAGACGACGGTCGATCCGATCACGCTCGAGATCATCCGGGGGAGCCTGGGCTCGGCCATCCGCGACATGGAGCTCCTGATGGAGCGGTGCGCGATGTCGCCGTTCATCAAGGAGAAGAAGGACTACTTCGTCGGCATCTTCGACACCCGGGGGCGCATCGTGGCCTGCCACATCTCGGGCAGCGGGCCCGGCATGCTGCAGGCCATCATGAAGACGTATCCGCTCGAGACCATGCGGCCGGGCGACGTGTACTGGTTCAACGACCCGTATGTCTCCGACGGGGCGGTGCAGCATCACCAGGACATGGTGTTCGCGGTGCCGATCTTCCACGAGGGCCGGCTGGTGGGCTTCGCCACCACCTTCGGGCATTACCAGGACATCGGCGGGCTGCGCGCCGGCTCCATCTCGCCGCACGCCACCGAGATCTACCACGAGGGCGTGCTGGTGCCCCCCGTGCGGATCGTCCGCGAGGGCCACCTGAACGAAGAGGCCTACCGGATCTTCCTGCGCAACTCGCGCCTGCCCGATCTGGTCGAGGGCGACACGCGCGCGATGATGGCCTCCTGCCGGCTGGCCGAGACGCGGCTCGGCGAGCTGTGCGGCCGCTACGGGGTCGACACCGTGCTGGCCGCTTTCGAGGCATGCATCGCCCAGACCGCGGAGCGGGCGCGCGAGCTGTTCCTCGAGCTGGTCCCATCGGGGCGGTGGCGCTTCCACGACTTCCTCGATAGCGACGGCGGCCGCGAGGAGCGGCCCTATCGCATCGACCTCACCCTGGAGCGCCGGGGCGACCACGTGAGCCTGGACGGCTCGAATTCCGATGACCAGGCGCGCGGCCCGATCAACTTCACCACCAATCCCGGGCTGCTGCGCATCGCCTTCGGTCGCTATCTGCAGTCGCTCGATGCCGATCTGGAGGTCAACGAGGGCCTGCTCCACAACCTGGACGAGTGGATCGCCCGCGAGGGGAGCCTCCTCAAGCCGCGCTTCCCGGCGCCCCTCGGCATGCGCGCCAATACCCGCTTCCGGGTGATGTCCTGCATCTTCGGCACCCTCGCCCAGGCCAACGGCGGCCGCGTTCCCGCGGGCTCGCCGGTCTACGTGCTCTACTACTTCCGCGCGTGGGACCCGGTGCGGCAACGCCCGATCCTCTGCATCGAGGGGCTGGGCGTGGGGCTCGGAGCGCGGCCGTTCGCCGATGGCGTGGACGTCATCTACTACATCGCCCAGGAGAACTACCCGGTCGAGTACGTGGAGCGCGACTTCCCGCTGCGGGTGGAGCGCTACGCGGTGCGACCGGACTCGGGGGGCCCCGGGCTCTACCGCGGCGGCACCGGCGTGGTGCGCGACGTGCGGGTGCTCGCCGAGCGCGCGGAGCTGGCCACTCGCATGGAGAACACGCTGGTCGCGCCATACGGGGTTGCGGGCGGGAGCGCGGGACGCACCGGCCGCATCGTGCTGAACCCGCACACGCCGCAGGAGCGCGTGCTGCCCGCCCTGGGCGACGGCATCGTGCTCGAGCGCGGCGACCTCCTGCGCCTCGAGACGTGCGGCGGGGGCGGCTGGGGCGACCCGCTGGCCCGCGAGCCGGAGCGGGTGCGCCAGGACGTGGCGCGCGGCTTCATCACCGCGCGCGGGGCGCTCGCCGACTACGGAGTCGCGCTGGACGACGCGACGCTCGAGATCGACAAGACCGCCACCCAGGAGGAGCGGGCCCGCCGCGCCCGCGACCTGCCGCTCATCGATCGCGGTCCCGGCTTTGCGGAGGCCGAGGCGCGCTGGCGCGCGTTCTGGGAGGGCCGCGGCTGCTACGCGCCTTCCGGCCAGGGTGAGCCCTACAGCATCATGATTCCGCCGCCGAACGTGACCGGCACGCTGCACATGGGCCACGCGTTCCAGCACACGATCATGGACGCGCTGATCCGCCATGCGCGCATGTCAGGCAAGGACACGCTGTGGCAGATGGGCACCGATCACGCCGGCATCGCCACGCAGATGGTGGTGGAGCGCAACCTGAAGGTCGAAGGCGTCGCCCGCCACGATCTGGGTCGCGAGAAGTTCGTCGACAAGGTCTGGGAATGGAAGGCGCATTCCA
>Ga0209966_1000100_pt1 | contig 38517 bp, 42 predicted proteins | sample RhisoiCoNPM_FD_187575 | JGI IMG/M metagenome (GOLD analysis project Ga0209966, IMG submission 187575) | Arabidopsis thaliana rhizosphere microbial communities from the Joint Genome Institute, USA, that affect carbon cycling - Rhizosphere... | ecosystem: Host-associated > Plants > Roots >... | reverse complement strand
GACTGGATCGACAACCGCCAGGTGGAGCGCGGCTTCCAGGTGACGGAGAACGTCGACGTGAAGGTGCGCGACCTTTCCAAGATCGGCGAGGTGCTGGCCGCCGTCGGCGAGCTGGGCGCCAACCAGGTCGGCGGCGTGAACTTCACCATCGACGAGCCCGAAGAGCTGCGCCAGCAGGCGCGCCTGAAGGGCCTCGAGGCCGCCAAGCTGAAGGCGCAGGCGCTGGCGGACGCGGCGGGCGTGAAGCTCGGCAGGGTCGTCGGCTTCAGCGAGTCCGAAAGCTACTCGCCGCCGGTCTACTACCGCGACGTCGCGCAAGGCCTCGGCGGCGGCGCGGCCGCGGCGCCTTCCATCGAATCCGGTTCGCAGGACGTGATCGTCAACGTCAGCGTGATGTACGAAATCCTCCCGTAACGCCGCGCATGCCTACCATCAGGGACATCAAAGGCCGCGAGATCCTCGATTCGCGCGGCAACCCGACCGTCGAAGTGAAGATGACGCTCTCGGACGGCACCGTGGCCAAGGCCTCGGTGCCTTCGGGCGCCTCGACCGGCGTCCATGAGGCGCTCGAGATGCGCGACGGCGACAAGCGCCGCTTCCGCGGCCTCGGCGTGCTCAAGGCCGTGAAGAACGTCGACGGTCCCATCGCCGACGCCCTGCGCGGCATGGAAGTGCAGGAACAGCGCAAGATCGACGCCCGCATGCTCGAGCTCGACGGCACCTCCAACAAGGAGAAGCTCGGCGCCAACGCCATCCTCGGCGTCTCCTTGGCCGCCGCCCGCGCGGGCGCGACCTCGCTCGGCCTGCCCATCTACCGCTACCTGCGCGACGTCTACGACCTGCCGCGCGACGGCTACCGCATGCCCCTGCCGATGATGAACGTCATGAACGGCGGCGCGCACGCCGGCTGGAGCATCGATTTCCAGGAGTGCATGATCATCCCGCGCCAGCGCCGCTTCCGCGAGCGCGTGCGCTGCGGCTCCGAAATCTTCCACGCGCTCCGGGGCATCCTCAAGGACAAGGGCTTCTCCGTCGGCGTCGGCGACGAAGGCGGCTTCGCGCCGAAGCTCAAGAAGAACGCGCAGGCCTTCGAGCTCATGGCCATGGCCGTGCGCAAGGCCAAGTACAAGCTCGGCAAGGACGTGGCCTTCGGCACGGACCCGGCCGCCTCCGAGTTCTATGACGCGAAAAAGAAGAAGTACGTCCTCAAGACCGACGGCCGCAAGCTCGACGCCAAGGGCATGGTCGCCATGTGGAAGGGGCTGGCCGCCAAATATCCGCTCATCTCGCTCGAGGACGGTTGCGCGGAGGACGACTGGGACGGCTGGAAGCTGCTGACCGACGCCCTCGGCAAGAAGCTCGCGCTCGTCGGGGACGACCTCTTCGTCACCAACGTCGAGCGCCTGCGCCGCGGCATCCAGAAGGGGGTCGCCAACGCCATCCTCATCAAGGTCAACCAGATCGGCTCGCTCTCCGAGACGATCGACGCCATCCGCCTCGCCCAGCGCCACGGCTACAAGGTCGCCGTCTCGCACCGATCGGGCGAGACCGCCGACGCGTTCATCGCCGACCTGGCGGTGGCCGTGAACGCCGAGTTCATCAAGACCGGTTCGCTCTCGCGCAGCGAGCGCCTCGAGAAATACAACCGCCTGATGGAAATCGAAGACGAAACCGATGCCTGACGCCGGAGGGGACAAGGTGAAGCCCGTGGTGCTGGCCATCTGCGACGGCTTCGGTTCGGCGCCGGCCGGACTGCAGGGCAACGCCGTGCTGATGGCGCACATGCCCGTGATGATGGACCTGTGGGAGCATCATCCCCACACGGAGCTTTTCGCGCACGGCACGCACGTCGGCCTGCCGAAACACCAGCCGGGCAACTCCGAGGCCGGGCACCTGAACCTCGGCGCGGGCCGCATCGTGAAGCAGGATTCCGTCTACATCAACGAGGCCATCGAGGACGGCACCTTCTACAAGAACACCGCCATCCTCGAGGCGCTCAAGCACGCCAAGAAATACGGCACGCGCGTGCACCTGATGGGCATGGTCTCGAACGGCCGTTCGGCGCACGCCTCGATGGAGCACCTCTACGGCCTGCTCGAGACCTGCCGGCGGCAGGAGCTGAACGACATCGCCCTGCACGTCTTCACCGACGGGCGCGACGGTCCGCGCTTCGCCGGGCCGGCGCAGATCCATGAGATCGAGTCCCGCCTCCGGCCGGGGGAGAAGATCGCCACGGTCATGGGCCGCTTCTATCCGATGGACCGCAACAAGAACTGGCCGCGCATCGATCTCGCCTATCACGCCATCGTCAACGGCGAGGGATTGGCCGCTCCGTCGGCCGAGTCCGCGCTGCTCCAGGCGTACAACCGCGGCGAGACGGACGAATTCATCATCCCGACGGTCATCGTCGACCGCGACCGCAAGCCCATCGGGATGGCGGGGGACAACGACGTCTTCGTCTTCTTCAACCTGCGCTCCGACCGCGCGCGCCAGCTCACCAAGACGCTGGTGATGCGCGATTTCGAGGACGAGGTCCCCGAATCCTTCACGCGCCGGCGCTGGCCGGACAACACGCGCTTCGCGGCCATGACGGATTTCGGGCCGGACCTGCCGCACGTGCTGACCGCCTACCCCGGCCGCGACATCAAGAACGCCCTGCCCGCCGTGCTCAAGGACCGCAAGCAGCTCTACGCCGCCGAGTCCGAGAAGTTCTCGCACATCACCTTCTTCTTCAACGGCGGATATTCCGATTCGCAGTTCGGCGAGGAGCGCCTCAAGGTGGATTCGCTCAGGATCCCGCGCTACGACATGGCGCCGGAGATGAAGGCCGAAGAGCTGACGACGGCCGTGCTGAAGAAGATGCGCACCGGCAAATACCACTTCATCGCGCTCAACTACGCCAACGCCGACATGGTCTCGCACACCGGCAACCTCGACGCTTCGGTGAAAGCGCTCGAAGTCCTCGATGGCTGCATCGGGCGCCTGTGGGAAGAAGTGAAGGCCATGGACGGGACGCTGATCGTCACCGCCGACCACGGCAACGTCGAGGAGATGATCGACGTCTCGACCGGCGCCATCGACACGGAACACAGCGTGAACCCGGTGCCGTTCGTCATCGCCAGCCGCGAGCTGAAGGGCTTCCGCGAGCTGCCGCGCGGCGTGCTGGCCGACGTGGCGCCGACCATCCTCGACGTCATGGGCATCCGCCCGCCCGAGGAGATGTCCGGCAGATCGCTGCTGTCCGACTGACGCTCCCTTGACGGGGAGCGTCTTTCCGTATAGGAAGCGGATGGAGGAAATCATGTCCGCACCTTTGGATCTCAAGAAAGTCCGTGATGCCCTGGCGGGCGATCCCGCCTTCGACGCCGGGATGCCCGAGCAGGCCAAGGCGATGTACCTGGAACTCGTCGACGTCCTGCCGGCGGTCCTCAAGGACCACCTCGGCAGGAAGGTCGCCCTGCCCTCGCTCATCGAGGCGAAGCTCGCCCTGGTCGAGCACCTGCTCGAGACCGGGTTCATCGGGAAGATGTTCGCGGCCGTGCCCGAGGACGCGCTGCCGGTTCCGGCGGAGGAGATGACCGAGCTCGTGACTGGCGCGCATAAGCAGCTCCGCGGGGTCTTCATGAACATGATCCACGACACCGCGAATTTCCTGGCTTCCTACGGCGTCAGCGAGCGCCAGATGCTCGCCAACCCGAAGGGAGGCGCTTTCAACGCCGCGAGCCTCGCCGCGTACGACGCCGGCACGCTCACCATCCGGGAGCTCCTCGAGACCCAACCGGCCGTCATCTTCATCAACGGCTGACCGCGAACCGCTTCACCAAGCGGTTTTTTTATGCCTTGAAACATCGGCCGTTCCGGCCTAAGATGGGAGGACTATGGGCAAACCCATCGTGCTCGCCATCCTCGACGGCTGGGGCGTCGCGCCGCCCGATCAGGGCAACGCGCTCGCCTTGGCGAACACGCCGCGCATCCGCGAGTTCGCCGCCAAATACCCCGCCATGACCGTCCTCGCCTCCGGCGAAGAGGTCGGCCTGATGTGGGGCGAGATGGGCAACTCCGAAGTGGGACACCTCACCATCGGCGCCGGCAAGGTCTACTACCAGAGCCTTCCGCGCATCAACCGCTCCATCCAGAGCGGCGACTTCATGCGCAACCACGTCATCATGCAGGCCATCGAGCACGCCCAGCTGAACGGCGGCAAGCTCCATCTCCTGGGCCTCACGTCGATCGGCAACGTCCACGCGTCGATGGACCATCTGATGGCGCTCCTCGACATGGCAAAGGCCGGCGGCATGAAAGACGTCTTCCTCCACGCCATCCTCGACGGTCGCGACACCACCTTCAACGCCGGCGTCGACTTCGTCGGCCGCGCGATCGAGCGGATGAAGCAGAACGGCGTCGGCAAGGTCGCTTCGCTTTCCGGCCGCTTCTACGCGATGGACCGCGACAACCGCTGGGACCGCATCGAGAAGGCGTATCGCGCCATGGTCGACGGCAAATCCGACGCGACGGCGACGGATCCCATCGCGGCCATCCGCGAATCGTACGAGAAGAAGGTCTACGACGAGGAATTCGTGCCGACCGTCATCGTCGAGAACGGCCAGCCGGTCGGCTCCATCAAGGACGGCGACTCCGTCATCTTCTTCAACTTCCGCCCCGACCGCGCCCGCGAGCTGACGAAAGCCTTCGTCCTGCCGAGCTTCGACAAGTTCGAACGGACGTACATGCGGGAGCTGAAGTTCGTGACCATGACGGAATACGAGAAGGACCTGCCCGCCGACGTCGCCTTCCCGCCGCAGCCCATCTCCACCTGCCTGGCCAAGGTCGTCTCCGACGCCGGCATGAAGCAGCTGCACATCGCCGAGACGGAGAAATACGCGCACGTCACCTTCTTCCTGAACGGCATGAAGGAAGACCCGTATCCGGGCGAGGACCGCGCCATCGTCCCGTCGCCGAAGGTCTCGTCCTACGACCAGAAGCCGGAGATGTCCGCGCGCGAGCTCACCGACCGCATCCTGCTCGAGCTCGACAAGGGGACCTACGACCTCATCGCCGTGAACTTCGCGAACGGCGACATGGTCGGCCACACCGGCAATCTCGAAGCGACCCAGCGGGCCGCCGAGGTCGTCGACGAATGCGTCGGCAAGATCGCCGACGCCGTGCTCGCCAAGGACGGCTCCATGATCGTCACCGCCGACCACGGCAACGCCGAGGAAGTCGTGAACCTCCAGACCGGCTCCATCGACAAGGAACATTCGACGTACCCCGTCCCCCTCATCGTCATCGGCAAGCAATTCGAAGGCATGGCCGGCGAAGCCCAGGAGATGGTGGGAGGGGATTTGAGCCTCAGCCCGCCCGTGGGCATGCTTTCGGACGTGACGCCGACCGTGCTCCGCATCATGGGCATTCCCCAGCCGCAGGATATGACGGGGAGGCCGTTGATTTGACGGCGCCAGCGCTACAAGCGCGAACATGAACACCTTCACGCGACGATTCCCGAAAACATTCCTCCTCGCGGCCGCCGCCGCGCTGTTCGCGTTGTCGCCGTTCGCGGTCGGCGCGCAAGCCGCCGATCCGAACGCCGGCATCGAAGAAGCGGTGCGGGCGGCGTTCGCGGACGCGCCGGTGATGATCGCGGTGGCGAAATGCGAGTCGCGGTATCGGCAGTTCTCGGCGCCGGGAACGGTCCTGCGCGGCGGCGCCGGGAAGGGTTATATCGGCATCTTCCAGATCGGCGAACGCCTGCACCTGGCTCCGGCCGCGAAGCTGGGCATGGACATCAATACCGTCGAAGGCAACATCGCGTACGCCCGGCACATGTATGACGCGCAGGGGAGCGTGCCGTGGCGCGAGTGCGTGCCGTCCGGCGCGACGGCCGCGGCGGCTTCCGCCGGCGTGCCCGCATCGGGCGGCGCGCTTACGGCGAACCTCGTCGTCGGCATGACGGGTCCGCAGGTGCTGACGCTGCAGAAGCTCCTGAACGGGAAAGGCTTCACGATCGCGGCGTCGGGACCCGGTTCGCCCGGCAACGAGACGTCGATGTTCGGCGCGCTCACGCGCGCGGCGCTGCGGCGCTTCCAGTGCGCGAAGGGCATCGTCTGCGAGGGGAGCGAAGCGACGACCGGATACGGACGCCTCGGTCCGATGACACGCGCCGCGCTGTCGCCATGAGCGCCTCGTATACCATCCCCGAAAGCGAGATGCGCCTGGAGTTCGCGCGGTCTTCGGGTCCCGGCGGACAGAACGTGAACAAGGTCTCGAGCAAGGCGCGGCTGCATTGGTACGTCGGACGATCGGGAGCCTTCACCGACGCGCAGAAGGCGCTCATCCGCGCGTACGCCGGGAAGCTGCTGAACAAGCACGACGAGATCGTGCTTTCGGCCGAGAGCGAGCGGTCGCAGCTGCAGAACAAGGAAGAGGTCATCCGCCGCCTGCGGGAACTCGTCTTCAAGGCGCTCGCGCCCAGGAAGAAGCGCAGGCCCACGAAGGTCAGCCGCACGCAGAAGCGCAAGCGCGTCGAACAGAAGCGCATCGTCGGCGAGAAGAAGAAGGCCCGTAAACCGCCGCGAGGCGAATGGTGAACCCTATGCGCGTGAAACTCTGGATCGGAACCTTCGTCCTCCTGCTCCTGTCGCTCCTGGCGGCGTTCTTCGGGGTCTTCAACATGGTCTTCTCCGACATCTTCGGCGCCTCGGAGCGCGCCGGTTCCTACGTCTACGTCGGCGCCATGTACCTTGTCCTGGGATTTTTCTCCGGACTCCTCGGCCCGACGCGCCCGCGCCGGTGGTTCTGGATCCTCGCGGCGCCGGCGGAAGCCATCCTCGTCCTCTACACGTTTTCCGAACCGCAGAACATCCTCATCCACGCCGGCTTCGCCGCGCTCGTGCCGCTCGCTTCGATCGCCGCCATCCGCGCGGGCGCCGGTCTCCGGACGAAGAAGGCCGCGACGCCGCTTGACCCGGGTCCGAAATCGGCGAAACATTGAAATATGTCCAAACAGCGCCTCACGCTCGTCCTCGTCGCCGTCGTCCTGCTGGGCGCGGCGTTCCTGCTCGTGAAGAAGCCCGCGTTCGCGCCCGGAGGCCCCGCGGAACTCACGCGCGAACGCGCGCTGGAGCTGATGAGGCCGGAAGTCGACGGCTGCGTCGCCGAAGGCGAACCGGAACGGTACCGCTCGTGCGAGATCGAGATCGTCCTGGAAGGGGAGCGCGCGGTCGTCACGGTCACCCACGACGGGTTCTTCGACGATTCGGTGAAAGCATCGCGCGTCGAGGGTGTCCTCGTCTGGTGGAAGGGCGTCTGGTCCAGGGCGTCGGTCTACACGACCCAGCAATGCTGGCCCGGCCGCGGCCACCAGGACTTCTCCGAAGAGCTTTGCGTCTGACGTCCGCGGGAATCGGAAACGAAAAAGAGGCCGTGAGGCCTCTTTTTGCGTTCCGGTCTCGGCTCAATGCTTCAGGCAGCATTTGCACATGCCGCGGGCCATCTTTTGGAAGCCCAGGCACAGGATCAGGACGCCCCAAAGGATATCGGCCGCGTCCGGCGTGACATAGTGCAGGCCGCGAAGGAGGAAGACGCCGCCGATGAGCACGATGAGGAACGGCGCCATCTTATGGTGCGAGCACTTGCACATCTGTCCCTGCCCCTGCGTTTGAGCTTGGTCCATACCGGGATGTAAAGAATGAATACCTGCTAAGTATAGCATATTTTCCGGATGATGGGAAGGCCCCCTTCGGGTGGAACGCGGACGGTTTTTCGTGTATGCTTGCGTCATCATTCACTCTGCATCGCGATTATGGCCAAGAAAGGTCTCATGAAAGGGCTCGCCCTCGCGACGATGGTCGCCGGCGCCGTCGCCCTCGCGCACGCGCTGAAGAAGAACAAGAAGGCGAGATTGCTCAAGTCGGCCGCCGCGGACGCCAAGGAGCACGTCGTGGCGCACGCCAAGAAGCTCGGCGGCGTCTCGAAGAAGTCGTACGCGAAGGTCGTCGACTCCGTGCTGGCGGAATACGCCAAGATGAAGACCTTCACCAAGCAGGAGCTCGCCGAACTCTCGCATGACCTGAAGGACGGCTGGGACGAGACGGCCGGGATGCTCCGCAAGGAAAAGAAGGGCTAGAAGGGAGACCGGGCTTCGGCCCGGTTTTGCGTTCGGGCGTTGACAGGCGCGCCGGAACGTGCCACGATCCGCCCAGTCCATTCAACGGAGGAGGGTTCGCATGCTGAAACGCATCATGTTCGTGTTCGCGGCGCTGGCGGTCGCCGGACCGGCCTCGGCGAAAGAGGAGGAGCTGGCCAAGGTCGAGGTGACGCCCAAGCAGGTGACCTTCACGGTCAGGAACCCGTCGCCGTTCGTGATGACCTGCACCGGCCAGCTCGTCGGCACGACCAAGAAGGGCAAGAAGCTCGTCGCCCGCATGGATAAGGAGGAGATCCAGCCCGGCGGCGACGGCCATCTCGCGCTCACGTCCAAGAACGCGGCCAAGGACCCCTTCATCGAGGGATGGTCCGACATGGTCTGCGACGCGCCGAATCCCGAAGACTCCGAGTAGCGCCCGCTTGACCGCGGGCGTTTTTTCGTCCATGATGGAGCGTCATGCCCAAGAACTTCACCCTCACGCATACGAGCAAGGACTCGCGCGCCCGCGCGGGCGTTTTGCATACCGACCACGGCGACGTGGAGACGCCGGTCTTCATGCCGGTGGGCACGCAGGCCACGGTGAAGTCGCTCGACGCGGCCGACATGGAAGCGCTCGGCGCGCGGATCATCCTGAACAACACCTACCACCTGCACCTGCGCCCGGGCGAGGATACGGTGCAGGCGCTCGGCGGCGTCCACGCGTTCCAGAAGTGGGACCGCGCCATCCTGACGGATTCCGGCGGATACCAGGTGTTCTCGCTCGGCGCCAAGAAGGCCGCGACCGGCTCGCTCGTGAAGATCGACGAGGACGGCGTCACCTTCACCTCCCACCTCGACGGCTCGAAGCACCGCTTCACGCCCGAGGAAGCCGTCCGCATCCAGCAGAAGCTCGGGCCCGACATCATCATGGCCTTCGACCAGTGCACCTCCGACGCCGCCTCCCTCGACGAGGCGCGCGCCGCGATGGAGCGCACCCACCGCTGGGCCGACCGATGCCTCGAGGCCTTCAAGGACAAGACGGACGCGCCCGCGTTCCGGCAGCAGCTCTTCGGCATCGTCCAGGGCGGAGTCCATAAGGAACTGCGCCAGGCGTCGGCGGCCTTCATCGCCTCGCGCCCGTTCGACGGGTTCGCCGTCGGCGGCGAATCGGTCGGCTACGACATGGCCAAGACGCGCGAGATCCTCGGCTGGATCCGCGACCTGATGCCGGAAGACAAGGCGCGCTACACGATGGGCGTCGGTCTCTCGCCGGAGGACCTCTTCGACGTCGTGGAGGCGGGCGTCGACATGTTCGATTGCGTCAGCCCGACGCGCACGGCCAGGAACGGCGCGCTTTTCAATCGCTCCGCCGGGCGTTCCAAGAAATACCGCATCGAGATCGGCAACGCCGCCTACGAGCGCGACGAGCGCCCGATCGACGAGGAATGCGCCTGCTCCACCTGCAAGCGCCACACGCGCGCGTACCTGCGGCACCTCTTCAAGACCGAGGAGATCGCCTACTTCCGCCTCGCCACCGTCCACAACCTGCACTTCCTGCTCGACCTGATGCGCCGCATGCGCCAGGCCATCCTCGAAGACCGGTTCCTGGAGTTCAAGAAGGGCTGGATCGCGGAATAAAAGACCGCTCCCTGTCGCAGGAGCGGTTTTCAGTTGCTGGAGCCCTCGGAGCCGGCGGCGTCGGATTCGGCGTCGTCCTTCGCGAAGTCGGCGACGACTTCCTTCAGGATGGCGGCCGCGAGGCGCGCGGTCACGTTCGGGTGATGATAGAACACGGTCCAGAGCGTGCCGTCCGGCTTCTGCCAGAGCGCCATCGCGCCGACGGTCGTCGGGAAGGAGATCCCGCCGTGGCCGCCGCCTTCCTCTTCCACCGTGCCGGAAGGCAGGGCGTCGATGGCGGTCCCGCAGAGCGCGTAGACCTCCTCGACGGGGACCGGGCAGGGGAAGGTCTTGCGCATGGAGAACTGCTCGCTCGGGAGGACCACGTAGCCGATCATCCCCGCGAGCGTCGCTTCCTTCTCGCGCGCGGCGGCATCGCCGTCGGCATCGTCCGTCAGGAGATTGCCGTTGTGCAGCTCGTAGACGGCGTTGAACGACGCAAGGGGGCCGTCGTCCGGCATGAGCAGGTTGGCGACGAGGTACGTCGCGTCGGCGTTCAGCTTCTTCCGCGTGCGTTTCCGTTTCGGCATGCGCCTTCCTTTCAAGGTACAGTGAAGGGATTTGAGCACGGACGCGGCGTCGTGTCAACGAAAAAACCGCCTCGCAGGGCGGCTAACTGCCGCGGGCGACGCGGTGGCGCTCATCCGATCCGATGGCCAGGAGCGCCAGATGGACGGCGCGCCGCAGGGCGATGTCGCGGTGGTGCCAGAGCGCGATGATCGTCTCCTGCGTCTCGCGTTTGCGGCCGTAGCCGACATAGACGAGCGTCGCGACCGGGTCGTCGAGAAGATGGCGTACCTGCTCGAGCGACGTGTCGAGAGGCCGCTCCTTGACGAGCGCGGCGACGATCTCGTCGAGCTCCGCCTGCGTCTCGGCGTCGTTGACGCCGGGAATCATGCAGTACCGCGGCGGGAACGTGCCGTTCACGTAGCCGAGGGCCAGGAACTGGCGGTAGTCGACCAAGGCGTCGTCGTCCTCGCCGACGATCATCCAGGCCTTCAGGACGTCGGCCTCGGATTCGCGGACGGCGTTGGCCAGCGCGTGGCGCGGGTCATCCGGCGGGTGTCGGTCCAGGTCGGAGATCATCTCCGCCAGGGTCATGCATTCGCGATCGGACATCGGCGCCTCCTCTGAAGGACCTGTCCGCATTGGAACACCGCCGTTCCCGAGCGTCAACCCCACGTCGCCTTGCGGCTATGTGGGGCTAGGCGAGCAGCATCGCGTCGCCGTAGCTGAAGAAGCGGTACTTCCGCTTCACCGCCTCCTGATACGCCTTCAGCACGCGCTCCTGTCCCGCGAAGGCGGAGACGAGCACGAGCAGGGTGGATTTCGGCAGGTGGAAATTCGTCATCAGCGCGTCCGCCACGCGGAACCGGAAGCCGGGCGTGATGAACAGGTCGACGTCGCCGTGCCAGGCGCAGATCTCGCCGCCGCAGCGCTCGGCGGCGCCTTCGAGCGCGCGGAGCGTGGTGGTGCCGACGGCGATCACGCGCCGCCGTTCGATCTTCGCACGGAGGATCTCCCGGACCGTCTTCTCGGGGATCTCGACCTGCTCGGCGTGCATCTTGTGCTCCTCGAGATGTTCGGAGCGGATCGGCATGAAGGTCCCGAGACCGACGTGGAGCGTGACCTCAAGGAACGTCACGCCCTTCTTCTTCAGTTTCGCCATCAGCGCCTTCGTCAGATGGAAGCCGGCCGTGGGCGCGGCCACGGAACCGACGGTCTTCGCGTAGGCCGTCTGGTATTCGGCGGGCGTGCGCGGCTTGCGCTTGATGTACGGAGGGAGCGGCACGTCGCCGTGCAGGTTCGCCTTGCGGATGACCTCGTCCTTCGGCAGGCCGAAATCGACGAGCAGCGAGCCGTCCGCGTCCTTCCACTGCACCGTCGCGGCGAAGCCGCGGGCGACGGCGATCTTCGAACCATGCTCCAGCTTCCGTCCCGGACGCCCGAGCGCGCGCCAGAATTTCCCCTCGGGGCGCACGAGGAAGAGTTCGATCTCGGACTTCTTGCCGTCGTCGAGCTTTCCGGTCAGCCGTGCCTTGAAGACCTTGCTCACGTTCACGACCAGCACGTCGCCCTTCTTCAGGAACGCCGGCAGGTCCTTCACCCTCGCGTGCGACAAGGAGTCCTTCACGCGGTCGACCACGAGCAGCCGCGCCGATTCGCGCGGCGAGGCGGGTCTCTGCGCGATGAGCTTTTCGGGAAGCGCGTAGTCGAAATCGGAGGTGCGCATATGCCGACATTCTACCACGACCCTTGACGGGACGCCCCGTTCCGCGCATCATGCGGGCGGAGGAAACGATGGAACATCCCGTCATCACCGAAGTCGACGTCCTGACGTTCCCTCGCGCGCGCATCGCGTGCCATGGGATCGAGCTCGAGCCCGCGGTCGAGATCTGCATCTGCGCCAAGACCTCGGAGGACCGCAGTCTGGCGATCCCGACCGTCTGCATGGACTTTCCGCTGAGCGATCCGCGCGCGTCGCGCGACCAGGGGTTCGTCCCGTTCGAGGACGGCATCGACTGGATGGGTCTGCCGCCCGCCGTCATCACGGTCGCGGCCTCGATGGTCGGCGGCGCGAACCTCTCGTACGACGGTTACTGCGAGCAGCTCGCGGGGATGCTGTTCACGCGCGACGGCTCGCTCGAGATCACGCTTCTCCCCGAGTGGAAGGTGAGGTTCCGGCTCCGCCTCGGCGAGCGTGCCTTCGACCTGCACCAGCCGCTCCAGAAAGTCCGACGCTACTTCCGCTCCGCCTCCGCCGCGGCCGAGCCCGCGGCCCCCTGACGCCCTTCTCCCGAGGCGTCTTTTCTTTTACACTGGCCTCGATATGCCCGAACTCCCAGAAGTGGAAACCTTGCGGCGGCAGATGGAGAAGGCGCTCGTCGGCCGGAAGATCCTCGGCGTCGACGTGCGTTTCGGCGGACGCGTCAGGCCGTCGCCGAAAGCGCTCGAAGCGCTCGTCGGGGCGAAGTTCACGGCGTTCGGACGCCGCGCGAAACTCCTTCTGACGCATCTCTCGAACGGGCTCACCGTCGTCACGCATCTCAAGATGACGGGCTCGTATCTCCTGAAGAAGGCGGGGGAGTCGCCGACGAAACACGCGCACGTCGTGTTCCATCTCGATAAGAAAGAGGACCTTTGGTTCGAGGACGTCCGCAAGTTCGGTTTCTTGAAAATCCTGAAGACGACGGATTTGGAGAAAGAGGTTTTCGACAAGGAAGGCTACGGCCCCGAGCCGCTCGACCCGTCCTTCACGTTCGCGAAGTTCAAGATGTGCGTGACGGGACGCCCATCGAAGAAGATCAAGCCGCTGCTCATGGAACAGTCCTGCATCGCCGGCATCGGCAACATCTACGCCGACGAGGCGTGCTGGTTCGGCAAGGTCCATCCGGAACGGACGGTCGGTTCGCTTTCGGAAAAGGAACTGAAAGGCGTTTACGACGGCGCGCTGAAATCCTTGCGCGCGTCCGTGAAGCGCCTCGGCTCGTCCTCCGACAACTATCGCGATCTCTATGGCGAGAAAGGCGGCAACGTGCCGCATCTGTGGGTCTACGGGAGGGAAGGGAAGCCGTGCCGCCGCTGCGGGACGAAGCTGAAGAAGATCCGGGTCGCCCAGCGCGGCGCCGTCTATTGCCCGAAGTGCCAGAAGAAATGATCCTCCCCTGTAAGGGGAGGCAGGAGGGGTAGGGCCTCGGAATTCGGACCTACTCACCCAGCCCTCTCTTTCAGAGAGGGACTGCTTATATGACGAAGAACGTCAGAAAAACCATCGAAACCCTCAAACGCGAATTCCCGGGCAAGGGCGCCGTCGAGCTCGACCGTCCGGAGGACGTGCTTTTGGCGACCGTGCTTTCCGCCCGCACGCGAGACGAGCAGGTGCTGAAGGTCTATCCGAAACTGCGCGCGAAGTTTCCCAAGCTCGCGGACCTCGCCGCCGCGAAGACGTACGACATCGAGAAGCCGCTTTCCGAGATCGGCCTCTTCCGCGCCAAGGCGCGCGCGATGAAGGGCATCGCGCGGGCGCTCATCGCGGAACACGGCGGCAAGGTGCCCGACACGCGCGACGCGCTCGTCGCCCTGCCAGGCGTCGGCCGCAAAACGGCGAACTGCGTCTTGTGCTATGCTTTCAGAAAGCCGGCCATCGCGGTCGATACGCACGTCCACCGCGTCGCGAACCGCCTGGGATGGGTCCGCGCGAAGCGCGTCGAGGACACCGAACAGGCGCTGATGCGCCTCATTCCCAGGGACCTCTGGCTCCACGTGAACCGCGTCTTCGTCCAGTTCGGCCGGAATATCTGCCTTCCAGGACGGCCGCGCTGCTGGAAATGCCCCGTCGCGCGCTTCTGCGCCTTTCCGAACAAGACACCGAAACCATGAGACGAGGATTCACCCTCATCGAACTCCTCATCACGACGACCATCATCGCCCTCGTTTCGGTGGCGGGCATGACTTCGTATTCCCTCGTGCGCGGCAAGGCGCGCGACGCGCGGCGCGTCTCCGACGTCCGCACGATCTACAACGCGGTCGAACTCTATTTCGAACAGCACGGCAGCTATCCGCCCGCACCCAGCGGCGGACTCGTCATCGGCTCGGACGAGGCGAAGATGATCTCCGACGCCGGCATCACGCCGATGGGGGGCGAACGCGGTTCCGTCTACCTGCAGAACGCGCCGTTCAACGTCCTGCCGAACGGCCTGCCGTACCTCTACCGCTCGAAGCATCGCGACGGCTCTCTGTGCGAGAACGCCTGCGAAAGCTACGAGTTCACCTTCGCGCTCGAGTATCCGACCGGATCGCTCGCCGCCGGTCCGCATCTCGTGACGGACGCCGGCATCATGGGCGAGGAGGCCGGTACGAGCGGCGTCTCGACGTTCGCGCAGCTGCGCGGCTATCTGCCGTCGTCGGCCGAAGTCGCGGCGGCGCTCGGCACGGCCCGCGAGACCGCGGAACTCGCGCGCCAGGCCGCCGATCGGGACGAGGTCCAAGCCGCCAACAAGGCGCTCGTCGCGCCGGCCGCCGTCGCCGGCTCGATCGCCGGCGTCGTCTCGGCGCTGGCGACGGCCGTCCCGATGGCCAACGCCGGACAGTTCTTCCTGCTCATCTTCGCACAGCCGTACCTCTTCCTGACGCGCCGCAAGCGCCAGGGCTGGGGCACCGTCTACCAGGCCGGCACGAAGGTGCCCATCGACCTCGCCACCATCCGCCTCGTCGAGGCCGGGACGAACCGACCCGTCGCCACCAAAGTCACCGACAAGGACGGGCGTTTCGCCTTCACGCCGCCGGCCGGCACGTACCGCCTCGAGGCGCTGAAGCCGGGCTTCACGTTCCCGGCCGTGTCGCTCTCCAGCGTCAACGACGACGGCACCTATGCCGACATCTACCACGGCAACCTCATCCAGGTGACCGAAGGCGGGAGGACGCTGACCGTCAACGTGCCGATGGACCCCACGCTCGAACCGGAAGCGGAGGCGCGCGTCCTGCTGTCGGCGCGGAACAAGAAGGCCGTCCGCAAGGCCGTCGCCGTCGCGGGACCGTTCCTGGGCCTCATCGCGCTCGCCGTCTCGCCGAGCCTGCCGATGCTCGCGCTTTTCCTCGTCCAGCTCTTCCTGTATCAGCTCTTCAAGCGCCTGGCCGAACCGGAGGCGCCGCGCACCCAAGGGACCGTCTACGACATCGACACGCGCAAGGCGCTCAAGGGCGCCGTCGTCCGCATCCTCTCTCTGCCGTACCACAAGGTGCTCGAGTCGAAGCTGACCGACTCCGAAGGGCGCTACAGCTTCCACGTCGGCCCGGGGACCTATTACCTCATCGCCCTCAAGCCCGGGTACGGTAAGACCGAGACGGACCCCATCGATTTCACCAGGATCGACAAGCCTGCCTGGGTCGCTTCCGACCTGCCGATGCAGGCCGCGAAGGCGCCCAAGGACCTCCGTTGAAACGCCGGGGCCCTTCGGGTAAGCTGTCAGCATGACGCTCGTATGGATCCTGGCCGCAAGCGGGCTTTCGGGCCTCGTCGCCCTGCTCCTGGCCCTCGCGCTGTATAAGGGGAAACTCTGGTCGCACGACCGTTCCCACGACTTCTTGAGTTTCGCCGCCGGCACCCTCCTGACCGTCGCCTTCCTCGACCTTCTGCCGGAGGCGGCGGAAGCGTATGAGGCGACGGGCGGGGAGCACGCCATCGACGCCGCCGCCCTGATGGTGCTCATCGGGTTCCTGCTGTTCTTCTCCATCGAGAAGATCCTCTTGTGGTACCACTGCCATGAGGAGCACTGCGACGTGCATACCTCGACGACGATGGTCCTGCTCGGCGACACCTTCCATAACTTCCTCGACGGGGTCGCCATCGCGGCCTCCTTCATGGTGAGCCCCGGCGTCGGCCTCGCCACGACCGTCGCCGTCTTCATCCACGAGATCCCTCAGGAGGTCGCGGACTTCAGTGTCCTGCTCGCGGGCGGCATGAAGCCGAAGCGCGCCATCATGTTCAACATGCTCTCCGCCTTGGCGAGCCTCGCGGGCGCGCTGCTCGCGTACTTCTTCTCGCGGACCGTCGACGGCGTCCTGCCGGTGCTCCTCGCGATCACCGCGGGCGGTTTCATCTACATCGCCGCCGCCGACCTGATCCCCGAAATCCATAAGGAACGCGACCGCGCGAAGATGATCCGCCAGTTCGGGTTCTTCCTCTTGGGCAGCGCGGTGATTTTCGCGTTCATCCGCCTGTTCGCGCACTGATGACGACCGATCTCGCCAGCTTCCGGGCGATCAACGGCATGGCCGGGCGGTCGGACGCGCTGGACGCCTTTTTCGTCTTCTGCGCGACGTACCTCATCTTCCTGATGATCGCCCTCGTCCTCGCGTACGTCGCCGTCTCCTGGAAGACGTCGCATTTCGAGGGCCGCGTCGAGAATCTCGCGCACGTCGTCTGGGGCGCGGTCATCGGCTTCCTCGCCGAACAGGCGATCGGCTTCCTGTGGTTCCGTCCGCGGCCGTTCGCCGCGCTCGAGGACGTCGTCAAGCTCGCGGACCGCATGGCGGACGAGAAGTCGTTCCCGTCGGCGCACGCGACCCTCGCCTTCGCCGTCGCCGGCGGCATCGCCCTGCATAACCGGAAGTGGGGGAACGCCCTGCTGGTCCTGGCCGCGCTCGTCGCCTTCGGCCGCGTGGCCGCCGGCGTCCACTATCCGACGGACGTCGTCGCCGGCGCGGTCGTCGGCCTGATCGCGGCCCGGCTCGCCGCGCCCGTGAAGAAAGGCATCGAGCCGTATCTCGAATTCCTTCCCGTCTTCAGGAAGTACAAGCGGAAGGACGCATGAGCTGGATCCACGCCATCATCCTCGGCGCCGTCGAAGGGCTGACGGAATTCCTGCCCGTCTCCTCGACCGGGCATCTCATCCTCGCGTCGGAGCTTTTCCGCGTGCCGAAGACGGAGTTCCTGAAGTCGTTCGAGATCGCCGTCCAGCTCGGCGCCATCCTGGCGGTGCTGGCCGTCTCCTGGAAACGCCTCCTGCTCGACCGGAAGATCTTCCTGCGCGTGGCCGCCGCCTTCGTCCCGACCGCCGTCCTCGGACTTCTCTTCTACAAGACCGTGAAGACGCACCTGCTCGGGAACGCCTCCGTCGTCGTCTGGGCGCTCGTCTTGGGCGGCATCGCGCTCATCGCCTTCGAGAAGCTCTTCAAGACTTCCGACGCGCCGAAGAAGGAACTCTCCGCGATGTCGTACACGGACGCCGTGGCCATCGGCCTCGCGCAGTCCGTGGCGATGATCCCCGGCGTCTCGCGTTCGGCCGCCACCATCCTCGGCGGCATGGGGCTCGGCTGGTCGCGCGCCGCCATCGTCGAGTTCTCCTTCCTGCTCGCGATCCCGACCATGGCTGCCGCGACGGGGCTCGACCTCCTGAAGTCCGGCTTCGCCTTCAGCGCGCGGGAATTCGGCCTGCTCGCGCTCGGCGGCGCCGTCGCCTTCGCCGTCGCCTACGCCAGCGTGAAGTGGCTCCTCGCCTACGTCCGCTCCAACGACTTCGTCGCCTTCGGCGTCTACCGCGTCGTCGCCGGCCTCGCCTTCTGGTTCCTCATCCTCCGCTGATATGTACGCCATCCTCCTCGCCGGCGGCAGCGGCACGCGCCTCTGGCCCGTCTCCCGCAAGAGCGTCCCGAAGCAGCTCCAGCCGATCCTCGGATCCGACACGCTGCTGCGTTCGACGTGGAAGCGCCTGCGCAAGGGGCTTCCCGCCGCGCGCATCCTCGTCGTCACCGGCGCGTCGCAGGCGCATCTCATCCGCCAGGACCTTCCCGAACTCCCCGCCGACAACCTGCTCGTCGAGCCGATGAAGCGCGACACCGCCGCCGCCATCGGCTTCGGCGCCGCCGTCGCGCTCGCCCGCGATCCGAAGGCGACGGTCGCGACCATCAATTCCGACGCCTACGTGAAGGACGAGAAGGAATTCTGGCGCGTGCTCAGGACCGCCGAAAAGGCCGCGAAGAGGTCCGGCCGGATCGCGCTCGTCGGCGTGCGCCCGACCTATCCGGAGACGGGCTACGGCTACATCAAGATGGGATCGCAGGCGCTGCGCTTCCGCCACCCGAAAGGCTACGACGAGATCTTCGAGGTGGAAGGCTTCCGGGAGAAGCCGGATCTCGAGACGGCCAAGTCCTACGTCGCGCAGTGGGAATACCTCTGGAACCCGACGCTCATCGTCGCCGAGGCCAAGACGCTCATGAGCGCCTTCAAGGCGCATCTGCCGAAGACCTGGAAGGAGCTTGAAGCGATCCGTGCCTCGTGGGCGACGCCGAAACGGACGAAAGCCCTCGCGCGCGCCTTCGGCCGGATCGTCCCGATCTCCATCGATTACGGCGTCCTGGAAAAGGAGAAGAAGATGCTCGTCGTGCCCGCGGATTTCGGCTGGGCCGACGTGGGCCATTGGCGCGCCGTGCACGACGTCCTGGCGAAGAAGCCGGGCGCGAACGTCACGCGCGGGCGGAACCTGACCGTCGATTCCGAAGGGAACCTGCTCTACAGCTTCACCGGGAAGATGATCGCCGCCGCCGGGCTCCGGGACATGATCGTCATCGAGACGGAAGACGTCATCCTGGTCTGCCCGAAATCGCGGGCGCAGGACGTGAAGAAGCTCGTCGAGGCCGTCGAACGGAAGAAACTGAAGAAATACCTCTGATATGGCCATCACGCCCTGGGAACTCCTCGATTCCAAGGTCGCGTTCGAGAACCGCTGGTGGAAGATCGTCCAGGAGACGGTCAGGCTGCCGGACGGATCGACGACCGACGACTACTACGTGAACCACTCGAAGGGCGGGGCGGTCGTCTTCGCCGTGACGGAAGCGGGGAACGTGGTGGTCAACCGCCAGTACAAGCACGGCGCGCGCGAGATCGTCGACGAGCTCGCCGTCGGCCGCGTGGACGGCGGCGACGCCGACGGGCTCGCGACCGCCCGGCGCGAACTGCTCGAGGAGACCGGCTACGGGGAAGGGGAATGGGAAAAGCTCGCGACGACCGTCACCAACCCGACCTCGTCGACCTCGCGCATCCACGTCTTCCTCGCGCGCGGCGTCCGCAAGCTCGCGGAGCCGCAGGCCGATCCGCGCGAGACGGTCGAGGTGCGCGAAACGCCGCCGAAGGAATTCATGGAAATGCTGCTCGGCGGCGCCATCACTTCGCAGACGGCCATGACCGCCGCCTTCCTCGCCGCCGTCCGGCTGGGCTGGCTCGCATCCAAGGTATGAAAGGCCTCCTCATCACGCTTCTCCTCGCGATCGGCTTCGGCGGCTTCGTGTTCTCCCAGGCGGGGAAGCCCGTCTCGAAGGAGCCTTCGGACGTGCTGTACGTCATCCCGCAGGGTTCCGGCGTCCGGGCCATCGCCGACAGCCTCGAGAAAGCCGGCCTGATCCGCAGTCCGCGTTTCTTCATGTACGTCGTCTGGCGCCGCGGGCATCAGGACGCCTTCAAGGCCGGCGCCTACGAGCTCACGCCGTCGATGTCGACGCGCGAGATCGAGGCCTTGCTCGCCAAAGGCGAGCCGGTCTCGAACGAGATCTCCGTCACGCTGCTGGAAGGCTGGACGCTCGACGACATGGCCGACCACCTGCAGGCCGAAGGCTTCGCTTCCCGTGAGGAGTTTTTCGCCGAGGCGGGGAAGAGCGCGATCGTGGCGCAGTCTTCGCTGCCCGACTGGGCGGCTTCGTATCCGGCGCTCGCGAGCCGGCCCGCCGGCGCTTCTCTCGAGGGCTACCTTTTCCCGGACACCTACCGCGTCTACGCCGACGGCGGCGCCAAGGCGCTCGTCCGGCGCATGCTCGACAATTTCGAAAGGAAACTCACGCCGGAACTGCGCGCCGAGATCAAGGCGAGCGGACGCTCCATCCACGAGATCGTCACGATGGCCTCCGTCATCGAGCGGGAAGTCCGCGGCGACGAGGATCGCGCGCTGGTCTCCGACATCTTCTGGAAGCGCGTCGACGCCGGACGCGGCCTCGAGGCGGACTCGACGGTCAACTACATCACCGGCCACTCGAAGCCGTCGGTGAGCTACGAGGAGACGCGCATCGACCACCCGTGGAACACCTACAAGTACCGCGGCCTGCCGCCCGGACCGATCGGCAACCCGAGCCTCTCCGCCCTCGTCGCCGCCATCCGCCCGAAGGCGAACCCGTACTGGTACTTCCTGACCGATCCGCAGGGCAAGGTCTACTACGGCAAGACGCTCGAAGAGCATAACGAAAACCGCCAATACCTCCGCTGATATGCGCCGCATCCTCGCCGCCCTCGCGCTCGCCCTCTTCCTCGCCCCTGCCGGCGCTTCGGCGCAGACGCTCTGGCGGATGGACAAGTTCCGTTCCGATCTCGCGGTCCGCGCCGACGGCGTCGTCGAGGTGCAGGAGACGATCGTCGCGGATTTCCTCGCGGACCGGCACGGCATCTACCGCTATCTCCCGGTCGAAGGCAAGGACGACAAGGGGAACCCGTACCGCCTCGACGTCCGGCTGAACGGCGTCTGGCGCGACGGCGCGCCGGAACGCGTGGACGCTTCCCGGAAGGGCGACCAGCTCGTCTGGAAGATCGGCAAGGCGGAGACGACGCTCCGCGGCGCGCACGAATACGTCATCGAATACGAGGTCAGCGGCGCCATCGGGCGCTTCGAGGGTTTCGACGAGATCTACTGGAACGCCACGGGCCAGGGCTGGGACGTGCCCCTGCCGATCGCCGCGGCCACCGTCACGCTTCCCGACGGCGTCGACATCACGGACTCCGCCTGTTATACGGGAACCTACGGCTCGACGGCGCAGGATTGCACCATCATCGAGTCCGAGGACACCGTCGGGTTCGTCACGAAGAACGAAGGCGATCCGCTGACCGTCGCCGTCGGATTCCCGAAGGGCGCGATCGCCGAACCGCCTCCGCCGCCGATCGCGGCCGCGGCCGCGCGGTCCGTCGGCAGGTTCCTGCCGGTGCTCTTGCCTATCATCGCGCTTCTTGTCATGTACCGCCGTTGGAGGAAGCACGGCGACGACGCGGAGTTCGGGGCGATCGTCACGCAGTACGAGAGCCCCTGGAACCTCCGGCCCGCCGAGGCGCACGCGCTCATGCGCCAGTCCGCGGGCGCCGACGACCTCGCCGTCACCATCGTCGACCTCGCCGTCCGCGGCTACGTCCGCATCGAGGAGACGGCGACGAAAGGCATCCTCGGGTCGAAAATCGGTTCCGGCAAGGATCACGTGATCCATCTCGCGCGCGGCTACGCCGCCGATCCGGACGTGAAGCCCTTCGAGACGAAGCTGCTCGATGACCTCTTCGGGGTCTCGAGCGCGCCGCCGGCGCAGGTCACCGTCTCGAAGCTCAAGGGCACGTTCCACATGAAAGCCAAGGAGTTCCAGGAGAAGCTGATGGAGCACCTGACGACGGAGGGATATTTCGAGAAGAACCCGAACAAGGCCCGCAATACGTACATCGGGATCGGCACGGCGCTCATCCTGCCGATGTTCATCGCGCTTCCCAACGCCTGGACGATCTCCCTCGCGGCCGCGGGCGCGATCGTCTTCGCCTTCGGGTTCGCGATGGCGAAGTGGAGCGCCAAGGGCCACGCGGCCGCCTGGCACGCGCAGGGCTACAAGGAATTCATCGGCGCGGTCGAGAAGCATCGCGCGCCGTGGATGGAGACGCAGAGCATGTTCGAGAAGACCCTGCCGTACGCGATGGCGTTCGGGCTCGGCGCGCGCTGGGCCAAGGCCTTCGCGCCGCTCAACCTGCCGCCGCCGACCTGGTATCAGGGCGCCGTCATCGGTTCGGCGTGGTCGCCGGTCGATTTCGAGAAGAGCCTGAGCGGCTGGACGACATCCATGATCGCGGCATCGTCGCCGCCGCGCTCGAGCGGCTCCGGTTCCGGCGGCGGAGGCTTCTCGGGGGGAGGCGGCGGAGGCGGAGGCGGCGGTTCCTGGTAAGTCGACGGCCGGGCGGAAATCCGGTACGATGGGTACTCAATGACCGTCCTCATCCTCGTCGCGCTCCTCGTCATGTCGCTGTCCGCCGTCGCTTCCGGCACCGAAGCGGCGCTTTTCAGCGTCCCGTATTCCCGGGCGCGGACGATGCTGCAGGCCAAGAAGCCGGGCGCCAAGGCGCTCGTGAGGATCAAGGAGGACATGACGCGGGCCATCGGCACGATCGTCATCATCAACAACATCGCCAACATCGTCGGTTCCGCCCTGGTCGGCGCGCTCGCCGCCGACCTCTTCTCCTCCGCCGTGATGGGCGTCTTCTTCGCCGCCTTCACGCTGGCCATCATCATCTTCTCCGAACTGATCCCGAAGACGCTCGGCGAGCATCACGCCGACCGCGTCGCCCCGCTGCTCGCGCCCGTCGTCCTCGTGCTGATCGGCGTCTTCCGTCCGGTGCTCTGGGCCATCAACACGCTCGTCAAGCCGTTCCACGTGCCCCACGCGATGAAGACGAAGGTCTCCGAGGACGAGATCAAGATGATGGCCCTGCTCGGCCGCGAAGCCGGTTCGATCGAGCACGACGAATCCGCGATGATCCGCCGCGTCTTCCGTCTGAACGACATCACCGCCGACGACATGATGACGCCGGCCGACCGCGTCGAGACCATCCCGGGGGACGTCCCGCTCGGGGAACAGCGCGCGCGCGTCCTCGACCTGCGCCATTCGCGCGTGCCTGTCACGGGCGACGCGCCGGAACAGATCCTGGGCATGGCCCTCACGCGCGACCTCATCGCCGCCGTCGCGCGCGACGAGTTCCAGGCCACGCCGACCGACTTCATCCAGGAAGCGCTCCGCGTCCGCAACGACGCCGCGGCCGACGACCTCCTGCCGCTCTTCCAGAAGAAGGAACAGCATCTCGCCATCGTCGAGGACGGCGACGGACGCATGGTCGGCGTCGTGACGCTCGAGGACGTGCTTGAGGAGCTCGTCGGCGAGATCACCGACGAGAAGGACGTCCGCCCCGAGACCATCAAGCGCCTCTCCAAGAGCGAGATCCTCGTCGACGAGGGGACGGCCGTGGGCAAGATCAACCATTTCTTCAACGTCGCCATCCCGTTCGAAGGGCAGATCGGCGAATACCTGCTCGAACGTTTCGGCCGGCGGCCGAAAGTCGGCGAGTCGCTTGACGAAGGCGGCCTGACCTTCGTAATCTCTTCGATGTCACGCACCCGACCGAAGCACATCACCGTCCGCAAGCCCGGATAGACCGGCGGCGGCCGCCAACGCCAAGGAGGCGCCATGGATCCCGCGACGCGCAAGAGCCAGAAGGAGCAGCTGCTCCGCGACATCGAGGCCTGGAACGGCGTGGACTCGCGCGGCTTCCAGGACATCGTCCGGAACGCCGTCGACATCGACCTGAAGTACATGCGCGACCTCATGAAGGCGTACGGCGTCGACCGCGACGAGATCCGCAAGTGGGGCGCCGGCAAGGTCGTCCCGGACGACTTCAACCGCTACGCCATCGTGGAGACGATCCGCGAAGCGCTCGAGAAGGACCTCAACGCGTAAGCAGGGGACGCGCCCCTGCTTTTTACGTCCTAGAGCCTGACCTCGACGGCGTCGTTCTTCACGCGCGTCTCGTACCGGCGCTGCGGCCGGAAGGCGGGACCCTGCGTGACGGCGCCGGTCTCGAGCGAGAAGCGCGACTGGTGCCACGGGCATTCGATCTCGCCGCCGGCGACCGGGCCCTTGCAGAGCGGCCCGCCCGCGTGGGAGCAGACGTTGTCGAGCGCGTGGAACTTCTCTCCGGCGCGGACGATCGCGATCTCGCGTCCTTCGACGACCGCGCAGAACGCCTTGCCTTCTTCGACGTCGGAAACCTTCGCGGCGACGGACCAGGCTCCGCTCGACGCGTCCGGCAGCTTCCGGCGCGCGCGCGAGATCCTCAGGGCGACCGCTCCGACGAACGTCGCGGCGTAGAAGAGCCACAGCCACTTGAGCGGCGTGAAGCGCACGTCGCTGCCGAGGAACCACGAATGCGTCCAGACCATCGCGAAGACGGCGTAGTTGGCGTAGTGGATCAGGTGCCAGCGCGTCTCGAGCCACTTCGCCCTCATCAGCAGCGCCGTCGCGGCCGTCGTCATGAGCAGCAGGAGCTGGAGATCGCCGAGCAGGACGAAGATCCGGTTGTCCGGGGCGACGAACTCGAGCTTCAGGTATTCGGAGAAGCCGAGCCCCGTGATCAGGAAGGACGGATGCGCGAGCGCGAAGACCAGCGCGAAGACGCCCTGCGCGCGATGGAACGTCTCGACGCGCGGGAACAGGCGCCGGAGCCTCGGCATCTGGGAGCCGATCATGGCCTGCGCCCAGACGAGCGTGAAGGCGTACAGGCCGAGGAGCGAGAAGGTCAGCAGGCGGGCCGTCTTCGCGTCCGCGCCGTCGAGAAGATCGAGGCCGCCGCGCGAGGCGAAAAAGATCCAGCCGGGGACGGCCAGGACGGCGAGATAGGCGAGCGGCAGGAGCCAGCGCCAGGCCGGCAGGCCGCGCGCTTTGGCGGACGTCATCTTCTTGTCCGCGCCGGTCCTTGCGAAGCGGAAGACGTCGGCGTGCGGATGCTTCGCGCCGGCGGCGAGCGCGCCGGCGATCATGCCGGAGAGCGACCCCATCACCATGCCGTTGCCGCCGAAACCGGTCGCGATGAACACGCGGCCGTCCTTTCCGGGGAACGCGTCGGCGTACGGCAGGCCGTCGGCGGTGAAATACAGTCCGCCCGACCAGGCGCGGTCGACCGCCGCCGTCATCCCGAGCTTCGTCAGGACGTCCTTCAGGATCTTCTCGGCCTCCTTGAGGCCGATCGTCGCGCCGCCGTCGCGGTCCGCCCCGCCCAGCACGATCGTCTTGCCGTCGACGTACCGGAAGTAATCGTACGGCTCCTCGGTGTTCCAGTAGTTCGCGTCCGTCATGGCGGGGGATGCCAGCGTCCCGGAGACGACGTACGAGACGCGCGGGACAAGCAGCGCCTGCGCGTCCTTGAAGGCCGCGCCCGGCATGCCGGTCGCGCCGACCATCCGCTTGGCACGGACGTCGCCCCGCTCCGTCCTGACCGTCACGCCGTCCGGTCCGAAGGCGTAGCCCGACGCGCCGGATTCCTCGTAGACGCGGACGCCGCCGGACGCCAGACGCTCCGCCAGGCCCAGCACGAATTTGCGGGCGTGGAAGCGCGCTTCGCCGTCGAAGCGGATGGCTTCGATGAAGGACGGGCAGCCGGTCTCGGCCCGCGCGTCCGGAATGAACGACGCGCGCGGATCGGCTTCCTTGATCGCCTCCCATTCCGCCCGCAGGACCGGATCCTTCTCGCGCGCGCTGAAGAAGTACGTCGGGCACTCCCGCAGGTCGCACGCGATGCGTTCGCTTCGGATGAGTCCGATGATTTCCGCCTGGGCCGCCGACGTCGCTTCGAAGACGCGTTTCAGGAAATCGGCGCCGTACCTCTTCCTGAGGTCGGCGGCGCGCGTGTCCGGCACGCGCGTCAGCATCGCGGTCGTGTAGCCCGTGTCGCCTCCGGCGAGCCGGTTCTGTTCCAGCAGGACGACGCGCGCGCCGGCGCGGGAAGCGCGCCAGGCCGCCATGACGCCGACGATGCCGCCGCCGATCACGACGACGTCGGCGTCGACGGACGCGTTGAGGACGGGATGACGGCGCCGGTCGGGCGCGGCTTCGAACCAGATGGAAGACATATGGAGGAAGTATATTGACTTTCGGCCGGTTTTGCGATAGACAGGACGCAGTCCTTTGGAGGTTCCATGCGACTCGACGAATATCTGCACCGCCACGCCGCCCACTGGGTCACGCACCAGCGCATGGCGACGGCGCTGACGATCGGCCTGCCGGAATCCGCGCGTCCCGCGCTGAAGTTCCTCTGGACGACGGCCAACGCCCACGCGTGCCTGCAGTCCGAAGCGAGACGCGCGCTGGCGCTCGGCCCAGGCGCCCAGGCCGACGCCCTCCGATGGATGTGCGAGACGACCGATGCCTGCATCCATGCCCTGGCCTACCTGACCGACGAGCCGGACCCGTTCCAGACCGTGCCCGACGCCGTGAAGAGCGGCGCGACCGGTCAGGGGATGTGGCTCGAGCTCGGACTCTCCGCGCTGCTCCTGGAGCTCGCCTTCGCCCGGCTCGGCCAAGCGCTGCCGTTCCACCAGGGGATGCGCGACGAGATGGCCTGGATGAGCGACGGCTTCAAGCTCGAGCGCGCCTACGCGCTGGCCGAAGCCGGCCGGCTGGCCGCGAGCGTCCCCGACGGCGCCCAGCGCCTGCGGGAATCCGCGGCGCGGTTCCGCGTCCCGGCGGAACGCGCCTGGGGCGACGCCTATGTACTCGACGCCAAGAGCGCGTTGGAGGGCTGCATCGACAAGGCCGCCGCGGCCTACGCCGCCGACGCCATCCGCGACGTCCCCGAGCTGAAGGGCCCCTTCTGGCCGCTGATCGAGCCGCACATCGACCGGCACGCCAAGCTCTTCAAGATCGGCCGCATCAAGAAGCTGGCGGCGCACGCCGCCGTGAAGTTCCTTCTCTAAAGGAGTGCCCGATGTCCGACCCGAAGTTCGATGACGTCATCAGCAGGATCGACGGCTACGCCACGGATGAGGCGTTCGCCAGGATCGTCGCCGACGCCCTGGCGCTCGTGCCGCAGGACGAGCTCGCCGAGTTCAAGAAGCGGCTCGGCGCGCGCTGCGGCCGCGTCCCTCCCTCGACGATCGACCGCTGGGCGCGCGCCGCCTCCGTCCCGGGAGAGAACGTGCGGCGCCACATCCTCAACCAGCTCCGAGACCTCCTCGCGAACCGCCCCTGAACCGGGCGGTTTTTTCGTCCTTGAACCGTTCGCCGTTTCGCTGGTACGCTGTGCCCGCATGAAAACGTACGTCCTCAAGAAGACCTCCGGCGTCCCGGAGTTCTCCATCGATTACGACGCGGAACTCAACGGCGAACAGCTCGACGTCGTGAAGAACGGCGACGGGGCGTGTTTGGTCTTGGCCGGCGCCGGCTCCGGCAAGACGCGCACCATCGTCTATCGCGTGGCGTACCTCATCGAGAAAGGTGTCGCGCCCGGCGAGATCCTCCTCCTGACGTTCACGAACAAGGCGGCGAAGGAGATGCTCGAACGCGTCTCGTCGCTCATCGGCGCCGAGCCGGGCCGCATGTGGGGCGGCACCTTCCACCACGTCTGCCACCGCATCCTCCGCGAGCGCGGCGTCCGCGTCGGCCTGCGCGAGGGCTTCACCATCCTCGACGCCGAGGACGCGCGCGACCTGATGAAATCCTGCGTGCGCGAAGCGGGCGTCGACACCAAGGCCAAACGCTTCCCGAGCCCGGCGGTGCTCCTGTCGCTCGCCTCGTATTCCGTGAACGCGGGGATGCCCGTGGCCGACGTCGTCGAGGCCAAGCACCCGAGCTTCCGCGACATCCTGCCGTCCATCGAGGAAGTGACCTCCGCCTACCTCCGCAAGAAGCGCGCCTCGAACGCCGTCGACTTCGACGACCTGCTTTCGCTCGCCGCGCGGCTCCTGCGCGAGGACGCCGACACGCGCGAACGATACGCCAAGCAGTTCCGCTACATCCTCGTCGACGAGTATCAGGACACCAACCGCCTGCAGGCCGAGATCGTGCGCCTGCTCGCCTCCGTCCACGGCAACGTGCTGGTGGTGGGGGACGACGCGCAGTCCATCTACTCGTTCCGCGGCGCCGACATCCGCAACATCCTCGACTTCCCGCGCATCTTCCCGGGCGCCAGGACCTTCCGCCTCGAGACCAACTACCGTTCGACGCCGGAGATCCTCGACCTGGCCAACGACGTCATCGGCCGCAACGCCAATCAGTTCCCGAAGGAGCTGAAGAGCGTGAAGCCGCCGTTCGCCAAGCCGTCCTTGGTGAACGCCGCCTCCGGCGCGCAGGAAGCCGAGTTCATCGCCCAGCGCATGCTGGAGCTCCGCGACGAAGGCGTGACGTTCAACAACATGGCCGCGCTCTTCCGCGCCACCTTCCATTCGCAGGCGCTGGAATTCGAGCTGATGAAGCGCGGCATCCCGTACGATTACCGCGGCGGCGCGAAGTTCTTCGACCGGGCCCACATCAAGGACGCCATCTCCTTCCTGAAGATCATGGTCAACAAGGACGACGAGGTCGCCTGGATGCGCGTGCTCTCGCTCCAGGTCGGCATCGGCCCCGTCGCGGCCATGAAGCTCTTCGAGCGCGTCCGCGCCACCTCGCACGAGGATGACGTCGGCCCGGAGCTCGTGGCCGGCCTGCCGGCGCGCATCACCGGAGGCTGGAAGCGCTTCCTTGAGGTCTACGACGCGCTCCTCGACGCGCGACCCTCTCCTTCCTCGATGCTCCGGGCCGTGGCGGATTCGGATTACAAGGCGTATCTCGAGAACGAGTATCCGGACTACCGCGACCGCCTCGAGGATCTCGAACAGCTCGCCGGCTTCGCCGAATCGTATCCCGATGCCGCCGCCTTCCTCGCCGACGCCGCGCTCCGCGACGACATCGCCTCCGCCGGCAAGAACGCGCGCATCCTCACCAACGAGGACGATTCCGAAGGGAAGGTCGTGCTCTCCACCATCCACCAGGCCAAGGGCCTCGAGTGGGACGCGGTCTTCGTCATCCACATGACGCAAGGCGCCTTCCCCAACAAGCGCGCCCTGCTCGACGACGGCGGCATCGAGGAGGAGCGCCGCCTCTTCTACGTGGCCTGCACGCGCGCCCGGCGCGACCTGTGCCTCTCGTATCCGCTCTCGGTCGGCTACGACGCGTTCTCCTTCGAGCCGAAGTCCGAATTCCTCGAGGAGATCTCCGGCGGCCTGGTCGAGGACGTGCGCATCGAGGAATCCTACGACGACTTGCCGACCATCACCTACGACGAGCACGGGAATCCGAGGAAGATGCCCAGCCTGCTCCGCGACGTCAGCGACTATTGAAAAAGACCGCCTCACGGGGCGGTCTTGTCGGTCTTGGGCGCGCGCTTGCGCTCCGGCGCGCCGAGGGCGGACTGGAGGTGCTCGCGCGTGATCTCCTCGAGCGAGGCGATGAACTTCGACGCCGAGGCGGCGGTCGGCACGATCTGCGACGGCAGCTTGTAGCGCGCGCCGCCGGAACCGTGCTTGGCCCCGCCGTTCTTCTTGCCGAAGATCGACTCGATGAAGGCCGTCAGGTCCAGCTCCTTGCTCCGCGAGCGCACGGACGCGCGCACCCACTCGCCGCAGACGCCCCAGACGACGATCGTATGGGCGCCGTCGACGCGGCGGAGGCGGTCGGCGACGATCGAGAGATAGTCGCCTTCGTCCTCGCGCAGCAGCTCCGGCGCGTGCACGACGCGCACGTGGTTGACCACGTCGATCGTGTCGAGCATCTCGCGCTCGATCTCCAGGTACCGCTCGGGGAGCGTGTAGTTGAAGCACTCGTCGATCAGCTCCTGGTTGGCGAACTCCATCGCCTCGACGAAGGCCTGCCGGTCCTCGCGCGTGGTGGCGGGGCTGGTCAGCCGCTCGGTGTCCGAGAAGATGCCGACGGCCGTGAGTTCCGCCACGTGCTGCGGGATCTCGAGCTTCATCTCCTTGAGGAGCAGCCAGCCGAGCGTTGCGGCCGCGCCGCAGGTGCGGATGTAGGAGAAGCAGTCGCCGTTCACGCCCGGGTTCTCCAGGTGGTGGTCGACGATGACGCCGAAGCGTTCCTTGGCGATCTGCTTCTCGAAGCGCGAATCGTCGATCCGCGACGAGTCGGCCAGGGCGACGCTGCCGTCCGCCGGCATCTCTCCGCCCGGCTTCATGTGCTTCATCAGCTCGAAGCGGTTGTAGAGGATCTTGTTCTGCGGGTGGCCGAAGCCGCCGTCGTAGTAGATCTTCGGCTCGGCGCCGACGGATTCGAGCGCGGTGGCGAGCTGGAATCCGTTGGCGATCCCGTCCGGGTCGACCTGGGCGATCTTCACCGACCAAGCCTTGCCGCGGTCCGCGACGATCTTCTTGAAACGGTCGATATCGGCCTGGCAGGGCCGGATGGCCTTATGGTTCTGCGGCATGACGCCTCCTTGTGGCGCGTGAGGTGCATCGTGAAAAGGACAAGGGCTCAACATACTCCCTTTACGGACGGCGTCAATATGCTATCGTCCGGACATGTCCAAGCTCACGCCTGGCAAGGAATACGAGCGGAAATTCCTGGTGCGCGCCGGTCTCTTCACCGACGCGATCCGCCGGACCGCCCGGCATCTGCGCATTCGTCAGGGCTGGCTGGCGCTCGCGCCCGCGCAAGTCCGCGTCCGCCACACGCACGGCGAAGGCTACGTCCTCGAGATCAAGGGCAAGGACGATCTCGAGATCGAATGCGGAAGCCTCGCGGACCCGTACGGCCGCGAGATGCTCGAGAAGTACGCGCCGAAGGTCGCTTCGATCGTCGAGAAGACCCGGCATGAGATCCCCGCCGGCTTCGACGGCCTCCTGTGGGAGGTCGATCTCTTCAAAGGCGAGAACGAGCCGCTGCTCGTCGCCGAAATCGAGATGCCGACGAAGCACTATCCGCTCCTCAAGCGCGAGCTTCCGGCCTGGCTCGGACTCGAAGTCACCGACGACCCGCGGTTCAAGAACAAGAACCTGGCCGTCCGTCCCTTCACGCGCTGGCCCAAATCGGAACAGAAGAAGATCCTCAAGCTCATGGGCCTCTAGCCCATGTTTTTTTTGCCTTAAAAATATGTGGATAAGTCAGGGTTGTGCCATGAGACTGAGCGCCTATACTGAAGGCGCATAAGAAAGCGCCTATGGCTGAAACGACTGCAATGGCGGCGTTCGGAGGAGGCGGTTTTCGTATGCCCGAGAGGGACTCTTCGTAAGGAGGGTTCTTTTCGTTTCGTCCCGTTCGTTCTTTCCAACAGAGGAGTATGTCATGCCGAACGAGAACCCGCGTCACATCGACAAGAAGACCGTGCGTTTCGGTCTCATGTCGCGCATCGACTTCGGGTCTGACGGATTTCGGCAGGGGCTCCTCGAGCTCGCCGCGGAAATCTTCAAGACCGACGATGTCGCGTTCGTGATCCTGGCCGGCGGACTCGTGTCCGGAAAGGCCGTCGCCGACAAGACCGTGCGCCTGAACAAGGAGCTGCGGTCGATCGAGCGCCAGATCAAGGCGAAGGAGAAGGCGAAGAAGGACGCCGTCGACTCGAAGGAGACCGACGAGCTCAAGACCGCCGTCACCAAGCTGAAGCTGGCCCGCAACAAGGTGAAGGAGCAGATCGAGTCGCTCACCCCCGCCAAGATGGCGGAGGAACTCGACAAGTACCTGCCGAAGTTCACCGACGCCAAGGGCCGGCCGGTCAAGCTGTACTTCGTCCCGAGCCCCGCCTACGACAAGAACGTCGGCGAGGAGACGGGCGAAGCGCTGCGCGCCTTCCGGAACCACGACCAGTACCGCCTGCTCAAGCCGGGCAGCGATCGCCTGGCGCTCTGGGAGAACACTCCCCAGGAGCGCATGCTGGAGATCCTGACCTCGGACAAGCAGGCCTGGCTCCGCGGCGACTACCACTCGACCCCGGTCCAGCGCCGCATCAAGGACAAGCGGCGCCAGACCTCGTCGGGCGTGCAGGTCGACCTGCAGGTCGTCGGCGGCCCCGGCGTCTCGCTGCTGAAGCCCGAAGGCCACTGGCCGATCGGCTTCGTGTCGATCCCGGCGCTCCATCGCCTGGACGACACCGGCATCGCCGAGAACCAGGTCGGCGTCCAGGTGATGGAAGTGGAGACCGTGCGCCGCAACGCGGCGATGCGGAGCTACTCCTTCAAGGACGCGATCAGCCGCGAACGCACGTTCATCGGCATGCCGCAGGATCCGACGGCGACCCAGCAGAAGTGCATCGACGTGCTTCGCACGCATGGGCGCCTGACGACCGGCAGCATCTCCGAGTACACGGGCATCTCCAAGGAGACGATCAAGAAGGCTCTCGAGCCTCTGCTCGCCACCAAGGACCACAAGCGGTACGCGACCTGGCCGGGCCTCGTCTACGACGCGGGCTCCGAGCGCTGGGACTTCGACCTCGAGTGGGTCAAGCGCAGCCTCCGCTACCGCGCCCCGGAAGGGGAGCGGAAGGTGGACAAGGTCGTCGCCATCTGCTGCATGCACGCCGGCTCGCTCGACACCGACTACGACCACTTCCTCACGGAAGTGCCGCGGGTCATGCTCGAGCGAGGGGTGGACACGCTGGTCAGCGCCGGCGATCACGTCGAAGGCACGAGCCACGATCTGCTCATGAAGGGCGAGATCTACGCCGGCTTCGACAACACCACGCAGGAGGAGCTGGCGGCCTCGATGATCGCCACCGTCCTGTTCAAGGTGTTCAAGGCGCGCTTCGACGCGGCGTTCAAGTCCGCCCAGCCCAAGAAGCTGGACGAGACCGCGGCGCTCGTGAAGGGCACCCTGCCGATCTTCCGGTACGTGCCGGGCAACCACTGCGGCTGGATCAGCAAGCACGGCGTCAAGCCACTGGCCACGATGGTGTCCGAGATCGTCAGGCTGCTCACGGAGTGGATCGAGGACCACCTCGCCACCAAGGGCCTGCAGCTCGTCGGCGCCTCGCGGCTCGTGAAGGGCCACGTGCAGACGGTCCCCAAGGGCCGCTTCACGCTGCCCTCGGGCCTGCCGATGGGCATGACGCACCCGCACATGGGCGGCTCGGAGACCATCTCGAGCGCGTCCCAGAAGGCGTTCATGAAGTACCGGGACTGCCCGGTCGTCTTCATCGGCAACTTCCACACGGGCGTCGTCGTCGAGGAGTGGGACCAGCGGCTGGGCCAGCGGATCTGCATGCAGATCGGCACCCAGAAGCACGGCAGCTCCTACGAGGACGGCTTCATGAAGACCGTCGATCAGGGCTTCGGCTACGCCGAGATCACCTCGGTCAAGGGCCGGGTGGTCTGCACCCAGACGACGTTCTACAGCAACGACAAGGCCGGACCGGAAGAGAAGCGCCTGGACGGCCGCAAGCCGTTCAACGACTTCCTCATCCAGCACGGCATGCGTCAGTGACTCGGGCCCGCGCACCTGCGCGGGCCCTTTTTTGTTACAATGCGGGCATGCCTCCATCGTACGGGATCCACTGGCTCGACCTCATCCTGATGGTCATCCTCGCCGTCTACGCCCTGGTCGGCTGGCGGCGCGGGTTCATGAAGACCGCTTTCGAGCTGGTCGGGTTCGTGCTCGCCATCCTGCTGGCCACGGTCGCCTATCGCCCCGTCGGCCTGGTCATCGACGACCTCTTCCCGGTGCCGCCGAGCTACGTGGACGCCATCGCCTTCCTGCTCGTCTGGTGGGTCATCGATCTCTTCTGGCCGTTCCTCTCCGAGGCGCTGCACGAGCGTCTGCCCGATCGCTGGCGCCTCTATCGCGTGTACCGCGGACTCGGCGTGGTCCCCGGCGTCCTGAACGGCATCCTCATCTCGTGCGTGATCGTGACGGTCGCGCTGTCGTTCCCGGTCCCGCCTTGGCTCAAACGGGATGCGTCCGTCTCGATCGTCGCGCTGACCATGCCGGAGATCATCCGCGGGCTCGACGGCCTGCTCAAGCCCGCCTTCGGCGTTCTCGCGGACCAGAGCTTCGAGATGACGACCATGCAGCCGTGGAGCGACAAGCTCATCACCCTGCGCTTCCGCACCTACGACGTCACGGTCGACCCGCAGAGCGAGGAAGAGATGCTGCGCTACGTCGACGTGGAACGGTTCAAGCTCGGACTGAAGCCGCTCACGGTCGATCCGCGCCTCCGCGACGTGGCGCGCGCGCACGCCCGCGACATGTTCGAGCTCGGCTACTTCGCGCACATCGACGCGCGGGGCGTCCAGCCGTACCAGCGCGTCCGGCGGGCCGGCATCCCGTTCGGCGTGACGGGCGAAAACCTGGCCATGGCGTCGGACGCGGCGATCGCCCACGCCGGCCTGATGGAAAGCCCAGGCCACCGCGCCAACATCCTGCGCGAGGATTTCCGGAACGTCGGCATCGGCGTCATCGACGGCGGCGTGTACGGCAGGATGTTCGTCCAGGTCTTCACGGACTGAAAAGACCCCGCGTGCGCGGGGTCTTTCCTTCCGCCGTCACGGCGACGCCGGCGCGGCGACGAATCCGCTCGATCCGGTCAATTGGCGCGTGATGTCGAAGCCGAGGTCTTCCTTCACGGCGGCGGCGAGCGAAGGGGCGTCGACGTTCCAGATGCCGCCGCGGCCGCGCGGGTCGAGGAAGAACGAGCCGAAGACGTACGGTTCGGCCGCCGCGGGTTCGGGCGAGAAGTTCAGGGTGATGACGCCGCCGGCCTCGCCGGAGGCCGCTTCGAGCGGCGCGCGCGTGAACAGCGCGAGCGTGCGGCTGCCCGCCACCTCGGCGTCGAACGACAGGACGGCCTCGCGGCGCTCCGCCAGCGCGGCCGCGTCGGGGCGGCCGTCGGCGTACGACAGGTCGGCGGCGGGGGAGAACGTCAGCTTCAGCCGCGTCCAGCGCCCCGCGGGGATGCGCTCGCTCAAGACCTTCTCGATCGCGCCCTCCTGCATGACCGCGCGCTGCGATCCCTCGAAGAACGCCGTCTCCTTGCCTTCGGCGTCCAGGAGCGACGCCTTCACGAGCGTCATCTCGACGCGTCCCGCTCCGGCGGGCATCGCCGCGGGCGCCGTCAGGTACAGGTTCAAGGCCGCGTCGAACGCCTTCGCGGGCTCCGGTTCCGGTTCGGCCGCGGGCGGCGGCGTCACGGGCGGCGCGGGCTGCGGGCGCCGCGACGTGAAGAGCATCCAGATGGCGGCCGTCCCCGCGATGAGGATGGCGACCGTGGCCAGGAGCGAGATCGTCATGCGTTTCATACGCGGAAATCATACCATTTTCCCGTTTGACAGCGCCACGTTCCGGCGCTAAAGTCCTTTCGCTATCCACACCCATGAAGACCGCGGAATCCGTCACGGAAGGACATCCCGACAAGGTCTGCGACCAGATCGCCGACGCGCTCCTGGACGAGTACCTGAAGCGCGACCCGCAGAGCCGCGTGGCGCTGGAAGTCTTCGGTTCGCACGGCATGCTGATGGTCGGCGGCGAGGTCACCTCGACCGGCGAGGTCGACATCGAGGCCATGGCCAAGCACGTCTACAAGCAGATCGGCTACGATGACGAGCTCGAGGTCTTCGTGAACATCGAACTGCAGTCGGGCGACATCGCGCAGGGCGTGGACACCGGCGGCGCGGGCGATCAGGGCATCATGTACGGCTACGCCTCGGCCGAGACCGCGAGCTACATGCCGGCGCCCATCGCGCACGCCCATGAGCTCTCCCGCCGCCTGGCGGACCTCCGCCGCCACGACGCGGCCTTCGCCTGGCTCCGTCCCGACGGCAAGACGCAGGTCACGATGGACCGAGGGCGCGTGACGACCGTCGTCGTCTCCGCCCAGCACGCGCCGGAGATCTCCCAGGAGGACATCCGCGCCAAGCTGACTGAAGGCGTGATCGCGCCGGTCATCGGCGACCTGGCGGGCGTCGAGGTCCTCATCAACCCGACGGGACGCTTCGTCGTCGGGGGCTTCACGGCCGACACGGGATTGACCGGACGCAAGCTGATGGTCGACACCTACGGCGGCATGATCCCGCACGGCGGCGGCGCCTTCTCGGGCAAGGACTCGACGAAGGTCGACCGCTCGGCCGCCTACATGGCGCGCTTCGCCGCCAAGAACCTCGTGGCCGCCGGCTACGCCAAGAAGTGCATGGTCTCGGTCGCGTACGCCATCGGCCGCGCCGAACCGGTCATGCTGACGGCCCGCGCCGAGGACGGCCGCGACCTGTCGCCCCTGGCCGCCAAGTACTTCGACTTCCGTCCGAAAGCCATCGTCGAACGCTTGGGGCTGCGCCAGCCGATCTTCCGCGAGACGGCCGCGTACGGCCACTTCGGCCGCGAACGCTTCCCGTGGGAACAGCTCGTCGAACTGAAATGAGGAACGGCGCGCTCCGGCGCGCCTTTTCGTATGCTACACTGGACAGGAAGACGCCTGCGGCGTATCCTCCCGTGTCATGCGCAAATCCCTTCTCGCCTACGTCCTGATCGCGCTCGTCCTCGCCGGAGGCGTCGCCTTCGCGTACCGCGGCGCCATCCGCGAGATGATCGCCGACGGCGCCAAACCGGAACTCCCGCCCGCCCAGCCGTATCAGCCGCGTCCTGAACCGGAGCCCGCGGTCGGCGAGCCGGCGGAACCCGTCGAGGCGCCCGCCCCCGAACCGGAACCTCCGCTGCAGCCCGCGCCGGAACCGGAACCCGCCCCCGCGGCGAAGGCCGGCGTGAACCTGGCCGTGCCGTTCACGTCGCAGGCTCCGCACGCGAACTGGGACATGCCGTACCAGGAAGCCTGCGAGGAAGCGTCTCTCATGATGGTCCACGCGTATATCACGGGCGCCGGCGCGTTCACGCCGGACGAAGCCGACCGCCAGATCCTGGCGCTGGTCGCCTGGGAAGAGGAGAAGCTCGGCTACTACAAGGACACGACGGCCGAGGAGACGGCCTGGGTCGCGCGCGAGTACTACGGGCACGCGCGTTCGCGCGCCGTCGCCATCGCGTCGATGGAGGACGTGAAGCGCGAGGTCGCCAAAGGCAACCCCGTCATCCTGCCGGCCGCCGGCAAACTGCTGCCGAACCCGAACTTCTCCGGCGACGGTCCGCTCTACCACATGCTCGTGGTGAAGGGCTGGACCAAGGACGGCAAGATCATCACCAACGACCCCGGCACCCGCCGCGGCGCCGATTTCCTGTACGACCCCGACGCGCTCTGGAACGCCGTCCACGACTGGAACGGAGGCGACGTCGTGAACGGCGCGAAGGTCATGGTCGTGGTCGAGGAATGAAAAAGCACCCGGGTCACGGGTGCCTGACGAACCAGAGCAGATAGGCGTGCAATCCGGCGAGCGTCGCGTAGGCGAAGGCCGCCGAGCAGAGCAGCCACCAGGCGGCGCGACGGGTGCGCGCCAGGAGCGCGAGCGCGACGGAGCAGACCAGGGCGAGCCCCATCTTCCAGAGGAAGAACGGGAGGTGCCCGCGGTCGAGCATCGGCCGCGCGATCGGATTGGCTTCTTCGCCGCCGCGCCGGACGATCTCCAGCGTCGAGAGCGCGTCGAAGGCGTTCAGCAGCACGACAAGGAGACAGACGAGGCCGAGGACGGTCCGGTGCGGAGGCGTCCACGGCTTCTTGCGGGGAGCCGGCATGGGACCTCCTGTTGCGTCCGTTCGTGGAGCCGTGATATCACGAATACGACTAAACGTCAATCATGGAAAACCTCACGTTCGATCTCGACGAGCTGTATCAGGCGGTGAAGGAGCGCGCGCTCGCGGAGGGCGCCTACACGCACGAGGAATGGTCCGACGTCATCGACATGACGCTCCAGGACCGCGAGGAGTTCGGCGAAGTGCACGACGACGAGGAGCTCTCCGCCGTGAAGGAGCAGCTCAAGGCGCGCTTCGAGGAGTTCAAAGGCGGGATCCCGCAGGCCTGAGCGCGAAAAAAAGAGCCCACGCGCGTGGGCTCTTTTTTGGTGGGTCGGCCGGGGATCGAACCCGGGACCATCAGCTTAAAAGGCTGTTGCTCTACCGACTGAGCTACCGACCCGTCCTCGTCAAAAGCAGACAGAGCGTACCAGGAAAAAGCGCGTCTGGCAAGGCTCATGGTATACTTTCCGCGTATGCCATTCTCCTTCGCCTGGGAACAGCCGGCGGCGCTCATCGGGGCGTTCGCCGTGATGGCCGCCGCCGCGGCCGCCGTCATCGGCGTGGTCCGGACGCACCACGGTCCGTCCAAGGGGGAATTGTTCGCGCTCGGCCTCCTGGCCGCCGTCGGGATCTGGACCTGGGACGCGCGCCTCGCCCTGGCGAAGCGGTTCTTTCCCGACGGGAGCGGCGTGATCGAGGAACCGACCGCCGATCACATGCTGCAGTACGGCGATTGCGCGGCCTACGTCGCCGCCACCGGACGCGGCGAGGACGACGGGGCGACCTGCCGCGTGCGCGTGCTGGCCTCGTACGGCCGCTACGTGGCCGCCGTCGCCCCGGCGGCGTCCTACGAGTCGCCGTGCGACCTCGCCGCCGCGCCGGAGATCCGGACGTGGACGTTCGTGTCGGGTTCCATCCGCGACTGGTGCGCGGAATGATATGCGCGCGTGGTGGCTCGACGCTTCGGCCGTGAGGGCGTATCGCCCGTCAGACCGCGAGCGTCTTTTCAAATGGGTCGTCTTCGAACG
>Ga0209966_1000098_pt1 | contig 38805 bp, 40 predicted proteins | sample RhisoiCoNPM_FD_187575 | JGI IMG/M metagenome (GOLD analysis project Ga0209966, IMG submission 187575) | Arabidopsis thaliana rhizosphere microbial communities from the Joint Genome Institute, USA, that affect carbon cycling - Rhizosphere... | ecosystem: Host-associated > Plants > Roots >... | reverse complement strand
TCTGCTTGCCGATGGGCGTGTCGATCGTGAGCCCGAGCAGCGCCTTGGACACCTTGTCGGAGTCGGTGCTGCCCGCCTTCTTGATGGCCTCGACCAGGAACTGCATGCCGGTGTAGCCCTGGATGGCCCACGACGACGGGTACTCGTCCTTGAGGTACTTGGAAAGCTTGTCCGTGTACTCCTTGTGCGCCCCCGTCTCGCCCCAGTAGAACGCGTCGTAGGAGTTGCCCCAGATGCCGACCGGGTAGTCCGCGCCCATCGACTTGGTGGTCTCGGGAGAGCCCGCCTCGCCCAGGCCGATGAAGTTGTACTTCACCGCGTCGAACATGCCGAGGGCCTTGCCCTGCTTGGAGTAGGTGACGAAGAAGCCGCCCCAGATCGACGACACGATGGCCTCGGGCTTCTTGGCCATCTGCGCGTTGATGAACGGGTTGTAGTCCTGCTCGCCGAGCTTGGGCCACTGCTGGTCGACGATCTGCACGCTCGGCTTGATCTTCTTGATGTGGTCGACGAACGCCTTCGTCACGTCCTGCCCGTAGGCGTAGTCGAAGGCGATGGTGGCGATCCTGGTGACCGGCCACTTGGCCACGATCTCGGCCGCGCTGCGGCCCTCCATGGTGGTGTTGGCCGCGATCCGGAAGACGTAGGGATGCAGCTTGTCGGCGGCGGTGAGCTGGTCGGTCTTCGGGATCGGCGCGATGAAGACGACCTTGTTCTCCTTGGCCACCACCGAGACCGCCGGCCCTTCCGCGGAGGTCAGCGTGCCCATCAGGAAGTCGACGTTGTCCTTCAGGATCATCTCGCGGGCGACCCGCACCGCCTCGTTGGCGTCCGCCTTGGAGTCGCGCACGACCAGCTCGATCTTGCGGCCGAGCACGCCGCCCTTGGCGTTGATCTCCTCGACGTACATCATGGCCCCCTTGGACGCGGGCTCTCCGAAGAGCGCGGGCGGGCCCGACAGGGGCAGGGGCACGCCGACCTTGATCGGCTTCTGGGCCTCGGCGGCCATCGGGACCGCCAGGGCCACCGCCAGCAGCATCGTGAGTACGCGCAGCATCATGCCGAGCCTCCTTTGGCGACGGGAAGATTGCAGGTGACGGGAGACACCGGGCCGATCCTCACCGGGCAGGCAGGCCGGGCGTTGCGGTCCGGATCCGGAACACCGACGTCGAGGCGGTGATGAACAGGCTCCGGTGGTCGGAGTCGCCCCACGCGAAGTTCGCCGCCGGCTCGGGCGTGTGGATGACGCCCAGGCACTCCGCCTGCGGACTGAAGACGTGGATCCCGCCGGGCCCGCAGCAGTACACGTTGCCCTGCGAGTCGATCTTCATGCCGTCGGGCGCGCCCTTGCCCTCGCCCACCGTCTCGGCCCACACGCGCCCGCCGGAGAGCGTGCCGTCCCCTTTGACGTCGAACAGGCGGATGTGCTTGCGGGCGGTGTCGTTGACGAAGAGCTGCCGGCCGTCCCGCGAGAAGCAGAGGCCGTTGGGCCGATCGAAGTCGTCCACCAGGAGCACCGGGCTCTTCGGATCGGGCCCGACGCGGAACACGCCCTGGAATGGCAGCTCTTGAGGCCGCTTCACGCCGTAGAACTCGGCGCGGCCGTAAGGCGGATCGCTGAAGTAGATGCCGCCATCGGCGGCGCACACGATGTCGTTCGGGCTGTTCAGCTGCTTGCCTTGGAAGTGCGTGGCCAGCGGGGTGATCCGGCCGTCCGGCTCGGTCCGCGAGACCTGACTCGAGGCGTGCTCGCAGGCCAGCAGGCGGCCCTGGCGGTCCCACGTCAGGCCGTTGGATTTGTTGCACGGCTTCCGGAACGTCGTGACGCCATCCGTCGCGGACCACCGGCGCAGGTGGTCGCCCGGCATGTCGCTCCAGAGCAAGTACTGGCCGGTCGGATGCCAGAGCGGCCCTTCGGTGAACAAGCAACCGGTGGCGATCGGCTCGAACGTGACGGCTGTCCCGACGACCTGGGAGAACCGGGGGTCGCGGGCCGTGAGCGTGCTGTCAGGCATTGTTTGTTCTAATTGGGGGGGAGCGGCGTCGCTCCTCCCCCAAGCCCCCCCACCACACTGTTCATGCGGTTGGCGGCCTTTGCTGGCGCGCTCACTTCTTCGCCATGCGCTCGCCGGGCTTGCCGCCGACGTACCAGTCGGGAGGATCCACCTCCTCGAACACCACCCAGACCGCCTCCTTGGGCAGCTGGGTCACGTCGCTGATCGCGGCGGTCACGCGCTGGGCGATCTCGTCCAGCCGATCCTTGCCCCATCCCTCGTAGATGCGGATGTTCACGAACGGCATTGGACTCTCCCCGGCCCAGCGTGGTGAGAAGCGCTACGAAAGTGCGGGGAGCCTAGCACGCCGGGCCGCGGAGGGGCAAGAGCGCGGCGCGTCAGCCGACGCCGCCGCGCTCCCGGCCCCGCGCGCGAGGTCGGATCAGGCGGTGACCTGGATGCGATCGCCCGGCTTCATGACGTGCACCTTCACGCTCGGTGCGACGGTCGACACCGCTCGGCGGAACTCCTCGCCGGCCTGCACGCCCATCACCTGCGCGTTGTGGGCGTAGTGCACCGGCACCGCGTGCGAGACGCCCATCATGTGACAGGCGCGGGCCGCGTCCTGGGGGCCCATCGTGTACGGCCCGTCGCCGACGCAGAAGAAGCCCAGCTGCGGCCGGTAGCGCTCGCCGATCATCTTCATGTCGCCGAAGAGGTCGGTATCGCCGCTGGCGTACACCCGCACCCCGCCGAGCCTGCAGCAGTAGTCGCCGATGTGGTCACCATGAACCGGAGAATGACGCGGACGAACCTCCGTTCCGAAACTGCTGGCCGCCGGCGCCGGTTTCCCAGCGCCGGGTGCCGCGGCTACTGGCCCGACCCGAAGCGCTTCGCGGCCCTCAGCTCGGGCCGGTCGCCGTCGGCGGTCTTGCCGAGGGCCACCAGCAGTAAATAGTACGCGCGAGCCTTGCCGCCGTCCCCGGCCAGCTCCGCGGCGCGCGCCGCGCCGTAGAGGCCCTGGAAGCGGTTCGGCTCGACCCGCTGCGAGGCCTCGAACTCCTTGAGGGCCGCCGCCGGCTGCCCGGTCTCGAGCAGCATCTCCCCGAGCAGCTCGCGGGCCGGCTTGACCGGGCCCGGCGTCACCGGATGCTTCTCGGTGGCGTCCTCGGCGTCCGCCGCCGCGCGCATGAGCGACAGCGCTTCGTCGTTGCGGCCCTCGGCCCGGGTGATCCAGGCGACCACCGCGAGCCGCTGCACCTCGCTCTGGTGCGCCCAGTAGAGGCTCTTCGCTGCGGTGAGCGAATCGCGCAGCGCCTCGATGCGCGCGAGGTCCTGCCGGGCCCGCGCGGGGTCGCCGCTGCGAGCGGCCCCGAGGCCGCGCGCGAACCAGACGATCGACTCGGCCTGGGGGAATCGGTTCCAGGCCAGGTCGGCCGGGGTGGGCGACAACGCCGCCGCCTCGGCCCACTGGCTGCGCTCGAGCGCGTAGCGCGCGGGGATGGCCGCGAGGGCGAAGGCGCCCGCGAAGTGGTCGACGTTGAGCTTCCGGGTCGCGGTGACCTCCTCCACGAGCGCTCGCGCCTCGCGGTCCCGGGCGAGCTGCATGTAGCCGTACATCATGTAGTCGTAGGCGTGCAGGCCCTCGTACGACCGCAGGCCGGTCTGCGATCCGCCGGCGGCCAGCGTGTCCGCGGCCGCCTTCGCGGAGGCGCGGTTGGTCTCGATCGACTCCTGCCAGCTCCCCACCCGCGTGAAGATGTGCGAGGGCATGTGCAGGGCGTGCGGCGCCGACGGGGCGATGCCCGCGTACCGCTTCGCGGCGGGCAGGCCCTTGGCCGCGATCGGCGGGAAGTCGTAGCTGTGGATCAGGTAGTGAGCGATCCCCGGATGATCGGGCTGCTCCGCGAACGCCTTCTCGAGGATGGCCGCCGCCTTCAGCTGGTTGGCGTAGGTCTTGTCGTTGGGATCGAGGGTGATGTTGAGCGCGAGCGCGTAGAACACCGCCGCCTCGCGATCGGCGGGATACTTCGCCGCGATCTGCTCCATCGCCCGCTCGTAGGCCAGCGCCCGGGTGCGATGGTCCACGCGATCGGCATCCTTGTAGAAGATCTCGATGGCCGCGATGTAGTCGCGCTCCCGATCGGTCTTGGCCCCCGCCGCCTTCGCCTTCTCCACCGCGGCCCCGCCCTCCTTGAGGCCGCGGGCGTTGGGCGGCCCGGCCAGCGGGTTGCCCAGCCACGACATCGCCACGCCCCACCAGGCCATGCCGCAGGCCGGATCGGCGGTGGCCACCTCGGTGAACGCGGCCACCGAGGCGTCCAGCGCGAACGAGTGCAGCAGGGCCACCGCACGATCGAACCGCGGCTGGACGGCCGCCGCGCAGGACGTCCTGAACCGCACGGTCCCGAGCCGCTCCCGGTCCTGGGCCGGGAGCGGGGTCGTGGTGGCGGTGACGAGGCCGATGACCAGCAGCGCCGACACGAGGGTCTTCATGGCGTTCCTCCTGTGCACGGGGCAAGCGCGTGGGCGAAGTGTGCATGAACCGATGTCCGGCTGGCAAATGCTATGCTGGGGCCGTGGCCGATCTCGCCAACGAGTTCTCCTGGTCGCGGACGCGCGACAACGCCTTCCAGGAGTGCCGCCGGCGCTACTACTACCAGTACTACGGCGCCTGGGGCGGCTGGGACGCCGACAGCGACCCGCTGGTCCGCCGTCTCTACGTCCTGAAGCAGCTCGCCACCCGTCAGATGTGGGCCGGCCGCCTCGTGCACGAGGCGGTCGAGCGCGTGCTGCTGGCCCTGCGCGACGGCCACGGACTCAGCGAGGCCGCCCTGATCGAGGACACCGTGCGCCAGATGCGCGCGGAGTGGAAGGGCTCGCGCGACGGCGTCTACCGCGAGAGGCCGAAGCGGCCGTCGCTGTTCGAGCACGAGTACGCGGTGCCCATCCGCGACAGCGAGTGGCAGGCCCTGCGCGATCACGTGGTGCGCTGCCTGCGGAACTTCCATCGGCTGGCCGTGCTGACCGACATCAAGCGCACCCCGACCGAGCGATGGATCTTCATCGAGGACATCGGCTCCTTCCCCTTCGAGGGCACGCGCATCTTCACCGCGCCCGACTTCGGGTACTGGAGCCAGGCCGACCGCCTGCAGCTGCTCGACTGGAAGACGGGCGGCGGCGGCGAGGGCGCCTCGCTCCAGCTGGGTGGCTACGCCCTCTACGCGCTCGAGGTGCTCGGGGTGGATCTGAGCCGCGTGGATCTCCTCGAGGTCAACCTGCGCGAAGGCAAGGTCACCCCGCATCCGTGGGACGAGGCGAGCCTCGACCGGGTGCGCGAGCACATCCGGCTGTCCGTCCGCTCGATGAAGGCCTACCTCAAGGATCCGGAGCGCAATCTCGCGGAGGAGTCCGGCTTCGAGAAGACGGAGGACCTGCGAATCTGCCGCTGGTGCAACTTCCGGGCGGTCTGCCGGCCCGAGCTCGCCCCGTTCGCGGTGGCGACGGCGCCGGCCCGGGCCGCGGAGGCCACGTCGTGAAGGCCACGTCGTGAAGGCGCTGCTCGTCGACCTCGACGACACGCTGCTCAACTACACCGGCGGCGTGGACGAATGCTGGCATCACGCCTGCGAGGCCCACGCCGGTCCGGTCGGCATCGACCCGGCCGGGCTGGTGAAGGCCATCGTGGAGACGCGCCGCTGGTTCTGGAGCGACCCGGGCCGCCACCGCGTCGAGCGCATCGACATGCTGCGCGCGTGGACTCGCATCACCGCCCACGCGCTGACCTCGGTGGGCCGCGGCGACGACACGCTGGCCGCGGCGATCGCCGAGGACTTCGCGGAGCGCCGCTGGGAGCGCATGACGCTGTTCCCGGGGGTCACCGCCGCCCTCGAGGCGCTGCGCGCCCGCGGAGTGCCGATGGCGCTGGTCACCAACGGCGACACCAAGCACCAGCGTCGGAAGATCGCCGAGCACGACCTGGAGCGGTTCTTCGATGTCATCGTGATCGAGGGCGAGATGGGGGTGGGCAAGCCCGAGTCGGTCGTCTACCGCTATGCGCTCTCCCGGCTGCGGATCAAGCCCGAGGAGGCGTGGATGGTCGGCGATAACCTGGAATGGGACGTCGCGGCGCCCCAGCGGCTGGGGCTGCGCGGGGTCTGGGTCGACGGTCCCGGTCTTGGCCTGCCCGAGACGTGCGAGGTGCCCCCGCACCGCATCATCCGCACCTTCCCGCAGCTGCTCGAGCCCGAGACCGCCCCGCCGAGGGCCTGATCCCCGGCCCCGGCAATTTGGCTTGGGCGATTAATTCTCGATGTGCAAGACTGTGATTCCGCGGACGTTTCTCGCGATCGACATACCGGCGGAGGGGACGATCATGGGGAAGGGAAGCTGGCTGCCGATGGGCATTGCGCTCGCGCTGTTGACCACGGGGTGCGCCACCGAGCGCGAGTGGACCACCTGGCGCGCGCATCCGACGCACTACGCCAACGGGAACCACATGGCATTCTCGGTCATCAACATGGTGGGTGGCGCCCCGCGTGTCACGCCCGAGCTGGTGCAGACGGCCAAGCGCGAAGGCTGGTGGGGCCGCAACATGCCGTCCGACGCGCAGCTCGCCAACGTGAGCGGCACCTGGGAAGGCACGTGGACCGGCTACGGCCTGCAGCGGGTCCCCCGCAGCGGCATCGCCACCGGCACCTTCCAGCTGAACGGCGGCGCTACCGGCGAAGGCCGGCTCTCCATGAGCGACGCGCAGGTCGCGGAGGGCGTGCCGCTGGCGTTGCGCGAGGGCTCCTCGATGGGCGTCCCGGTCCAGATCTCGGTCTCGGAGACCGAGATGTGGGTGAACAACGCGGAGACGCGGCGGCCGTTCGCGGCGATCTTCGTGCTCGAGGGCGATCGCCTGGTCGGGAACTTCCTCTACACCGGCTCGCCGGTCCGCGTCGAGCTGACCCGGCAGCGCTGAGGGCCGCCGGCGTCAGGGCGGGGCGGGCTGGACGACGACGGTCCTGATCACCGCCAGATAGCGCTGCGCTACCCGTTGCACGTCGGCCGCGGTGACCGCCCGCACCGCGTCGACGTAGCGGCCGAGGAACTCGTGGCCGACGTCGTCTTCCTCGTAGGCCGCGAGATACCACGCTTGCCGGGCATTCGTCCGGCGATCCATCGCGAGATTGCCCAGCAGGTAGGCCTTGGCCACTCGCAATTCGTCCTCGCCGACCGGCTCCCGTCGCACCCGCTCGAGCTGCTGCCGCAGCGCGGTCTCCGCGCGGTTCACGTTCTCCGGCGCGGTGCCGAGGCGCACCAGAAAGTAGCTGTTGTCCACGCGCGTCGGATACTGCGTGCCGGTGGTGTAGGCCAGGCCCGCCTTGTCCCGTAGCTCGGAGAAGAAGCGGCCGGCCATGCCGCCGCCGAGCACGGCGCCGAGCACCTGCACCGCGGCGTAGTCCGGATCGGTCAGCGGCGGCGCCAGCGTGCCCATCAGGATCTGGGCCTGCGCGCCGGGCACGATCCGCACCTCGCGCCACGGCGCGGGGGCCGGCGGCGGAGGCGGCGAAGCGACCGGCAACCGGCCCGCGGGCGCCGGCCCGAAGAGGCGGGTGGCCTGCGCGACGACCTCGGCGGTCCGCACGCGGCCGCTCACCGCGAGCACCATCCCGCCCGGCACGTAGTGACGCTTGTAGTGGGCGAGCAGCGCCTCACGGTCGATGCGCGCGAGGCTCTCCTTGAGCCCGATGGGATCCCACGCGTACGGATGGCGGCCGAACGTGCGCGCGGTCAACGTGTCCAGCCCCACGTCGTAGGGCTTCTCGCCGCGATTGCGCACCTGCCGCAGCAGGAAGTCGCGCACCGACCCGAGGACGCCGTCGGGCATGCTGGGCCGCAGCGCGATGTCGGCGACCAGCTCCAGCAGCTCGATCCAGTGCCGCGACAGCGCGGTGCCCGCGATCTCCGAGAAGTCCACGTCGCCGGTCGCCTCGATGCTGCCGCCCATCGCGTCGGCCGCCTCGACGATCTGGGTGCCGTCGCGCGTGGGGGTCCCGCGCACCGCCATGAGCTGCACCAGGTTCGAGATGCCCGCGTTGTCCGTGGTCTCCCAGCGCGTGCCCATCTTCACCATCAGCGAGATCCCCACCACCGGCGCGATGGGATTCTCGCGCACCAGCACGGTGAGGCCGTTGGGCAGGCGCGTGCGAACGACCGCCGGCCCCTGCGCGGCCGCGGAGGCGACGCCGAGACCGGCCAGCAGCAGCGCGGCGGCCACGACGACGGCGCGGGGGCGCATCAGCGCGCCGCCTTCGGCACGAAGGCCAGGTGGGCATAGCCGCTGCGGGAGAGATAGCGCCGGGCCGCGTCCCGGATCTGCTCGCGGCTGACGCGGCGCAGGCGCTCCACGTAGCGCAGCTCGGCGTCGAGGTTCCAGGTGGTCTCGGCCAGGCCGTACGCGTAGGCCAGGCCCTCGGAGGTCTCGGTGTCGAAGGCGTGCTGGGCCTCGAACTTGGTGAGAGCCAGGCGCCGCTCCTCCTCGGTCGGGCCGGTCTCCTGGATCCGCGCGATCTCTTCCAGGATGATCGCCTCCGCGCGCGGCAGATCCCTGGCCTCGAGATCGGCGCGCAGGCTGACGATGCCGCCCTCCACGAGCGCGGAATAGCTCATGGTCACGCTCGAGACGAGCCGCTCCTGGTCGCGCAGCCGGCGGGCCAGGCGCGAGCTCTCGGTCCCGGCGAGGATGGTGGAGAGCAGATCCACCGCGTCGCCGGCCGGATCGTCGGAGCGCGGGGCCTGCCAGCCGAGCGCCAGATGCGCCTGTTGCTCGTCGCGCTCCACGGTGCGGCGCACCGTCTGGGCGAGGGGCCGCGGCGCCACCACCGGCGGGCTCTTGTAACCGGTCGCGGTCTGGCGCCCGAAGGTGCGCTCGGCGGCGGCCCGCACCGTCACCCCGTCGACCGGGCCGGCCACCACGAGAGTCATGTTGTCCGGCACGTACCAGCGGCGGTTGAAGGCGCGCAGCCGCGCCTGGGTGGCCGCGTTCATCGTCTCGCGCGTGCCCAGCACCGGCCGCCCGTAGGGATGGCCCGCGAAGACCAGGGCATAGAGCTGGCGCACGATCGCGGTGCGCGCGTGGTCCTGCTCGATCCGCGCCTCCTCGAAGATGACCTCGCGCTCGCGGGCCACCTCGTCCGGCGCGAAGGTGGAGCGGAACGCCATGTCCGCGAGCAGCTCGATGCCGCGTCCGGTCGCCTCGGCGGGCACCACGAAGTAGAACGTGGTGTAGTCGAACGAGGTCACCGCATTCGAGCGGCCGCCCACGCCTTCGATCGCGCGGTCGATGTAGCCGGGGCCGAACCGGTCGGTGCCCTTGAAGAGCATGTGCTCCTGGAAGTGCGCGTAGCCGAGCTGGTCGGGCGCCTCGTAGCGCGAGCCGGTGCCCACGAAGAGATAGATGGCGGCGATGTCGGCGGCGCGATGCTCCTGCACGATGAGGCGCATCCCGTTGCGGAGGGTCTGACGGCTGGGCGGGGGCAGGTCGGCGGTGGCCGCGTCCCCGGCCGAGGAGCCGGCGGAGCGGGAGCCGGCGCAGCCGGCCAGCAGCACCGCGAGGAGCCCGAGCGCGGCGGCGCCCCGCGCCGGTGAGATCATGGGTGCGACTCGGCCGGGCCCGTTCCCTCCGGCGCCGCGGTGGCCGAGGGGAGCTCCGGACCGAAGGTCCGGACCAGCCGCTCGCCGTGGCTCGGATGCACCGAGAGCTGCGACGCGACCATCGAGGCGGGCACCCGCGCCCGCACCGCGAGCGCGCAGAGCTGGATCAGCTCGGCGGCGGCGGGCGAGACCATCTGGGCTCCCACGAGCCGCTGGGTATCCTGATCGAGGACCAGCTTGAAGTAGCCGCCCTCCTCGCCGGTGGCGACGCTGTTGCTGCTCCCGCGCGCGTCCATGCGCGCCACCGCGGGCACGACGCCGTGCGCGGGAGCCTCGCCGTACGCCAGGCCGACCAGCCCCACCTCGGGCGTGGTGAAGATCACCTGCGGGATCACCGTCTCGTCGGCCCGCTCGATGTCACCCCGCAGCGCGTTGACCGCGGCGATCCGTCCCTCGTGGGCGGCCACCGGCGTGAGCTGGCGGTTGCCCGCCGCATCGCCGGCCGCATAGATGTGCGGGATCGAGGTGGCCAGGTACGGGCTCGTGCGCAGTCCGAGCCGGCCCACCTCGACGCCGATGCGCGAGGCCCCGACCGCGTGGGGACGGAAGCGCCGGCCGATCGCCGCGCACACGTGGCGGCTCGTCATGGTGTTGGCCATGCCCGCGCTGTCGAACTCGATGGCCACCAGGTCCCCGCTCCGCGCGAGGCGGCTCACCGCGGTCTGCAGCCGGAAGGTGACTCCGCGCCCTTCCAGGATCTTCCGCAGGTAGCGCGCGACGTCGGGATCGACTCCGGGCAGGATCTCCGCGTCGCGCGCCAGCACCGTGACCTTGGATCCGAAGTCGCAGAAGGCGGAGGCGAGCTCGAGCGCCACCGGCCCGGCGCCGATGAAGGTCAGCGAGGACGGGAACGCGGGCAGGAACAGGAGCTGGTCCGACGTGATGAGCAGATCGCGGCCGGGCACCTCCGGGATCTCCGGCTCTGAACCCGCCGCGATGATGAACCGCTCGGCGGCGTGCGGAACGCCGTTGACCTCCACGATGTGGGGATCCGTGAAGTGCGCCACGCCGATCGAGACGCGGATGCCCCGCTTCTCCAGATCGGCCGCGGTGGGACGGAGGGAGTCCACCACCTCGTTCTGGCGCTGGATCACCGCCTCCCAGTCGAGCGCGGCGCGGCCCGGCCGCGTGGCGAAGCCGGCCGACTCGCGCACCACGCGGTGCAGGCGGCCCGCGGTCACGAGCGCCTTCTTGGGGATGCACCCGCGGTTGATGCAGAGGCCGCCGAGCGGCCCGCGCTCGGCGATGGCCACCCGGGCGCCCAGGTCGGCCGCCGTCTTCGCCGCGGTGATCCCGGCGGCGCCGGCTCCGATGACCACCAGATCGAAGTGCTCCATGCCCGCGAGTCGTCAGACCGGGATGGCCGCGCCGGAGATCGCGGCGGCCCGGTCCGACAGCAGATAGGCCACCACGTTCGCGACGTCCTGGGTGCTGACCCAGCCCGAGCGGTCGGCGTCGGGCATCGCGCGACGGTTGGCCTCCGTATCCATCGTGCTCGGCAGCACCGTGTTGACGGTCACCCGGTGCGGCTTCACCTCCTGGGCCAGGGCCTGGGTCAGCGTGATCACCGACGCCTTGGAGACGGTATAGGCGATGAAGCCGCCCTGGGGAGGCACCACCGCGCGCGACGCGATGTTGACGATGCGCCCCGAGCGGGCCGCGATCATGCCGGGCAGCACCGCGCGGCAGGCGATGACCACCGACGTGAGGTTGAGCTTCATCATCCGCTCCCACTCCGCCAGCGGAGTGGACACCAGGTCGCCCCCCGCGAAGCCGCCCACCACGTTGACCAGCGCGTCCACGCGCCCGTACCGCTCGCGCACCGTCTGCACGAACTTGGCGACCGCGGTCTCGTCGGTGACGTCGGCGGGCAGGGCGTGCACGCGCGCCCGCTGCTCGGCGGTCAGGCGGCCCTCGAGCGCGGCGCGCTCCGCGGGCACCGCGTAGGGAATCGCGACGGTGACGCCGCCCTGCAGCAGGGTGGCGCTGATCGCCTGGCCGAGTGCCCCGGTGCCGCCGGTGACGATGGCGACCTCGCCGCTCACGAGGTGGCCCGCGCGCGGCGGGCCGCGTGCTCCTCCGCGCGGCGCGCCAGGTCGAAGTCGAGGGCAGTGATGCCGCCCGCGTCGTGAGTGGTGAGATCGATCACCACGCGGTTGTACACATTGAACCACTCCGGATGGTGATCGAGCGCGTCCGCCTCCCGCGCCACGTCGCTCATGAACGCGAAGGCCTGGGTGAAGTCGGCGAAGGTCAGCTCGCGGTGGAGCTTGCCCGCCTGCACCGACCAGCCGGGCAGGGCGGCGAGACGCTGCGTGACCTCGGCGTCGGCGAGCCGGCCCGGCCGGGGCATCGGCTAGCCCGCCGCGGGCGCCGCCATCACGGCGGAGCGCTGCACGTCCTCGTAGCGCACCTTCGAGACGTCGAAGGCCTCGATGTTCTCCACCAGCTTCTTGAACGTCTGCTCGAAGCCCGGCAGGGTCTTGCGCTGGCGGGTGAGCGGGGTGGTGCGGGCGAGCACGTAGTTCTTCACGTAGGGATGGTTGATGCCGCGCTTCTTGATCTTGGCCACCACCGCGCCGAGGGCCTCGTCGGCCGCACGCACGAGGGCGGCACGCTCCTCGCGCTCGGCCAGCGTCTTCGGGAAGCGGCCCTTCAGGAACTTGTCCACCCGGCGCAGGATCGGTGCGAACGCTCCGCCCGCGAAGCGCTTGTTCTGCTCGTAGAGCAGGCCGAGGGTGATGAAGTGGGCGGACTCGAACTGGAACGCGTAGTCCTCCTCGCCCGACTCCGGCTGCTCCTCGGCGAGGCCGCGGTACATGCGGATCACCTCGAGGGACTTCTCCTTGAGGTTGTGGGCCTTCTCGGTGTTCAGCGCGAGGATCTGGTACGCCACCTCCGGCTCCGGCACCAGGATCGCGGGAATGACCCGGGTCTTGAGCTTGGCGAGGACGGCGCGCCGATGGTTGCCGTTGGGCGTCCAGTAGCGGCCCGGGCCCGGCGACATCATCACCACCGGATCCACGAAGCGGTCGATCTTCTTGACCACCTCCTGCAGCCGCTTGACGTGGGTCGGGGACAGATCGCGCTGGTAGGGAGTGGGCTCGACCATCTCCATGGGAAGGAGGCAGAACACGTGCCAGTGATCGCCCACCGGCTCGCGGTACACGGCCAGGACCGCGCCGCCGTCCCGCTCGACCTGCTCGACGAGGGCCGCGGTCTGCCGGGGCGGCTCCTCCTCGGGATGCACGCGCCACTTCGCCATGTCGGGGATTATGATGCGGCGCCCGCGCCGGCGCAAGGAATCGGCCCCGGCGTGGTCGCATCGCGCGGCGCGCGCCGGAGCGCCGCCGCCCCAGCGGGGGTCGTCAGGCCCCCTTCCCGACGCGACTGGCTCGCCTGCGATAGCGCGGCTCGGTATGCGCCCGGCGTCGTTCCGGTCAAGCGGCGGAACACGGTCGAGAAATGGCTCGGGGTCCGGAAGCCGACCAGGCGCGCGATACGAGAGATGGGCAGCTCGCGCGCGGCCAGCAGGCGGATCGCGCGATCGACGCGCGTGCGCACCACGAAGCGGTGGGGCGGCAGCCCGGTGCTGTGCTGGAAGAGCCGGGCGAAATGATAGGGGCTCATGTAGACGACCGAGCCCAGCTGGGCGAGTCGCAGATCCTCGTCGAGATGCTCCTGGATGTAGTCCGTGACCCGGCGCAGTCGGGCGAGAGGCAGCACGCTCGGCCTCGCGGCGCGGCTGGGCGCCGGGGTCTCGGTCGGGGTCATCGTCATCATCATCGTCATTGTCCTCCACACGCTGCGGGCTGCTGGGTTCGTCTCACGGCGTCGAGCAGCACGTCGCCGTGGAATGGCTTGCCGAGGAACGCGACCGCCCCGGCCGCGAGCGACCGGGTTCCGGACGGAGCAGCACCGGGACTCGTCGTCGACGATCGCGACCACCGGCGTGGGCGTCCGCTCATGGGCTGTCCTCACTCCTCAGGCTAGACCCGCGGGCGGCGACCGTCCACCCGACCTTCGTCGGGTCGGAGGGCCGTGGCGAATTCTTGCCGGAGGCTGGCGAGAGCGCGGTGCGGGTTGCCGGCGGCGGCATCATAGAAAGGAGAAGCCCATGACGAAGATCCACCCCCGAGCCAGGAGGGCCATGGCATGAGCACCGCGACCCGGACCCCATCGACCGCAGAGCCGACCCGCCCCCCGCTGCCGCCATTCGATCGCGCCGCCGCAATCCAGAAGGTGCGGCTCGCCGAGGACGCATGGAACAGTCGCGATCCGCTGAAGGTCGCGCAAGGGTATTCGCCAGACAGCGTCTGGCGCAATCGCGCCGAGTTCTTCTCGGGCCGCGACGCGATCGTCGAGTTCCTGACGAGAAAGTGGAATCGGGAGCTCGACTACCGGCTGATCAAGGAGGTGTGGGCGTTTGACGACACACGGATCGCGGTGCGCTTCGCCTACGAATGGCACGACGACAGTGGACAGTGGTTCCGCTCGTACGGCAACGAGAACTGGGAGTTTGCCGCCAACGGTCTCATGGCGCGGCGTCACGCCAGCATCAACGACCTGCGGATTCGCGAGGCGGATCGCAAGTATCAGTGGCCTCTCGGCCGTCGGCCCGACGGACACGCGGGTCTTTCCGATCTCGGGCTCTGACCCGGAAGATTCATCCGGCACGAAATTCCTACCCGCGCTCCCGGCGACGAAAGTGCGTCGGCGGGGGCATTTGGACGGCCTGCGCATGGCAGATTCCTTGCAATTTCGATATGTCGCGGCAGAAAGCGAGGGATCGATCATGAAGCGCACGAACATCGGGATCCTGACCGCTCTGGCCATCGTCATCGGCGGCGTCGTGGCGACCAGCGCGGCGACGCCCGAGACGCCCGAGAGGAATCTCGGCGGAACCTGGCATGGCTCGTTCTCGCAGATCGGCGGCGTGCTCTACGTGGCCGAAGGACGCTGCGTCCTGAACATCCACGATGACGGCACCTTTACCGCGACCGTGACCCCTGGACCCGGCGCCAACAATCTGGTGAAGGGCAGCACATGGTCCGGCACCGTCGTTCCGGAGGGGGATCAGTACACGTTTCGTACTTCGAGCGGCACATGGACGACGCTGGTCCGGAAGGGTGACACGTTGTACGGGGTCGCCAACGATCCGCTGATCGAGTCCGACATCATGGTCAAGCTCGATCGGCAGGCCGGCTAGCGTATCGTCGAGCGTCCGGGCCGGGATCGGCTCCCGGATCCGGGCCCCGGCGGCCCGTGATCCGCGACCTGTCGGATTCTTGCCTGAAAACGCCGCTCCGTATCGCTCGCGTCGATCGTCCACTCGTCCAAAAGACACAACGCATACGAGGGAGATCGAATGACCAGCACTCAGACCAAAGTCGCGGTCGTGACCGGCGCGTCGGGCGGCATCGGGCGCGAGGTCGCCCTGCGCCTGGCCCGCGACGGCTTCTCGGTGGCGCTCGGCTACGCGGGAAATCCGGCGCGAGCGGAGGACGCGGTGGCCGAGATCAACGCCGCGAGCGGGCACGCCTTCACCGTCCAGGCCGACGTCGCCGATGAGGAAGCGGTGGAGCGGCTCTTTCAGCAGTCGCGCGACGCATTCGGGCGGATCGACGTGGTGGTGAACAGCGCGGGCATCATGCCACTCGGGCCCATCGCAGACGGCGACCTGCGCGCGTTCGACCGGATCATCGCGGTCAACCTGCGCGGAACGTTCATCGTGCTCGGCCGGGCCGCGCGGCGTGTCGGCCCCGGCGGACGCATCATCGCGCTCTCCAGCAGTGTCGTGGCCAGGTCGCTCCCGGGCTACGGGGCCTACATCGCCTCGAAGGCCGGCGTCGAAGGTCTCGTCCGCGTGCTCGCCAACGAGCTGCGGGGCCGCCAGATCACGGTCAATGCGGTGGCACCGGGTCCGGTGGGGACCGAGCTCTTTGTCCAGGGCAAGACGGAGGCGCAGATCGAGCAGTTCCGCAAGCTGGCGCCGCTCGAGCGGCTCGGTCGCCCGGAGGACATCGCGGACGTGGTGTCGTTCCTGGCCGGGCCCGGCGGCGGCTGGATCAACGGACAGGTGCTGCGCGCCAACGGCGGTTTCGCCTGACCCTCACGAGAATCTCCGGCAATCGGGAGGCATCGCAAGAGCAGGAGAAAGCGAGGCATCACCATGATGAAGAGGACGTTCGCTGTCGTCGCCACGCTCGCGTTGGTGCTCGCGCTCGGGGTGCCGGGTGAGGCCGGACCCGGCGGACCGCACGGGGGCGTCGTGCACCAGGGATTCGATGGACACCATGGTATCGCCGGGCCCCACGGGTTCCATGGTCACCATGGCATCGGCCATGGCTTCCATCGCGGCTTCGCGGTCGGCCCGGCATTCCCGTACTACCCGTACTATCCGTATGGCTACTCCCCCTACTACGGCTACCCGGCGCCTGCATATCTCTACTACTGCGGAAGCGTGGGCGCGTATTACCCGAGCGCGCAGAGCTGTCCGGAGGGCTGGGTCCCGGTGCCGGTGACATGACGGTCTGGCCAGCGCGGCCGAGAGCGGATTGGCCCGCTCCACCAGACGCCCGCGAACCTCGAACGCGAGCTCGCGCGCCGGGACCAACCCGTTGAGTCGCTGGATGGTCTGCGCCAGCTGCCCGGCAATGCGTTCTCGATCGCTTCCATGGTGTCGGCCTCTCTGCCATCGGAATTTCCCCTGGACATGCCGCGTCGGAACAAATGGAGACGGCTGCGACGGATTCACGCAAGAATTCGCACTCCCCGGAACGTGGGGTCCGTGGCCGTGGTTCTGACGTGAAGGGCCGGGGACCGATCACGGGAGGAGCGAGCGATGACGACGCGATGGAGCGGCGACCAGATACCGTCGTGGGCGCGGGCCATTCTCTTCTGGCGCAAGGTTCTGGCGGTGGAGCGGCGCGGCATCCCCGGGAGCCGGCGCCCCGGCGGATCGCGCGATGAATCCGCGGGACTGACCGCGGCGTCCGCCTCACCGGCGACGGCGGCGGCCGGCTGAGCGCCCGGGCGGCCCTGGCCGGCTGGTCCGGCGGCCGGCGCCAGGGCGAGATCTTCTCTCGCGTGGGCCAGATCCTCGGCGCACCGTCCAGATCCTTCGCGTGATGCCGCAGGACCCCACCAGCAACGACCCGGAACGTCCCGGCCGCCAGCGATCCCACAACCCACGTCGCATTGGTGGCGGGCGCGTTGTGACGCCCTTGCCGAAACCTCGCGGCGCCGGCGGCGGCGGCGCGGGCGCGAGCGTCCGAAGAGAAAAGGTTGGAGTCGGCGTCCGCCTAGGACGGATGCGGCCTGTACAATGGCGGGGCATGCCCGGGCCCGCCGTCGAGCTGATCCACGTCCGCAAGACCTACCGCGAAGGCGAATCCGAGCGCGTCGTGCTCGACGACGTCTCGGTGACGATCGAGCCGGGGCAGATCGCGGTGCTGGTTGGCCGCAGCGGATCCGGCAAGTCGACGCTGCTCAACCTGATCGCGGGCATCGACCGTCCGACCGCCGGTCGGATCGTGGTGGACGGCATCGACCTGACCGCCCTCGACGAGGACGCGCGCACCCGCTTTCGCCGGCGCCGCATCGGCTTCGTCTTCCAGTTCTTCAATCTCATCCCGCTGCTGACGATCGAGGAGAACCTGCTGCTTCCCCTCGAGCTGAACGGCGTGACCGCGGCCGCGGGCCTGGCGAGGGCGCGCGGATTGCTCGAGCGGGTGGGCCTCGGCGGGCGCGGCGGCAGCCTGCCGGACCGCCTGTCCGGCGGCGAGCAGCAGCGGGTGGCCATCGCGCGCGCGCTCGTCCACGATCCGGCGCTGATCCTCGCCGACGAGCCGACCGGCACGCTCGACGCGGAGACCGCGACCGCGGTGCTGGCGCTCCTCGACGGCCTCGCGCGTGAGGCGGGCAAGACCGTCGTCATGGTGACGCACAGCCGCGAGGTGGTGGGTGTCGCCGACCGGATCTTCTCGGTCCAGCGCGGCGGCCTGGTCGCGCAGTCGACCGGGGCCGGCCCGTCGGAGCGGGGCGGCGGGTGAAGCGGCAGCTCGTCCGGATCGCGCTCCGACATCTCGGGCGCCACCCGTGGCAGGTCGGGCTGGCGGTGCTCGGCATCGCGCTGGGCGTGGCCGTCGCGGTCTCGATCGACCTCGCCAACCAGAGCGCGCGGCGGGCCTTCTCGCTGGCTACCGAGGCGGTCACCGGCCGCGCGACCCACCAGATCGTCGGCGGCCCGTCGGGGCTGCCGGACGATCTCTATCGCGCGCTGAAGGTCGATCTCGGAGCGCGCCTCGCCGCGCCGGTCCTGTCCGGTGACGTGGCCGCCGCCGACCGGCCCGGACGCACGTTCACCGTGCTCGGGATCGACCCCTTCTCGGAGGCCCCGTTCCGGCCGTACCTGGGCGAGGAGCGAGGCGCGGTCACGTCGGGCGCGCCGGGCGAGGCCACCGGCGAGCGCCGCCCGCCGCCGCCGCGCGATCGCCTCTCCACGGTGGCCGCCCTGGTCACGCGGCCGGGCGCGGTCCTGATCGCGCGAGGCACCGCGCGCGATCTGGGCCTCGCGGTGGGCGACCGGCTGGCGGTGCGCGCGGCCGGCGTTCCCCGCGAGCTGACGGTGGTGGGGCTGCTCGACCCCGGGGACCCGGCGAGCGCCCGCGCCCTCGACGGTCTGCTCGTCACCGACATCGCCAGCGCCCAGGCGATCTTCGGCGCGCCGGGACGGCTCGCGCGGATCGACCTGATCGTGGCCGACGACGCGGCCGGGCGCGCGCTGCTCGACCGCATCAGGCGCGCCCTGCCGCCGGGCGCGGAGGTCGTCGCCTCGGGCGTGCGCGCGGGCTCCACCGCGCAGATGATCCGCGCGTTCCAGTGGAACCTCACCGCGCTCTCGCTGCTCGCGCTGGTGGTCGGCATGTTCCTCATCTACCAGACCATGACCTTTTCGGTGGTGCAGCGGCGGCCGCTGATCGGCTCGCTCCGCGCCATCGGCGTGACGCGGGCCGAGATCTTCGCCCTCGTGATGGGCGAGGCCGCGCTGATCGGCGTGGTGGGCACGGTCGCGGGGCTCGCGCTCGGCTGGGCACTGGCCCGCGGGCTGCTCGGCCTCGTGACGCGCACCATCAACGATCTCTACTTCGTGCTCTCGGTGCGCGACGTCACCCTGGAGCCGCTGGCCCTCGCCAAGGGCGTGCTCCTCGGCGTCGGCGCCACCCTCGCGGCCGCGCTGGCGCCCGCGCTGGAGGCGACCGGCGCGCCGCCGCGCGTGGTGATGAGCCGGGGCGCGCTCGAGACGGGGGCGCGGCGGCTGGTTCCGCGGGTGACCGGGGTCGGCGTCGGCCTGCTCGCGGTCGGCGCCATCATCCTGGCCCTGCCCGGCGGCATCGTGAGCGGCTTCGCCGGCCTGTTCGTGTTGATGGTGGGCTGTGCGCTCGTGGCGCCGGCCTCGGCGCTCGGGCTGCTGCGGCTCCTGGACCCGGCCACGTCCGCCGCCTTCGGCATCCTCGGCCGCCTCGCCACCCGCGGCATCGTGGCCGCGCTGTCTCGCACCTCGGTGGCGATCGCCGCGCTGATGATCGCGGTCTCGGCGGCCATCGGCGTCGGGATCATGATCGCGAGCTTCCGCGAAGCGGTGGTGGGCTGGCTCGAGGGCACGCTGCGCGCCGATATCTACGTCTCGGCGCCGAGCCTGGTGGGCAACCGCCCGGACGCGACGCTCGATCCCGCGCTGGTGAGCCGTCTCGGGGCCACGCCCGGGGTGGCCCGCGTGGGCACGTCGCGCGGCGTGGTCGTGCCCGGCCCCGGCGGGCCCGTCCAGGTGGTGGCCCTCGACGTCGATCCGGCACGGCCGCCGCGCTGGCGATTCCGCGACGGGAGCGCGGCGGCGGTGTGGGCCGACGACGGCGACACCGTGATCGTCTCGGAGCCCTACGCCAATCGACGGGGCGCGCGCGTCGGCCAGGCGGTCCGCCTGCGCACCGACCGCGGCGAGCGCGACTTTCCGGTGGGCGGCGTCTTCTACGACTACGGCTCGAGCGCGGGCGTGGTCGTGATGAGCCGCCGCACCTACGACCGCTTCTGGGACGATCGCCGCGTCTCGGGCGTCGCCATCGAGGCCGCGCCCGGCGTCGATCTCCCGCGCTTGATGGCCGCGCTCCGCGAGCGCGCGGGTGGCGGGCAGGAGGTCGTGGTCCGCTCCAACCGCGCCCTGCGCGAAGCCTCGCTCGAGATCTTCGATCGCACCTTCGCCATCACCTCCGTGCTGCGCACGCTCACGGTGGCGGTGGCCTTCATCGGCATGCTCGCCGCGTTGCTGGCGCTGCAGCTCGAGCGGGCGCGCGAGATCGCGGTGCTCCGCACGCTCGGGCTGACGCCGCGCCAGGTGTGGGGGCTCGTCACCGCCGAGACCGGGCTGATGGGGCTGCTGGCGGGCGTGCTCGCGGTGCCGGGCGGGCTTCTGCTGGCCGGCATCCTCGTGTTCGTGGTCAACCGCCGCTCGTTCGGCTGGACGATGCCGATCGATCCCTCGCCCGCGATCCTCCTCCAGGGCGTGGCCCTGTCCGTGCTGGCCGCGGTGCTGGCCGGCCTCTATCCGGCGTGGCGGATGGCGCGCGCGCTGCCGGCCGACGCGCTCCGCGATGAGTAGGCGGGCGCGGGCGGCCGTCGCCCTCGCGGCCATCGGGCTCGCGGTGGGCGCGATGGTGCTCGTGCGCCGGCCCGGCGGCGATGGCGCCGCGGAGCGGGGCGTCCAGGCGGCCCTGGCGGTGAGCGAGGCGCTCGCCCCCGCCGACTCCGCCGGATTCGCGCGCGCGACCGCGCCGCGGCCGTTCTCGTTCCCCGCCGACCACGGGCCACATCCCGAGTTCCGCACCGAGTGGTGGTACTACACCGGCAACCTGGAGACCGCGACGGGCCGCCACTTCGGGTTTCAGCTCACGTTCTTCCGCACCGCGCTGGCGCCGCCCGCGGCGTCCGCCGGCGAGACCGCATCCGCCTGGTCGACGCGTCAGCTCTACCTGGCCCACTTCGCGCTCACCGACACCGCGGGTCGCCGCTTTCACGCGTGGAGCCGGCTCGACCGGGAAGCGCTCGGCCTGGCCGGGGCGCGCTCCGTGCCGTTCCGGGTCTGGCTCGGCGACTGGTCGGCCGAGAGCGAGGCCGCGGCCGGCCTGCCGGTGCGCCTCCGTGCCGCGGAGGGCGACGCGGCGATCGATCTGATGCTGGCCGCCGAGAAGCCCGTGGTGCTCCAGGGCGACCGCGGCCTGAGCCGGAAAGGCCCCGAGCCGGGCAACGCGTCCTACTACTACTCGCTGCCCCGGATGAGCGCCCGCGGCACGGTGCGCGTGCAGGACGAGCCGCTGGCGGTGACCGGCCTCGCTTGGATGGACCGCGAGTGGAGCACCAGCGGGCTCGGCCCCGACCTGGTGGGCTGGGACTGGCTGGCGCTGCAGCTGGACGACGGGCGCGACGTCATGATCTACCGTCTGCGCCGCCGCGACGGCTCGATCGACGCGCACAGCGCGGGCGCGCTGATCGCCGCCGACGGGGCTACCCGCCCGCTCGCGGGCGGCGACGTCACGCTCGATCCGCTCGATCACTGGACGAGCCCGCGGAGCCGGGTCCGCTACCCGAGCCGGTGGCGTCTCACGGTGCCGGGCGCCGCGCTGACCCTCGAGATCGTGCCGCGGCTGGCCGATCAGGAGCTGATCGTGGGCACGCGCTACTGGGAGGGCGCGGTGCGCGTCGACGGCATCGCGGACGGCCGCCCGATCGCCGGCCGCGGCTATGTCGAGCTGGTGGGCTATGGCGAGTGATGCAGCGCTCGCGGCCGGTGCATGAGCCAGGCGAGGTGGATCGTGACGCTGGCCGCCGTGCTGGCGGCGAGTGCCCTGCTGGGAGGCTGCGGGCTCTCGTCGGCGCCCTACAACGGCCGGCTGTCGTGCAACGGGGCCGGGGGAACCTACACCTCCGACGGACGGTGCGTGGCCGGAGGCGCCTGACGGGAGCACCAGGAGGCTAGGTCCTGACGGCAACCCCGGCGGGCGATCGGGTCAGCCGCCGCCGCGCGGCCTCGGCGAGGCTGCCGTAGATGCCGGCGGGCAGGAAGATGATGAAGATCATCAGCAGCAGGCCGTAGATGGTCTCCGCGATGCCGATGAAGTGGATGCCGAAGTAGATGCGCAGGTACTCGCTGAGCGCGATGGTGAGCGCGGTGCCCACGAAGGGGCCGAGCAGCGAGTACATCCCGCCCAGCACCACCGCGAACACGATGCGCAGCGACACCCCGATGCCGGAGAGCGTGTCCGGATTGGCGTAGGCCAGGTAGAGCGCGAGCAGGGTGCCGCCCAGCGCGGTCAGGGCGGCGGAGAGCGCGGTGATGGCCATCTTGAAGCGGGTGACCCGGATGCCGACCGAGGCGGCCGCGGTCTCGTCCTCGCCGATGGCCTCCATCGCGGAGCGGGCCATGCTGCGGTCCACGCGCCACCACACCCAGAGGCCGAAGAGCCAGGCGACCAGCCCCACGTAGTAGAAGACGCGCTTGTCCGCGAACTGCAGCGTCCACCAGCCGGAGGCGGTGCCGCCCGTCTTCAGCGTGACGCCGAGCGAGCCGCCGGTCCAGTCGCGCTCGGCCACGCTGAGCAGGCGGATCACCTCGCCGACCGCCGGGGTGACGAGGGCGAAGTAGTGGCCGACCACCTGGAAGCGCGAGCACGGATACGCCACCACCAGGGCCAGGATGACCGTGATGACGATGGCGAGCGCGCCGCCGATCCAGGGGGTCATGCCGTAGAAGTTCCAGAAGAGCACGGTGGCGTAGGCGCCGACACCGAGGAAGGCCCCGTGGCCGAGGGAGACCAGCCCGAAGCGCCCCATGAGCGACCACGCGTTGCCCACGAACGACCACAGGAAGATCTGGATGATGACGTGCCAGATGTACTCCTGCGCCGCGCCCAGCGGCAGCACCGGCACGACGGCCAGCGCCACCAGCGCGAGCAGCCCGACGACGCGCAGCGGGGTCATGCGCGGCGGGCGAAGATGCCGCCGGGGCGGATGAACATCAGCACGATGAAGATCACGAACGCGATGACGTAGCCCATCTCGGTCGAGACGATCACGCCGCCCACCGAGATCACCTGCGCCATGATGAAGGCGGCGACGAAGGCGCCCACCATGTTGCCGAGCCCGCCCAGCACGCAGATCATGAAGGTGAGCGGACCGAAGGCGGCGCCGAAGTAGGGATGGACCGCGTACTGGATGATGAGCAGCGCGCCGGCCACCCCGGCCATCGCTCCGCCCACCGCCGAGGTCACCAGATAGAGCCGCTGGGGCCGCGCTCCCATCAGGGCGATCGCCTCGCGGTCCTGGCTCACCGCGCGGATCGCGGTGCCGGTGTAGGTGCGGGTGAGGAAGAAGTACAGCGCGATCATGGCCGCGATGGCCAGCCCGAAGGCGAGCAGGCGGGTGAACGAGATGAAGATGCCGCCCACCTCGAGGGTGGGCATGCTCACCCGGATCGAGCGGTGGTCGGTGCTCCAGAAGAGCGTGGCCGCCGACTGGATGAAGAACAGCAGCCCGCCGGTGGCGAGGAGCTGGTTGATCGGCGGGCTCGCCAGGATGGGCGTGATGATCAGCAGGTGCACCAGCGCGCCGAGCACCGCCCCGACCGCGATCGAGCCGAGGCCGGCGAGCCAGAGCGGCCAGCCGTAGGCGGTCACCAGGAAGTACACCGCGTACATGCAGAGGGCGACGAGGTCGACGTAGGCGATCCACACGATGTCGATGACGCCGAAGATCAGGTTGAGGCCGAGGGCCAGCAGGGCCAGCACGCCGCCCAGCAGGATCCCGTTGACCACCGCCTCGAGGATGAAGATCGGGTCGATCATGGCTCAGAGTCCCACGTAGGCCTGGCGCACGAAGTCCTGCTCGGCCAGGTCGGCGGCCCGGCCCTCCACCTTGATGCGGCCGACCTCCAGAAGGTATGCGCGGTCAACGAGCTTCAGGACCTGCCGCACGTTCTGCTCGACGACCAAGATCGTGTAGCCCTCCTCGCGCACCCGGCGGATCAACTCGAAGAGGCGCAGCACCATGACCGGCGCCAGGCCCATCGACGGCTCGTCGAAGAGGATCAGCTTCGGGCGCGACATGAGGGCGCGGCCCACCGCGAGCATCTGCTGCTCGCCGCCCGAGAGGCTGCCCGCCCGCTGCGCCTGCCGCTCGGCCAGCACCGGGAAGAGCGTGTACACCCGCTCGAGGCTCTCGCGGAAGTGCGAGCGGGCCGACGGCAGGAACGCGCCCATCTTCAAGTTCTCCGCGACGGTGAGCTGGGGGAAGAGACGCCGTCCCTCCGGGACGTGCGCGATGCCGTGGGCCACGATGTCGTAGGCGGGGCGGCCGGCCAGGTCGGCGCCCTCGAAGGTGATGCGGCCGGCGCGCGGCGCGATGAGCCCGGAGATGGCGCGGAGCAGCGTGGTCTTGCCGGCGCCGTTGGGGCCCACCACCGCGACCGCCTCCCCGATGGCGACGCGCAGGCTCACGTCCCACAGCGCGGTGAAGGCGCCGTAGCCGGCGGTGATCTGGCTCAGCTCGAGCATCGCGTCCTCCGCATCATCCCAGCACGACCTTCTCGCCGAGATAGGCCTCGATCACCTGGGGGTTCTCCGCGACTTCCCGGGGATGGCCCTCGGCGATCTTCTCGCCGTGATCGAGGACCACCAGGCGGTCCACCACGCGCAGGAGCGTCGCCATGATGTGCTCGACCCACACGATGGTCACGCCCAGCTCTCCGCGGATGCGGCGGAGCATCTCGGCCGCGTCGTGCATCTCGGTGGGATCGAGGCCGCCCAGGCTCTCGTCGGCGAGGAGCAGGGTGGGGCCGGTGGCGAGCGCGCGGGCCAGCTCGAGCTTCTTGAGCCCGCCCGCCCCGAGGAGCGACGTGGACGCGGAGGGATCGGCGGGCAGGCCCACCAGGGCCAGCACCTCCTGGGCGCGCTGCCGCGCCTCCGCCTCGGTGCTGCGCCGGGCCGACCCGAAGTGGGCGGCCACCGCCACGTTCTCGAGGATCGAGAGCTTGCGGAAGGGGCGCGGGATCTGGAACGTGCGCGCCAGCCCGCGATGGCAGATCGCGTCGGGCGTGGTGCCCGCGATCTCGTCGTCCTTGAACCGGATCGAGCCGGCGGTCGGCGCGAGCGCGCCCGAGATGCAGTTGAAGCAGGTGGTCTTCCCCGATCCATTGGGCCCGATGAGGCCGAGGATCTCGCCCGGCTTCACCTCGAAGGAGACCGCGTTGAGCGCGGTGAAGCCGCCGAACTGCTTGGTGAGCCGGGTGACGGTGAGCACGGAGAGCGCCGCGAGGTGAGGACCGTCAGCCGGCCCTCACCTCGCGATCTGGATCAGCGGGCCGCCCAGGGAGACCCGGCGGGCAGGAGAACCGGTGGATTCGGGGTGGCGATGATTTCGGGCCACACGTGGCGGAACTGGCCGTCCACGATCTGGTAGACCGCGGCGATCGCGCGCTCGTTCTGGCCGCGCATGGGATTGCCCTCGCCCGCGAACTTCACGCCGTAGCCCTGCATGGTGCCGCCCGCCGGGATGTCGGTCTCGCGGGCTGCCGCGGCGAGCGCCTCCGCGGTGAAGCCGCCGTGCTTCTGGATGGCGCGCGGCAGCACGTCGTTGAGCAGGATCCACATGTTGTTGAAGCCCATCGAGACGTGCGGCGCGATGTTGTTGACCGGGATGTCGGGCTCGAAGGCCTTGTAGCGCTTCACCATCTCCTGGGTCATCGCGGCCACGCCCGGCTTGAGCTTGCTCGCATCGATCAGCTGGGAGGCCGGCGGATCGGAGGTGTGGAAGCCCTCCGCGTCCTTGCCGAAAGCCTCCTTCAGCTTGGCGAGCTGGCTGTGGCCGGCGCCGTGGCCGACATAGACCCGCACCCGAAGCCCCTGCTCCTTGGCCTGGTTCAGGAACAGGTTGATGTCCGGGTTGTAGCCGGTGTGGAACAGCACGTCGGGCCGCGCGGCCCGCAGCTTGGTCACCAGGGAGGAGAGATCGGCGGCCTGGATCGAGTAGCCCTCCTTCAGCACCACCTGCATGCCGAGCTTCTTGGCCTCGGACTCGTTGGACGCGGCCACCCCCGCGCCGTAGGGGCCGTCCTCGTGGATGATGGCGGCGCGGATGTCCTTGACCGGCTTCTTCAGCTTGTCCTGCGCGTAGTGGGCGACGTAGTCCACGGTGCCGGTGCCGAAGAGGGTACCGTTGGGCTGGGGCCGGAAGGTGTACTGGAGGTTGCGGTCCTTCACCACCGCGTCCGCGATGGCGGTGGTGATCCAGAGGAACTTCTTCTGCTTGTCGACGCGCTCGGCGATCGGCACCGCGTGGGCGCTCGAGTAGATGCCGGCCAGGATGTCGACCTTCTCGACATTGAGCAGCCGCTCGGCCTCGTTGATCGCCACGTCGGCCTTGGACTGGCTGTCGCCGTCCACCTGGACGATCTTGTACTTGCCGAGCACGCCGCCCTTCTCGTTGACGTAGTCGATGATCATCTTGGCCCCGCGCCAGCAGTTGAGCGAGCCGGCGGCCGAGAAGGGCCCGGAGTGATCGTAGAGGGTGCCGATCTTGATGGTCTGGGCCTGGGCGCGGGCCGGCGCCGCCGAGCCAGCGAGCAGCGCGAGCGCGCCGAGCACGGCCAGGACCGACAGCATGCGTGGAGACTTCATGGTCTGCCTCCTCGGGTGATTGTCCTGCTCAAGGGCTGCCCCGATCGCGGGGCGAGAAAAAAAGTGGCCAACCGTAGCATGCCGGCCCGCGGCGGGTCAAACACTCGGTCAAACGCCGAGGGGCCGGCGGCCGCTCAGGCATCGCGGCGGGCGAGGACGAGCCGCTCGAGGTCGAGGCGGCGCTCCGGTGACCGGGCCGGCGCGCCCTCGGTCAGCACCGTGAAGCGGCCGGCGAGGGCGCTCGCGATGTCCTCGCGCGAGACCGGAAAGGGCGGCCCGTCCCGGCCCTCGCGGACCGGATAGAAGCAGGCGAGGAGCAGGCCGGCCGGCTTCAAGATCGCATGGAGCACGTCGGCGTACTCTGCGCGGCGGCCCGGGTCGATGGCGCAGAAGCACGTGTACTCCCAGACGCCGTCGAAGGCCTCGCGGTGGTCGCGGGCCAGGGTGAAGACGTCGCGCTGCTCGACGGCCAGGTCGACACCGTCGGCCGCGGCGAGGCGGCGCGCCTCGGCGACGGCGGCTTCCGCGAAGTCGAAGGCGGTGACGCGGTAGCCTCGGCGGGCGAGGAGCCGGGCATCGTGGCCTCTCCCGCATCCGGGCACCGCGACGCGTGGCGCAGGGTTCAGGGCGCGACGGTTGTCCGCCGACTGGGGGAGTGCGGGGGCCATGTCTGGGCCCCCGCAGATGAACGTGCCGCCGGCGTCGAGCCAGGCTTCGAGAGCCGGCGACGGTCCGCCCAGCTCCCAGCCGTCCTGGCCCTCGGCGTAGAGGCCGTCCCAGAAGTCGGATCCGCTTACCGGGGGGCGATGCTGCTCCACTCGAGGCCCTGGAAGTCGGGGATGGTGCGGTCGGCGCCGGCGGCGAGCAGCTCGGCGTCGGTGTGCGCGGTGGTGACGCCGATCGCGCGCATGCCGGCGGCCCGCGCGGCCTGGATGCCCACGGGCGCATCCTCGAAGACCACGCAATGGGCCGGCGTCACCCGCAGCCGCCGGGCTGCCTGCGCCCACACCTCGGGGTCGGGCTTGCCCAGCATCACGTCGTCGGCGGTGACCACCACGTCGAAGAAGCGCAGGAGCCCGAGGTCGTCGAGCAGGCGCTCCGCGTCCCAGCGCGAGGCGGAGGTTCCGACGGCGCGCGGCACGTGCTGCCGCTCCAGCGCGTGCAGGAACTCGGGCACGCCGGGCACCGGCTCCATCCCGGCTTGCGCGCGCTCCTGGTAGAGATCGCGCTTGCGGCGGGCCAGCCGGCGGGCCTCCGCGTCGCTCACGCGCCGGCCCAGCAGCAGGGGAATCGCCTCCTCGCTGGGCCGGCCGATGGTGAGGCGCCAGTGCTCGGGATGCGCGGGCTCGGTACCGAGCTCGGCCAGCAGCGCCCGCCACGCGTGCCGATGGTGTGCCCCGCTGTCGATCAGCACGCCATCCATATCGAAGATCGCGGCGGTCACCTGAGGCGATACAGCGGGGCCAGCAGGTGGAACGTCTCGCGCGCGGCGCGGGCGTAGTCGCGCGGCTTCCACTTCGTGGCCTCCTCCGCCGAGACCGCGCGGCCGAGCACGAACTGGCCGTCGCGCGTCCGCAGCAGCTCGTCGCCGAGCCGCGCCACCGCGTCGGCCGGGAGATCGGTGAGGATGGCGGCCGGCGCGTCGTCGTGCTCGTCCTTGAACCAGCCGAGGCCCCTGGCCCGGCGCAGGACCGGCACCAGCTGGCGGGTGTGCCGCTTCCACGCCCCGAGCCAGCGCTTCTTCTGCGCGTGCTCGGGCCCGGCCTCGAACAGGAAGCGCACGCCCTGGCGCGAGACCGCCACCTTGAAGTGGCAGTGCTTCTTGTAGCCGCGCCGGTCGAGCGCGAAGGCCACCCAGGTATCGTCGGGCGGGTTCACGGTGCGCCGAGCGTGCTTGGCCACATGGATGAAGGCCTCGCCGCCGCCCACCCGCGTCACGTCCGGGAGGAGCTCGCGCCCGACCGCCTCGAGCTTCGGACGGATCCGCATCTTGATCGCCGCCATGCGGGGCTTGAAGCCCGGGATGTCGAAGACCTTGAAGTCGGACGGCGTGAAGCCGGTGAACGACACGTCGGGGCCTCCTACTCCGGCTCGTATACCAGATCGGGATCGAGCGGGAAGATCGGGCGCCGGATGCGCCGGTATTCGAACCGCGACAGGTTCGACGACGACAGCCCGGGCGCGTCCACCTCGATGATCTCCTTCGCGATCGGCTCGAAGGCCGCCCGGTAGTGGATCGTCGATTTCACGACCAGGATCTTCTCCAGGAGGGGGTCGATCCCGACGAACCGGATCATCTCCGGATCGAGGGTCTGCCAGCGGTAGGAGATGAGTATCACCTTTACATCGTTCACGTCCAGTACCGCGGTGGGGCCGAGACGGCCGGGCAACCCGTGCATCATCGGTCCGCGATGCACGAAGCGTCCGTCGGAGAGCGTGCGCACGGTGCCGGTGACCGAGACCGGCGCGCCGTGACGGTCGTCCACCTTGCCGCCGATCTCGAGCATGATGCGGGCGCCCACTCCGGCCTTGACGCAGGCGGCAACCGCCGCCGCGTCCCAGATGCACGCCACCGTCGCGCCGCGCGCGCCCACCCGCAGCAGCTCGCGCAGGATCTCGGTGCCGTCGCCGGCGGCGCCGCCGCCGGTGTTGTCGGCCATGTCCGCGAGCACGATGGGGCGGCCCTCGGCGGCCAGGGCGCGGGCCACCGCTTCCTTCACCGGCAGGGCCGCGTGGATGAACTCGTGCCGATGCTCCCACGCGACCCGCTCCAGCTGCCCGGCGAGCCGCTCGGCCAGCGCCGGGTCGTCGTCGGTGACCACGTAGATGCCGAGGCCCGCGTCGGGGATGTCGGCGTACGGGAAGCCGGCGAAGAGGGAGATCGAGATGACCTTGGGATCCTTCTCCATCTCGTCGGCCAGGTCGTAGAGGCGGCGCATCGGACCGCGGGCGGTGCCCTGGCGCCCGAGCGGCGGCATCAGGGGAGGCTTGCGCCACGCCGCGGTCGGCCTGATGCGCCCGCCGATGACCTGGGCGAGACGCCGGGTCGCCTCCGCCCCGCGCTCGGCCATGTCCACGTGCGGGTAGGTCTTGTAGCCGTGCAGCAGGTCCGCCTTGCCGATCATGTCGCGGCCGAGGTTACCGTGGAAATCGAGCGTCACCGCGATCGGCACCCCGGGGCCCACCGCCTCGCGCACCGCCGCGATGATGTCGCCTTCACCGTCGTCGATGCCCTCCGGGACCATCGCCCCGTGCAGGTCGAGCAGCACGCCGTCGAGCCGGCCCGCGCGCTCGAGATCGGCGAGCATCCGCTGCTTGACGTGCTCGTAGATGTCGCGGGTGACGAGGCCGGCCGGCGAGGCCGACGCGGCGACCGACGGGATCAGGGTGGCGCCCAGCCGCTCGGCGGCGCCGATCATGCCGCCCAGGCACGTGCCGGTGTCACGGTAGACCTCGAGGATCTCCCCGCCGTAGCGCAGATCGCGCGCCTCGAACTGGGCGCGATCGGTGGGCACGTTGCTGAACGTGTTCGTCTCGTGCGAGAGCATGGCGAGGAAGAGTCTCACGCGCCCCTCCTGTAGAATGGCGGCCCAGAGGAAAGGAGCGACCCATGGCCGATGCGTCGTGCTTTCACAACCTGAAGGTCGGTGGGATTCCGCGCCAGCTCGCCGAGGGGCTCAGCGCTCGCGTGTTCCCGGGCGAGCATCTGATGCTCTCGGTGGTCGAGATCTCGCCGGGCTCGGTGTCGCCGGTGCATTCGCATCCCAACGAGCAGTGGGGCGTGTGTCTCGAGGGCGAGTGGATCCGCATCCAGGACGGCGTCGAGCATCACGTGAAGGCGGGCGACTTCTGGCAGACCCCGCCGCACGTCCCGCACGGCGGGCGCGCCACCGACAAGCGCGCGGTCGTGCTCGACATCTTCTCGCCGCCCCGCGAGGAGTACAAGCAGGCGGGCTCGGGCTACAAATAACCACGCCGGGAGCGGCCGGTCCGGGGCAGCGGGGACGCCCGTCCCGGAACCGTGTCTTCTGCGCGCCGCCGAAGGCTGGCGCTCCCTTCTCGTGGCTCGATCGAGTGCAGGAGACGGGTAGCGAGTCAGCGTGTTCCGGGACGGGCGTCCCCGCTGCCCCGGACCGGCCGCGGGACGCCTCATAGTTTCATGTGGGGGTCGAGCCAGTCGCGGAGCGCGTTGCCCATCAGGTTGATCATCAGCGTGGTGACGAAGATGGCGAGGCCGGGGAAGGTGGCGATCCACCACGAGTTGAGCATGTAGAGGCGCCCCTCGCCGAGCATGTTGCCCCACGCCGGGGTGGGCGGCTGGATGCCGAGGCCGAGGAACGAGAGGAACGATTCGGCGATGATCACCTGGGCCACCTGCAGGGTCGCGATGACCACGATCGCGGAGGTGAGGTTCGGGAGGATCTGCCGGAAGATGATGCGCAGGTGGCTCATGCCGAGCGCGCGGCCGGCCAGCACGAACTCGCGCTCACGGATCGCCATGGCCTCCGCTCGCACCACGCGGGCGTAGATCGGCCATCCGGCGACGCCCAGCACGAAGATCATGTTGACCAGGCTCGGGCCGAGCACCGCGATGACGGCAAGGGCGAGCAGCACGAACGGGAAGGTCAGCATCACGTTGACCAGCGTCATGATCGACCAGTCGAGACTGCCCCCGAAGTAGCCCGCGGTCAGCCCCAGCAGCACCCCGATGCTGGCCGACATCAGGACCGAGCAGATTCCCACCATCAGCGAGACCCGGCCCCCGTAGATCATGCGGGAGAGCAGATCGCGCCCGACCTGGTCCGTGCCGAGCGGGTGAGCGGGGACGCCGCCGTCCATCCAGGCGGGAGGCCCGAGGCGGTGGCGGATGTTGACGGCGAGCGGATCGTGGGGGGCGATCCAGGGAGCGAACACCGCGCTGGCCACGATCAGGAGCAGGACGAAGCCGGCCGCGAGGCCCCAGCGGACCCGCCCGAGGCGCCGCAGGCTCGCGCGCTCCCGCGCGGCCGCCGGCGCCGTATCGCCGAGCGTGACCAGATCGATCTTCCCCTCGCTCAGCGAGGTCACGCGCCGGTCCGGATCCGCGGATCGATGAACGCGACGGCGAGATCCACGATGAGGTTCACCGAGACGATGACCAGCGCGAGCAGGATCACCGCACACTGGACCACCGGGAAGTCCTGGTTGCGGATCGACTCCACCGTGAGGGTCGCCACCCCCGGCCACGCGAAGACGGTCTCGGTGATGATGGCGCCGCCCAGGAGCTGGCCGAACTGCAGCCCGATCACGGTGATGACCGGGATGCACGCGTTCCGGAACGCGTGCTTGATCACCACCCTCGATTCGGCCACGCCCTTGGCCCGCGCGGTCTTGATGAAGTCCATGTTCATGACCTCGATCACCCCGGAGCGAACCAGGCGCATGGTGATCGGCGCCAGTGTCGCCCCCAGGCAGAACGACGGCATGAGGAAGTTCTCCCAGGAGTCGTAGCCCGAGGCGGGCAGCAGCTTGAGCCGCACCGAGAACACGATGATCATCATGATGCCGAGCCAGAACAGGGGGGTGGCCTGGCCCGCCACCGCGACCGTCGTGCACAGGTTGTCCACCCACGAGTGTCGCTTGAGCGCCGCGAGGATCCCCAGTGGCAGTGAGATGAGGAGTGCGACGACCAGCCCCGCGAAGGTCAGATAGATCGTCGGGGGCATCCGCTCGAGCACCAGCCGGAAGGCGGGCGTGTCGGCGTACCAGGACTTGCCGAAGTTGCCCACGACCGCGTTCGACAGGAACTTCCAGTACTGGACGTAGAGCGGCCGGTCGAGCCCGAGGAGATGGCGGTAGCGCTCGAACTCCTCCTTGCCCGCGTTCTGCGGCAGCAGGAGTAGCACCGGGTCGCCGAGCACGTGCAGGATCGCGAAGGCGAGAATCGAGATGCCGAGGATCACCACCAGGAACTGCACGAGCTGGCGGGCGATGTAGCGTCGCATGACGGCGCGGGCCCGTCCCGGCCCCCCGCCTCGCACCCTCTCCCGTTGGGGAGAGGGCAGGGTGAGGGGCCCGGGACGGGGCGAGATCTCTACTTCTTCCGCGGCGTCACGATCCACATCCGGTCGACCTCGTCGCGGGGGGCGTCGTAGTCGACGCGGTTGCTGACGCCCCACACGCCGCGCAGCCCCCACTTGAAGAGATAGGCCGCGTCGTCGTGGATCATCCGCTGGGCCTTGGCGTAGATCTCGGCGCGCTTCTTGGTGTCCAGGGTCGAGCGGCCCTGGAACACGAGATCATCGAAGGCCTTGTTGCAGTAGTAGCTGTACGGCTGGCCGCACGTCATCACGTCGTAGAAGATCGCGTCCGCGTCGAAGATCGAGTAGTAGCCCCACGACCACTCGAACATCGGGTCGGGCTTGCTGTCCCGGACGAGGTTGGTGAACGGGCCGGTCTCCCCGATCATGCGCGCCTTGGTACGGATGCCGGCCTTGGCCAGGTCGGCCACGATGGCGTCGGAGGTCTGGATCAGCCCCGGCTCCACGATGGGCTGTCCGCGCATGAACCCCACCTCGAGCCCGTTCGGGTACCCGGCCTCGGCGAGCAGCTTCTTGGCCTGCGCCAGATCCTGCTTGTAGGGCTTGATACTCGGGTCGTAGCCGAAGGCCATCGGGTTCACGGTGGTGGCGGTGCGGTCGGCCAGGCCGTTGAGCACGTGCTTGATGATCCCGTCCATGTCGGTGGCGTAGTTCACCGCCTGCCGCACCCGCTTGTCCGTCATCGGGTTCGGACCCGACCGGCCGGCCTGGTCGAGCTGGATCATCGCGGTGCGCAGGATCGGCGACGTCACGGTCCGTGCCTGGCCCGACTTGTTGATCACGTCCATCTGGTCCGGCGGCACCGCCTTGATGATGTCCACCCCGCCCGACACCAGCTCCGCGATCTGGGTGGCCTGCTCGGGGATGATCCGGATACGGACGTACTTGAAGGCCGGCTTCGGGCCCCAGTAGTCGTCGTTGCGCTGGAGGAAGTGCTCCTGCTTCTTGTTCCAGCGCACGAGCTTGTAGGGCCCGGTGCCGATCGGGTTCTCCTGCATCCACTCGTGGCCCTTCTCCCGGATCACCTTCTCGGACTGCATGACCTGCGCGGTGAGCCGCTCGACGAACAGGGGATAGGGCCCGTCCGTCTTGAACCGCACCGTGAGGTCGTCCACCACCTCCACGCTCTTGATCTTGGCGTGGTTGCCGCGGGCGGTGAGCTTGTTCTCCGGATTCAGCACGCGCTCGAAGGTTGCCTTGACGTCCTTGGCTCCGAAGGGGGTGCCGTCGTGGAACTTCACGTTCGGCCGGAGCTTGACCTCCCACGTGGTGTCGTCGAGGTTCTTCCACGACAGCGCGAGGCTCGGACCGACCTTGCCGGTCTTGAGGTCACGCGCGGCCAGGTGGTCGAACACGTTGTAGCCGAGAATGATGCTCTCGCGAAGCACCGAGTTGGGGGGATCCCAGTTCTGCACGTCGCTCTGCAGCGCGTAGACGAGCGTGTCGTCCTTGGTCTGGGCCGCGGCCGGGGGGACGAGCCCCGCACCGAGGACGACGAGCATGGCGAGCCCGAAGGCGATGACACAACGCATGGATGCCTCCTTGCAAGGGATCGTGACGGCTAGCGCACGAAGGACGCCGGACATCTGGGTGCAGGAACAATAGCCGCGAGGCCGCAGCCAGTCAAGGTGTCCCGCGGTCGTGGCGGCTGTGCTAAAGGTTGGGGCGCGCATGATGACCACGCTCGAGACGCCGCGCCTGCGTCTGCGCCCGCTCGTCGCGAGTGACCTGCTCGACCTGATCCGCCTCGACAGCGATCCGGAGGTCATGCGCTACGTGGGAAGCCCGGCCGGCGTCCGCCCGCCCGCCGAGATCGAGGAGCGGGCGCGGACCCGCCTCCGCGAGGCCGAGGAGGGCGCGTCCGACCCGCTCGGCTTCTGGCGCGTGGAGGGCCGCGGCGACGGCGCCTTCCACGGCCTCGCCGCGCTCATCCGCATGCCCACCGGCCCGGACGTGGAGCTGGCCTACCGGCTGGCCCGGACCGCCTGGGGCCACGGAATCGCCACCGAGGCGGCGGCCGCCCTCGTGGCGCACGCGCTGGGCGCCCTGGGGCTGCCTCGGCTGGTGGCGGTGACCTATCCGGACAATCACGCCTCGCAGCGCGTGCTCGACAAGCTGGGCTTCGAGCGCCGCGGGCTCACCGAGTACAAGGGGGTGCGCGCGACCTACCACGTGCTGACGCGCGAGCGCTGGGCCCGCGACATTGACTTTGATCGGGCCAGCCCGCCATAATTGGCTGCTGTTCATGGCGCCTCCAGCACTCTTCCTGGTGACCGGTGGAGCGGGTTTCATCGGTTCCCACATCGTCGAGCGGCTCCTCACCGAGGGGCAGCGGGTGCGGGTGTTCGACAATTTCTCCACCGGCAGCCGCGCGAACCTCGAGTTCGCCCGCGGCCATCGCCGGCTCGAGATCGTCCGCGGCGACCTCACCAGCTTCAAGGCGGTCGAGAAGGCCATGCGCGGGGTGACCGCGGTGTTCCACCAGGCCGCGATGCGCTCGGTGCCGCGCTCGGTGGCCGATCCGCTGGGCGCCAACGCCTCGAACGTGACCGGCACCCTGCACGTCCTCCACGCGGCGGCCGCCCAGAAGCGCAAGCCGCGAGTGGTCTACGCCTCCTCTTCCTCGGTGTACGGCGACCGCCCCGACCTGCCCAAGCGCGAGGATCAGCCCAGCGCCCCCATCTCGCCCTACGCGGCCACCAAGGTGGCCGGCGAGCTGTACGGCTCGGTGTGGCACCGGCTGATGGGCGTCGAGACGGTGGGCCTGCGCTACTTCAACGTGTTCGGCCCGCGCCAGGATCCCAAGAGCGAATACGCGGCGGTGATCCCGCGCTTCATCCTGTGGGCCCAGCAGGGCCAGCCGCTGCAGGTGCACGGCGACGGCACGCAGTCGCGCGACTTCACCTACATCGACAACGTGGTCGCGGCCAACCTGCTCGCGGCGCGGGCCGACGCGGCGAAGGTCTCCGGTCGGGCCTACAACGTGGGCTGCGGCAGCCGCACGAGCCTGCTCGAGATCATCGCCAAGCTCGAGCGGATGCTCGGCACGTCGGTCAAGCGCAAGCACTCGCCGGGCCGCGCCGGCGACGTCCCACACACCCTGGCCGACGTGAGCGCGGGCAAGCGCGACCTCGGCTACGATCCGGTGGTCGACTTCGACGAGGGCCTGCGGCGCACCGTCGAGTTCTTCACGGGGAGGAAAGTCGGATGATGCGTTTGCTCCTGGCCGTCCTGATCGCCGCGTTCGCCGCGGCGCCCGCCGTCACGCTCGCCCAGGCCCCGAACGGCCTGGTGATCCAGGTGGCCACCGAGCCGCCCGGCCTCGATCTGACCTCCAACCCGTCGTCGGCGATCGCGGCGGTGGTCTTCGACAACGTGCAGGAGGGCCTGATCAAGATCGACCGTCACGGCAAGATGGTGCCGTGGCTGGCCGAGCGCTGGTACACGAGCGACAGCAAGAACTACACGTTCTTCCTCCGCAAGGGCGTGCGCTTCCACAACGGACGCGAGCTGAAGGCCTCCGACGTGAAGTTCGCGCTCGACCGGGCGGTGAACCCGGAGACCAAGCATCCCTACCGCGTGCAGTACGACGTCATCCAGGACGTCATCGTGAAGGACGACTACACGGTGACGGTGGCGCTCAAGCGGGTGGACGCGACGTTCCTCTACACGGTGGCCCGGCAGGGCTCGGTGATCTATCCGAGAGAAGCGGTGGACACGCTCAAGAGCCAGCCGATGGGCACGGGCCCCTTCACGGTGGCCGAGTGGGTGCGGGGCGACCGCATCGTGCTGACGAAGAACAAGGACTACTGGGTGAAGGGTCTGCCCAAGCTCGACCGGGTGGTGTACCGCTTCATCCCCGACCCGAACGCGGCCCTGGCCGCGCTCAAGGCCGGCGACATCGACGTCTCCGCCTTCGGCATCGGCCCGGAGAGCGTCGACGAGCTGAAGAAGGACGCGCGCTTCCAGGTCATCGTGGGCGACACCACCAACGACGTCACGCTGTCGATGAACAACAGCAAGAAGCCTTACTCGGACAAGCGGGTGCGGCTGGCCATCACCCACGCCATCAACAAGGAAGAGGTCCTGAAGGGGGCGATGTTCGGGTACGGCAAGGTCCTCGGCTCCAACGTGGATCCCACCAACCCCTACTACGTGGACGTCTCCAAGCGGGTGGGCTACGATCCGGTCAAGGCCAAGAAGCTCCTCGCGGATGCCGGCTACCCCAACGGCTTCGAGGCCGTCTTCAAGGTCGCGCCGCAGTACTACTACACGGTGCGCTCCGCCGAGGTGGTCAGCAGCCAGCTCGCCAAGGTGGGCATTCGCGCCAGCATCCAGCAGATCGAGTGGGGCCAGTGGCTGTCGCAGGTGTTCTGCCTGGCCCCGTGCACGAACCCCGACTACGACATGTCGATCATCGGCCACGCCGAGGCCTTCGACATCGGCAACTTCGCGAACCCGAAGTACTACTTCCGCTGGGACAGCCCCGAGTTCCAGAAGCTCTTCCGCGCCTCGGAGTCGGCGCCCGACGACAAGACGCGCCGCGAGCTCTACGTGAAGATGCAGGACATGCTCGCCGACGAGGCGCCGGCGGTCTGGCTCTACATGCACCCGCGGCTCGTGGTCACCAAGAAGGGCGTGACCGGCATCTGGAAGGACCTGCCGCTGCCGGTGCTCGACCTGTCCGAGGTGGCCTGGCAGAAGTAAGCGGTTGCATCGCTACGTCCTCCGGAGGGTGGCGGCGCTGGCCGCCACCCTCCTTTTCGTCTCGCTCCTGGTGTTCGTGGTCGTGCGGGTGCTCCCCGGCGACCCCGCCCTCATCATCCTCGGCCTCGAGGCCAACGCGGACTCGGTGGCACGCGTGCGGCGAGAGCTGGGCCTCGACCAGCCCATCACCGTGCAGTACGCCCACTGGGTGACCCGCGCCCTGTCCGGCGACCTCGGCCGCTCGATCCAGTACGACCTGCCGGTGGCCACGCTGATCCTCTCGCGCCTCACCGTGACCCTGCCGCTGACCCTGCTGGCCGCGGCCCTGATGATCGCGGCCGCGATCCCGCTGGGCGTGTACGCGGCCACCCACCACCGGCGCTGGGGCGACTACCTCACGATGGTCCTGTCCCAGCTGGGGGTGGCGGTGCCCGGCTTCTGGGCGGGCCTGCTGCTGATTCTCTTGTTCTCGGTGCAGCTCGGCTGGGTGCAGGCCGGCGGCTTCGACGGCTGGGGGCAGGGGTTCTGGCGAGGGGTGCGCTCGCTGCTGCTGCCCGCGGTGGCCCTCGGCCTGTTCCAGTTCGCGGTGCTGGCCCGGACCACCCGCTCCGCGCTGCTCGAGGTGCTGCGCGAGGAATACGTGAAGACCGCGCGCGCCAAGGGCGTGGCGGAGCGGGGCGTGCTCTTCCGCCACGCGCTGCGCAACGCGCTGATCCCGATCGTCACGGTGGCCGGCGTCCAGCTCGGCCAGCTGCTGGCCGGCAGCATCATCCTGGAGTCGGTGTTCTATCTGCCGGGCCTGGGCCGCCTCACCCTGGCCGCGATCAGCGCGCGCGACCTGCCGGTGGTGCAGGGCGTGGTGCTCTTCGTGGCCTCCATGATCGTCACGGTCAACGCGGCGGTGGACATTCTCTACGGCATCCTCGACCCGCGCATCCGCTATGGCTGACCCCATGGTCTCCCTCTCCCCCTCGGGGAGAGGGCAGGGTGAGGGGACGGGCCAGGCCCTCCGCCCGCGCCGCCGCTCCCGCGCCTTCCGCCACGTGACGTTCGTGATCGGCCTCGCCATCACCCTCGGGCTGGTGGTGACCGCGGCGGTGAGCCTCTTCTACACGCCACGCGACCCGCTCGAGATGTCCATCGCGGGGCGGCTGCAGGGCCCGACGCCGGCGCACCCGCTCGGGACCGATCAGTTCGGACGCGACCTGCTGTCGCGGGTCATGCAAGGGGCCATCACCTCGATCCTGGTCGGGGTCATCGCGGTCGGCATCGGCATGGCGGTCGGCGTGCTCTTCGGCATCCTGTCCGGCTACTTCGGCGGCTGGCTCGACGAGGGCTTCATGCGCCTGGTGGACGCCGTGCAGGGCTTCCCGGCGATCCTCTCGGCCCTGCTCCTGGCCGCGGTGTTCAAGCCCACCCTGACCATCTCGATGGTGGCCATCGGCATCGCCTTTCTCCCGGTCTTCGCCCGTCTCACGCGGGCCAGCTTCCTCGAGTTCCGCGACCGCGACTTCGTGGTGGCGGCCCGGGCCCTCGGGGCCGGAGATGGCGCGCTCATCGGCCGGCACATCCTGCCCAACACGCTGCCGCCTTTGATCG
>Ga0209966_1000096_pt1 | contig 39019 bp, 34 predicted proteins | sample RhisoiCoNPM_FD_187575 | JGI IMG/M metagenome (GOLD analysis project Ga0209966, IMG submission 187575) | Arabidopsis thaliana rhizosphere microbial communities from the Joint Genome Institute, USA, that affect carbon cycling - Rhizosphere... | ecosystem: Host-associated > Plants > Roots >... | reverse complement strand
GCCGCCGTGAAGGCGAGCGCGAGGATGGCCATGGAGGACTCGAGCTGCCAGAAGAGGAACCGGATCGTGACCGCCTGGGCGTTCTGCAGGGCAAAGATCACGACGAAGAGAAGAACCACGGTCAGGACGATCAGGTACAGCATTGATTGTCACCTCCTCAGGCTCGAGACTCCCCGAAGGGTCGTCGGTTCACATCCGACCCTCCGCGACCATCGCCCTACGAGGGGTTAGAGGACATTGCGGCCGCTACCCTTTTTTGTTTGCCCAGGAATCACCCGAATTGAATGCCGGCGGCTCGAGGCTGGTGGCTATTGGTACCGAGCAGGTGAAGGGCATCGGCCGCGTGGTGGATCGGTCGTTCTCGAACACGGCCTTGGAGGGCAGGATCTTGCAGACCGGCCCTGCATGCTCCCGCAGAACTTCTGTCTCCGCGGGTTCTCGTGCTGACCTCAGGCCACTTCATGCGGACCCTCCAGAGAATTCATTCGGGCCCGGTCGTGGGCTAGGGCGACAGTAGCCCTGGGGTCAGGGCCTCGTCAATGTGCGCCGGAAACCCTTCTCGTCGACACCGTATCAACGTACAGCGCGGTCTGCTGGAGAGACTCGGCGCAGATCCTCCTCGCTGACAAGGTTGTAGCGGTCGAACGTGCTGCGTGTCCGGTGCCGGTCTTCTGGCGTCGATCGCGTTGGGGCGACCGACAATGCCATTGGCCGTTCCATCACGCCTCGAGCCTAGTCAATGTCGGCGGGTCTGCCTATTGGACCTTGGCCGAGCCGGGCCGCACTCGGACCCCCGCCTAAAGGTGTAGACCCAAGAGCCACTGGGTAAGCGCACGCCCCCTGCGTAGAGTCTGGCCCACGAAGGCTGCTCTTCACCATTCAGGGGAGGACGAACGATGAAGCGAGGATTCGCAAGGACAGGAGTGATTGTGGGCGCGATGCTCGCGCTGACGGTGCTCTTCGGAGCCGGCTGCGCGACAGGCCCATTTGAAGACCCGCACAACTACGGCCCGGTTGGGCCGATCGGGATGACCGGACCGCAGGGCCCCCAGGGGCCGCAGGGACCGGCGGGAGTAGCGGGCCAGCAGGGCCCAGGTGGCCCGGCCGGTACGCAGGGCGTGAGCGGCCCGGAAGGGGCACCACGGCCCTGGGTGACGTTCGCTGACTTTCTCTTCGATTTCGACCAGAGCGTGATCCGGACCTCGGAGACCAGCAAGGTCGACAAGCTCGGCCAGTACATGAAGGACAACCCCAACGTCGAGATCGGCATCGACGGCTACGCGGACCCACGCGGCACCACCCAGTACAACCAACCGCTCAGCCAGCGGCGCGTGGACGCGATCAAGGCCGCGCTGGTGAGCGCGGGCGTGCCATCGGCCAGGATCCAGACCGGCGCATTCGGCGAGACGCGGCTGAAGTGCTCCGAGGCCACCGAGGCGTGCTGGCAGCGGGACCGGCGGGTCGAAGTACTCGTGCGGCCGGGTCAGTAAGGGGACGCCATGAGAGTTCTCACAAGCTTGGTGGCGGTGGCCGCGTTGTCGGGGTGCGCCTACCAGAGTGGATACATCGATCCGGATGGATCGTGGGTCGCGAAGGACCAGCCGTACGCAAGGGGTACGTGTCGCTCGAGCGCTCCCTACGTTGTGGGACTGGCGGGGCCGGTCGGGCTCGCCGGGGCTCCTGGGGAGGCCGGACTAGCGGGACCGGAAGGAGCTCCGGGCGCGGCCGGGCCGGCCGGTCCGGTGGGTCCGGTGGGTCCGGCGGGGGTCGCCGGCGTGAGCGGATGGGCCTCGATGGAGAACGTGAGCTTCAAGCGCGGCAGCTCGGATCTCCAGCAGAAGTGCAAGGACAAGCTCGCGAACTTCGCCGTATGGATGCAGAACAACCCGCAAGCTCAGGTGAGTCTCGATGGCCATCCGAGCGAAGCGGACGACCGCAGCCAGGCGCTGGCCACGAAGCGTGTCGCCGCGGTCAGGGCCGAGCTCATCAGGCTCGGGGTCTCGCCCAGTCGTATCACGGTGGGCACCCACGGGAAGCAGGCGCCGGTGTGTAGCCAGAGCACGGACACCTGTCTGGAGCTGAATCGACGGGTCGAGATCCTCGCGGTCAGGTCCTGAAGTCGTTGGGCATCCCCTCCGCGCCTGGAGGGGCGAGGGAGTGACGAAGGTCGTGAACAATCTGAGCAGTTCGGAGGAACCGCGGTAGACGGCGCGGAGTGTTCGATACGGGGCAGATTCCGCAGAGAAGAGCGCGTATTCGTGTGATGGGCCTGGTTCTGCAGTTCACCACGAGATGGAGGAAATGATCATGAGAAACGGATTGACGTATGCAGCTCTCGCGCTGTTTACCGTCGGTTGCACCGGCCCCGCCGGCATCGCAGGTCCTCAGGGCTCCACCGGCGCGACCGGGTCCCAGGGTTATACCGGCATGACGGGTTCTCAAGGCCAGGCCGGCCTGACCGGTGCACAGGGCCAGCCCGGTATGACGGGTGCACAGGGCCAGGTCGGAGTGACCGGCGCGCAGGGCCAGCCGGGCATGGCGAGTGCGACGAATTCGGCGCCGGCCGGTATGCGCTGGACCTCGTTGAAGGACATCATGTTCGACTACAACCGGCCGGAGATCCGGTCGACCGAGATGAGCAAGATCGCCGACATCGCGGCCTACACGAGCCAGAATCCATCCGTCCGGGTCGGCATCGACGGCTCGACGGATCTTCTGCGCGGAACGAATCAGTACAACGCCGCCCTGAGCCAGCAGCGGGTCGCCAATGTTCGCGAGGCACTGGTCCGGGCCGGGGTCTCGCCTGATCGGATCGAGACGGGCGGGTTCGGCGCGGAGCGGGCCAAGTGCATTGACGCCAGCGAGATGTGCAGCCAGCGCGACGGCCGTGTCGAGGTAATGGTTCGTCCGGCCAGCTAACGGAGGGAGCGCGATGAAGCCACTGGAAGACCCGACCGGAAATCCCCGTGGCCGGCAGCTTGGGCGGTGGAGCATCTTGCTGGTGATCCTGGGTGCCGCGGTCTCGCTGGGTCCGCAGCCGGCCCTTCCCGGCGACGCCGTGAAGGATGGGCCGAGCATGACCGCGGGTCGCGTCCGACCCCTGGACCTCGTGAAGGCATCCGTCTCGCAGGTGCTGGCGGCCGCTCAAACGCGGCCGGCCGGCACCCGCGAGAGCGGGCAGCGCCGAGCCGAGATTCGCCGGGTGGCGGACGGGCTGTTCGACTTCAAGGAGATGGCGCGGCTGAGCTTGTCCCGGCACTGGAGCGCCCAGTCGCCGCGCGAGCAGGAGGAGTTCGTCGGGCTGTTTACCGAGCTGCTCGAGAGATCCTTTCTCTCGACGATCGAGAACTACGCAGGGGAGCGGATCACCTTCCTGGGCGAGTCGATCGACGGCGCGTACGCGCAAGTGCGGTCCCGGATCACGACCGACCGGCGGTTCGAGATCTCGATCGACTACCGGCTCATCGAGAGGCCGGATCGGTGGGAGGTGTACGACGTGGTGCTCGACGGCGTGAGCCTCGTGTCGAACTACCGGAGTCAGTTCAACTCGATCATCCGGACGTCGTCCTTCGCGGATCTGCTGTCCAGGATGCGGAACAAGCAGATCGAGGCGCACGTGATTCCGCGCGTAGGGCGTGGATCGTGACCATGCCGAGAGCGTCGGTCGCGCGGGTGGGTGCGATGGCGGGCGCGATGGTCACGGTCGCGTTGGTCCTGGGGACGGGCGTGGCGATGGGGCGGGGCACGCCGGCCTGTGATGGCCTGGGGAAGATGCGGACGCCGGAGGATGCCGCGGGCCAGGTCGTCAGGATGGAGCCGGCCCAGAGTCGCTTCAGCGTGCGGGAGTCCGACGGGGTCGTTCACGAGTTTCAGGCCTCACCGGAGACGCTCCGGAACCTGAAGGTGGGCGACCGCATCGAGGTGAAGCTCTGGGAGGTGTCGAAGTGCCCCTGACGGCAGGCCGAGCGAGTGCAAGGGGCGTGCGTTCGAGTGTCTGGAGTCCAGCCAGGTTCTTGGTTCTACCCGTCCTGGCGCTCGCGTCGGCGGTGGCGTGGGCGCCGGCACAAGCGCCCGGTGTGTCGGTGGAGCGACCGCGTCCGCCCGTCGTGTCGACACTCCTGGCCGTCCCGACGTTCGCGTCCATCTATTTCGGCGCGGGAACGACCGACATCCGACCGGGCCAGAAGAAGGTGCTGGATGACCACGCGCTATGGCTGCGGAGCGATGGCACTCGGAGGCTCCTGGTCGAAGGGCATACGGATGGACCTGCCGACCATCTGCGGAGCGTCGAGATCGGCGAACAGCGAGCGAGGGCGGCCAAGGCGTACTTGATCACGAAGGGCGCAGACGCAGATCACATCGCGCTCGTCTCGCGCGGAGGAGGACAGCCATCCTGCACGGAGAGGACGGCAGCCTGCCGGGCCAACAACCGGCGAGTCACCTTCTCGACGCGGAGCCACTGACGGGACCGCCGGCGCCGGGGGGACCGAGACCGCCGTAAACTCCCCAAGGCCGAAGCCGGCCGCGGGCCCTGGCGGGAGGGCTGGCGATCGGGCCCGTGACAACCCCGCAGGGAAAACTTGGTCCCGGCATGGGACTTTGCTTGTATTGAGGGGTCCATGCGACCGCCTGGCCAGACCCTCAACTCGTCCAAGACGGATCCGCCCGCCCCGCCGGCGAAGCCCACGGTGTCCGCGGTGGAGATGGGAGCCCGTCAGCGGGAGATCTCCGTCTCCGAGTTCTTCACCAAGAACCGCCATCTCCTGGGCTTCGACAACCCGCGCAAGGCGCTGCTCACCTGCGTGAAGGAGGCGGTCGACAACGCGCTCGACGCGTGCGAGGAGGCCGGCATCCTCCCCGACGTGGTCGTCCGGCTGGAGACCGTCGGCAACGGCGAACCCGCGCCGCCGGCGAGCCAGGCGAGCCGCTTCCGCATCACGGTGGCCGACAACGGGCCCGGGATCGTCCGCCAGCAGATTCCCCCGATCTTCGCCAAGCTCCTGTACGGCTCGAAGTTCCATCGGCTGCGCATGAGCCGCGGCCAGCAGGGCATCGGCATCTCGGCGGCCGGCATGTACGGGCAGCTCACCACCGGCAAGCCGGTGCAGATCATCTCGCGCACCAGCGGCCGGACGCCCGCCCACTACTTCGAGGTGCAGATCGACACCAAGAAGAACGAGCCGCTGATCCTCGAGAAGAAGCAGATCGAGTGGGAGCACGCCCGGGGCACGCAGGTCACGCTCGAGGTCGAGGGCCGCTACCAGAAGGGGCGCGCGTCGGTCGACGAGTACATCGAGCAGACCGTCATCGCCAACCCGCACGTGCGGCTCACCTACCACGCGCCCGATGGCGAGACGAAGGAGCTGGCGCGGACGTACACCGAGTTGCCGCCGTCGCCGAAGGAGATCAAGCCGCATCCCTACGGCATCGAGCTGGGGATGCTGCTCAAGATGCTCCAGGACACCCGGAGCCATTCCGTCTCCGGCTTCCTGTCCGGCGACTTCAGCCGGGTGTCGCCCCGCCTCGCCGACGAGATGTGCAAGGCGGCCGGGCTCTCACCGCGGGCGCGCCCGCGCGACGTCCACGGCGAGACCGCGGAGGCGCTCTACAAGGCGATCCAGGCGACCAAGATCATGGCGCCGCCCACGAACTGCCTCTCGCCGATCGGGGAGAAGGCGATCCTCTCCGGCCTCTACCAGCAGATCAAGGGCGAGTTCTACACCGCGGTGAGCCGTCCGCCCGCGGTGTACCGCGGCAATCCCTTCGTGATCGAGGCGGGCCTGGCCTACGGAAAGGCGCCCGAGCCCGAAGGGGCGCTCCCCGAGAAGAAGGCGGTGCCGCTGGCCGAGGGCGAGCAGGAGTCGGGCGACCACGAGCTGGCGCGCGTCATCCGCTACGCCAACCGCGTGCCGCTGCTCTATCAGCAGGCGGCCTGCTCCAGCTACAAGGCGGTGCTGGACACCACGTGGCGCAACTACGGGGTGACCCAGTCGCGGGGCGCGGCCCCCGCCGGCCCCATGGTGATCTTCGTCCACATGGCTTCGGTGTGGGTGCCGTTCACCAGCGAGTCCAAGGAAGCCATCGCCGACTACGACGAGATCCGCAAGGAGATCACGCTGGCCCTGCGCGAGTGCGGGCGCCGCCTGGGCGCCTTCATCCGACGGCGCGAGCGGGCCCACAGCGAGCATCGTCGCCGCAACATCTTCGAGCTGTACATCGAGGAGGTCGTCGAGTCGTGCAACCGCCTCAAGGGCGGCACGCTGCCGGTCGCGAAGCTGAAGGAGCAGCTGCACCGCATGGCCTCGCTGCGCACCGGCGGAGCCAAGACCGACGAGGCCCTCGGCAAGAACGGCAGCGGGCCGGAAGGGCTGCCGCACTCGATCATCGTGACCGTCGACGGGGTCGAGGGCGAGGTGCCGGAGCCGGTCGAGGCGGAGGCGGTGGAGGGGAATTCCACGAATGGGGCCTCGGCAGGGGACGACAAGCCGGCCCGGGGCAAGCGGGGCAAGCGGACGCGCGGCAAGGGCGCCGCGCCGCGGCGGGCGGGCAAGCCGGTCCGGAAACGCGCCGCGGGCAAGCGCCGGACGCGGTAGGATCCGGCCATGGCCTCGAAGACCCGCAAGCCCAGCGCGGTGGAGAAGAAGCTGATCGGCGTCGCCGACGTGGTGATCAGCGCGGCCCAGAAGCGCCGCGATCCGACCCTGGCGATCCCGGTCCGCTCGCTGTCGAACGTCAGCTTCAACGAGCGCAAGGGCCATCTCGAGATGGGCCGGCGCAAGCAGGCGCGCTCGTTCTTCAACGTGGGCATGGCCAAGAAGTTCATGCAGACCGTCCTGGTGGCCGACGCCCTCTGCGAGCTGCAGCGGGCCAACCTCACCACCTCGCTGCGGGAGATCTACTACCGCACGAAGCACACCATCAAGAACTCGCACGAGAACACGCTCGACACCCAGGACGAATCCGACCCGTTGATCGAAGACCTCGAGGTCACCCTGGAGGCCCTCCGCGAGGAGCTGCACGTGCGGGCGGAGAACGCGGGCTCCATCGTGGGGCCGCTGGTGCTGGTCGACGACGGCGATCAGGTGGACTGCGCGCGGCTCGGCAAGGGCGGCTATTCCGTGCCCTCGATCGTCGAGCCGGAGTACCTGCAGATCCGACGGTGCACCGCCGACTTCGTGCTGCTGGTCGAGAAGGGCACGCAGTGGAACCGGCTCTCCGAGGACAAGTTCTGGCGCCGCTACAACTGCATCCTGCTCACCGGCAACGGCCAGCCGCCCCGCGGGGTACGACGGCTGGCCCGGCGGCTACACGAGGAGAAGGGCCTGCCGGTCTACGTGCTGGTGGACAACGACCCGTGGGGCTACTACATCTACTCGGTGGTCAAGCAGGGCTCGATCAACCTGGCCTTCGAGAGCCAGCGCATGGCCATCCCCAAGGCGAAGTTCATCGGGCTCTCCAGCGCGGATCCCGAGGCCTACGGGCTGCCGCGCAACGTCGGCATCAAGCTCAACGACAAGGACATTGCGCGGGCCCGCGAGCTGCTGAACTACAGCTGGTTCCAGAAGAAGCCGTGGCAGGAGGAGATCAAGCGGATGCTGTCGATCGGCCTCAAGTACGAGCTGGACGCGCTCGCCAACAAGGACTTCCAGTACCTCACCAAGCGCTACCTGCCGCGCAAGCTCAAGGAGAAGGACTGGCTCGACTGATGAGCGAGCAATTCCCGGGCTGCCTGCTGATCGTCACCGTCGAGGTCGACCCGGCCGTCGAGGCCGAATGGAACCGCTGGTACGACACCGTGCATCTGCCCGACGCGCTCAAGTGCCCGGGGGTGCGGCGGGGGCGCCGCTACGTCTCCACCGGCGACGTCTCCGAGACGACCCACGGCAAGACCGAGCGCGCGGGCACGCGCATCTACACCACGATCTACGAGCTGGACAGCCCCGCCGCCACCTCGACCCCGGAGTTCCAGGCCATGCGCGGCTGGTATCACTTCGCCCCCCACGTCCGCTCCCGCACCCAGACCATCATCCCGGCGTAGCCCGGGGTCAGGTCTTGCATTACGACATTTCCGCCCAGGCCGGGGTCAGGCCGGGGTCAGGTCTTGCATTACGACATTTCATCGCGCGGCAGCCTGCTGGGCAATCGTCGGAAATGTCGTATTGCAAGACCTGACCCCATCTGGACGGGGTTGAGATGATGGAGGCATGGCGAGCTTCCAGCGGGATCTGTTCGCCGTCGAGACTCCGCGCTGCGATGCGCAACTAGGCGGGCTGCAGCGGACGGACCTGGGGGCCGGCGCGTGGATCGACCATCGGCCGGAGTGGATCGAGGGCCACGAGGCCCTGCTGGACGCGCTCTGGACGGCGATGCGCTGGCAGGCGCACCGGCGCCGCATGTACGACCGCGTGGTGGACGTGCCCCGCCTCGTGGCGTCGTGGCCGGACGACGGGCCCGGCCACCCGCTGATTCCCGATCTGGCCCGCGCGCTCTCGCAACACTACGGCCGACCGCTGCCCGGCATCTCGTTCGCGGCCTACCGCGACGGCCGGGACAGCGTCGCCTTCCACGGCGATCGCCTGGGCCCCGCGCGCGAGGATGCGATCGTGGCGATCGTCGCGCTGGGCGCGCGGCGGCGCTTCCTGCTCCGCCCGGTGGGCGGCGGGCGCTCGCGCGCCTTCGACTTCGGCGGTGGCGATCTCCTCGTCATGGGCGGCACCTGCCAGCAGACGTGGGAGCACGCGGTCCCCAAGGTGGCGCACGCCGACCTCCGCATCAGCATCCAGCTCCGCTCCGCCCCCGTCGATCCGGCTCCGTACTCCTCCTCTTGACAGCCCGCCGGCGCGGTTCTAGAGTCGCACCGGCTGTCGCCCGTCACGCCGGTCAGGCGGGCTCGAGCCGGTAGCTTCCTCGTCGCACCCGTCGTCGTTCCGCTCCGTTCCGGGATGTGAAGTCCGACCTTGGCCGGCGAGGCGGCCGTGCGGCCTCGTCACGCGCAGCGAGCCGACCCACCACGAGGTTCGATCCGGGATGGCCGACCGCGGCTCCATGCCTGGCGCTCCCCGAGAGGTCAAGCTCGGCTACCTCCACGTCGGCGCCGTCGAGCACGGCATCTGCCGCTACGGCCGCCTGCTGGCCGCCGAGGCGCGACGCCAGCCGAACGTCCGGGTGCTGGAGCGAAGCATCGTGCTCACCGATCGGCCCGCGAGAAACGCGCGAATCGTGCGCGACGCGGCCGAGGCGCTCTCCGCGGCAGACCTCATCCACATCCAGATCAGCACCGCGGGAGACGCCACGTGGGGACGCGACCTCCGCGCCGTCGTGAACCTGTCGCTCTTCCGGCGCTTTTCCGGCAAGCCGCTGGCGGCGACCCTGCACGACGCCACGACCGTCGCCGCACTCGGGATCGACGGGGTGGGTCCGCTGGTGCGGCGCGTGACCGTCGAGACGCTCAAGGGCCCGATGCGGCCGATGGTGCGCCTGGCCCGGCAGGTGGCGGCTCGCCGCATCGATCTCGGTCGGCTGTGGCGGCCGATCTGGGACTTCCGCCACGTCAGCCCGTACGTGGTCGCGCGTTGGGCGGCCCGGCGGGCCCACGGCCTGTTCGTGCTGACCCGCAAGGAGCGCGACGCCCTGACCGCGTTGCGGCGCGATGGCCGGCTCGTGCTGATTCCGCACTTCGTGGAGCAGGCGCCGGCGCCGGTGTCACCGATGATCCGCCCAGGCCGGACGCGGACGGTGGCGCTCGCCGGCTTCATCTTCGCGAGCAAGGGGCACCACCTGCTCATCGACGCCATGCCGTTCATGCCGGACGTGAAGGTCGTGTTCGTGGGCGGCGCCGGGTTCGGGCGATCCGGGCCGGGCCAGTATCGGGCGCTGCTCGAGCAGGCCCAGCGGCGCGGCGTGCGCGGCCGGCTCGAGGTGACCGGCTACCTGGACGATGCCGCCTACGGCGCGGCGCTGCGACAGGCCGATCTTGCGGTGTGCCCGTTCGAGGACAACAAGGCGGCCTCCGGATCGCTGTCATCGCTGATCGCGCTGGACTGCCCGATCCTGGCCTCGGACACGCCCCTCATCGCCGAGTACAACGCGCTCTCGGCGGGCGCGATCGCGACCTTCTCGCCGTTCACCCCGCGGGCGTTGGCCGCGCGTATCCGCGAACTGCTCGACACGCCGCGCGAGCAGCTGACCCGGGGGCTCGGCGAGCTGCGGGAGCGGCTGTCCATCGCTCGCATCGCGGCCCAGCACATCGAGACCTATCGCCGGCTGCTGGACGACCGCTCGGATCCGGGCGCATCGCCGGGAGTCGCCCGCCGTATGGAGCCCGCCTGACCGGGGCGAGGATGTAGTATCGGCTTTGGGGAGGCCGCGGTCGATTCCCTCCCGTGCCGTTCGACCAGAGAGCAGGGGAGGCGAGAGCGCGCGCATGAGCATCTTCTACGGCTGGGTCATCGTGGGCGTGGGCATCGTGGTGACCTGCATCGGCATGGGCGCGATGCTGTCGCTGAGCGTCTTTCTCCAGCCGATGTCCGAGGCGATGGGCTGGTCGCGGACCGGCATCTCGACCGCCGCGCTCCTCAACTGGCTCAGCATGGGCGTGGGCGCGTTCCTCTGGGGCGCGCTATCCGACCAGTACGGCACGCGCGTCGTCCTGCTGCTGGGCGGCGGGCTCCTGGGCATCGGCATGGTCACCGCCAGCCAGGCCACGAGCCTGCTGCAGTTCCAGATCCTGTTCGGCGTGCTGGTGGGGCTGGCGTCGGGCAGCTTCTACACCCCGCTGACCGCCACCACGAGCCGATGGTTCGTCCGGCACCGCAGTCTCGCCGTGGCCCTGGTCTCGGCGGGCATCGGGCTCGGCTCCTCGACGGTCGCGCCCCTGGCGCGGTGGATCATCACGCACTACGACTGGCGCCTGGCCATGCTGGTGATCGGCAACATCGCGTGGCTGGTCATCATCCCGGCCGCGCTGCTCGTGCGCGAGCCGAGCGCCTCGGGACCGGGCGCGGCCGCGGCGGCCTCGGGCGCGGGCGAGCGTGAGATGACGGTGGGGCAGGCGATCCGCACCCCGCAGTTCGCGGCCATCGCGCTCACCTACTTCGCGTGCTGCGCCGCGCACTCCGGGCCGATCTTCCACATGATCACGCACGCGATCGACCGCGGTGTGACCGCGATGGCGGCGGTGACGGTGCTGAGCGTGGCCGGCCTCGCCTCGCTCGGCGGCAGAGTCGTCTGCGGGCTGATCGCCGATCGCGTCGGGGCGAAGCAGACCCTGGTGGTCGGGCTGGCGATCCAGGCGCTCGCGATCAGCTTCTACATCGGCACGCGCGATCTCGTGAGCTTCTACGCGCTCAGCGTGGTGTTCGGCTTCGCCTACGGCGGGGTGATGCCGCTCTACGCGATCCTCGTGCGCGAGTACTTCGGCGCGCGCATCATGGGCACCACCTTCGGCGCGGTGGCCCTGGTCTCCACGCTCGGCATGGCGCTGGGACCGGTGACCGGCGGGTGGCTGTACGACTCCTTCGGCAGCTACTTCTGGCTCTTCATCGCCTCGTGCGCGATCGGGATCGGCGCGGTGGTGATCGCGTTCACCTTCCGTCCGCCGACCGCGGCGCCCGCCGTCCTGTCCAGCCCGAGCGCGGCGCGCCTGTAGCGATGCCTCAGGCGGCCGGCGGCTCCGGCGGCCGGCGGCTCGTCCAGTCGGTCGCGTCCTCGTAGGCCTGCCCGATGCGGAGCGCGGTGGCCTCCGCCCCGGCGTGGGCGACGATCTGCAGCGATGTGGGCAGGCCGGCCGGGGTGAAGCCGTTCGGCACCGCGAGGCCGCACAGGCCGAGGTAGTTCACCGGCCGCGTGAAGTGCGCCGCGGTGCCGGCCTGATCGGCCTGCTCGATCGGGATCGCGGGGGTCAGCGCGGTCGGGGTGAGCAGCGCGTCCACGTCGGCGAGCGCGGCCTCCACCGCGCGGCGATGCTCCTCGCGCTCGGCCAGGGCCAGCAGGTAGTCGCGCGCGGAGATCCCGCGGCCGATCTGGATCCGCGGCCGCACGTGCGGATCCACCGGCAGGCTCTCGTCGTCGACCAGATGGCCCACGAAGCGATAGCCTTCGGCGCCGATGATCCGCCCCGTCGCGGTCGCGTAGTCGCTGAACCGGTGGGGCAGGGTGCAGCGCACGATCTGGGCGCCCTGCTTGGCCAGCGTCTCGATCGAGGCGTCGTAGGCGGCGAGCATGTCGTCGTCGACGCCCTTGCGCTCGACGTCGGGCATCACCGCGAGGCGCAGGCCCGCGACGCCCCGGCGCAGTGTCGGCATCGGATCGGCGGCGGCCCACGCGAGCGTCTGCGCATCGCGCGGGTCCGGCCCGTTCAGCAGGCGGAAGAGGATCGCCGCGTCCTCGACGGAGCGGGCCATCGGCCCCGGCGTGTCGAGCGTGAAGGACAGGGGCAGCACGCCGTACGTGCTGATCCGTCCCGCCGTCACCTTGAGCCCCACGATGCCGCACCAGCCCGCGGGCAGGCGCACCGAGCCGCCGGTGTCGGTGCCGATGGCGATCGGCGCGAGTCCGGCCGAGACCGCCACCGCCGAGCCGCTCGACGAGCCGCCCGGCGTCCGGTGGACCGTCGGGTCCCACGGATTGCGCGGAGTGCCCATGTGGGTGTTGGTGCCCCAGCTGCCCATCGCGAACTCGACGGTGTGGGTCTTGCCGATGACGATCATGCCCGCGGCGATGGCGCGCTCGGCCAGCGTCGCGGTGACCGTGGACACGCGCCGGGCCCAGACCTTGGAGCCGCCGGTGGTGACGCGCCCGTCGAGGTCCACCAGGTCCTTGAGCGCGATGGGCACGCCGTGCAGCGGCCCCACGCGCTGGCCGGCCCGGATCGCCCGGTCGGCGCCCTCGGCGGCCAGCCGCGCCTCGTCGGCGTAGACCGCGATGAACGCGTGCAGCGCCGGGTCGTGCCGGCGGATGCGCGCGAGCAGCGCGTCCACCACGTCCACCGGCGAGAGGGTCCGCGCCCCGAAGGCCTGCGAGAGCTCCGCCACACCGGCCCATACCGGATCGATCGTCGTCATGCCGAGGGTCCTCTCTGGAAGCACTGGCGTCCGATGAAGTCCTTCACCTGCGCGATGCACTTGTCGGTGTCCGGCCCCGCCTGCTGCACGAAGCCGTGGCGGGCGTCCGGGAAATGCTCGAGCTCGACGTGGCCGCCCGCCTGCCGGTAGGCGTGCACGAAGGCCTCGGTGATGGCCGCCGGCACGTTGTCGTCCTGATCCGGCTGGGCGATCCAGACCGGCGGCCGCGCGGTGGCCTCGCCGGCCTGCACGATGCGGGTGACGCTGACTGCCGCCATCGCCGCCTCGTCCGTGAAGAAGGCGCGGTGCGAGGCGATCAGCCGCCTGGCGTCGAAGCCCGAGGGCGGGGGCGGCTCGTGCTCGCGGGAGCGCGCGTAGCGATACCGGGCCAGCGGGTCGGCCACCGGGTAGAGGGCGACCACGAACGCCACCGCGGCGTCGCCCGCGCCGGCGTCGAGGCCGCCGTCGGGCCGCACGATGGGCGTGCCGGCGTGCTCGGGCGCGGCCGGCTTCACGCCGTGCAGGAGCGATAGCAGCCCGCCGCTCGAGCTGCCGAGCAGTCCGATGCGCGCGGCGTCCACGCCGAGGCGGGCCGCGTGCGCGCGGGTGTAGCGGACGCCGGCCGCCACGTCGGCGCCGGCCGCCGGATAGCGGTGATCCGGCGCCTGGCGGAAGTCCAGCGCGACGACGACGAGGCCCGCGGCGGCCAGCGCCCCGCACAGAATGGGGTCCGCGGTGCGATCGAGCCGGGCCCACGCCCCGCCGTGCACGTAGACCACCGCGCCGAGCGGTGCGGCCGCCTCGCCGCGCGGGCGGTACACGCGGGCCAGCAGGTCCGTCCCGCTCGGCCGGGCGAACACGATGTCGTCCTGATCGACCTCGTAGGGACCGGTCATGTCGAAGCGAACGGGCAGGGTCATGGCGTCGTCGTCATGACGACAGGCGCGACAGGTACTGCGCGACGAAGTCGGTGCCGACCAGCGCGACGTAGGCGTCGGTGAGCCGCCGGGTGATCGGCCCGGGGATGTGGCCGTTGCCGATGGGCTGGCCGTTGACCGAGCGCACGCCGCAGATGCAGAGGCTGGTCGAGGTCAGGAAGACCTCGTCGGCGGTGACCGCGTCGTAGACGTCCAGGTCGCGCTCCTCGCAGGGGATGCCGAGGCGCCCGGCCAGGTCGATGACGGTGCGCCGGCTCACCCCGGGCAGCACGTACTGCTCGCGCGGGGTGTACACGCGGTCGCCGCGCACCACGAAGACGTTGCTGCCCACGCCCTCGCACAGGTTGCCGTGCTCGTCCAGGAGGATCGACCACGCCTCGGGCCGCGCCGTCTTCACCTCGCGGTCGGCGAGGATGAGGTTCAGGTAGTTGTGGGTCTTGGCACGAGGGCTCAGCATCGGCGGCGGAATGCGGCGGATCGAGGGGATCACCACGTCGATGCCGTCCCGGAACTGGGGCGCCCGCGCCTTCAGGGGCAGCGGGGTGCAGTCGACGATGACCTGCGGGCCCGTATGTGCCCAGCCCTCGTCGCCGATCGCGTCGACCCCGCGGCTGATGCGCTGAGCCACCCACCAGTCGCCCGCGGCCGCGCGCAGCGGCTCGTTGCGCTCGACCACCTGCTCGGTGATCGCGACCATCTCCTTGGGCTCGAGCCCGATGTCGATGCTCAGGTAGCGCAGCGAGCGATAGAGGCGCTCGACGTGCTCCTCGAGGCGGAAGATGCGGCCGTCGAAGGTGCGCGTCATGTCGAAGCACCCGTCGCCCCGGTTGAAGCTCCGGTCGCGATAGGGGATGACGATGTCGGTCTCCAGCGCGAAGCGGCCGTTGAAGTAGGCGGTGCGGGTCCGTGGCAGCAGGGTCATGGGCGTCCTCCCATCGAGATACTACTCCAGGTGCTCGGCCGGTCGCCGTTTCGTCTGGCTACCGCCGGGCGAGCAGCCGGCGGAAGCAGGCCGCGTGCTCGAAGCCGTAGGGGGCGCCCAGCTCGGCCGCGCCCTTCCTGACCCGCTCGCCGATCGTCACGCCTTCCGGCACGTTGAAGCCGGGCAGCTGGCTCTGGTGCCGCACGAGGGCGGCGATCTGACGGTCGATGCCCGCGCCCACGTCCACGATGACATCGGGCTCGTCGGCGCCCCAGTACCACAGCTCGCGCACCTTGTGCGGCTCGAGCCCTTCCTCGGTGATGTGCTCGGCGAAATGCAGGTGGTCGCGGGCGTACGGATACACCGCGTCGGTGGTCACGATGCCGGCCTTGCGGTGGTCGCGGTGCTGGAAGCCCTTGATGCGGTACGGATCGTGGACGAACACGGTGTGCGGGCGGTGGCGGCGGATCGCCCGGACCACGTCGCCCAGGAACTCGCGGGTGTCCTCGAGACGCCCGTCGGGATAGCCGAGCATCTCGACGTGGCGCACCCCCATGAAGTCGGCGGCGGCCCGCTGCTCCTGCTCGCGCTTGCGCACGAGCGCCTCCGGGGTCAGGTCGCGATCGGCGGTGCCCGCCTCGCCGTTGGTGCAGAGCACGTAGCTCACGTCGCAGCCCGCGGCCACCCACGTGGCGATGACGCCGCCCGAGCCGATCTCCGCGTCGTCGGGATGCGCGAAGACCACCATGGCGGATTCGGGCACGGCGGTGACGATCTCGAGCTTGCGGTCGGCGTGATCGGGCATGAAGGGGGTCTCGCTCCTCGGGGTGACGGCGCTAGTGGTGAAGGGTGGCCAGCACCGCGGGCAGCGCGGCCACCAGCTCCTGGAGGCAGGCGCGCACGCGGGCGATGTTGGCCTCGGCCTTGTCGGGAATCCCGCCGCGCGTGATGTGGGCGATGAACTCCTCGCGGTCGGTGGTCATGAGCAGTGACGCGTTGACCTCGAGCTGCAGGGCGTGGACGCGGTGGCGCTCGGGCTGGCCGAAGGTGGTCACGATGTTGCCGCCGGTGTAGCCGGTGACGTTGTCGTGCACCTCGAAGCCGTGGTCGGTGAAGACGCGGGCGACCGCGGCGGCGAGGGGGGGCGCGCAGGTGGCGCCGTGCCGTGTGCCGATGATCACCTGATGGTCGCCCATGCGGCGCGGGCTGCCGGTGTGGCCATCCAGGAGCAAGGCGTAGCCGTACACGGCCCGCAGCTCGGCGAGCAGGCGCTCCAGCGTCGCATAGTACGGATCGTAGAGCGCGCGCAGCCGCGTCTCGAGGTCGTCCGCACCCAGCGGCCGCGCGAAGATGGCCACCTCGCGCATCGTGTGGGTGCGCACCACGCCGCGGCGGGATCGCACCTCGTCCTCGTGGCGCTCGAAGTCGTCGCGCCGGCGGTTGACGTCCACGAACATCCGGGAGAACGGGGTGGCCAGCACGGTGGCGCCGTGCTCGTGCAGGTCGCTGTAGAGGTCGGCCGCGAACGTGTCGGCGAAGCCGTAGGCGAAGGTCTCGAACCGCGCCTCCGCGTAGTGGTCCCGGGTGATGTCGGGGAGGGGCTGCGTGCCGTAGTGGGGGACGCTGACCAGGATCGGCGCGCGGGCTCCCCCCGTGGGATGCCGGACGATCGGAAAGGGCTCCACCGGATGGGCTAGGGGGCGAGCGAGCCCCGAGTCGGTATCCGGCCCGGAGGTGCGGCGGAGCGGAGAGCGATCGTCCGTCCCATGCCCGGAGTCTAGGCGACAACGAGACGGAAGGCAAAGCCCGGGCCGAGGGTCAGGCCCGGGTCACTCGCGATCGACCAGCAGCTTCAGGGTGACCCGGCGCTTCTTGGCGTCGGGAATGTCCGCGTTGGTGATCGGCCCCAGGCTGGCGGACTGTATCCGTGCGAGCTGGATACCCTTGTCCATCAGGAACTTTCGCACCGCGTCCACGCGTCGCTGGCTGAGGCCGTAGTTGTAGTCGGTCGCTCCGCGCGGATCGGTGTAGCCGCCCAGCTCGACGGTCAGCGTCGGATGCTCCTCCATCTCCTTGGCCACCGAGATCAGCGCGGTCTGGGCGGCGTCGGTCAGCTCGATGCTGTCCGGCGAGAAGTACACCTCGAGGCTGCTGGCGGTCGCCTGGTTGAAGCGGTTCTTCCACAGCCGTGTCAGGCGCCCGTCGACGGTCTCGGCTTTCTTCGAGGCCTCGTCCGCTCGCTTCTGCGCGTTGCCCACCGAGCCGGCGAGGCCTTCGACACGCTCGTCGACCTGGTTGAGGCGCTGGTTCATCTGCTCGAGCCGGTCCTCGACACTGGACCCGCCTCCGGATTGGACCCCCGTGGCTGGAGGCGGCGGCTCTCTGGTCGGGCTCACCCGACCGGCCTGGGCGGTGCGCGTCGGCACAGGCTCCGCGGTCATGAAATCGGTGCCGGCGCAGCCTCCGCAGAGGAGCAGCACGACGAGCGGCAGTGTCGGTCGTGGGCGTGATCGCATGAGCCCTCCCGTGGGCGCGTTCCTTCTACCGGCTCGTGTTCCCGGCCGCAAGCGCGGCCCGCGCCCGGCCGAGCAGATCGGGATCGGTCGCCGTCGAGGCTTCCATGCGGCGGTACACGGCATCCGCGGTCGCCCGATCGCCGGTCGCGACCAGCCCTCGCACCGCGCCGAGCTGCGCCCGCTGGCCCCAGGTCGAATCCGGATTCAGGTACGCCGCGGTGAGGAACCAGCGCACCGCGAGCGCGTCCTGGCCATCCGCGGTGAGGCTCTCCCCCAGCCGCACCGCCGCTTCGCTGTACACGTCGCCCTCGGCGCCCTTCACGATGCGCTCGAACAGGGCGCGCGCCTGCGCTCGCCGTCCGATCGCGTCCATCATGCGTGCGCGCGGCAGCAGGCTCTCGGCGGTCCATTCCGCGCGCGGGTGATCGCGCGCCAGCTGCTCGTAGGCGGCCAGCGCCTCATGCGGCCGGCCGAGCGCCTCGTACACCTGCCCCTGCAGGTACAGGCGTCGCGGCGCCTGGTCTCGCGAGCGGTCGGTGGCCGCCACCTGCGCGATCTGCGCCTGCGCCAGCGTCGGCGATCCCGTGCGCAGCAGCGACTCGGCGAAGTCCAGGCGCGCCGACGACTTGAGGGGGTTCGACGGATACCGGGCCAGCATCTGCTCGTAGGTTGCGCGCACCACCGACCACTGGCGATCGGCCGCCGCCTGACCGGCCACCGCGGCGAGCAGCGTCGGATTGGATGGATACGTCGGATAGCCGGTCACCAGGTCGCTGGAGAGGGCCTGCACGTCCGTCCAGAGGCGATCCTCGGTGCCGAGCCGGACCAGCGTGTGCAGCACGGCCGGCGTGGTCTCGGCGTCGCCGGCGCCGTTGAGGAACGGCTCGGCGAACTGCTGCAGCGGGGGACTGCCCGCCGCCAGAGCCTGACAGCTGCGACCGTCGACCCGGATCAGGGGCGCGTCGGCTCCGCCGCGGGCCAGGCCCTCGACCACGATGTGCCGCTCGTACCCGGCGCACAGCTGCCTGGTCCGGATCAGCTCGCGAAGGTCGGATCCGGCGTCCTTCTCGCGGCCCGTTTTCACCAGGAGCACCGACCGGCTCAGCCGGCCGACGGCGGCCGCCGGGCTGCTGGGGTAGCTCTTCACCAGCTGGTCGAACCACTGCCGCGCGGCCCTCGCATCGCCGGCCTGCACCGCAGCCTGGGCGCTCAGCAGCAGCCCGAGCGGCGCGCGCTCGTCCCTGGGGAAGACGTGGGAAATCTGCGCCCACGTCCGCTGTGCACTGTCGACATGGCCGAGGCGCACCTGGGCCCACCCCAGCGCCAGCGCGATTTGCGGAGCCGCCGGATCGTGGCCGTTCTTGGACAGGAACTCGCCGTAGTGTCGGGAGGCCAGCGCGTAGTCCTTCGTTCCGTACGCGGCCTCGCCCGCGACGAGCAGCGCGCCCCGATGCACGGAGGTCGTGGTGAGGCTCTGCAGGACGCTCTCCGCCCGACTCAGCGCCGACGCGTAGTTGCGGTCTGCCAGATCAGCCCGGGCTTGATCGAGCATCGCGGTCGCCGATGGTCCAGCCGGACCGGACGTCGCCGATCCCGAAGACGGGGCTCCGCCGCCAGGCGACCCGCCGGTCCCGCCCCCTCCAGCCGCGGCTCCCGCGCCACCCGCCGCACCGGCTGCGCCCGCAGCTCCGCCACCAGGGCCGGCGCCTGCTGCGCCCGCCGCACCGGCTGCGCCCGCACCGGCGGCTCCTGCACCGCCACCGCCCGGTCCAGCGCCGGCTGCGCCACCCCCCGGCCCCGCACCGGCTCCTGCGCCGGCCGCACCGCCAGCCGCGCCAGCCGCACCCGCGCCTCCCGCGCCGGGACCACCACCAGCGGCTCCGCCACCGCCTGCACCGGCCCCCGCCCCGGCTCCGCCGGCCGCGCCACCAGCTCCGCCGGCCGCCCCGGCTCCGGCACCGCCCGCTCCGGCCCCAGCGCCGCCGCCCGCTCCGGCTCCCGCACCACCAGCGCCCGCTCCCGCGCCACCGGCCCCAGCACCCGCGCCACCGCCGGCACCGGCACCCGCTCCCGCACCGCCGCCAGCGCCTGCACCACCGGCGCCTGCCCCGGCACCAGCGCCAGCACCTGCGCCGCCACCGGCACCGGCGCCACCACCGGCACCCGCGCCGCCGCCAGCACCCGCGCCGCCGCCAGCACCTGCGCCACCACCGGCACCCGCGCCGCCGCCGGCACCCGCGCCGCCGCCAGCACCTGCGCCGCCGCCGGCACCGGCGCCACCACCGGCGCCCGCGCCTGCACCACCACCAGCGCCGCCGCCGGCTCCACCTCCGCCGGCACCCCCACCTGCGCCGCCGCCGGCACCACCGCCCGCACCACCGCCGCCACCAGCACCACCGCCACCACCCCCACCGCCGCCCCCGCCACCGCCCCCGCCCCCGCCACCACCTTTGGCGAGCAGGACGGGCTTCGCCCCGTCAGCGGAATCCTGGGCGACGGTGGGACCGGACTTGGCCCAGTGCGAATGGAGAGCCGCCGCGAATACGGGGGAGAGAGGCGAGATCGTGAGGACGATCGCCAGGAGGATGATGGCGAGCAGACGCAGCGGACGAAACAAGCCGGACGTCATTGTTCGTGACTTTTTGTCAAGGTGTCCGCCAGCACCGCAAGCGCTATGCCACTGAATCGCATCCAACGCGAGACTGCCGGACGCCACCGGCCGCCGAGGAGGCGATCAGCTCTTGAAGAATATCGGCGCAGATTTGCGCGGGCGCGGTGGCGCCACGCCGCGCCGACGTAGCGCCGTGGCGCTGCCGCGCCGCGCACTGTTTATTCCGCGCCGGGTAGGAACTACCGGCGAAAACTTCCGCCGCTAGGTCCTTGACCGGACGAAGCGACCGATGCCCGAGACGGCCGACTCGGCCTCCTCCAGCATGGGCAGGAACCAGTGCCACACGTGGATCATGCGATCCCAGACCTCCAGCGTGGCCGTCACCCCGGCCTGCTTGGCGCGCTCGGACAGCTGCACCGCATCGTCCAGCAACACCTCGTCGCTGCCCACGTGGATCAGCAGCGGCGGGAGGCCGCGCAGGTCGGCGAACAGGGGAGAGGCCAGAGGAGTCCTTCGGTCCCGATCGCCCAGATAGGCGCGCGCCATCTCCTCGATGGGGCCGCTCTTCACGATCGGATCGGCCTCGGCCTTCGTGCGATAGCTGGCGGCGCTGCAGGTGAGATCGACCCAGGGCGAGATGCACACGCCGCCCGCGGGCAGCGGCACCGCGACGTCGCGCAGCGCCAGCAGCGTGGCCACCGTGAGCCCTCCGCCCGCCGAATCGCCGGCGATCACGATGTGTGAGGCCGCGATGCCCTGGTCCAGCAGCCAGCGATAGGCGGCCACCGCGTCGTCCACCGCGGTCGGGAACGGATGCTCCGGCGCGAGCCGGTAGTCCAGGAGCAGCGCATTCGCAGCGCCCGCGCTCGCGATCGCCGCGGCCAGGTGACGGTGCGAGCGCGGCGAGCCGATGACGTAGCCGCCGCCATGGAGATAGAGGACCACGCGGCCGGCCACCGCGGACGGCGGGCGCAGCCACTCGGCCGGCGCGGCGGGCGCGCTCACGCGCTCGATCTTCACCTCTGCCGGGGTGGGGAAGACTTTCTCGGCGCGCTCGTACTGCGTGCGGCGCTCCGCGGTGGTCAGCGTCTCGGATGGGGGCAGCTTGGCGAGGTGCGCGCGTACGACGTCGATGCCGCGGTCGGCCATGTCACGTCTCCTTGGTGCGCCGTCGGTCTGTGGTCGAGCGGCCGTGCGCCGGCGCCGGCAACCGCGGGTGATTCTGCGCCGGCCGCCCGGGATTGGCAAGGCGCGATCCGCGACTCGGAGGGCCCGGCCGTGGCAGAATGCGCGCATGCCGGCACCGTCCGTCCCCGAGTTCCTCTACGGCACCGCCTGGAAGGAGGAGCGCACGCAGGGCCTCGTCGAGCTGGCGCTGCGCACGGGCTTCCGCGGCATCGACACCGCCAACCAGCGCCGGCACTACTTCGAGGCCGCGGTCGGCCAGGGCCTCGCCGCGGTGTATCGCGAGGGCGTGGTCACCCGCGACGACCTGTTCCTGCAGACCAAGTACACGTACCCGCCCGGCCAGGATCATCGCCTGCCGTACGACGCGCAGGCCGATCTCTCCACCCAGGTGGCGCAGTCCATGGCCAGCTCGCTCGAGCACCTGGGCACCGATCACGTGGACAGCTACGTGCTGCACGGGCCGGCGTCGCTCCACGACTGGACGGAATACGACGCCGAGGTCTGGAGCGCGATGGTGCGCGAGCGCGATGCCGGCCGGACCCGGCTGCTCGGCGTGAGTAACGTCTCGCTCGAGCAGCTCGAGCAGATGGTGGGCTCCGGCGCGGAGGCGCCCGCCTTCGTGCAGAACCGGTGCTTCGCCCGCGACGGCTGGGACCGCGAGGTGCGCGCCTTCTGCGCCGAGCGGCACATCGTCTATCAGGGTTTCTCGCTGCTCACCGCGAACCGGCCGGTGCTGGCCGACCCGCTGGTGGCCGACATCGCCGCGCGCGAGGGCGCCAGCCCGGCCCAGGTCGTCTTCCGTTTCGCCCTGGCGGTCGGCATGCTGCCGATCACCGGCACGTCCAGCGCCGCCCACATGACGCAGGATCTGGCCAGCCGCGCGCTGTCGCTCTCGCCGGACGAGGTGCGCGCGATCGAGGCGCTGGCCGAGTGAGGCGACGGTGAGCCACCCGGGCGGACGCGGTCTACCGAAGGCGACGTCATCCGACGCGTCGCGCGCGCGGTGGAACCGGCGCTGGAGCGAGGAGCGGGCGCAGCCGAGCCCGGCGCCGAGCGAGCTCCTCGTCGCGGCGGTCGACGGCCTCGCGCCCGGCTCCGCGCTCGACCTGGCGTGCGGGACGGGGCGCAACGCGGTGTGGCTGGCCCACCGTGGCTGGCGCGTCACCGCGGTCGATTTCTCCGAGGCCGCACTGCGAATGGCCCGCGCGCTCGCGTCGGACGAGGGCGTCGCGGTGGAGTGGATCGAGGCCGATGCGGCGGCCTGGACGCCGCCGGCCCGCGCGTTCGACCTCGTGTGCGTGCTGTACCTGCAGCTCCCGGCGGTCGAGCGCCGGAGCGCGCTGGCTCATGCCGCGGCCGCGGTGCGTCCGGGCGGCACGCTGCTCGTGGTGGGGCACGACCTGCTGAATCTCACCGAGGGCTGGGCCGGGCCCACGCAGGCCGACGTGCTCTTCACCCCGGCCGACGTGGTCGCCGAGATCGACGGGCTCGAGGTCGTGCGGGCCGAGCGCGTGCGCCGCGCCGTCGCGGAGGCGCCCCCGGGGCGCGCCGCGATCGACGCGCTGGTCTCCGCGCGCCGTATCGCCTGAGGCGCGGCGAGGCTCTCGGCGCGCCGCCGGCCCTACTGGCCGGCGGCCTGCGCTCCGGCGAGGCGGCCGAAGACGGCGCCGGACATCAGTCCGGTGCCCCCGGGATAGTTGCCGTGGAAGAGCCCGCCCACCATCTCGCCGCAGGCGTAGAGCCCGGGGATGGGTGTGAAGCTCGTGCTGAGCACCTGGGCGCGATCGTTCACGCGCACGCCGCCGAACGTGAACGTGATGCCGCCGGTCACCGGGTAGGCCACGTAGGGCGGGGCGTCGAGCCGCTGGGCCCAGTTCGACTTCGGCAGCGGCAGCCCGCGCGTGGCGAGCCCGTCGCGCACGGTGGGATCGAAGCGCCCGTCGGTCACCGCCGCGTTGTAGGCCTCGAGCGTGCGCCGGCAGGCCGCGCGGTCGAGCGGCAGCTTGTCGGCGAGCGTATCGAGCGAGTCGGCGGAAAGCGGCGTGCCGGTCTTGTAACGGCCCTCCAGCAGGTGCGTGACCTTGGCGTCGAAGATCTGCCAGCCGATGCCGCCCGGCTCGTTCAGGATGATGCCGCCGAGCTTCGCGTACGTGTAGAACTGGAAGTCCTCGCCCTCGTCGAAGAAGCGCAGGCCGCGCGCGTTGACGAGCACGCCGTAGGGGTACGAGAGGCGGTTGGTCTTGTCGGTGAGCTTGCGGTCGCCGTGCGGCGGGGCGCCGGCGTCGATCGGGGTGGAGTGGCAGCCGGTCCACTGGCCGTGGGGCAGGGCCCCCAGCGCCATCGCCATGCGGAGGCCGTCGCCCGTGTTGTAGCGCGTGCCGCGCACCTTGGCGTGGTCCCAGGGCCGTCCGAGGTAGCGCGCCCGCCATTCGGGATTCGCCTCGAAGCCGCCGCAGCCCAGCACCACCGCCGTCGCGGAGATCTCGGCGAAGCCGTCCGGCCCCTGCACGCCCACGCCGGTGACGTGGCCGCGGCGGTCCTGCAGCAGGCGCACCACCGCGGTGTCGTAGCGCACCTCGACGCCGTCATGCTCGGCGACCCGGAACCACATCGCGGAGAGCCCGATGCCTTCGTGCCGGGCCCGGATGACCGCGCCGGGCGACCACTTGAACGTATCGCCGACCTTCACCGCGGAGAGCGAGACCGCGGGCTCCATCTCGATGCCCTTGCGGGCCATCCAGCACGCGGTGTCGTAGGAGCGGCCGATGAGCAGCTCGGCCAGCTCGGGATCGGTGCGCCCGTCGGTGACGCGGAGCAGATCGGCCATGAAGAGCCGGTGCGGGTAGGGCTCGACGCCCGCGTAGAAGCCCGGGACCTCGCGCTCGGCGTCGGGCACGAGGGCGCGAAGATCGTCGGGACGGTCGAAGGCGATGCGGAGGAGCCCGCCGCTGTAGTGCGTGTTGCCCCCGCGCAGCGCGCGCGGCGCCTTCTCCAGCGCCAGCACGCGCGCGGCGCCCTGCGCGCGGGCGGACACCGCGGCGGCCAGCGCCGCGTTGCCCGCCCCCACCACGATGACGTCGTAGTCGCTCACCCGCGCTCCGGGCGACGAGCATACCTGGGAGCGCGGCCGTCGCGCTACCGGAACCGGGGGGCCGCGGCCCGCCCCGCGCGCTTAGGTCTCCCTAACGAGCGAACGGCGGCGCGCATCGTGATTGTTTGACATCGGCGGAAGGCGCGTGGTATTGGGCGCAGTGACAACCGGCAGCGCGAAGCAGCCTGTCGCCCACGACGAGAGGAGAAGCGCGATGACCTCAGTCACCGTCAACGGACGCCCCTACAAGGTCAACCTTCCCGACGACACCCCGCTCTTGTGGGCCCTCCGCGACGAGCTGGGCCTGACCGGCACCAAGTTCGGCTGCGGCATGGCGCTCTGCGGCGCGTGTACCGTGCACGTCAACGGGCAGCCCGTCCGCGCCTGCATGACGCCGATCTCGGCGGTCTCGGGCGCCAAGGTGACGACCATCGAGGCCGTCGGCACCGATCCGGTCGGCCGCGCGGTGCAGGCCGCCTGGGTCGACATGGGCGTGCCGCAGTGCGGGTACTGCCAGGCCGGCCAGGTCATGGCCGCGACGGCGCTGCTCAAGCGCACCAAGAAGCCGACCGATACCGAGATCGACGAGGCGATGAGCGGCAACATCTGCCGCTGCGGGACGTACGTCCGGATCCGGGAGGCGATCAAGCAGGCTGCCGCGCAGCCGGGAGCGGCGCGATGAGGCCCCGGCGGCCGGATTCACTCTCGGCCGAGACCCGGCCGGGACGCGCGCCCGAGACAGTGATCGCCAACATCAGCCGCCGGCGGTTCCTGCAGGGCACCGGCGCGGTGGGCGGGCTGGTGCTCGCCGCCGGGTTCGCCTCCGCCGCGCGCGCGGCCGATCCGCCGAAGTACGGACGCGACGGCATGCCCAACGGGTGGGTGGACGATCCGCTCGTGTTCGTGGCCATCGGCGAGGACGGCACCGTCACGATCACCTGCCATCGCTCCGAGATGGGGCAGGGCGTGCGCACCAGCATGCCGATGATCGTGGCCGACGAGCTCGAGGCCGACTGGAAGCGCGTCAAGATCAAGCAGGCCACGGGCGACGAGAAGCGCTTCGGCAACCAGGACACCGACGGCTCCCGCAGCACGCGGCATTTCTTCACGCCGATGCGGCGTTGCGGCGCGGCGGCTCGCACCATGCTGGAATCCGCCGCGGCGGCCAGGTGGGGCGTCCCGGTCGGCGAGGTGCAGGCCAAGAACCACGAGGTCGTCCACGCCAAGAGCGGCCGGCGCCTGGGCTACGGCGCACTGGCCAAGGCCGCGGCCACCCAGCCGGTCCCGGACCGGGACAGCGTGAAGCTGAAGGACCCCTCGCAGTTCCGCTACATCGGCAAGGGTCAGCTCAAGCTGGTCGACGGCCGCGACATCGTGACCGGCAAGGCCATGTACGGCATCGATACGCGGCTGCCCGGCATGCTCTACGCGGTGGTGGCCCGTCCGCCGGTCTACGGCGGGAAGGTGCAGAGCTATGACGCGGCCGCCACGCTCAAGGTCCCCGGCGTGGTGAAGGTGGTCGAGATCGACCAGAGCCCGGCCCCGGCGCACTTCAACCCGCTGGGCGGCGTCGCGGTGGTGGCCACGAACACCTGGTCCGCCATCCAGGGCCGCAAGGCCCTCAAGGTGGTCTGGAACGACGGCCCCAACGGCTCCTACGACACGCCGGCCTACAAGGTCTCCATGCAGGAGTCGGCGCGCAAGCCGGGCAAGGTCGTGCGCGACAACGGCAACCTCGACAGCGACCTGGCCGGGGCCGCGAAGAAGGTCGAGGCCGAGTACTACATCCCGCACCTCTCGCATGCGCCGATGGAGCCGCCGGCCGCGACGGTGCGCATCGTCAACGGCAAGGCCGAGGTGTGGGGCTGCGTGCAGTCCCCGCAGGCGACGAAGGACCTGATCGCCAAGCGGCTCGGCATGAAGCCCGAGGACGTGACGGTCAACGTGACGCTGCTGGGCGGCGGGTTCGGCCGGAAGTCGAAGCCCGACTTCGCCATCGAGGCCGCGGTGGTCTCGAAGGCGATGGACGGCAAGCCGGTGAAGCTGACGTGGACCCGAGAAGACGACCTGGTCAACAACTACTTCCACACCGTCTCGGTGGAGCATCTCGAGGCCGGCCTCGACGCGCAGAACAAGCCGGTCGCCTGGCTGCACCGCAGCGTGGCGCCCACCATCTTCTCGACCTTCGTCGAGGGGGCCAAGAACGAGGCCGACCTCGAGCTGGCGATGGGCGTCATCAACGTGCCGTTCGACATCAAGAGCGTCCGCATCGAGAATCCCGAGGCGGTCGCGCACACCAGAATCGGTTGGTTCCGCTCCGTCTCGAACATCCCCCACGCCTTCGCGGTGCAGTCGTTCGTGGCCGAGCTGGCCGCCGCGGCGGGACGCGACCCGAAGGATTATCTGCTGGAGGTCATCGGGCCGGCCCGGCGCATCAGCCCGGAGCAGCTGTCCGACAAGTGGAATCACGGTGAGAACCCGGAGCTGTATCCGGTCGACACCGGACGGCTCCGTCGCGTGGTGGAGACGGTGGCCCGCGAGGCCGGCTGGGGGCGTCAGATGCCCAAGGGCCGCGGCCTCGGCATCGCCGCGCACTACAGCTTCGTGTCGTACGTGGCGTCGGTGGTGGAGGTCGAGGTGGACAATCAAGGGGTGATCACGGTTCCCCGCATCGACATCGCCATCGATTGCGGCGCCACGGTGAACCCGGACCGCGTGCGCGCCCAGATGCAGGGCGCGGCCATCATGGGGCTGGGCATCGCGACGCTCGGCGAGATGACGTTCAAGGGCGGGAAAGCCGAGCAGGAGAACTTCCACCAGTACGAGGTCACGCGCATGTCCGGGGCGCCCCGCGAGACGCGCGTGTACATCATCCCGGGGGACTACGCCCAGCCGATGGGCGGAGTGGGTGAGCCGGGCGTGCCGCCCATCCCGCCGGCGCTCTGCAACGCGATCTTCGCCGCGACCGGGAAGCGCATCCGGACGCTGCCGATCCGCGATCAGCTGAAAGCCTGACCGAGTAGGTGGGCCGACGACGGAGCCGCGCGCGACCAGCCGGTCGCGCCGGCTCCGCGGCCCCCGCCGTACCCCCGCCGCGGCCGACCTCCGCCACGGTAGCCGGGCGCCCGGCCTCGCCGGCCGAGGCCGCACAGCCCCCGTCGGCGCTCTGGCGCATCGTCCCGCCACTGCTCTGCGTGGTCGTCACCCTCGCGGTGTTCTGGCCAACCCTCGGGCATCAGTTCCTCGACTGGGACGACGATCGCAACCTGGTGAACAACCCCGACTTCCGCGGGCTCGGGTGGTCGCAGCTGCGCTGGATGCTCACGACGACGCTGATGGGGCACTGGATTCCCTTCACGTGGCTGACGTTTGGCACCGACTACGTGATCTGGGGGATGAGGCCCTTCGGCTACCACTTGACCAACCTGCTGGTGCACGCCGGCGCGGCGGCGGCGCTGTACTTCGTCGCGCGTCGGCTGCTCCGGGCGGCGACCGGCGACAGCGAGATCGCGCTCCGCCTGGGCGCCCTCGCGGCCGCGCTGTTCTTCGCGATCCACCCGCTGCGCGTCGAATCCGTCGCGTGGGCGACCGAGCGGCGCGACGTGCTGTCCGGTCTCTGGCTCCTCCTCACCGTCCTCACCTATCTGGTGTCGGTGGACCGGCCGGCCCGCCGGGGCCGGTGGCTGGCGGCGTCGCTGATCTGCTACGCGCTGGCGCTCACCTCGAAGGCCATCGTGATGACGCTGCCCGCGGTGCTGCTGATCCTCGACGTCTACCCGCTGCGGCGGCTCGGCCGCGGGCGAGCCTGGGCGACCGAGGAGGGGCGCCGGGCCCTCATCGAGAAGATCCCGTTCGTGCTCCTGGCCATTGCGGGCGCGGGGATGGCCGTCTACGCCCTGCGGACCCACGCCGCCGAGATGATGGTGCCGCAGCCGCTCGAGAGTCGGATCGCGGTGGCGCTCTACGGCGTCGCGTTCTACGCGTGGACGACCGTCGTGCCCGCCGCGATCTCGCCGCTCTACCAGCTGCCCCGCCGCGTGGATCCCGCGGACCCGGCGATGCTCGCGAGCGCGGCGGCGGTGATCGCGGTCACCGCGGTGCTGCTGTGGCAGCGGCGGCGATGGCCGGCCGGCCTCGCGGTGTGGCTCGGCTACCTGGTGCTGCTCGCCCCGGTGAGCGGCCTCGTGCAGTCGGGACCGCAGCTGGTGGCGGCCCGCTACAGCTACCTGGCCGGCCTGGGGTTCGCGCTGCTCGTCGGCGCCGGCGTCGGCTGGCTGGCCCGGCGCGCCGAGGGGCCGCCGCGCGCCTGGCGGTGGGCGGGCATCGGGGGCGTGGTGGTCGTCGCGGGCCTCGTGACCCTCGGCACGCTGACGTGGAGGCAGACGCAGATCTGGCGCGACCCGGAGACGCTGTGGAGCCATGTGCTGTCGATCGATCCCGGGTCGTCGATCGCGCACAACAACCTGGGCTTCGCCTACCTGCAGGCGGGACGGCTGGCCGACGCGGAGCGGGAGATCCTGACCGCGCTCCGCCTCGACCCCGAATGGGAGCTGGCGCACGCCAACCTCGCGGTGGTGCTACTGCGCCAGGGCCGGCTCGCCGAGGCCGGCGAGGCGCGCGTGCAGCTCGGCTACATGCTCCTCAAGCACGGCAAGTACGAGGGGGCGATCGATCTCTTCCAGAAGGAGGTCGCCTCGCGCCCCGGCGACGCGGGCGCGCACAACAACCTGGGCGCGGCGCTGCTGCTGCGCGGCCAGGTCGGACCGGCCATCGGCCAGTTCGAGGAGGCGCTGCGGATCAATCCGGCGCACGAGAAGGCGCGACGGAACCTCGCGGCGGCTCGCCAGCGTCAGCTCGGCCGGTGACGCTGGCCGCTAGGGCAGCAGGATCGAGAGCAGCTGGAGCAGGAAGGCCAGCCCTAGCAGCAACGGGGCGATCGTGCGGCGCGCCTGGTGGCGCACCAGCCGGACGCCGGCGACCAGGCCGATCGCCAGTGCGGTCAGGCTGAGCGCGTTGCGGAGGCTGATCGGCAAGGGCCCGCCGCCCGGCTTCTCCCGCCGCGTGACGTCGAGCGTGCACGTGACTCCGGCCTGGCGGGTGCCGTCGGTGAGGCCTTTCAGCACGATCCGCTGCCCCTCGATCTTCGGAGCGCCGACGTCGCCGAACTGGATGAAGTACGGCGCCTGGGTCTTCTGGCCGGCCGGCTCGCGAAAGCGCTCCACCGCGGTGACCGACCCCTGCAGCAGCTCCTGGCTCTTCTGGGTGTCGCGCCAGCGATCGACGTAGCCCGCGTACCGCACCGGCGATGCGGCGGCGCCCTCCTCGGCGCAGGAGCCGACCACCTGCATGTGCTCGATCAGCACGAATCGCTCGGAGGAGACGATCTGCGGCGGAGACTGGCCGCAGGCGGCGAGCACGCATGCGGCGAGCGCAAGGAGCCAGGCGCGCGCGGCCGGGCCGATCACGGGCTCGTCTCCATCTCCGCATCGTAGTCGCATGCCGCCGCCGATGGTCTCACAGACCGCGAGCGCTCCGGTGCTAGGATGTCGCCCATGAGCCGGGCGCTGACGGTCCTGATGCCGTTTCACACCCCGTTCTACGCGCCGCTGCCCGCCGGCGTCGCGCTCGGCCACTTCCGCGAGGCCGGCCTCGACGTCACCGCGGTGCCGGCGGCGCGGTTCGGCAAGGCCACGATGCCCGCGCTGCTCGACGGCGACATCCAGATCAGCCTGGGCGGGCTCATGCGCAGCTTCGAGCTGGCCGACCGCGGCGGACCGATCGTGGTGCACTTCGCGGAGGTCTGCAGCCGGAACGGGTTCTTCCTGCTGAGCCGCGCGCCGCGGCCCGGCTTCCGCTGGGCGGATCTCGCCGGGCGGACGGTGCTCTCCTTCCACGAGGCGCCGACGCCGTGGCAGTGCATGCTGACGGTGCTGCGCGCCCACGGGGTCGACCCGGCCGCGGTGCGCATCGAGCGCCACCGGCCGACCCCCGAAGCGGTCGCCGCCTTCCGGGCCGGAGAGGCAGACTTCCTCGAGCAGCCGCAGCCGGTGGTCGAGCAGCTGCTGGCCGAAGGCGCGGGCCATCTGGTGGCGTCGATGGGCGAGGCCACCGGGCCGGTGCCGTTCACCTCCTACATGACCACGCCCGAGCTCCTCCGGCGCGAGCCCGACACCGTCCGGCGTTTCACGCGCGCGGTGTACCGCACCCAGCGGTGGCTGGCCGGACACGACGCGGCGACCATCGCCAAGGTGGTCGCCCCCGCGTTCGCCGACACCGAGCCGACGATCCTGGAGCGGGCGGTGGCCCGGTACCTGGGGCAGGGCACGTGGTCGCGCGACCCGCTGCTGCGCCGCGAGGGCTACGACTACCTCGAGCGCATCCTGATCTCGGGCGGCCTGATCCGGCAAGGCCAGCGCTACGAGGATCTGGTGGACACCGCGCTGGCCCGGGACGTGATGGCCGAGGACGGCGCGCGCGCCGACTAGGGTGTCCCGGCGGCCGGGGCGTCCGGAGTCGGCGCACGCTCGCCGCCCGGAGCGCGGGACGGATCGAGGCCCGGCACGATCGGCTTGAGGAAGGCGTTCTGCAGCAGGCGCCCGATCGTCTCCCAGCGGCTCACGTGCGGCCGCTCCAGCGGTCCCGACACCTGCACCACCGTGGCGACCTCGCCGCGCGAGTGATTCTTCAGCACCTTGCCGGCCACGTTCATCATCCCCTCGTACAGCCGGCGCTTCAGGCTGCGGTCGCCCTCGGCCGAGCCGTCGTCGCCGACGCGGATGTCCTTGACGAGCGGCTTGATGTAGCCCTCGATGGTGCCGTTCTCGACCTTCAGCTCGGAGTAGAGGGAGAGCGCGCCCTGGGTCACGCCGACGCCGCCGTGGGCACGGACCACGTTGCTGAGCCGCGGCAGGTCGGCGTCCTCGATGCGGGTGGTGATGTCGAGATCGGCGCGCCCCGGGCGCGTCTTCACCGAGGCGGTGATGCGGGTCGGCCCCTTGCCCATCAGCTGCCCGCGCAGCGCGATGGAGGCGTGGCCGTCGCGCGGCTGGCTGCTCAGGTGCCGCAGCGAGATGTCGGTATCGGTGAGCCGGAGCCGGTAGGGCGGGCTGGCCGCCCGGTTCACGAAGCCGAACGTGCTGGCGGTGACGTCGAGGCGCTCGATGGCCAGCTGCGCGCTCGGCGTCCTGGTGGCCCGACGCGCCACTTCGGCGGTCTGCTCGACCCGCGCCTGCTCGGCGCCCGCGGTCTCGCGGGTGTGCGTGTATTCCAGGGCCACCCCCTGCACGCGCACCTGGTCGAGCGACACCCGCGTGATCTTCGGGCCGACCTCGAAGCGGCCCTCCAGCGAGAGCGTGCCGTTCCGCACCGACACGTTGTAGCGGTTGGTGAGGGGCCGGAAGTAGTCGAGCGCGATCCGCTCGAGCCAGAGCGAGCCCTCCACGCCGGGATACGGCGTCGCGAGGAAGTCGGCGTGCCCGTCCAGCCAGATCTGGCCCTGCTCGAACGCCACGCCTTCGACCTGGACGTCGGACGGATAGGTGCGCTCCGCCGAGCGGATGTTGCGGATGTTGTCGGCCTGGATCTTCAAATGACCGAGGTGGAGCGGCTTGAACGGGCCGCGATCGACGTAGGTCACGTCGCCCTGCCGGACGCGCAGCCGGTTGATCTTGAGATCGAGCGTGAGGGCTTCGAGCGCCTCCTGCCAGCCGCGCTGCTCGACCGGCGTGCGATCGGCGGCCTCGGTGCGCACCTGGCGCAGGTCGAGGTGCACGGTGGGATGGTCGAACAGCACGTCGGCCACCACGCGCCCCCGGATCAGCGCCCGCCAGTCGACGCTGGTGACGAGCCGGCGCACGTGGAGCACGGGCGGATCGGGATTGTCGTTCTGGACGATCGTGGCCTCGCGCATCTCGATGGCGGCGGCGAGCGGATGCAGGCGCAGGCCGGGGATCGAGACGGTGTAGCCGCTGAGCCGCCGGTTGACCTCCGCTTCCAGGTAGCGGCGCGCCGGCTCGTCGAGGACGCGCACCGCGATCCCCGCGGCGACCACGAGCAGCCCGATCGAGCCCGCGATCCACAGCCCACGGCGGCGTGAGCGTCGCATGCGGTTGCACCGGTACAAGGCACGTGCCACCGGCAATCCGGGGTCGAGCGCGCGAATGACCGGTGAACGCGGCGCCCGGCGGGTAGTTCTTACATCGGCGTCGCGGAAGATTCGTCCGGTGGTCAGCGGCGACGCGACGTCAGATCCGCGAAGGGCCCGGTGATGCGGATGATCTCGTTGAGCCCGAACACGCCGCTGCGGATGACCGCCACGAAGAGGTCGCCGGCCATACCGGCGGTGCGCGTCTCCGGCGTGGCCGGCACCACGGTGAGCGCGCGCGGGGCGTCGCCGTGGGTGAAGCGGGCGAGCACGATCTGCTCGCCCTCGGGTGTGAGTGCGAAGACGTACGCGCCCTGACGGGCGGCCACGAACATCACGCCGCCGGGGCCGGGCGCCAGGCCCTGGGCGACCGGCCCTTCGAGGACGAGGCGCGCCTGCCCTTCGGGGCTCACCCGCCAGATCTGGCCGGGCCCGGGCTGCCACGGGGCCTCGGCGCCCGCGTCGGCCCCGATCCACAGGTGATCGGCCTCGTCCATGGCGATGACGCGCGGCCGCACCACGCGCGCGAAGCTTCCGTCGAGCACGCGGCCCTCGGCATCGAGCCGCACCACGACGCCGCGCTCACGGTCGGCGACGAAGACGTGGCCGGCCCGGTTGACCGCGACGCCCTCGGGCTGGACCAGGAGTGGCGCGGCGCCGGCCTCCGCCGCGCCGCCCGCGAGCAGCCGCATCTGCCCGTCGACGAGACGGTAGACGACGCCGACGCGTCGATCGCGATCGAACGTGGTGACGAAGACCTGGCGTCCGGCGAGGTCGGCGCTGACCTGCGAGTTGTTGAGCGGGGGACCGTGGAAGAAGCGCGGCTCGGTCTGCGGGGTCACGCGCCCGCCGCCCGGGGGCACGCGATAGATCGGCGAGAGGTATTCGTACTCGCCGCCGCTGTACCGACGGCCGGTGCGGGCCAGATACAGCGCGCCGGTGTGGTCCACCGCGAGGCTGCCGGTGGACGGCATGCCGACGCCGGCCGCGCCGCTCATCGCCGAGTTGTTGCCCTCGCCGGTGACGTATACGGTGGCGGTGAATCCGGCGGGAAGCGAGATCTCCGCCCGCACTTCCGCCGGCGTGAAGACGGCGGTGAGCCCGAGCAGGGAGACGAGCGCGCGCCGGATCGGCCGCGGGGCCATGGGGCGGATCATAGCCTTCGCGGTCGGACGCATCAACAGGTGTACGCTACAGAGGGAGGATTCGGCACATGACCGACGAGACTTCACGACGCACCGTCCTGCGAGCCGGGCTGGGGATGCTCGCAGGCGCGCTCATCCCGGCCCGCGCCCTCGCCCAGCAGAAGATCGCGCAGAAGCTGGTGCAGTATCAGGAGAAGCCGAAGGGACCGCAAGAATGCGACAACTGCCTGCACTTCGTCCCGCCGGCCAGCTGCAAGATGGTGGACGGCAAGATCAACCCGAAGGGCTGGTGCGCGCTGTACGCTCCGAAGCCGAAGTAGCGCACCCCGCTAGTCGCGGGCGCGTCCGCAGAGCACGTTGACCACCGCCTGACGCCCTTCCCGCACCGCGGCGAGCGCGCGCCGCAGCGCGGGCCCGACCTCGGCCGGAGTCTCCACCCGCTCGCCGTGGCCGTCGAACGCGCGCACGATCTCCTCGTAGCGCGGCGCGGGACCCAGGCTGGTGAGCGGGAACCGGCCGGAGGCCTGCGCGTGCCCGTCGGGATGCACGGCCAGCGTGCTCTGCTTGACCGCTTCCCACTGCTGGTTGTTGTAGATCACGGTCAGCACGGGCAGGCCTTGCTGTCGCGCGGCCAGATGGCACGCCACCGGCTCGTTGAAGAGATAGGCTCCGTCGCCGAGCGCGGCGATCACGGTACGGTCCGGGGCGCCCAGCTTGATCCCGAGCGCGGCGGGCAGGGCCCAGCCGAGACCGCTCGAGTGCGGCTGGCCGAAGAAGGCGCCGGGCCGGTCGAAGGCCAGGTGCCGGCGGTCGATCGGATACTCGTTGACCACGATCGTCGACTCGTCGATCACCTCCTGCAGCCGCCGCGTGACCCACGCGAATCCCGGCCGCGGCCAGCCGGCCTGCGCCTCCGCCTCGGCGGCCCAGCGGGCGCGCCGGCTCCGGTGCGCTTCTTCCACGACGGCGCGCCGCGCCGCGACCGCGCCGGGGTCGGCGTGCCGGCGCACCGCCTCGGCCAGCGGCGGCAGGGCGGCGGCCGGGTGCGCGGCGATCGGCACGTCGCACGGGAAGCTGCGCATCGGGTAGCGCGAGAACGACGGGTCGACCGCGAGATGGATGACCGCGGCGTCGGCGGGCGGGCGGACCAGCGACGGATACCACGGCACGTCGGCGTCGATCACCAGCAGGACGTCGGCCTCCGCCACCGCGGGATCGGTGCCCGACGGCTGCGTGAAGCCCACGTGGAGGGGATGGCTCTGCGGGAAGTTCACGTGTGTCGGATCCACCTCGACGACGCCGATGCCGGCGGCTTCCGCGAAGGCGACGAGCGCGGGCACCACCGCGGGATCCCGGCCCGCGCTCGAGACCAGCGCCAGTGGCCGGCGCGCCCGCGCGAGGAGGCGCGCGGCCTCGTCGAGGCGGGCGGGGTCCGGCAGCCGCCGCGAGGCGACGTGGCGTCGGCTCGGGGAGGTGATGGTCATCGCCTCCACCGGAGCGGCCAGCACCTCGCGGGGCAGCGTGAGATACACCGGGCCGCGCGGCTCGGCCAGCGTCAGCTCGAGCGCGCGATCCACCACCGCCTCCAGCTGCGCGGGCGTGCGCAGCTCGTAGTCCCACTTGACGTACTCGCGCAGCATCGCGGCCTGGTCGAAGCTCTCCTGCGCCCAGTGGATGTACAGATCGCGCGAACCGGGCAGCCCTTCCTCGGTGATCGGGGTCCGTCCAGCGCTCATCAGCATCGGCGCCTGCGAGCGCGCCGCGGTGATGATCCCGCAGGCCGCATTGGCGGTGCCCACCGTGACGTGCACCATCACGGCCTGCGGCCGGCCGGTGGCCAGCCACACCCCGTGGGCCATGCCCACCGCCACCGACTCGTGCGGGGCCACGATCGGCCGCGGGGCGCGCTTGCCGTCCGCCTCGCGCCGCGCGAAGGCATCCACCAGCGAAGCGAAGTCGGTGCCCGCGTTGGCGAAGAAGAAGTCGACGCCGCGGTCCTCGAGCAGCTCGAGGTAGGCCTGCGCCACGTTGTCGACCTTGAGCGTCCTCATCGACGGCCATCGTAGCAGACATGGCGCCTTCGGGGCGGCCCTTGACAAGGGCTCCGCGCCGGGTGTAGTCATCGGCCCATCCAACGGCGCTCGAGATGTTCTCGTAGCACAGCGCGGATTGCTCGCAAGGGTGCGGTGCTAGGCGAGACGGGCCTCCTGGCCGAGCGCGGCGGCGCGAGGGCCAGGAGGACCAACTCCAGTCGCATCACGTGCAGGCTGCCGACGGCGGCAGCCCCTCGAACAGATCCTTCTCCAGCATGCGCGCCCAGAGCTTCTGGGCCATGTCGTCGAGCGACATCATCGTGTCCTGCTGGACGACGGGCGCGGCGATGGTCAGCTCGCCGGTCCGCTCCCAGAGCAGGTGACCGGTGGGCGCCTCCCAGATCTGCAGCCAGAGGCGCAGGGTCGCGATGCGAGTGCGGATGATCTTGATGCCCCAGATCTCGAACTTGTCGAACAGGCCGACGGAGAACTCGGCAAGGCCCGGCTGCATCACGTAGCGGGACCCGAGCGCCGCGCCGATCCGCGTGAGCCGCTCGCGCTCCAGGATGCCGGTGCGGCCGAAGCCGGCGAGGAGGTCGGCGTACTCGCCGGTGAGATCGTTGTCGGCGAGGCGGCTCAGGGTCTCGGGCATCGGCACGGCCCGAACCGGAGGCTTCGTCCGGGATAGTGCGGTGGTGAGGGCGTACGCGACGGTGGGGGTCAGGCCCTGGATGCCGGCCGGGGCGTTGACTCCAAGGGCGGTGACCGGCTCGCAGGTCAGCGCCCGGATGTCGAGGGCCTTCATGCGCGACGCCGAGGTCACGTGATCGTCCGACATGTGTAGCGGGGTGCTGCAGCCGGCCGACAGCATCGCCGAGAACGCCAGGGCCAGGGCCGCGCCGCGGACCATCCCGCTCACGTCCCGACCAGCGACCGCACGCGCGTGAGCACCAGCGGCCATCGCGCGGGCGGGTAGAGCGGCAGCGCCCTGCCGCCCGGTGATCAGGATCGCCGAGGGCAGCCAGCGAAGTGCGCGAAGGATCGCGATCTTGAGGCTGAGCATGCGGTATGCCGGGGTGCGCTCGACTATGGTCGGCCCACAGCGCGCGGCGCTATGAGACCAAAGTCCTATGCGCGCCTCGTGGGCCGCGCCGAGATACGGAACAGCACGTCGCCGTCCGGCTCGCGCGTGGCGTCGAGGCGAAGCCTCCGGTCGTGGGCCGCGAGCGCGCCGTGCCATAGCTCGCACCAGGCCGCGAAGGCGACGGGGTCGAGCGGCTCGAGCCCGCGGGCGAGCCGCCAGCCCTTCAAGCGCACCGAGGCCCGTCCGCCGTCGCCCTCGATCGCGACGTCCTCGCCCTGCGCGCGCGCCAGCGCCGCCAGGTAGCGCGCGAAAACCGCGGGGCCGGTGCCCTCGACGCCGAGCAGCCGCGCGGTCTCGTCATAGTACTGCATGCCGACGAGCCGCGCGGCGTGGCCCAGCAGGCCACGCGTGTCGTCCGGGCCCAGCCGGTCGAGCAGCACCGGCAGGGTGGTGCGCACGTACTCCATCGCGTAGCGGGACACCACCGTGTCGAGACGCTCGGGCGGCCACGCGACCGGGTCGAGCCGCGGCGCCCGCGCGGCGTCGAAGTCGGGCATGCGCTCGCCCCGCGCGAAGCGGACGCGCTCCTCGGGGGCCAGGTCCCGGTCGTGCTCGAGGTAGTAGCCCTCGAGCCCGGGATCGCCGTCCACGGTCTGGCCGGTGCAGACGAAGCCCAGGCGCGGGTTGCCGAGGGTGACGCCATTGTGGCCGTGCCAGCCGTGGAGCATCGCCGCGTTCACCCGGCTCGGGATGCCGCAGATCGAAGCGCCGTACCAGATCCACCGCGGCGGGGGATAGCGCACCCAGGCCTTCCGATCGGACTCGCGCGCGTACTCGGTCTTCACCCCGCCCAGCTGGTTGGAGAGGTAGTGGTACTGCGCGCAGGCCACCGCGTGGGGCAGCCGGTCGAGGCCCAGCTTGGCGAGCCCGGACAGGAACTTCTCGAGGTGCTGACGGCGGAAGAGGCGGAAGACGAAGTCGGCCGCGTCGTCCTCGCTCCGGCGCGTGACGAGGGTGAGGACGAGGCCGGTCAGGAGGGCCTGGTACAGCGTGGAGACGGCACGATGGCCCGCCGATGCGCTCATGCTCGAAGCCCCGAGTCCCGCGCGGCCGCTCAGTCGACGAGGGCGGCCTGGACGAGCTGCCGGAACAGGTCCCGGTCCTCCGCGCGCCGCTGGCCCGGCTGGCCCTGCGCCATCCACACGACCACCATCCTCTCCTTCGGATCGACCCAGAACGCGGTGCCCGCCGCGCCGCTCCAGCGATACTCGCCCGCCGAGCCGGTGACCCAGTGGAGCCCCGTTTCCTTGCGCACCGCGAACCCGAGGCCGAAGCCGTAGCCGCGCGCCAGGATCGGCGAGGCCAGCGGGATCTCGCCCAGGTGATCCGCGGTCATCTGCGCGACGGTGGCGCGGCCGAGCAGGCGCGTGGCGCCCAGGCGCCCGCCGTCGAGCAGCATCTGACAGAAGCGCGCGTAGTCGGCCGTGGTGCCGGCGGCGCCGGCGCCGCCGGCATCGTTCTTCTGCGGGACGGTCACGTCGAGCAGCACGACCGGCTGGCCGGTCACCGGGTCCTTGGCGAAGGGCTGGGCGAGGCGGCCGGCCTTGACGGCGGGGACCAGGAAGCCGGTGTCGACCATCTGCAGCGGCGCGAAGACGCGCTCCTGGAGGAATTGCCCGAGCGTGCCACCGGTGATGGCCTCGATCACGCGGCCGGCCACGTCGGTGGAGATGCTGTATTCCCAGGCGGTGCCCGGCTGGTGCGCGAGCGGCACCCGGGCGAGCCGCGCGACCTGCTCGGCAGGCGTCACGTCCTTCCAGGTGACGCCTTCCTTGAGGTACGCGGCCTTCACCTCCGGATGGCTGGTGTCTTCGTACACGAGGCCGGAGGTGTGGCGCAGCAGGTCCTGGATCGTCATCTCCTCCTCGGCCGGGACCAGCGCGTAGGCGACCGTGCCGGTCTGCGCGCCCCCCCGCGGGACCGACACCTGGAGGTTCTTGAGCGCCGGCAGGTAGCGCGAGACCGGGTCGTTGAGCAGGACCTTGCCGTCCTCGACCAGCATCATCATCGCGACCGAGGTGAACGGCTTGGTCATCGAGTAGAGGCGGAAGATCGCATCCTTCGTCATCGGCGCGCTCGACCGGGGATCACGGCGGCCGAGGGCCTCGAAGTAGACGACCTTCCCGCGCCGGGCCACCAGCGCGACCGCGCCCGGGTAGCGGCCCTTGGCGATCTCGCCCTTCACGACCTCGGTGGCCCGGGCCAGCCGCGGCGAGGAGAGGCCGAC
>Ga0209966_1000090_pt1 | contig 39638 bp, 39 predicted proteins | sample RhisoiCoNPM_FD_187575 | JGI IMG/M metagenome (GOLD analysis project Ga0209966, IMG submission 187575) | Arabidopsis thaliana rhizosphere microbial communities from the Joint Genome Institute, USA, that affect carbon cycling - Rhizosphere... | ecosystem: Host-associated > Plants > Roots >... | reverse complement strand
TCGAACTTGTCGACCGCCTTCATCAGGCCGATGTTGCCTTCCTGGATCAGGTCGAGGAACTGCAGGCCGCGGTTGGTGTACTTCTTCGCGATCGAGATCACGAGGCGCAGGTTGGCCTCGATCATTTCCTTCTTCGCGTCGCGCGAGGCCTTCTCGCCCTGGTTCATCTTCTTGTTGATGAGCTTCAGGTCGTCGATCGGCACCACGGCCTTGGACTGGATGTCGATGAGTTTCTGCTGCAGGTCCTGCACCGGCGGCAGGTGGCGCGACAGCACCGCGCTGTAGGACTTGCCGGCGGCGATCTCCTTCTCGGCCCACTTCAGGTTCAGCGCGTTGGGCGGGAAGGTCTTGATGAAGTGTTCCTGCGGCATGCCGCACTTGTCGACCACGATCTTGCGCAACTCGCGCTCGTAGCGGCGCACGTCGTCGACCTGCGAGCGCAGGATCTGGCACAGCCGCTCGATCGTCTTGACCGTGAAGCGGATGCTCATGATCTCCGAGCTGACGCCCATCTGCGCGCGGTTGTAGGCCGGCGACTTGTAGCCGTCGCGCTCGTAGGCCTTGCGCATGCGGTCGAAGTGCGAACCGAGCTCGCCGAAGCGCTCGAGCGCCTGCGACTTCAGCTCCTCGAGCTTCTTGGTCAGCGCCTTCGAGCCACCGGCGCCGTCGTCGTCGTCGTCCTCGTCGAACTCGTCGAAGTCCTCCTCGGCGACATAGTCGTCGGCCTCCTCGTTCGAGACGAAGCCGTCGACCGCCTCGGAGATCTGCATGTCGCCGGCGCGGATCTTGTCGGCCAGCACCAGGATCTCGGCGATCGTGGTCGGGCTCTCGCTGATCGCCAGCATCATGGCCTGCAGGCCGCCTTCGATGCGCTTGGCGATCTCGATCTCGCCCTCGCGCGTCAGCAGCTCGACCGTGCCCATCTCGCGCATGTACATGCGCACCGGGTCGGTGGTGCGGCCGAACTCGGAGTCGACGGTCGAGAGCGCCGCCTCGGCCTCTTCCTCGGCTTCCTCGTCAGTCGAGGTGCCGGTCGAGGCGCCGGCGATCAGCAGGGTGGCGGCGTCGGGCGCCTGCTCGTAGACCGCGATGCCCATGTCGTTGAGCATCGAGACGATGGCTTCGAGGATCTCGGCCTCGATCAGCTTCTCGGGCAGGTGGTCGTTGATCTCCTGGTGCGTCAGGAAACCCCGCGTCTTGCCCATCTTGATGAGCGTCTTCAGCTCCTGGCGGCGCTTGGCGACCTCTTCCTCGGTCAACGCGTTCTCGTCGAGCCCGAACTCGCGCATCAGCGCGCGCTCCTTGGCGCGGCTGACCTTCATGCGCAGCGGCTTGGCCTTGGCCTTGTCCTCGGCTTCCTCGCCCTCGACCTCGCCTTCGAGTTCGGCCTCGACGTCGCCCAGGTCCTCGTCGAGCATCGGCGCCTCGGGCTTGGCCGGGCCCTTGCCGGCCGGGCGGCCGGCCTTGCCCTTGGGCTCGGGCGGCGCCTTGGCGGCGGCCTTCGCGGGCTTGGCCGCCTTTGCCGCCGGCTTGTCGGCCGGCTTGGCCGCGGCCTTGACCGCCGGCTTGGCGACCGCCTTCACGGCGGGCTTGGCCGGGGCGGCCTTGGCCTCAGGCTTGGCAGCCTTGGTCGCGGGCGCGGCGGTCTTGCTGCTCTTGGCGGCGGGGGCGGGCTTCTTCGCGGTCATGCGATTCCTTGGGCGACGGTTTCTGGGGAGTCCGAAGGCCGGACGCCGAACGCCCACCGGCAGGCACGCGGGCGCGCGGCCATCGGGCGGGCGGATGCAAAGCCGGGGCGGGGCCTTGCAACGGCGGCATCGGCGGGCAAGTTCGCGTGAGAGTCCGTAGGGTGCAGCCCTTGCGGGGAAGGGTGGCCTGGAAGTGACCCGTTTCGAGGGTGGCCGGGGCCCGGAGGTGCTGCGCTCACTCTTGCCGCATCTGACAAACGGGAGATTATCGGTGAAGCGGCCCCTCCCGTCAAAGCGAGCTGCCACGACCTTTGACGCCGTGGCCGGACCTTGCGACACTCCCGACTCCGCTGCACCCGGCGCCCTGCCGGTTGCCCCACCCACCGACACGAGGAGCCGAACATGCACCAGCCTGATCTTGCCGCCCCGTCGTCGGCCGCCGCCTGAGCCCAGGCGTCCCACCGCACCGATCGCACCGCCCTGCGGTGTGATCCCGGTTCGCTGACCGCCCCGGCCTCCTGGCCGCGGTCGACCCCCGAAGCTTCCTGCTGCGCCCCGCGCTGCAATCCGGCGCACCCGCGTGCGCCTCGCCTTCGAGAGTCCGAACCGATCATGTCTTCTTCCGATCCAGAGTTTTCCCGTGACGCCCTGCGCCGCATCGGCTGGCAGGACACCCTGACGCCGTCGCTGGCAGCGGCGGGCGGCGATGCCGTGACCCTGAAACTGCTGCGCCTGACCGAGGTGCACCGCGACCAGTTGCGCGTGCACGACGGCGTGGACGAGCACCGCGCCCGTGCGGCACCGGCGCTGGCCCGCCAGCTCGAGGCCGATGGCGATGCGCTCGCCGTCGGCGACTGGCTGCTGTGCGCCGGCGAGTCCGACGGCGCGCTGTGGGCACGGCAGCGGCTCGCGCCACTGAATCACATCGCGCGGCGCGACGCCGACGGCCACCGTCACCCGGTGGTCAGCAATGTCGACACGGCGCTGTTCGTCATGGGCCTCGACGCCGACTACAACCCACGTCGGCTCGAGCGCTACCTGCTGCTGGCGCATGCGGCGCGCGTTGCGCCGGTGGTCGTGCTGACCAAGGCCGACCTGGTCGCTCCGTCGCCGGCGATGCGCGAGGCGCTGGTCGCCGACGAGACCGAGGCGCTGCGCGCTCGCATCGGGCCGCAGATTCCGGTGCTGGCGGTCGACGGCACTTCGCCTGAGGCGGCGCTGGCGCTCGCGCCCTGGCTGCTGCCGGGGCAGACGGTGGTGCTGCTCGGTTCGTCGGGCGCTGGCAAGTCGACGCTGACCAACACCTTGGCCGGCCTGTCGCTTCAGGACACCGGTGCGGTGCGCACCCACGACAGCCGCGGCAAGCACACGACCACCGCGCGCACGCTGTACCGCCTGCCGGGAGGGGCCTGCGTGATCGACACGCCGGGGCTGCGTGCGCTGCGGCCCGACCTCGACGAGGCGACGCTCGCGCAGGGTTTCGGCGACATCGACGCGCTGGCGCCGCGCTGCCGCTTCCGCGACTGCGGCCACGGCGACGAGCCTGGCTGCGCGGTGCGCGAGTCGGTCGCGCCCGACCGCCTGCGCAACTTCCACAAGCTGCAGCGCGAGCTCAAGCGCGACACGATGACGGCGCTGGAACGCCAACGGCAGCTCGCCGAGTGGAAGGCGCGCGGCCGCGCCGGCGCGCAGCGCTGGAAGCAAAAGCGCGCGGGCGGTTAGGGCTCGCGCACGTCGGTGACGGGCCGTTCGCCGAAGTCCTCGCGCTGTAGCAGCGCGAGCAGCTTGGCAGCGGCCAAGGCGGGCGTATCGAGTTGCCCCTCGGCCTTCAGCCGGACGAACATCGCGTGCTCCGGAAAGCCTTCGGGGCCGCTGGCGCGCAGCCGGGTCTGCATGTCGGTGTCGATCACGCCGGGCGCGACCGCCGCGACGCGCGCGCCGTCGAGCGCCATCGCGCGGGCCGCATGGTCGAGCCCGGCCTTGACCGCGCAGTAGGCCGCCTGGCCGGCCATCGGGCGCCGGCCGAGGCCCGAGGAGACATGCAGCACGCGCCGGTCGGCGCGCCAGCCGCGCGTCGCGCGCAGGAAGGCGGCGGCCAGCAGCAGCGGCGCCTCGAGGCCGACGCGCAGCACGCGCGACAGTTCGTCGGCCGCGATCGACTCCAGCGGTCCGGCGTCCGGGATCAGCGCCGCGTTGTTGACCAGGGCGGCCGTGGCGAAGCGCTGCGCATCGAGGCCGGCGAGCCAGGTTTCGAGCCGCGCGGCCACCGGCAGCGGGTCGGCCAGGTCGGCCGGCCACTGCTCGACCGTCGCACCGGCCGCCGCGGCGTGCGCGGCGAGGTCCGCGTGGCGGCCGCGCGACAGGCCGAGCAGCGTGACGCCGGGCCCGAGCAGCTGCTCGGCCAGCGCCGCGCCCAGGCCGCGCGAGGCGCCGGTGACGATGTAGAGACTTTCGTTCATGGGCCGTCCTCCGCCTTCGTCGGCGAGCGCAGGTGTTCGCGCCGTGCCAGTTCCGGAAACAGTTTCATCCAAAGCCCGGCCACCGCGATGCTGCCGATCCCGCCCAGCACCACCGAGCCGACCGGCCCGAGCAGCGCCGCGGTCGCGCCCGACTCGAACTCGCCCAGCTGGTTGCTCGCGCCGATGAAGATCGAGTTGACCGCGCTGACGCGGCCGCGCATCTCGTTGGGCGTCTCGAGCTGCACCAGCGACTGGCGGATCACGACGCTGATCATGTCGGCGGCGCCCGCGACGGCCAGCGCCGCGAGCGACAGCCAGAACCAGGTCGACAGCCCGAAGACCAGCGTCGCCGCACCGTAGACCGCGACCGCGGCGAACATCCGCGGCCCGACGCGCGTGGCGATCGGCCAGCGCGACAGCACGACCGACATCGCCAGAGCACCTGCTGCCGGCGCCGCGCGCAGCAGGCCCAGGCCCCAGGCGTCGACCTGCAGGATGTCCTTCGCGAACATCGGCAGCAGCGCGGTCGCGCCGCCGAGCAGCACCGCGAACAGGTCGAGCGAGATCGCGCCGAGTACCGCCGGGCGGTGGCGGATGAAGTGCACGCCGGCGAGCAGCGTCGTGAGCGACACCGGCTCGGTACTGCGCGGTACCGGCGCATGGCGCACGCCGAGGTAGAGCATGAGCGCCGTGATGAACAGCGCGCCGCACACCGCGTAGACCAGCGCCGCGCCGCCGACGAACAGCACGCCGCCGAGCGCCGGCCCGCCGATGATCGCGGCCTGCATGCCGGCCGAGCTGAACGCGATCGCGCGCGGCAGCACCGCCTCGGGCACCAGCAGCGGCACCAGCGACTGCTGGGCCGGCATCTGGAAGGCCTTGGCCGCGCCGATCACCAGCGACAGCGCGAGCAGCAGACCGCGGCTCGCCCAGCCGCCGAGTGCCGCGGCCAGGAGCAGCGCAACGACAGCGACCTGCAGCGCCATGCAGGCCGCGAGGATCAGCCGGCGCTCGCGGCGGTCGGCCACATGCCCGGCCCACAGCACCAGCAGCAGCGCCGGGCCGAACTGGTAGAGGCCGACGAGGCCGAGGTCCCAGGCGCTGCCGGTCAGCTCGTACATCTGCCAGCCGATCGCGACCATCAGCATCTGGTTCGCCGAGGTCGCGGCGAGGCGGCCGCACCAGAAGCGGATGAAGGCGGGGAAGTCGCGCAGCGGCTGCGCGCGGTGGGTGCTCAAGGGCAGTTGCAGCCGGAGTCGAACACGACGCGCCAGACGCCCGGTGCCTCCAGCCGCCAGACTGACTTGAAGCGCGCCACCGGTTTGCCCTCGGCATTGCGCACCGGGCCGGTGGAGAAGGCCAGCGTGCCGGAGTCGAGCACCTCGACCTGGTCCGGTTCCCATGAGAAGGGCGCCGCGGGCGCCTCGAAAAAGCGCTTCCAGCCGGCTGCCACCGCGGCCTTGCCGCGCAGCGCCGGCGTCTCGTTGAAGAACACGGCCTCGTCGGCGAGGAAGGATTCGAACGCGGCGTGGTCGCGGTCCGCCATGGTCTTGGCGAAGGCGCGCTCGGCGGCAGCCACCTGGTCGGCGAGGGCGTGGCGATCGGACATCGGAGAGGTGGTGCAGGCGGCCAACAGGGCCGCCGCGGCGACCAGCAGGGCACGACGGGCGAGGGCGGCGGGGCACATGGGTGAGCCTTGACGCAGGCGGTGGGTCGGGCGATGTTACGGCGCTCCCATGAGCCCACGGCCGCCACCGTCCGACCGCATCGCGCGCCTCTTCATCGGGCTGTGGCCCGACCTCGAGACGCGTGCGGCCCTGGTCCGCCACCAGGCCGCATGGCGCTGGCCGGTCGGCGCACGGCCGACGCGGCCCGAGCGGCTGCACCTGACGCTGCACTTCCTCGGCGAGCTGCCGCGCGACCGCATCGCCCCCTTGGTGCAGGCGCTCGCATTGCCGTTCGAGCCCTTCGTGCTGACGCTCGACCGGCCCGAGCTCTGGTCGGGCGTCAACGCCGTGGTCCGGCCGGCGACCGTGCCACCGGCGCTGGCGGCGCTGCATGGGCGGCTGCAGCGCGAGCTCGATGCGCTCGCGCTGCCTTCGCTGCGAGCGCATTTCCAGCCGCACGTGACCCTGGCGCGCGCGGCGCGCGGCGCCGAACCCCCGGCCGTCATGGCGCCGCTGCGCTGGGCGGTGGCGGGCTATGCGCTGGTCGAGTCCGACCTGCGGCCGCCGGCGCGCTACCGGCGGCTGGCTGAGTACCCGTGAGCGGTTAGAAGGCCGGTGGCGCCTCGACGCGCAGCGGCATGCCGCTCGCCGGGTGCGTGAAGGCGAGCGCGCTTGCGTGCAGCAGCAGCCGCGCCGCCGCTGGCGGCTCGGGGCCGTAGAGCCGGTCGCCGACGATCGGGTGGCCGATCGCCGCCAGATGAACGCGCAGCTGGTGGGTGCGGCCGGTCAGCGGCTCGAGGTCCACGCGGCTCGTCGTCGCATCGTGCGCCCGCAGCGTCCAGCGCGTCAGCGCCGGCTGGCCGGCGGCGTCGATGCGGCGGCGCGGCCGGTCGGGCCAATGCAGGCCGATCGGCAGCTCGATCTCGCCGGCTTCGTCGGCCAGCCGGCCGTGGACCACCGCCGTGTAGCGCTTGGTCACCTCGCGGCGTTCGAAGGCGCGGCCCAGCGCGCGTTGCGTCGCGGCGTCGAGCGCGAACACCATCAGCCCCGAGGTCGCCTCGTCGAGCCGGTGCACCGTCAGCGCCTGAGGCCAGCGGCGCTGCAGGCGTGCGATCAGGCAGTCCTGCTTGTCGGGCCCGCGGCCCGGCACCGCCAGCAGGCCGGCGGGCTTGTCGACGACGAGCAGCGCGGCGTCTTCGTGAAGAACGACGACGCTCAGGCGGCCGCCACGATCGGGAAGTCGGCCGCGAGCCCGTCGGCGGCGGCGACGAAGGGGCGGGTCAGCGCCGCCCGGTCGACCGCATCGCGCAGGCTGCGCCACAGGCCGTCGCGCTCGTTGCCGGGGTCGCCCTCGACGTAGAGCTGGGTCGTCAGCAACTCGCGCCCGCCGAGCTTGAGCTTGACGTGGATGTGCGGCGTGCGGCCGGGGTAGGACACCGGCCTGAGCGTGCGGAAGCGGTAGCGGCCGTCGGCGTCGACGATCGCATGGCCCCAGCCCTGGAAGTCGGGGTCGGCGACGCCGCCGCGGTCGCGCGGGTGGTGGTAGCGGCCGGCGCCGTCGCATTGCCAGATCTCGACGCGCGCGCCGGCCAGCGGCCGGCCGTCGAGGTCAACGACGCGCCCGCCGAGCATGACGGGCTGGCCGCCGCGCAGCCGGCGCGTGCCGTTGACGAGCAGGTCGGCATCGCCATCGGCCGGCAGTTCGAGCGGGTAGAAAGGGCCTTCGGTCTGCGCCGGCGTCGGCCGCAGCGGCGCCGCCGGCGCGGCGCGGACGCCGGTCCACAGCGCCGGAAAGCCGATCAGCGCTGCGCTGCCCGCGCCCAGCAGGCGGCGGCGGGCGGGATCGGGGGGCGGGCAGGGCGTCATCGCGGGCTCCTTCACTGCAGCGGCAGGTGCGCCAGAAGCTTCAGCATCGCACAGGACGGATGATGGACGACAGCCGCCTCGCCGGCACGGAACATGCAGTCACAGCCTCGCGGCCGGTGCGGGAACGACAATGCGCCGCAATCACAGCGGAGGCAGTGTGTCCACGACGAACATCCATCTGATCGGCGGCGAGAAGGGCGGGGTCGGCAAGTCCGTCGTCGCGCGGCTGCTGGCGCAGTACCTGATCGACCGCGAGCTGCCCTTCCTGGGCTTCGATACCGACCGCTCGCACGGCGCACTGATGCGCTTCTACGCCGGCTATGCGGCGCCGGTGCCGGTCGAGAGCTACGACGCGATGGACGAGATCGTCGAACGGGCCGTCGACGTGCCCGGCCGCCGCATCCTGGTGGATCTGGCGGCCCAGACCCACGACCCGCTGGTCAAGTGGATGGACGAATCCGGCGTGCTGGAGCTGCAGCAGGAGGTGGGCCTGGCCTTCGTCTACTGGCACGTGATGGACTCCGGGCGCGATTCGGCCGATCTGCTTCAACGCCTGATCGACCGCTTCGGCGGCCGGCTGCAGTACCGCCTGGTGCGCAACGAGCTGCGCGGTGACGATTTTTCGATCCTCGAGGCCTCCGGCCAACAGGCGCGCGCGATCGACCTCGGCGCTCGCATCGTGCGCCTGCGCCACCTGCACGACAGCGTGATGCAGAAGATCGATGCGCACAGTGCCAGCTTCTGGTCGGCCCAGAACCATGCCGACAAGGAGGCCACCGGCCTCGGCCTGATGGACCGTCAGCGGGTCAAGCTGTGGCTGCGAGATGCCTACCGGGAGCTCGACGCGGCGGGCGTCTGATGAGGGTTTGCCCGGGTCGCCGATGACCGAGCGGCGGCAAGGCCGCGAGGCTGCTGATAGAGTCGTTTGCACGCTAAGAAACGCACGGCGGGCCGGCCGCGAACCGGCGGCGCGGCGTGAAGGGGCCAGCCCCTGCTCCAGAATCGGCGTCCTTGCGGAGTGATCGTGATGCATCTCGTGTCGTCTTTCGTGCGGCGTGCGCTGAGCGCCGGCGTCCTTGTCCTGTCCGCGGTCGTGGCGTTGCCCGTCGCTGCCGCGCCCGGCGGCCTGCCGACCAACGTCGCGCACACCGATTCCTCGCCCGAGTGGGACAAACTGCGCGCCGCGCTGTTCAAGGATCGGCCGATCGCGACCGCTGCCGCGTCCCAGGTCGAGCTCCAGGTGCCGCTGCGCGCCGCCTACGGCGCGGCGGTGCCGGTCAAGGTGGTGTCGCGCATCCCGCAGAGGCCCGAGCTGTACGTCAAGCGCATGTACGTCGTCGTCGACATGAACCCCTCGCAGCTCGCCGGCACCTTCGAGCTGACGCCCGAGCTCGGCCAGGCCGATTTCGAGATGCGCCTGCGCGTCGACCAGTACAGCCACATCCGTGTCGTCAACGAGCTGAGCGACGGCACGCTGCACATGGCCTCGCGCTACGTCAAGACCTCGGGCGGCTGCTCGGCGCCGCCGAACCGCGGCCCGCTCGACGAGATCGGCCGCACCGCCTTCAAGCTGCCCGAGGGCGTCCGGATGAACGGACTGACCGCCGCCGACGTGCGCGTCACCCACCCCAACGACACCGGCTTCGAGCTGAACAACCAGACGGTGATGTTCATCCCGCCGCACTTCGTGCGCTCGATCAAGGTCAGCTACGGCGAGCGCAAGCTCTTCGATGCCGAGATCGATTTCTCGATCAGCGAGAACCCGCAATTCCGCTTCAATTTCGTGCCCCAGGGCCCCGGCGAACTGAAGGCCGAAGTCGAGGACTCGAAGGAGCGGCGCTTCCAGGGCTCGCTGGCGGTGCAGTGAAGGCGCTGCTGCTCGCGTTCGCGCTGTGGCTGCCGGGCTGGGCCGCGGCGGTCGGACTGCCGGCGGCCTACGGCGCGGTCGTGATCCAGCCGACCGGCGGGCCGGACAAGGCCGAGTTCGACCTGACGCCGGTGGCCGAGCGCGCGCGGCGCGAGAACAAGCGGCTGTACGTCTATCTCGGCGCCGACGACTGCCGCTTCTGCCGGCGCTACGAAGCCTTCCTCGACAAGCACGCCACCGAGCTGCTGCCGCACTTCCGGCGCGACTACGTGGTGGTCGACCTGCGCAGCTCGCTGAAGGTGCTGGCGCGCGCCGTCCACATCAAGCTCGGCACGACGAGCCGCAACTACACCGAGTTCCAGCGGGCCATCGGCGACGAGCGCGACCGGCTGCTGGTCTACCCCAACATCTGGATCCTCGATGCCGACGGCAAGCCGCTGATCCAGATGCCCTCGGGCGCCGGCACCTTCGAGACCGTGCCCGAGCAGATCGAGATCCTGCAGCTCGTGCAGTGACCCGCCTCGCGCCGCGCGTCACCGGCTTGGGCTAACCTCGCGCCCTCGCGTCGCCCACCCGGCGGCGCGGCACCCCGGCTACCGCCTGGAGCCCCCTTGCTCGCGTACTTCGAGAAGAAGCTGCATCCCTATCCGGATGCCGAACCCACGCCGCCGCCGCGCGGCCTGCTGCCGTTCGTCTGGGCCTGCACGCGCGGCTCGCGCGGCTTCATCCTGTGGATGACGCTGCTGACCGCGGCGATCGGCGCCTTCGAGGCGCTGCTGTTCGGCATGCTCGGCAGCATCGTCGACTGGCTCGGCGCCACCGAGCCTTCGCTCCTGTGGGACGAGCACCGGGGCGAGCTGCTGCTGCTGGCGGCGATCCTGGTGGCCAGCCCGGTCATCGTGGCGCTGCAGGCGCTGTTCAAGTACCAGACGCTGTTCGGCAACTTCCCGATGCTGCTGCGCTGGAACTTCCACCGCCTGATGCTCGGCCAGAGCCTGGCCTTCTACCAGGACGAGTTCGCCGGCCGCGTGGCGACCAAGGTGATGCAGACCTCGCTCGCCGTGCGCGACGTGATGCTGATCGTGACCGACATCCTGATGTTCGTCGTGATCTATTTCGTCACGCTGATCGCGGTGGTGGGCCGGCTCGACGCCTGGCTGCTGCTGCCCTTCCTGGGTTGGCTGGCGCTGTACGTGGCGACGCTGTGGTTCTTCGTGCCGCGGCTCGGCAAGGTGGCGCAGCAGCAGGCCGACGCGCGATCGCTGATGACCGGCCGCATCACCGATGCGTACACCAACATCGCCACCGTCAAGCTGTTCTCGCATGCGCGGCGCGAGTCGGGCTACGCGAAGAGCGCGATGCAGGAGTTCATGCAGACCGCCTACGCGCAGATGCGGCTGGTGACCGGCTTCGAGGTCGTCAACCACATCCTCAGCATGGCGCTGATCCTGGCCACCAGCGGCGTGACGCTGCTGCTGTGGACGCGCGGCGAGGTCGGTGTCGGCGCGGTGGCGGCTGCCACCGCGATGGCGCTGCGGCTCAACGGCATCTCGCACTGGATCATGTGGGAGATGGCCTCGCTGTTCGAGAACGTCGGCACGGTCCAGGACGGCATGAACACGCTGTCCAGGCCGCACGCGGTGGTCGACCGCCCGGATGCGGTGCCGCTGGCCGTCACGCATGGCGAGTTGCGCTTCGAGGACGTGCGCTTCGCCTACGGCGGCAAGAAGGCGGTGATCGACGGCCTGACGATGACGGTGCGGCCCGGCGAGAAGATCGGCCTGGTCGGCCGCTCCGGCGCCGGCAAGAGCACGATCGTCAACCTGCTGCTGCGCTTCTACGACCTCGAATCCGGCCGGGTGCTGATCGACGGCCAGGACCTCGCCGGCGTCACCCAGGACAGCCTGCGCGCCCAGGTCGGCATGGTGACGCAGGACACCTCGCTGCTGCACCGCTCGGTGCGCGACAACATCCTTTACGGCCGGCCCGACGCGGACGACGCCGACATGATCGCCGCCGCGCAGCGCGCCGAGGCCCACGACTTCGTGCTGACGCTGACCGACCCCAAGGGCCGCAGCGGCTACGACGCGCACGTCGGCGAGCGCGGCGTCAAGCTCTCCGGCGGCCAGCGACAGCGCATCGCGATCGCGCGCGTGATGCTGAAGGACGCGCCGATCCTGCTGCTCGACGAAGCGACGAGTGCGCTCGACAGCGAGGTCGAGGCGGCGATCCAGCAGAGCCTGTACCGGCTGATGGAAGGCAAGACCGTGGTCGCGATCGCGCACCGCCTGTCCACGATCGCGGCGATGGACCGGCTGATCGTGCTCGACAAGGGCCGTATCGTCGAGGAGGGCACGCACCAGACCCTGCTGGGGCAGGGCGGCCTCTATGCGCGCCTCTGGGCCCACCAGAGCGGCGGCTTTCTCGGCGCCGAGCCCGACGAGGAGGGTGACGAACCACCGGTCGCGCCCGTCGCGACCGACGGTGGATCGCCCACGGCGCCGACCGACCGCGTGCCGGCCGACACCGTGGCACGCTGAGCGGTTACTTCGCGGCGACCTCGACCGTCCCCTTCATCGACGGGTGCAGCCCGCAGATGTAGGCGATGTTGCCGGCGGCGTCGAACTGCAGCGTCGCCTTCTGGCCCTTCAGCATCACGCCGCTGCGCTGGCCTTGCTTGCCGTCGGCGCCGACGATCGTGATCTGGTGCGGCGAGTCGTCGTTGTTGACCCAGGTGACGGCCTGGCCGGCGGTGACCTTGACCGCACCCGGGCCGAACACCCAGTTGGCGATCGTCACGTCGTTCGGGCCGGCGGCGGCCGGCTTCGCATCGCTCGGGAAGCTGCCGGCCAGCTTGGCCATGTTGGTCAGGTAGTCGTCCTTGGCGAACGGCAGGTGGCACTGGTAGCAGGCCGCGAGGTTGGCCTTGTCGTTGACCTTGCCGTCGGCGGTGAAGGTCTGGTAGATCCAGTCGCCGTTGCGGATCTCGGCCGGGATCATGGCGGCGGCCGCCTTGTCCTTCTTCATCGGGTTGACGGCGACCAGCTTGTCCTTGACGAAGCGGCCGTTCTCGAGGACCGGCTTGCCGTCGGCGTCGAGCTTGGCGGCGTAGGCGGCCAGCGTCAGCACCGCGCCCTCCGGGATCGGCTTGCCGGCCTTGGCAGCGGCGACGACCTCGGCGCTGGCCCAGAAGTCGCGCACCTGCTTGTTGTCCCAGCGGTCGAGCGTCGCGTACTTGACGCCCTTGTCGTAGTCGGCCGGGAAGGCCAGCGCGTTCGGACCGGCGGGCACGGTTGCCTGCGCCACCACCGTCGCGACGCCGCCCGCCGCCGCGACGCCCGCCGCCGCCCAGGCGGCCCGCTTCACCCACTTGCCCATGCTTACTCCCGTGTCGTTGAAGGACTGCGGCGACTGTCGCCGCGCCAGGCGCTACGCGCAGCCCCTAAGGACGGATGCAGGGCAACGGCGCGTCAATCGACGAACTGCGCCCGCACGATGCGCCACTCCTGCGGCGCCTGGTTGTTGCGCGTGCAGCCCAAGGCCTCGGGCTCGGCGCCCGGGGCCAGTTCGGAGCGCGAGCGGTCGCCGGTGCCGACGCCGCCGTGGTAGCGATCCAGCCAGACTTTGACGGTGCGCTTCGGGTGGGTGTTGCGCACCAGCATCTGCAGGCCGCCGCGGGCGACGCACTGGCCGGCGGGTTCCTCGACGAACTGCACGAAGGTCGCCGGGTCTTCGTCGGCCGCCACCGGGCCGGCGAGGGCCGTCGCGAGCATCAGGGTCAGGGCGGCGTTTCTCATCTCAGAAGCAGTTGGGCTCGGGCAGCGCCAGCCGGCAGCTCCAGCGGAAGCCTTCGGTGCCCTGTTTGGCCGAGCGGCGCAGCACGGCTGTCGGCTCCTGGGCGATCGCGTCCGGCAGCGGCAGCGCCAGCGGCGCGCCGGTCGAGTTGGTGTAGAAGTTGACGAAGCAGGTTTCCTGACCGCGGCACAGGGCCTCGATCTGCTGCTGGTAGGCGCTGCGCTCCTTGGCCTGTGCCACCGGCACGATGACCTGCAGGATCATCCCCTGGCGGCCGGCGACCGTCCATGGCTCGGGCGCCGCGACGGCGGTGCCGGCGGCCAGCGCGGCGGTGAAGGTGGCGGCGAGCGAGCGTGGGATCGAGGAGGTCTTCACGGGCAGGTCTCCGTTGGGCGGCGCCGTTGCGGGGCGCGGGCAGTGTAGGGTGTGAACCCGATGAACGCAGCAACCCCGTCCGAAGCCGACCCGAGCGCCGACCGCGTGCTCGCCGAGACCCGCGCCTGGCTCGAGCGCGCGGTGATCGGCCTGAACCTCTGCCCCTTCGCGCGCGCCGTCCATGCGAAGCAGCGCATCCGCTGGGTGGTCTGCGACGCGCGCGACACCGACGCGCTGCTCGCCACGCTGTGCGACGAGCTCGACCGGCTCGCCGCCGCCGACCCCGAGGCCGTGGACACGACGCTGCTGATCCACCCGCGGGTGCTCGGCGACTTCGACGACTACCTCGGCTTCGTCGACGTTGCCGAAGCGGCGCTCGCGCAGCTCGGCCACGAGGGCGTGCTGCAGGTCGCGAGCTTCCATCCCGACTACCGCTTTGCCGACGCCGAGCCCGACGACATCGCCAACGCCACCAACCGCTCACCCTGGCCGACGCTGCACCTGCTGCGCGAGGCAAGCATCGATCGCGCGGTGGCGGCCTTTCCCGCGCCGGAGACGATCTACGAAGCGAACATCGCGACGCTGCGCCGCCTCGGCGCCGAAGGCTGGGCCGCACTGCAGGCCGCGTGCCGCAGCGACTCCGAGAACGCCGGGCCGCCCCCTCGATCGGGTGGTGACTGAGCCCGCGGCGTGACATCGCGCACGCGGCGGTCGGCGGATTTGCCGGCCGCCGCGTTGTGGGGGCGTGAACCGGCGCACGATGAGGCGGTCCAATCGAGCAACAGCACTGCGAAGCCCCCGCGATTTGCCGGCTCGCCAGCAGCGCGACGGAAGCACAGTGAAGCTCGACAAAACGCTTCAGCGTAGGAGGTCGACGTGATGGACGCTTCGAATTGCAACAGGGCGGCTGCGGTCGACGGCTACGAGTTGCGCTTCCAGTCGCTGTTCAACGAGGGCCGGGCGCTCGTCTTTCCCTGCGATGCCGAGGGCCATGTGCCGCTCGATGCGCTGAGCGACACGGCGCGCCGCAACTACCTGTATGCACGCGCCGTCGTCGGACGCGAGTTCGCCGTGCCGGCCGTCACGCGCCGCGGGCTGCACTGAGCCTCGCGCGAGCACCCGCCCGAAGGGCCGGCAACGCCGGCCCTTGCCATTTGCGGGCCTGGCGAGGCCGCTACCATCGCGGCGCCTTCCACGCCGACCGAGGATTTCGCCGATGGCCTCCAGCCTGCTCGCCCTGCTCGACGACATCGCCACCGTCCTCGACGACGTGGCCGTGCTCACCAAGGTCGCCACCAAGAAGACCGCCGGCGTGCTCGGCGACGACCTGGCGCTGAACGCGCAGCAGGTGGCCGGCGTGCGCGCCGAGCGCGAGCTGCCGGTGGTGTGGGCGGTGGCCAAGGGCTCGGTCGTCAACAAGGCCATCCTGGTGCCGGCGGCACTCGCCATCAGCGCGTTGCTGCCCTGGTTGATCACGCCGCTGCTGATGCTCGGCGGCGCCTTCCTGTGCTTCGAGGGCGTCGAGAAGCTCGCGCACAAGCTGCTGGCGAGCCGTGCCGAGGAGGACGCGCATCACGCCGAGCTGACCCGCGCGCTGGCCGATCCGAACGCGGACCTGATGGCGCTGGAGCGCGACAAGATCAAGGGCGCGGTGCGTACCGACTTCATCCTGTCGGCCGAGATCATCGTGATCTCGCTCGGCACCGTGGCCGCGGCGCCATTCGGCACGCGGCTGGCGGTGCTGGTGGGCATCGCCGCGATCATGACCATCGGCGTCTACGGCCTCGTGGCCGGCATCGTCAAGCTCGACGACGGCGGGCTCTGGCTGACGCGGCGAGACAGCGGCGCCGCCCGAGCGCTCGGTGCCGGGATCCTCAAGACCGCGCCCTGGCTGATGAAGGCGCTGTCGGTGGCCGGCACCGCGGCGATGTTCCTCGTCGGCGGCGGCATCCTGGTGCACGGCTGGCCGCTGCTCCACCATCTGGTGGAGGCGGCCGCGGTGGACAGCGGGTGGCTCGGCACGCTGGGCGCGCTGGCGGCCGAGGCCGCGGTCGGCATCGCCGCCGGCGCGCTGGTGCTGGGCGGCGTCACGCTGGCCAAGCGGACCTTCGCCGCCGCGCGCGCCGCCTGAGCGTTCAGCGGCGCTTGGCGATGTCGAGCAGCTCGACCTCGAAGTGCAGCGTCGCGTTCGGCGGGATCGCGCCGCCGCCGGCGCCGCGCGGGCCGTAGGCGATCGCCGCGGGGCAGGTCAGCCGGGCCTTGCCGCCGACCTTCATCTTCTGCACGCCCTCGGTCCAGCAGGGGATCACGCCGCCGAGCGGGAAGGCCGCCGGCTGGCCGCGCTTGTAGGAGCTGTCGAACTCGCTGCCGTTGACCAGCGTGCCGCGGTAGTGGACCTGCACGACGTCGCTGGCGGTCGGGCTGGCGCCGCTGCCGTCCTTCAGCGAGCGGTAGACCAGACCGCTCGGCGTGGTCTCGGCACCCTTCTCGGCGGCGGCGGCCTTCAGCGCGTCGGCGTCGGCGTTCTGGGCCAGGGCAGGGGCGGCGGCGAGCGCGAGCAGCGAAGCGCACAACAGATTTCTCACAAGCAGGCTCCGGGAGTGGACGAAGCCGCGATCATCGCGGCTTTCGCGCCGCCCGGCGACCGGGTGCGCTGCGTACACTCTCGGCCCCGCCGGATGACGCCATGATCCTGCTGCTCGCGCCCATGGAAGGGCTGCTCGACCACCTGCTGCGCGACACGCTGACGCGCGCCGGCGGCGTGGACCGCTGCGTGTCGGAGTTCATCCGCGTCACCGGTACGCTGCTGCCCGAGCGCGCCTTCCTGCGCGTCGTCCCCGAGCTCGCCAACGGCGGCCGCACGGCGGCCGGCGTGCCGGTGCGCGCGCAGCTGCTCGGCTCCGACCCGGTCTGCCTGGCCGAGAACGCGGCGCGGCTGGCCGGGCTGGGCCCGGCGGGCATCGACCTGAACTTCGGCTGCCCGGCCAAGGTCGTCAACCGCCACGGCGGCGGCGCGGCGCTGCTCCAGGACCCGGAGCTGCTGATGCGCATCGTCGGCGCGGTGCGCCGCGCGGTTCCGGCGGCGATGCCGGTCTCGGCCAAGATGCGCCTCGGTTATGCCGACGACGGCCGTGCCGAGGAATGCGCGTTGGCCATCGAGGCCGGCGGCGCCGCAGAACTGGTCGTGCATGCCCGCACCAAGGCCCAGGGCTACCGACCGCCGGCGCACTGGGAGCGCGTGGCCCATGTCCGCGAAGCGGTGCGCATCCCGGTGGTCGCCAACGGCGAGATCTGGACGGTGGACGACGCGCGCCGCTGCCGCGCGCTGTCGGGCTGCGACGCGCTGATGCTCGGCCGCGGCATGGTCTGCGACCCCGGCCTGGCCCTGGCGGTCGCCGCCGACGCGCGTCGCGCCGCGTCGGCGGGCCTGGGCTGGGACGCCGTGCAGCCGCTGGTCGAGGCCTTCTGGGCGCGGGTGCAGGCGCACATCGATCCGCGCGCCCGCGCCGGGCGGCTCAAGCAGTGGCTGAACCTGCTGCGCCGCCGCCACCCCGAGGCCGAGGCGCTGTACCAGGCTGTGCGTACGGTGGACGACTGGCGTGTCGTCGGCCAGACGCTGGCCGCAGCGCGGACGTGGCGCGAAGCTGCGTGACGGGCCCCTGGCAAACCCCTAAGGTGGTCGAACGGGCCGCCACGGTGCGGTGCACGGCGCCATACTCGGTGAACTGTCGTTCGCCGTGCCTGCCATGAGTCACCCGCTGTACCTCGCGTCGATCCCGGTGTTCCGGCAGTACCTGGGCTCGCTGTCGGCGATCCTCGCCAAGGCCGAGGCCCATGCCCAGGCGCGCAAGATCGAGCCGGCCGCGCTGCTCGAGGCGCGGCTCTTCCCCGACATGTTCCCGCTGCGCCGCCAGGTGCAGACGACCTGCGACTTCGCGAAGAACGTGCCGGCGCGGCTGACCGCGACGCCGCTGACGCCGTTCGAGGACGCCGAGCAGTCGTTCGGCGACCTGCAGCAGCGCATCGCCCGTTCGCTCGCGCTCGTCGAGGGCTACACGCCGCAGCGTTTCGAGGGCAGCGAGTCGCGCGAGATCGTCGTCACGCCCGGCGGCACGGAGTTGCGCTTCGCCGGTGGTGCGGACTACCTGCACCGCTTCGCGATGCCGAACTTCATGTTCCACCTGACCGCTGCCTACGCGATCCTGCGCCACAACGGCGTCGAGATCGGCAAGCGCGACTTCATCGGCGCGCTCTAGCGCACGGGGCGGATCATGCTGGAGCTGCTGTTGCCCGGAATCGGCCTCGCGGTGTGCATGCTGCTGCTCGCGCGGCTGGCCATCGGCGCGCGGCGGCGCTACCTGCTCGATGCCGCTGCGCGGCGCGGCTGGGCGCGGCTGCGCCGGGCGCTGCAGCGGCCGCGCCGCGGGCCGCCACGGCCGCGCGACATCGAGGCCGAGGCCGCTCGCGAGGCCGAGGAACTGATCCGCCGCGTGCGCCGCGACGTCGAGCGCGAAGGCAACGTGATCCGGCCGCGCGCCTTCCAGCCAAAGCGCGACGACCGCGAGCGCGAGCCGCCGCGCAAGCCGCACTGAGGATGCGCCGCGCGCTGCCCGGCCTGGTCCTCGCCGCGCTGCTCGCCGGCTGCGCGACCGCCGTGAACCCGGTCACCGGGCGCGAGGAGCGCTCGGTGATGAGCGAGGCCGACGAGCTCGCCGAGGGCCGCAAGGCCCATGCCCAGGTGCTGCAGGAGTACGGCGTCGTGGCCGACACGCGGCTGCAGGCCTACGTGAACGGCATCGGCCAGAAGCTCGCGCGCCAGTCGCACCGCGCGCAGCTGAACTGGACCTTCACCGTGCTCGACAGCCCCGAGGTCAACGCCTTCGCGCTGCCCGGCGGCTATGTCTACGTGACGCGCGGCATCATGGCCTACATGGAGAGCGAGGCCGACCTCGCCGGTGTCATAGGACACGAGATCGGCCACGTGACCGCGCGCCACGGCGCGCAGCGCGCGACGCGCCAGCAGAGCGCCGGCCTGGGCGTGCTGGCGGCCAGCGTGCTCGGCGCGGCCCTGGGCCTCGGCGACGCAGCGAGCCAGCTCTCGCAGGCTGTTGCGGCCGGCTACATCGCCAGCTACAGCCGCGAGCAGGAACTGCAGGCCGACCGCCTGGGCGCCGAGTACCTGGCGCGCAGCGACTACCGGCCGCGCAACATGGTCGACGTGATCGCCGTGCTCAGGAGCCAGGAGCGCTACGCCGCCGACCAGGCGCGTGCTGCCGGGCGCGCGGCGCCGTCCGGCGCGAACTGGCTGTCCTCGCACCCGAGCAACGACGAGCGCCTGCAGCGCATCCGCGAGGTGGCGGCCGGCTACCCCGGCGACTACGGTGACGATGGCCGCGCGCGCTGGCTGCAGGCGATCGACGGCCTGGTGTACGGCGAGAGCCGCGAGCAGGGCGTGACCCGAGGCCGCCAGTTCTTCCACGAGCCACTCGGCTTCGCGCTCACTGCGCCGATGGGCTGGCGCGTGCGCAACGGGCGCGACGCGATCCTGCTCGTCAATGCGGCCGGCGACGCCGGGCTGGCGCTGCAGCCGGCGCCGGCGGGCAGCGGCCGCACGCACGAGGAGATCATCCGCAACGGCCTGAAGCCGAGCAGCGGCCGCGTCGAGCGGCGCGTGATCAACGGCTTCGACGCGACGCACTTCGTCGGTCAGCGCCAGGATGCGCAGGGGCGCACGCAGAGCCTCGTCGCGACCATCGTCACCGGACCCGAAGGCCGGCACTACGTGATGCTCCATGCCTCGCGGGACGCCGCGTCGCTGCAGCGTGCCCAGCCCGGATTGCGCGAGGCCGAGTCGTCGTTCCGCGCGCTGAACGCCGCCGAGCGCGCCGCGGCGCAGCCGTGGACGCTGACGACCGTGCCCTTGCCCGCCGGGGGCTTCGACGAACTGGCCCGGCGTTCGCCGCTGGGCGAGGACGCGCCGGCGCAGCTGCGGCTGGTCAACGGCTTGTACCCGCGCGGTGACGTTCGGCCCGGGCAGCGGGTCAAGGTCGTTCGCTAGGCCGCTCGCCGGCGGGCGACCGAGCCGCCGGCCCGCGGAACCTCGGAGGCGCCGCGGCATCGGAGAATCGTGTCCATGGTGTCTGACCCTGTCTCCGGCCTGCTGCGGCTGATGCGCTCGGCGGCGACGTTCGTCCTGCGTGTCATCGCGACGCTGTTCGGCTTCGCCTTCATGCTCGGCATGCTGCTGCTCGGACTGCTGGCCGGCGTGGCGTTGCTGTCGTGGACGCTGTTGCGAGGCGGCCGGCCGGTGTGGCGCTTCCGCGGCATGCCGCCGCGCGCCGGCGGGCGCCGGCCGGCCCCGGCCGCCGTGGAGGTGATCGATATCGAGGCCCGCGAGGTCGAACCGCCGCGCCGGCCCTGAGGCCCCGCTCAAAGACGCCCCTCGCGTGACAGGCGTCACCTTTCCGCCGTTGCGCTCGGTCGCGCGCGATGGATTGTTGTCGGAAGTGACTTCTAACATCCGTGTCACGGCGCTTGCATGTGCGCATCGGAGTAACGCGATCATGGGTTTCGTCCGTCATTGGATCAAGGCGTGGACCGTCGCCGTCGCACTGGCGGCTGCCGCCGTCCCGGCGTTCGCCGAGGATCGTCCCGACACGCCGAACCAACTGGCGGGTGGCCGCGTGGTCAGCGTCGCCGAGGCGCACGCGCTGCTGACCGGCGCGCGCGCGGTGTTCATCGACACGCGCAGTCCGCTGAATTTCGGCAAGGGCCGCGTGCCCGGCGCGCGGCTCGCCTACTACCAAGAAAAGAGCGCCTACGCAGCTGATTTCGACGGCGCGCTCGACAGCTTCGATTGGGAGCGTCTGCCGGCCGACAAGTCGACGCCGATCGTCTTCTACAGCCACGGCCTGAACGGCTGGAAGTCCTACAAGGCGGCCGTGCTGGCCATCGCGCGCGGCTACAAGCAGGTGCTCTACCTGCGCGAGGGCTGGGCCGGCTGGACGGCGGCGCAGTTGCCGGTCGAGCAATAGACCGGCCGGCAGCACCCCGAGACGTCGCCCCATGTCGACCTCGCCCGCCAGCCGATTGACGCTGCGCCAGCGCGTCGGCCTCGGCGCCCTGCTGCTCATGCTGGCGGCGCTCGGCGTGCTGCTGCTGGCGCGCGATTCGCTGGCCCGCATGGAGCGAGCCCAGCACCGTGCCGAGCACGCCCATGCGGTGCACCTGTCCGGCGAGACGCTGCTACGCGCCGCCGGCGAGGTGATGCTCTCGCAGGGCACGACGCCGGCGCGCGATGCGCTGCTCGGCGCGGCGCGCAGCATCGGCCCTCACCTCGACGAACTGGTCGCGCACGACAGCGGCATGGCGCGCGAGCGCGCCGCCTGGCCGGCGCTGCGCCACCGCGTCGACGCGCTGCTGGCCATCCGCCTGATCGACAGCGGCGACGAGGCCAGCCTCGTCAACTACGGTGCGCTGATCAGCGGCATGGAGTCCTTCCTGCCGTCGGCCGTCGCCGCCGCGCAGCGCGCCGACGCGGCGGCCGACGCGGCGCTGCGGCGCGCCGCGTGGCTGATGTTCGGCGGCCTCGTCGGGCTGACCGCGCTGGCCGCGGCCGCCGGGCTGCTGATGGTGCGCACGCTCGATCGCCAGCTCGGCGGCGACCCGCGCGACGCGCACCACGTCTCGCTGCGCATGGCCGAAGGCGAACTCGACACGCCGGTGCCGGTCGCCGCCGCCTACCGTCACAGCGTCATGGCGGCGCTCGAGCACATGCGGCTGCGCCTGATCGACCGCCGGCGGATCGAGGAACAGGTGCAGTACCTGGCCCGCCACGACACGCTCAGCGGCGCGCTCAACCGCGGCAGCTTGAACGAGGTGCTGGCGCTGTCGATCCAGCAGGCGCGCGCTGCCGGCGAGGCGCTGGCGGTGTTCTACATCGACCTCGACCGCTTCAAGCATGTCAACGACACGCTCGGCCACGCGCTCGGCGACGAGGTGATCCGCAGCACCGCCGAGCGCATCCGCACGCTGGTGCGCCGCGGCGACCACTTCGCGCGGCTCGGCGGCGACGAGTTCGCGATCGTCGTGCACGGCCTGACCGAGCACGAGGCGGTCGAGGGGCTGGCGCAGCGCATCGTCGAGCGGCTGGCGCAGCCCTTGATGGTCGGTGCGCAGATGCTGCACATCGGTGCCAGCGTCGGCGTGGCCATGCTCGACGAACAGGTGGTCGACCGCGAGGACCTGCTGCACAAGGCCGACCTGGCGATGTACCGCGCCAAGGGCGATGGGCGCGGCCGCGTCAGCATCTACGACGAGCAGCTCGACGGCAAGCTGCGCGAGCGGCTCGAGCTGGTGCGCGACCTGCAGGCCGCGATCGGCACCGAACAACTGCTGCTGCACTACCAGCCGATCTACGGCCGCGACGCCCAGCAGCTCAGCGGCTACGAGGCCCTGCTGCGCTGGCGCCATCCCGAGCGCGGCATGGTCTCGCCGGCGGTCTTCGTGCCGCTGGCCGAGAGCAGCGGGCTGATCGAGCAGCTCGGCCAGTGGGTGCTCCACCAGGCCTGCCGCGAGGCGGCCAGCTGGGACAACGAACTGCCGGTGTCGGTGAACCTGTCGGTCGCCCAGCTCGAGCGCACCGACCTGGTGGATGCGGTGGCCTATGCGCTGGCGGCCAGCGGCCTGCCGGCACGCCGGCTGAACCTGGAGATCACCGAGTCGATGCTGATGACGCACCGCGAGGCGACGATGCGCAGCCTCGACGGGCTGTCGGCGCTCGGCGTCGGCATCGTGATGGACGACTTCGGCACCGGCTACTCGAGCCTGGCCTACCTCTGGCGCTTCCGCTTCGACAAGCTGAAGATCGACCGCAGCTTCGTCGTCGACCTGACGCCGGGCTCGCGCGCCCACACCGTCGTGCGCTCGATCGTGTCGCTGGCGCACTCGCTGGGCGTCACGGTCACCGCCGAAGGCATCGAGACGCGCGCCCAGCTCGAGCTGCTGTGCGCCGAGGGCTGTGACGAGCTGCAGGGCTTCCTGCTCGGCCGTCCCGGCCCGGTGTCGGAGCCCGTGGCGGTGACCGTGCCGTCGCCCGGGGCCACTCAGCCGCCGAGGCTCAAGCTCGTCAAGTCGGCGGCCTGACGCGACGCGTCGGGTATCGTGCCGCGCATGGCGGCAGACCTCAGCTTCTTCTGGCACGACTACGAGACCTTCGGCGTTCAACCGCGCCGTGACCGGCCGGCGCAGTTCGCCGGCGTGCGCACGGACGCCGAGCTCAACGAGATCGACGCCCCGGTGATGCACTACTGCGCGCCGGCCCCCGACACGCTGCCCGACCCCGAGAGCTGCCTGCTCACCGGCATCACGCCCCAGCACTGCCTGGCGCACGGGCTGCCCGAGCACGCCTTCGCCGCCGCCATCGAGGCCCAGCTCGCGCGGCCCGGCACGGTGGGCGTGGGCTACAACTCGATCCGCTTCGACGACGAGGTCACGCGCTTCCTGTTCTGGCGCAACCTGATCGACCCGTACGCGCGCGAGTGGCAGAACGAGTGCGGGCGCTGGGACTTGCTCGACGTCGTGCGCTGCTGCCACGCGCTGCGGCCCGAGGGCATCGTCTGGCCGAAGCATGACGATGGACGCAGCTCCTTCAAGCTCGAGCAGCTGACGGCCGCCAACGGCCTGGCGCACGACGCGGCGCACGATGCGCTGTCGGACGTGCGCGCGACGATCGCGCTGGCCCGGCTGATCCGCGCCAGGCAGCCGCGGCTGTGGGAGTTCTGCCTGCGCCTGCGCAGCAAGCACGCGGTGACCGAGGAATTGGCCGCGGCCGAGCGGGCCGGCGGGCCGTTCCTGCATGTGTCGGGCATGTACGGTGCCGAGCGCGGCTGCATCGCCGTCGTGTGGCCGCTGGCGCCGCACCCGACCAACAAGAACGAGCTGATCGTCTGGGACCTCGCGCAGGACCCGGCCGAGCTGTTCGCACTCGACGCCGCCACCGCGCGAGCGCGCCTCTACACCCGTGCCGACGAGCTGCCCGAGGGGGTGACGCGGCTGCCGATCAAGACCATCCACCTGAACAAGTCGCCGGTGGTGATCGCCAACCTGAAGACGCTGGGCGCGGTCCAGGCCGAGCGCTGGGGCGTGGACCTCGCGCTCGCGCAGCGTCATGCCGACACGCTGCGCGCGCGCGGCGCCACGCTCGCCGGGCTGTGGCCCGAGGTGTTCCGGCGCCCCGAGCCCGAGCGCGCCCCCGACGTCGACGAGGATCTCTACGGCGGCTTCCTGAACAACGACGACCGCCGCACGCTGAACCGCCTGCGCGCGCTCGGCCCCGACGAGCTCGCGGCCAAGCGCCCGGCCTTCGCCGATCCGCGGCTGGCGGAGCTGCTGTTCCGCTACCGCGCGCGCAACTTCCCGGCCACGCTGACCGAGGCCGAGCAGCAGCAGTGGCACGAGCACCGCGTCCACCGGCTGCACGAGGGCGCCGGCGGCGGCCCGACGCTGGAGGCCTGGTTCGCGAGGATCGATGCGCTGGTCGAGTCGCTGCCCGAGGACGGCGACGAGCGTGCGCACGCGATCCTCGAAGCGCTGGTCGATTACGCGACCGAGATCGCACCGGAGCGCGACTGATGCAGCGCCGGGCGGTGCTGGCCGCCGCCGCGCTCGCGGCGTGGCCCGCGGCAGCCCAGGATGCCGTGGACGTGCGCACCCGAGCGATCGCCCGCAGCGGCGAGCGCGTGCCGGTCGTCGGCCTGGGCACCTGGATCGCCTTCGATGTGCCCCCTGGCGACGCCCCGGCGCTGGCGCGCCGCCGCGCGGTGCTCGAACGCTTCTTCGCCGGTGGCGGCCGGCTGATCGACTCCTCGCCGATGTACGGGCGCGCCGAGGCCGTGCTCGGCGAACTGCTGCCCCAGGTGGCGGGCGCGGCCGAGCGCGTGTACTGCGCCACCAAGGTCTGGACGCCGATCGGCGCCTACGGGCCGACGCAGATGGAGCGCTCGTTGCGCCTGTGGGGCCGGCCGCGGGCCGACCTGATGCAGGTCCACAACCTGCTCGCCGCCGACGCCCACCTGCCGACGCTGCGCCGCTGGCGCGCCGAGGGGAGGCTGCGCCACCTCGGCCTGACCACCTCGCACGGCAGCAAGCACGACGCGCTGCGCGAGCTCCTGCTCGCCGAGCGCGATCTCGACGTGCTGCAGATCACCTACAACCCGGCCGACCGCCGCGCCGAGCCGCTGATGGCGCTGGCCGCCGAGCGCGGCATGGCGGTGATCGTCAACCGCCCCTTCGACGGCGGCCACCTGTTGCGCCGGCTGCAGGGCCAGGCCCTGCCGCCGCTGGCTGCCGAGCTGGGCTGCAGCAGCTGGGCACCGCTGCTGTTGAAGTGGGAGCTGGCCCATCCTGCGGTCAGCTGCGTGATCCCGGCGACCACCGATCCCGTCCACATGGGCGAGAACCTGCAGGCGCTGCGTGGGCGGCTGCCCGAGCCTTCTGAGCGCGCGGGACTGACGGCTCTGCTGGAACGCACCGGCGTCTAGCGGTCGCGTCCGCGCTGCTGCCCTAGGGGGGAGCTCCATGGCCTGATTGACAAGGGTCTGACGCGGCGTAGCGTCGCCGCAGCGGTAGAGCAGTCCGCCTTCACTTCCAACCTACGGAGGACGACATGCCCGACTCCCCGGCCGCCAACGGCAATCTGTTCGACGACCTCGTCGAAACGCGCCTCGGGCGCCGCGAGCTGCTCGGCGGCTCGCTCGGCGCCGCGGCGCTGGGCTTCCTGAACGGCTGCGGCCTGACACCCGGCGCCGCCGGTGGCGGGCCGTTGATCGGCTTCACGTCGATCCCGATCTCGCGCGCCGACACGGTGGTCGTGCCCGAGGGCTACACCTGGCAGGTGGTCAACGCCTGGGGCGACCCGATCATGGCCGGCGCGCCCGCGTTCAAGACCGACGCCAGCCAGAGCGCCGCCGAGCAGGCGATGCAGTCGGGCATGTTCCACGACGGCATGCACTACTTCCCGCTGCCCAAGGGCTCGGCCTCGTCGACGCACGGCCTGATCGGCATCAACTACGAGTACACCGACGACAACCTGCTGACCACCGACGGCATGGCCGCGTGGTCGGCCGAGAAAGTGCAGAAGTCGAAGAACGCGCATGGCCTCGGCGTCTACGAGGCGCGCTTCGAGGGCGGCCGCTGGCGCACCGTGGCCGACTCGCGCTACGGCCGGCGCATCACCGCCGACACGCCCTTCCGCATCAAGGGGCCGGCCGCCGGCCATGCGCTGATGCGCACCGCGGAAGACCCGACCGGCACGCGCGTGCGCGGCACCTTCCAGAACTGCGCCAACGGCTACACGCCCTGGGGCACCTACCTGTCCTGCGAGGAGAACTTCACTGCTTACTTCGCCAACGACTCCGGCAGCATCCCGCGCCTGCAGGACCGTTACGGCATCCCGACGACCAAGGACGGCTGGGGCTTCCGCTGGCACGAGCACGACGAGCGCTTCGATGCGGTGAAGCACCCCAACGAATCCAATCGCTTCGGCTGGGTCGTCGAGTTCGATCCCTACGACCCGACCAGCGAGCCGGTCAAGCACACCGCGATGGGCCGCATGGCCCACGAGGGCGCGGCGCTGTCGATCGCGAAGGACGGCCGCGTCGTCTACTACATGGGCGACGACGACTACCGCTCGAAGTTCGAGCACATCTACAAGTTCGTCAGCAAGCGGCCTTACGTGAAGGGCGGCAGTGCCGCCGACAACCAGGACATCCTTGACGAGGGCACGCTCTACGCTGGCCGCTTCAACGCCGACGGCAGCGGCGAGTGGATCGAGCTGACGCAGGGCAAGAACGGCCTGACCGCCGAGCGCGGCTTCGCGTCGCAGGCCGAGGTGGTGATCGACGCGCGCACCGCCGGCGACGTGGTCGGCGCGACCTACATGGACCGCCCGGAGTGGATCGCGGTGCACCCGCGCAGCCAGGAGGTCTACGTCACGCTGAGCAACAACACCGCGCGCGGCAAGGGCAAGCCGCTGCACCAGCCGAACGCGCTGGGCGCCGACGCCGCCAACCCGCGTGCGCCGAACCTGATGGGCCACATCGTGCGCTGGCGCGAGGCCGGCGGCGACGCGGCGGCGCTGACCTTCACGTGGGACGTCTTCCTGCAGGCCGGCGAGCCGACGCATGCCGACGCGCTCAAGCGCGGCAATGTCAAGGGCGGCGTGGCCTTCGCCCAGCCCGACGGCTGCCACATCGACCAGCGCGGCGTGCTGTGGATCCAGACCGACTCGTCGGCGCAGAACATGGCGCAGGCCGACTGGACGCTGATCGGCAACAACCAGATGGTGGCCGCCGATCCGTCCACCGGCGAGGTGCGGCGCTTCCTCACCGGCCCGGTCGGCTGCGAGGTCACCGCGGTGCAGCTCACGCCCGACCTGCGCACGATGTTCGTCAACATCCAGCATCCCGGCGAGGCACCGCTGCCGCACCCGGGCCGCAACGATCCGAGCAAGCCAAAGGCGATCAGCGCGTGGCCCGACGGTGCCGCGGGCGGGCGGCCGCGCTCGGCGACGATCGCGATCCGGCGCAAGGACGGTGGGGTGATCGGGACCTGAGAACCGTCCTCTATGAAGCTATCGATATTCATGAATCGATAGAAGTTACAAGTTAACTTCCGGGCACATCCAGAGACAGCCGCGTTGGCCGCCCAAAGCTAAGGTGAATCCCTAGCTCCACCCTCCGGTGGTGCGAAGGAGAACCTGAACGATGCGAGTCCACAACGCTCAACACGATCTGACGTTCCCCCCGGGCCGATCGGCCCTCGAACCCGCGCGGCGCGTGCTCGCCACGACCCGCCGGGACTGGCTGGGCCAGATCGGCGCCGGCGCCCTGGTGCTGGCCACGCCGATGCTCGGCCGCGCCGCTCCCTCCGAGGCGGACACCTATGACGAGGCCTCGACGCTGAAAGCCGCCGTCGACTTCTTCGGCGAGACCACCGAAGGCCTGGCCCAGGTCATCGCCAAGGCCTTCCGCGAACAAGGCCGGCCGAACGGCTTCGTGCGCGGCCAGGAGGTTGCGGCCGCCGTGACGGCCGGCGTGCGCTACGGCGAGGGTGAGCTGGTCATGAAGTCCGGCTCCACCAGCAAGGTGTACTGGTCGGGCCCTTCGATCGGCTTCGACCTCGGCGCCAATGCGTCCAAGGTCTTCGTGCTGGTCTACAACCTGCCGGGGCCGAGCGCGATCTTCAAGCGCTATCCGGGCGTCGACGGCAGCCTGTATTACGTCGGTGGCGCGGGCATCAACTACCAGCGCCTGGACGGCGTCACGCTGGCGCCGGTGCGCCTGGGCGTCGGCCTGCGGGCCGGCGCGAGCGTCGGCTACACCCACTACCGCACCGAGAAGTCGCTGAACCCGCTGTGATCCTGCAGCACTGAAACGCGCGGCCCGGGCGACCGGGCCGCGCTCATTCCGGCGTGGCCGTGTCCGCGTCGGCGCCGCCGTCGGCCAGTGCCTGGCGGGCCAGTTCCTCCTCGCTCAGCTCGGGCGCGGCTTCGAGCGCGGCGAGCTCCTCCAGCATCTGCGGCGTCGGCTCGGCCTTGCCGAGCAGCACGTCTTCGAGTGTCGGGTGCGGCACGGGCACTTCGTCGTGGTCCTCCGGCGAAGGGTGTACGGCGGTGGGCTCCAGTGCCGGCAGCTTGGCGGCGGCCAGTTCGAGCTGCTCGTCGACGAGGCGGGCGAAGTTGCCGTCGGCCGAGGTGTCGTCGGGGATCATGAGGGGGCTCCTTCTGGCGGTCATCTGACTGCGAGCCTCGATCATGCGCCGTCCCGGCCCAGGCGCGCCAGCCGGGCCAACCAGCGCAGGCGCGCCGCAGCCGAGCCCTCGACCGAACCGACCAGCGTCTCGTGCACCGGCGAGATGCCGACGAATCCGAGGATGTTGCGCTCCAGCGCCTTCAGGCTGTGGGCGCGGAACAGCCAGCGGTAGGCCGCCGCGGGCATGCCCATGGTCACGACCACGCGCGCCGAACGTCCGGCCAGCGGCTTGGGCCCCGTCAAGGGGTTGCCGGTCGGTACCGCGAAGCCGGGCCGCAGCACCTGCTCGAGCAGGCCCTTCAGCAGCGCCGGCATGCCGCCCAGCCACAACGGGAAGAAAAGCACCAGGTGCTCGGCACGGGCGATCGCCTGCTGCACCGGCAGCAGCGTCGGCGGCAGCGCGCCGTGCTGCCAGTCGTGCTGGGTGCGCAGCAGCGGGAAGTCGAGCGTCGCGACGGTGATGGTGTCGACCTGGTGCCCGGCCGCACGCGCCGCATCGGCATAGGCGGCGGCGAGCGCGTGGCCGAAATGGGCCGGGCTCGGGTCCGGGTGGCCCTGGAGGATCAGGATGCGGGTCATGGCGGGGTCCTTCGTTCGCGGATGCGCTGTCCGTCGGTGATCGTGGCGCCGGGGTAGAGCAGCACGCGCTCGGCCGGCTCGAGCCCGCCGCGCAGCCAGGCCCAGTCGACGTTGCGGGCGGCGACTTCCACGGTGCGCCGCCGGGCGCGGCCGTCCACGAACACCATCACCGCCCAGGCACTGCCGTCGCGCAGCAGCGCGCCGGCGGGGACGAGCAGCGCGTCGTCGCGGACCTCGATCGTGATGCGCGCGTCGACCCGGTAGCCGTCGCCGAGTGCCACCGGCGCGGCCGCGGTCGGCGCGACGATCAGGTTGACTCGCTGCTCCTCGATGCCGAGCGCCGACACCTTGGTGAAGGCCACCGGCTCGATGCGCTCGACGCGCCCGGGCAGCTCCGGCAGCCCGCTGCCGAGCGCGAGCCGCACCGGCGCGCCGGGCTTGACGCGCAGCGCGTCGCCCGACAGCACGTCGACCACGGCTTCGAGCTGCGCGGTGTCGGCGATCTCCATCAGCGCCTCACCGGCCGGCACCGCGGTGGCGCTCTCGTGGTGCAGGCGCACGATCTCGCCGGCCACCGGTGACGTGACCGGCCACAGCCCGGTGAGGCGGTCGCCGCGGCCCTCGGCTCGCTGCAGCGCGGCGCGCGCTTCGGCCAGCGCATGTTCGGCCTGGTGGACCTGGGCCTGCGCCGATTCGAGCGCCTTGCGCTGGACCTGCAGCGCAAGGCGCGCCTCGTCCTGCGCCGACGGCGACACGAAGCGCTCGCCGGCGAGGCGGTCGACGCGCCCGGACTCCAACGCGGCGCGATCGGCCGCCGCCTGCGCCTGGCCGAGCTGGGCGCGCGCCGCGGCCTGGGCCGCCTCGGCGCCGCCGACGCGCTCCTGCAGCATGCTGCGCGAGCGCGCGTCGATCATCTGCGGCGGCAGCGGCACGAGCTGGGCCAGCACCTGGCCGGCCTCGACGCGGTCGCCGACCTTCAGCGTCGGCCGCAGCAGCGTCGCCGCGACCGGCGCGCTGATCGCGTAGCGGTGCACGGCGCGCAGGCGGCCGTCCTCCTCGAGCGTCTGTTCGAAGCGGCCGATGCGGGCCGCGGCCAGTTCGACCTCGATCGCCCGCGGCCAGAAGGCCCAGGCCAACGCGGCCAGCGCGAGCAGCAGCAGGGCCAGCAGGACAGGGCGGCGCAGCACGTTGGGCAGAGGGTGGGTGGTCATGTGGATGATGCGGTGCAAGGGTTCATTCGCGCGTCTTCAGCACCGCGACCAGGTCCAGCCGGTCGATGCGCTGTCGCACCGCCAGCGCGCTGAGCACGCCGGTCGCCACCACGGTGAGCGCCGCCAGGCCGTAGGTGGCGGGGGCGATGACGACCGGGAAGTCGATCTCGTCGGACTGCATCGCCTGCATCAGCCCGTTGGCGAGTCCCCAGCCGAGCGCGGCGCCGAGCGGCAAGGCGAGCAGCAGCTCCAGCGCCAGCTCGGCGAGCAGCAGCACCGACACCTCGGCGCGCGTCATGCCCATCACGCGCAGGCTGGCCAGCTCCCAGGCGCGCTCCGACAGCGCCACGCGCGCGGCGTTGTAGGTGATGCCGACCGCCATCGCCACCGCGAACAGCGTCAGCACCGCGGTGAAGTAGCCGATGTTGCGCGCGGTGGTCTTCTGGAAGCTTTCCAGCGCGCCCGCCTTGTCGAACACGGCGGCGATGCGCGGCGTGGTCTTCACCGCCGCGAAGAAGGCCTCGCGCTGCTGCGGATCGAGGCGCAGCGCCGCGTCGCTGGCGCCGCTGCCGTCGCCGGCGGCGCGGTTCATCGCGTCCAGCGCCATATAGGCCTGGCGGCCGAACAGCGTGTGCACGACGCCGACCACCGTCAGCTCGACGTGGCGCCGGTGCCAGAGCCGGAACTCGACCCCGACGCGGTCGCCGACCGCCACGCCGAGCTGGCGCGCCAGCAGACCGCTCAGCACCAGGCCGTCGGCGGGCAGCGGCTGCGCGCCGCGCTCGGCGTCGACCACCCGCATCAGGCGCGGCGCCTCGGCGTAGCCGTTCAGCGCGGTGTCGATGAGCTGTCCGCCGGCGGTGATGCGCACCGGCTCGCTGCGCCACACCTCGGCCTCGAGCACGCCGGGCAGGCGCAGCAGCTCGCGCTGCACGCCCACATCGACCGGCTCGTGGAAGTCGAGCAGCAGGTCGCCCTGCTGGACCTGGCGGAACTGCACGTCGACGATGCGCGCGATCGTGTCGTTCCAGAACAGCCCGGTCACCTGCAGCGCCACCGCCGCGGCGATGCCGCACACCGTCAGCACCGCGCGCAGCGGCCGGCGCTCCAGGTTGCGCAGCACCATCAGCGCGGCCGGCGCGAGCCGCCGCACGCGCCCCGAAGCGCGCGCCGTCGCGGCAGCCAGCCGCTCGAGCAGCGTGCGGCGGTAGACCGGCGGGGCCGGCGGCAGCATCGCCTGGGCCGGCGACAGCCGAACCACCGCGCGGATCGCGGCCAGCGCGCCGAGCGCCGCGGCGGCCGCGACCGCGAGCGTCGCGCCCACCGCCACCCCGGGCACCATGCGGTAGGCCAGCGCGTCGAAGCGGAACACCTCGGTGTACATCCAGACCATGCCGCGGCCGAGCCAGTGGCTGCCGACGAGGCCGAGCACGATGCCGGCCGCGGCGATCGCCACCGCCAGCAGCATGTAGTGGCCGGCGATCTCCGTGTTGCGGTAGCCCAGCGCCTTCAGCGCGGCGATCTGCGGACGCTGCGTCGCCACCTGCCGCGCCAGCACCACGTTGAGGATGAAGGCCGCGACGGCGAGGAAGATGCCGGGCAGCACGGTGCCGAGCACCTGCTGCTGGCGCAACTCGTTGTCGACGATCAGCGCCGAGAGCTGCCGGTCGCGGCCGACCGCGCCGGTCGAGCCATAGGGCTCGAGCAGGCGGTCGAGCGCGTCGATCACGCGCGCCTCGCTGGCGCCCGGCGCCAGCCGCAGCGCGACGCGGTTGAAGGCGCCTTCCATCGCGAAGGCGCTCGCGACGCGCTCGGCGTCCAGCCACAGCACGCCGAACCATTCGTCGTCGGGGCCGCCGCCGCGCGTCGCGTAGACGTACTCGGGCGAGGCGACGGTGCCGACGATGCGCAGCGTCTCGCGTCGCCCATTGAGCAGCGCGGCCACCGTCGCCCCCGGCGCCAGCCCGCGCAGCGTCGCGAAGCGGTCGTTGACCAGCACCTCGGCGGCGGCGCCGCGCTCGGGCCAGCGGCCGCTGCGCAGCGACAGACGGTTGACGGCCTCGCGCCGGCCGGGCTCGAGGCCGACGATGCGCCCGGTCAGCGGCTGCATCACGCCGGGCAGGTCGAGCTGGGTGTCGTAGACGGTCTCCAGGCGCAGCGCGGCGACGCCGTCGATCGCGGCGATGCGATCGCGCAGCGCGAGCGGCGCGCGCCGCACCGCGCCGAACACGTCGGCGAAGGCCGCGTCGCGGTAGTAGCGGTCGCGCGAGGCCTCCAGCGAGGCATGCGTCGAGAACGCACCGACGAAGCCGGCCACACCGCAGCCGACCACCAGCGCGATCGTGGCGACCTGCCCGCGCAGGCGCAGCAGGTCGCGCCAGAGCTTGAGATTCAGCGCGCGCATCGGCTCACCACGACAGCGCCGACGCCGGCAGCCGCTCGGTGTTGCGGCGATCCTCGACGATGCGCCCGTCGGCCAGGCGCAGCACGCGATCGGCCATCGACGCGATCGGCGCGTTGTGCGTGATCACGATCGTCGTCGTGCCGAGCCCGCGATTGACCGCGTCGATCGCCTCCAGCACGCGGATGCCGGTGGCGCAGTCGAGCGCGCCGGTCGGCTCGTCGCACAGCAGCACGTCCGGGCGCTTGGCGATCGCCCGCGCGATCGCGACGCGCTGCTGCTCGCCACCCGAAAGCTGCGAGACGAAGTGGTCGAGCCGCTGCGCGAGGCCCACCTGGGCCAGCGCGTCCTCGGGCGCCATCGGGTCGGCGACCAGGTCGGTGACCAGCGCGACGTTCTCGCGCGCGGTCAGGCTCGGGATCAGGTTGTAGAACTGGAACACGAAGCCGACATGCTCGCGGCGGTAGGCCGTCAGATCGGCGTCGCTGGCGCCGGTGAGCTCGTGGTCGCCCCAGCGTGCGCTGCCGGCGGTGGCCGTGTCGAGCCCGCCGAGGATGTTCAGCAGCGTCGACTTGCCACTGCCCGAGGCGCCAAGCAGCACGATGAACTCGCCACGGCGCACGTCGAGATCGACGCCGCGCAGCGCGTGGACCGCGGTCGGCCCTTCGCCATAGGTCTTGGTCAGGCCGCGGGCGCTGAAGACCGGTGCGGTCGTCGCGGGCGCGGCGGCGAGCGGCTCACCCGGCATCGGCGGTGGGGCTCAGGGCAGCGGCTCGCCGCCCACCACCGCGCCGAACCAGTTCGGCAGCGTCTCCGCGGGCAGCCCGCAGGCCTCCAGCCACGCAGTCTGCCAAGCGGTCCAGGGCGCGAGCAGGGCCGCCTGGATCGCCAGGCACTGGCTCCACATCTCCTGATGGACACCAAAGGGGGACCATGCCCAGAGGGAGTCCGGCGCGGCGGCGGGAAGGGTGGGGCTCGACGGCATCGTGGTTCTCCGGTGGGTGGCGGCAAGGGTCACTATGGCCTCGAGGCGCGGCGCCGGCCATGATCCTGCGCAAGGTCGGTGGCGGGGGGCAAGGCGCACACCACGCGCGGCAGCTTGCCGCTGCGGCCGCGCACCTCGGGCGGGCCGCAGGCGCAGTGCAGGCGCAGGCCCCCGAGCCCCTGCTGCCGCAGGTAGCCGCGCAGGGCGTCGCGCGCCGGTGCCAGCGCGTCCGCGTCGCCGACGTTCAGGTGCAGCGTGCGCGGCCCGCGCTGGACGAGCTGGAAGTCGAACACGCCGGCCTCGTCCTCCAGCACCGTGGTCAGCGCCAGCGGCGGCAGCCGCACCGTGCGGCCGGCAGTCGTCTGCAGCAGCAGCGCATCATCGACGCGGCCCTGCACCTCGATCACCGGCAGCGGCGAGCCACAGGCGCAGGGCGCCGGGTCGACGTGGACGCGGTCGCCGAGCTCGTAGCGGATCAGCGGCTGCACATGGTTGGCAAGGTTGGTCAGCAGCGTGCGGCAGCCGGCGTGCCCCGGCGGCACCGGCCGGCCGTGCGCGTCACACGGTTCGAGCAGCACCCAGTCGCTGTTCAGGTGCAGCTGGCGCTGCCCGCACTCGGCCGCCAGCGCCAGGAACTCGGACGCGCCGTAGCTCGCCCGCACCGGGGCGCCGAAGCTGCGCTCGATGAAACCCCGCGCTGCGCGGCCGAGCGCCTCGCCGCCGGTCCAGACCTCGCGCAGCGCCAGGCGCAGCCGCCCGGCGGCCTGTTCCTCGGCGAGCAGCACGGCCGCGCTCGGGTAGGTCGCCAGCGCCTGCGGCTGCCAGCGGTTCAGTGCCTCGACCAGCGCTGCCGTCGGCTGCAGGAAGGAGAAGCCGCGCAGCCGCTCGGCCAGCGCGGGCACCTGCCGGCGCAGCCGTTCGACGTTCACGGTGCTGGCGAAATGCCCGCCGGTGGCGCCGACGAAGGCAAAGCGCCCCGGGTCCAGCCAGCGCTGCCAGGGCTGCGGGCGGCGCAGCGCCTCGAGGGCGTCGTAGACCGCCATCGCCTGCGCGTCCTGCACGAACAGGCCGGGGACGCCGCTGCTCCCCGAGCTTTCCCAAACCGTGTAGCGGCCGGCGAAGACTTCGCCGATGCGCGCCGGGTCGGCCACGAAGGCGCGCAAGGCGTCGAGCTGCAGCACCGGGTCGCACACCCAGTCGGCGAAGCGGGCCATCAGCTCGGGCTTGCCCACGGGGGGCTGGTCCTCGAAGCGCGGGCCGTGGCGTGCGAAGCGCTCGCGGTAGAAGGCCGAGCGCTGCGCCGCCCGCATCAGCGCCTCGAGTCGCTGGCGCTGCCGCCAGGCCAGCGCGGCGGGGGGGCCGTGGGTCGCCCACTGCACGTCGGTGGCCACCGTGCAGGTCTGCCAGAGGTCGGTCGGCGACCACATGCGGCAATGATCGCGCGTCGCGGTGGTCTTGCGGCGGTGCATTGGCTTGATGCAGCGCAAGGCGGCGCGCCGCGCGCTTCCTAGACTGGAGTGGCAGGTTCGCTGCAACCGTCTGGAAAGGAGATGTCCATGACTGCCTTGACCCGTATCGACGACATGTTCCCGGAGTTCGTACGCCGCTTCATGGTGCCGGCGCAGCTGCCCGGCGAGCCGCTCGGCGAGATCCGCCTCGACCTCGACGAGAGCGACAAGGACTACACGTTGCGTGCCGAGATCCCCGGCGCGAAGAAGGACGACATCCGCGTCGAGATCGACGGCAACCGCGTCTCGATCGCCGCCGAGGTGAAGCGCGAGCGCGAGCAGAAGTCCGACAAGGGCCGCACGCTGCTGCGCGAGACCTACGAGGGCCGCGTCTCGCGCAGCTTCTCGCTGGGCAGCGACGTCGACGAGTCGCGCACCACCGCGAAGCTCGAGAACGGCGTGCTGACGCTGGTGATGCCCAAGCGTGCCGGCGCACGCAGCCGGCAGATCGCGATCGAGTGACGGCGGGGCGGACGCGTCGCATGAGAAGCTTGCTGGTTCACCTCGACGGGACGGCCCACGGCGAGCCGCGCCTGCGGGTGGCCGGCGAACTGGCGCGCCGCTTCGGCTCCCATGTGACGGCGCTGTTCGCGACGACGCCGCCGCTGCTGGCGATCCCCTATGGCGACGCCGGCGGTGCCGCGATCGCGCAGGTGCTGTTCGATCTGCAGGCCACCTGGCGCGGCCGCGCCTTCGCAGCCTTCGAGGCGGCCGGGCTCGGCGCCGGCGCGACCTGGGCGGAACTCGGCCCGACGGCCGCGATCCCGGGCGTCGCCGGGCAGGCGCTGTATGCGGACCTGACCGTCCTCGGCCAGTACGACCCGGACGCGCACGACCATGTGCTGCCGTCGGACTTCGTCTCGTCGGTCGTCATCGCCAGCGGCCGCCCGGCGCTGGTGCTGCCCAGCGCGGTGCCGCCCGGCGAGATCGGCCGCAAGGTGATGTTGGCCTGGAAGCCCACGCCGTCGTCGGCGCGCGCGCTGGCGGCGTCGCTGCCGCTGCTGCGCCTCGCGCAGGAGGTCACCGTGCTCGGCTACGGCTACGGCCCCGCGCCTGCCGATGTGCAGGGCGTGCCGCTCGACGTCGAACGCTACCTGCGGCTGCATGGTGTGCAGGCGCGCCTGCAGCACTACGGCGAGGAGCCGAACGGGGATCTCGGCGAACTGCTGCTGTCGCGCGCGGCCGATCTCGACGCCGACCTGCTCGTGATGGGCTGCTATGGCCACAGCCGTGCCCGCGAACTCGTGCTCGGCGGCGTGACGCGCACCGTGCTCCGGTCAATGACGCTGCCGGTGCTGATGAGCCACTGACGCGCCGCTGCGGCGGGCGGCGCGCAACGCGTCACGCAGATCGAGCGCGGCATCGCCGGAGGCCCGTTCGGCGGACTTACAGTGCTGCAGTCCAGAACCTTGCCCATGCCCGTCAGCCCCCACCTGAGCCTCCTCGTTCGCTGGCTGTCCGTCGCGCTGGCGCTGGGGGTGCTGTTGATCGGGCTGTACGCCGAGCGGCTCACGCAGGAGCGTCACGCGATCGCGCTGCGCGCCGAGGTGCAGAGCCGCCTGACCGAGACGCGCGAACGCCTCGCCGGCAACCTCTTCGGTGACCTGCAACTGGTGCGCGGGCTGGTCGCGCTGCTCAACCTCGAGCCCGATCTGACCCAGGCCGAGTTCGAGCGCGCGGTGCGGCCGCTGCTGGCGACGCGCACCCAGTTGCGCAACATCGCCGCGGCGCCCGACATGGTGATCCGGCTGATGGTGCCGATCGAGGGCAACGAAATGGCGATCGGCCTCGACTACCGGCGCGAGCCGGCGCAGCGCGACGCGGCCGAGCGCGCCCGCACGACGCGCCAGGTCGTGCTGGCCGGCCCGCTGCCGCTGGTGCAGGGCGGTGTCGGGCTGGTCGCCCGGCTGCCGATCTTCGTGCAGCGCAGCGACGGGAGCGAGCGCTTCTGGGGCCTGGTCAGCGCGGTGATCGATGCCGAGCGGCTGTACCGCAACAGCGGCCTGCTCGACGACGCATTGCCGATCGAGGTGGCGCTGCGCGGCCGCGACGCGTCCGGCGCCGGCGGTGCGGTCTTCTTCGGGCGGGCCGAGCTGTTCGACGGCCGGCCGGTGCTCGCCGACATCGAGTTGCCGCTCGGCTCCTGGCAGCTCGCGGCGGCGCCGCGCGGCGGTTGGACGGCACAACCCGCCAATGTCTGGCCGTTGCGGGCCGGCTTCCTGCTGGCGGCCTTGGCGCTGCTCGGCATCTTCCACTTGCAGGCGCGTTCGGTGCACGCCGCGTCGCTGGCCGCGGAGCGCGCGGCGGTCGCGAAGCGCCAGCGCGCGGCGCTGCTGGAGGCCTCGCCCGACGCGATGCTGCTGGTCGACTCGCAAGGGCACATCGCGCAGGTCAACTCGCGCGCGGTCGAGCTGTTCGGCTACCCCACCGACGAGCTGATCGGCGCGACGCTGGAGAAGCTGGTGCCGCCCGAGCACGTCGAGCGCCACCGCAAGCTGCGCAGCAGCTACTCGACGGCGCCGAAGCCCCTGCGCCTCGGCAGCACCTTCGACATGGTGGCGCTGCGGCGCGACGGCAACCTCATCCCCGTCGAGACCAGTCTCGGCCCGGTCGAGACCGAGGAGGGGCCGTATGTCGCCGCCTCGGTGCGCGACGTGAGCGCGCGCCGCAAGGCCGCGGAGGAGCTGCGCGTGCACCGCGACGAGCTCGAGCGCCTCGTCGAAGCGCGCACGCGCGAGCTGACGGTCGCCAAGGAGGCGGCCGAGGCGGCCAATGTCGCCAAGAGCCGCTTCCTGGCCAACATGTCGCACGAGATCCGCACGCCGCTCAACGCGATCACCGGCATGGTCCACCTGATCCGGCACGACCACGGTGACGCGGCGAAGGACCACCGGCTCGACGCGGTGGAGTCGGCCTCCCAGCATCTGCTCGAGGTCATCAACGCGATCCTGGACCTGTCGAAGATCGACTCCGGCAAGTTCGAGCTCGCGCACGGGCCGGTGCGGCTGCGGCAGATCGTCGACAACGTCCTGTCGATGCTGGCGCCGCGCGCGCAGGTCAAGGGCCTGGCGCTGTCGACCGAGATCGGCGAGCTGCCGCCGGTGCTGCTCGGCGACGCGACGCGGCTGCAGCAGGCGCTGCTCAACTACGTGGCCAACGCGATCAAGTTCACCGAGCAGGGCGTGATCGTGATCCGTGTCGCGGCGGCACCGCCGGTCGATGGCCGGGTCTGCCTGCGTTTCGAGGTCGAGGACAGCGGCATCGGCATCGACGCGGCGACGCTCGAGCGCCTGTTCCGCCCCTTCGAGCAGGCCGACAACAGCGCCACGCGGGCGCACAGCGGGACCGGTCTCGGGCTCGCGGTCACACGCCGTTTTGCGCGCGCGATGGGGGGCGATGCCGGTGCCGAGAGCGTGGCGGGAAGAGGCAGCCGGTTCTGGTTCACCGCCTGGCTCGCCACCGCGGCAGGCGCCGAAGCCGGCGAGCCCGCGTTCGTCCCGGCCGCCCCCGCCGAGGCAGGCCGCTTCGCCGGGCGGCGGGTGCTGCTGGTCGAGGACGAGCCGGTCAACCGCCTCATCGCCCGGTCGCTGCTGGAGCGGTCCGGCCTGACGGTGGTCGAGGCGGCGGATGGCGCTCAGGCGCTCGAGCTCGCCGCGGCGCAGCCCTTCGACCTGATCCTGATGGACATGCAGATGCCGCGCATGGACGGGCTCGAGGCCACCCGCCGTCTGCGCCAGCGCAGCGCCAAGCCGCCGATCGTTGCGCTGACGGCCAACGCCTTCGCCGAGGACCGCCGCAGCTGCCTCGACACCGGCATGGACGACTTCCTCGCCAAGCCCTTCGAGCCGGCCGGCCTGGAGGCGATGCTGTCGAAGTGGCTGCCGCGCTCGCCGCAGGCCGAGGGCGTTGGCGGCGCTTGACGGTCGCGGCGACGAAGTCGCGCAGCTGCTGGCAGACCTGGGACTCGTTCGACGTGAAGAACGGGATCGGCAGCAGCGCGCCGACCACGCCGCCGGAGCGCTTCACTTCGTCGGTGCGCCGGTCGAGCGGGCGACCGGCGGCGACGTCCCACAGCGCCGCATCGACCACCAGCAGCCGGGTCTCGCGGTACAGGCCGATGCACACGCCCGCCGCGCCCGAGGTGCAGATCAGCTTGTCCGTCTTGTCGTGCCCGCCGTCGCGCAGCGAGTAGAGCAGCAGGCGCCCGACATCCAGCTCGGCCAGCCGCGCACGCACCGCAGGCCGCTCCAGCAGCGCGGCGATCGCCTCCGGCTGCTCCGGCAGCACGCCGGGGTCGAACCAGGGGAACAGCGCGTCGCGCAGCGACGCTGCCGGTGCGCGCCCGGCGGTGAGTGGCGGCAGCGGCGCCGTCGCGGCGATGCAATCGGTCAGCCAGGCCTCATGGCTGTCGCCAGCGGACAGGCCGG
>Ga0209966_1000089_pt1 | contig 39837 bp, 46 predicted proteins | sample RhisoiCoNPM_FD_187575 | JGI IMG/M metagenome (GOLD analysis project Ga0209966, IMG submission 187575) | Arabidopsis thaliana rhizosphere microbial communities from the Joint Genome Institute, USA, that affect carbon cycling - Rhizosphere... | ecosystem: Host-associated > Plants > Roots >... | reverse complement strand
CGCGGATGCCGACTTCGCGCTGGGAATCGGAACCGGCGCGCATGAAAAACGTGGCCGCCGGATGGCGGACGAGATGCGCGTTCAGGTCGAGCGGGCCATCGAACTGACGGCCTTCGTGCGGCTGGAAGAATTGGACGGTGGCCATGCTCCCACCGTAGAGGGCCGCATGGCGAACGCGTCAAACGCGCCTAGAGCAGTTTCCCGAAGACGGCGCGGACGCGCTTCCTGTCGATCAGCGTCTCCTTGAGCGCCGTGAGCGCCGGATACTTCCTGGCGCGGCGTCCCAGGACCTCAAGGAGCTGCGGCAGGGAGACCTGGCCTTCGCTCTCATGCGGCGCCTTGCCCGTCTTGGCCCAGTGCTCGCCGAGGGTGCGGTTCTTGGAATGCGGGCTGAAGCCGGTGGCGACCATGTCGCCGACGCCGGCCACGCCATGGAACGTCTCGCGGCGTCCGCCGAGGTCTTCGAGGATGCCGCCGGCCTCCTCGACCGCCTTGGCCACGAACCAGCCGCGCGCGTTGGCGCCCCAGCCGAGGCCTTCGGTCATGCCGAGGCCGATGGCGTAGATGTTCTTCAGCACCGAAGACCAGACGACGCCCGGGACGTCGTCGCTCGTCTCGATCCGCAGGCGCGTGCCGGCGAAGAGCTTCCGCATCGTGCGGAGCGCGGCGGGATCGGCCGACGCGGCCACGCCGACGCCGGGCTGTCCGTGCAGGAGCTCGTCGGCCAGGAGCGGACCGCCCAGATAGACGAACGGCGTGCCTTGCGGGAGGACCTGGCGCAGGACGCCGTCCGACGGAAGCAGGGTCTCCTTCTCGATGCCTTTCGACAGCGAGACGACGGCCGCCTTCGGCGAGAGGTGCGGGGCGATCGACGCGCCGGCTTCGCGCAGGCACCAGGACGGCAGGCACAGGAAGACCACGGACGCCTTCGGCACGATGGCCGCGAGCGGCTTCTGGCCTTTCACTTTCCCGGGCAGGGCGTCCCAATACGCGACGCGCGCGCCGTTGCCGGCGAGCACCTTCCCGATGGCCGAACCGATCTTGCCGGCCCCGATCATGACGACGTCGTGTTTCCGCATATGCGCGCATTCTACTCCCCCGCCCGGAGCCGCGCAAAAAAATCCCCCGGACTCAGTTCGGGGGCTTCTTCGTGCCGAGCAAGGCGTCGCGTTCGGCCTGGAGATAGGCCATGAGTTCCCGCCGGTCTTCCGGGGAAAGCTCCATCACGTTCTCGACGCCTTTGGACTTGAGGAACGCGCGCGTAGCCGGGAACATGGAGTTCAGCTCGGCGAGCTTGCCGTGCAGGGCTTCCAGATCGTCGGCCAGGCCGTCCAAGGCCTCTCGCGCCTTCTTCACGCGGTCGTCTTCGTCTTCGTCGTCATCGTCCATCACGGGCCTCCTGGCAAGGAACTCAGCGACATCTGCGGGAAATACTCGACCTTCATCGCGCTGCGCCACCAGGCGCCATCGAGCTCCCGCTCTTCGGGCGTCGTGAAGCGGTAGCGGTAGAGCGTGGCGCGCACGTACTTCGGCGGAGCGTCCGGGAAAGGATTCTCCCGCAGCAGCGCGAGGACGTCGTCCGAACCCTGCAGCAGGCGGACCATCAGCCGGCCGAACCACGGATTCGCTTCCGGCGGGGAGACCGCGGCGAACCACATGTGCCAATCGAGGCGCGGCTGGAACGGCGAGACGAATTCCGGCGCGCGTTTCACGTCGCCGGGCTTGTGGCGGAACTCGTAGGCCTTCCATTCGATGCCGTCCGAAGAGCCTTCGACGACGATCTCCTCCCGCGTCGTCTCGATCGTCGCGAACATGCTGTAGGCGTTGACGAGCCGCAGGCGTTCCGCGGCGGACGCGAGCGCGATCGTCGGACGCCAGCCGGGCAGGAACGGCGCCGCCATCTGCGTCAGACCGACGAGGACGACAAGCGCCGCCGCGGCCGTCGCGACGCCGCGCGAGCGGACATGCTCATGGCGCTTCCCGGCCTTCAAGGACGGGAACAGGCGCTCGAAGGCGCCGTCGTCGAGCAGCATGAGGCAGAGCGCCAGCGCCAGCCAGTTGAAGAAGGCGTAGTTGCCGGTGGCGATGATGAGGATCTGGTAGGCGGCCGTGAGCGCCGCGCCGACGAAGCGCGCGCGGCGCGGCAGGAGGAACAGGAACGGCACCGCGAGCTCCATGACGAGCGTGCCGAAGGAGGCCGCCTTCAGGATTCCGGCGGGCAGCTGATGCGCGTGCCAAGCCAGCGGCGTCGGCAGGGGCTGGGTCTCGAGGTGCAGGCCGACCGCGGTCAGGTCCTTCCAGGACGGATCGCCGTGGAGGATCTTGGCGAGACCCGAAGAGAACATCAGGCGGAACAGCAGGAAGCGGTAGAGCCAGACCACGGTCGGCGGCGCCGCGACGCGATGGTCCTCGACGCGCGCGCGGCGGAACGGCGCCAGGAAGAGCGCCAGGAAGCCGGCTTCCAGCAGGAGTCCGTCCCATTGGAACGCGGCGAAATCTCCGGCCGCGTTCGCGACGATGTGATACAGGACCCAGGCCGCGGCCAGCATCGGCCCGGCGAGGAATCCGGCGAAGGCCGCGACCGCTGCCGCGGCGCCGAAAAGCGCGGCGAACTGGAACACGGCCGCGTTGGGACCGGCCGGCAGGATGCCGCCGGGGCCGATGAGTCCCGGCAGCTGCGGGAGCCAGGACAGGAACGCGAAAAGATACGTGACGGAAAGCGCGCGAAGGAAGATCCAGGCGGTCAGGCCGTGGCGCGGACGCGCGGGCCGCGCGCCCCACAGGAGCTTGGTGGCGCGCAGGAAGAAACCGCGGCGGCGGGCCACGAGGCGGTAGGCCCATTCGGCGACGGGCGCGACGAGCGGCGCCTCATACAGCCGGTTGAGCCAGGCCTTGCCTGGCGCGTGCGCGAGCGTGCGAAAAGCGGCCTGCGCGCCTTCATAGCGCCGGCCGTCGACGTCGATCAGCTGGATCGAGCGCCGGTATCTCGTCTTGGGGATTTCGGGAAACTTCCGCGCGATCTCCTGGGACGGGGCGTAGATGACGCGGTCGCCGGTCTCGGCCCGCCAGGCTTCGACCCAGTGCCGGCAGAACGCGCAATCGTCGTCGTAGATCAGGAGCGCGCGCTCTTCGGCGCGTTCGTTCATAGCGTTCACTGGACGTTCGCCGTTCCGGCCGATCCGAGGCAGAGGCGCAGGGATTCGGACGGCGTCCATCCGCATTTCCCGTCCGGCTGGCGTTCGCAGGCGGCGTCCTTATAGCAGGCGTACTCCTCGCGGTACTCGCAGGTGCTGACCATCTCCTCGTCCGCGCAGATCTGTCCGGAGCAGCCGGTGCGGCGGCAGCCGTCCGCCGTGACGCCCTTCGGTTCCGGTCCGGGTTCCGGTGACGGCGCGGGTTCCTCCTGGACGGGAGGCGTCGGCGCCTCGGGAGCCGCAGGTTCCGGTTTCGGAACGGCCAGGCAGCCGGCTCCCAAGAGCAGGAGGACGGCGCAGGCGGAAAGGAGTTTCTTCATAGCACGTTCAGGCTCGCGCGCGAGGGATCAGAAGATGACCGGGATGGACAGGTAATCGTCGTTCTCCGGAAGGCCGGACGGGTTGTCCTTCATCAGGATGAGCGTGCCGGTGGGCGTGGGCGGCGTCGGGAAGGTCAGCGTCACCGAATACGGGACGAAATCTTCCGTCATCCAATCGCCCTGCGCCTGGGCGGGCTGGATGGCCAGCTGGTTGCCGTCGCCGTCGAGGAGCTTCACCGGGAAGGAGGCTTCGAAGTACCAATAGCCGCGCGCCCTGCCCGTGATCGTGAGCGGGCTCGTGACCTGGTCGCCGGCGGCGACGTTCGCGATCGTGATGAGGTCCGCCTTGGCTTCCGGTCCGTGCGGATCGGGCGTCGCTTCGGGCTCGGGTTCCGGGGCCGGCTGCGCCACGGGCGGCGCCATCGGTTCCGGCGTGACGGGTTTGATGTCGGGGAACAGCGGGCAGCCGGCTCCGACGAGCAGGAGGACGGCGGCGGCGGAAAGGAGTCTCTTCATACGGCGTGATGATGTTCTTCGTGAATGGTGTGATGCAGGAGCGTGTCTTCGTCGAGGAAGTAGAACTTCCCGTCCAGGCGCTTGCCTTCGAGGAAGAGCGGGAGCCAGTGGCGGTCGTCCGGCCACATCTTGTCGAACGGGATCTCGGTCAGGCGGAACCAACAGGGCCGCATCTCTTCGGTCTCGATCGGCTCGCCGCGGTATTTCACGACGCCGAAGACGTGGACCTCGAGGATCTCCGGGCTGGTGGCGAACTCGAAGCGCAGGGTGCCGCGTCGGGCGAGGACTTCGGCCTCGAGGCCGCATTCCTCGCGGAGTTCCCGGCGGGCGGCGTCTTCGACCGTCTCTCCCATCCCGACCTTGCCCCCGAAGCCGTTCCAGCGGCCGGCGCCGAAGCCGCGCTTCTTCATGCCGAGCAGGATGTGCGTGTCGGTGTGGAGCACGCAGAGCGTGAGCTGCTTGACCATATGTCCGCATGGTATCAGACCTTGGCCAAAGAAAAAACGGCCGTTGCGGCCGTTCAGATGGGTACGCCTTCGTCCAGCTTGGCGAGGGCGTCCTCCAGGAGGAATTGGTCGGAGATCCAGTCCTCGAACCGTATCCACTCCCTGCGGTCGTAGCGTTCGGGATCGCCGGCGTGGGCGCGGGCCGCGTGCTGCCAGATGACGAGGGAGATGGACTCCTCGTCGTCCAGCGCGTCGCGGCGGGCGACGAGCCCCGCGAGCTCGCGGGCCTCCCCGCGGTCCGGGGCGTAGATCGCCTCCGCCAGCAACAGGAGCTGTCTGGCCATCTTCGGGTGCGTCGACGTGGCCATCGGCCCCGCCTTGAGGTCGAAGACGAACCGCGCCTCCTCTTCGTCCGCCGTGCGGAGCAGGATGCCCTGCGCTTCGGCGAGGCGGCGGAACTCGGACTCCGAGGGCGTCAGTGCCATGCGTTTCCTCCGGAACGTGAAAGGACCGGCCCCATCGTAATGCGTCCCGGCCTTCGGGTCAAGACGAAAAAGACCCGCCGGAAAGGCGGGTCAGAGGCCGGCGGGGACGCCGCGTTCGAGCTCGGCGATCCATGCCGCGACCGACGCGGAGGTCGGCATGCGCCAGTCGCCGCGCTGGGACAGCGAGACGGAGCCGATCTTCGGGCCGAGCGGAGCGGTCGAGCGCTTGAACTGGCTCCAGAAGAACTTCTTCAGGAAGGCCAGGTGCCACTTCCGGATCGTCGCCAGGTCGTAGGCGCCGTCGAAGGCCTGGAGGGCCATGCGCGCGATGAACGGCGGCGCGAAGCCGAAACGGAGCGTCCAGTAGGCGAAGAAATCGCGAAGGTCCTCCGGTCCGAGCGTGTCGTTCGTCTTCTGGGCGATCTGGCCGTCCTTGTCGGGCGGCAGGAGCTCCGGCGAGATCTCGCGCGCGCAGATGCGGGTCAGGACCTCGCGGAGTTCCGCGTGTTCCGGCCCGGCGAAGACGCTGTCGCGCGTCCATTCGATGAGCGAGCGGATGAGCGTCTTCGGGATGCCGGCGTTCACGTGGTAGTGCGAGACATGGTCGGCGTAGATCGTGCACCAGCCGACCATCCCTTCCGAGAGGTCGCCGGTGCCGAGCACGATGCCGCCTTCCTGCGCCGAGGTGGCGAAGAGAAGGTGCTTCCGCGACCAGGCCTGGACGTTCTCGTAGACGACGTCCTTCACGCCGATGTCGTGGCCGACCGCGGCGAACGTCGCCTTGGCGAACGGCGCGATGCTGATCTCCTTCGACGACGCGCCGAGGAGCCGCATCAGGGCGAGCGCGTCCTGATACGTGCCCACGGTCGTGCCGAAGCCCGGCAGGGTCAGGAACTTCAGGTGCGTGCGCGGCAGCTTCGCTTCGTCGAGCGCGTACGCGGCGAAGAGCGCCGCGAGCGTCGAATCGAGGCCGCCGGAGACGCCGAGCGTGATGGAGCGCTTGTCGGGAGGAAGCTGGTCGAGCACGCGGAGGAGGCAGGTCGAGACGATGTTGAAGGCCTCGCGGCAATGCGCGTCGCGCGACGCGGGGTCCTTCGGCACGAAGGGCGAAGGATCGATGCGGCGGCGGAACGCCATGTACGGCGCGAGGTCGCGATTCGCGCCGGTCTTCTCCTTGAAGACGACGCGCCGGAACGCGAAGCGGTGGTCCGCGGCGTTGTCGGCGTGCGTCTCCTCGCGCAGGCGGTCCTGCACGATGGCGCGCAGGTTCAGGTCGGCGAGGATCGTCTCCCCCTCCCGGACGAAGCGCTTCGTCTCGGCGAGCATCGAACCGCGCTCGGCGATCATGCCGTGTCCGTCCCAGCCGAGGTCGGAGACGTCCTCGCCGAAGCCGGCGGCGGCGTAGAGGTACGCGCCGACGTACTTGCCGGAGGCGTTCTCGACCAGGTCGCGGCGGTAGCCGGCCTTGCCGATGACGGCGTTCGAGGCGGAGAGGTTCGCGAAGACGGTGGCGCCGGCGAGCGCGGCTTTCGCGCTGGGCGCGATCGGCTTCCAGAGATCCTCGCAGATCTCGGCGTGCAGGACGAAGTTCGGGTCGTCCTTGGAGGCGAAGAGCAGGTCGTTGCCGATCGGCACGTCGCGTCCCAGGACGGGAATCGTCCGCCGCGTCAGCTTGGTCGCTTCCTTGAACCAGCGCTTCTCCTCGAACTCGCCGTAGTTGGGAAGGTACGTCTTGGCGGCGACGCCGAGGATGAGGCCGCGGATCAGGACGACGCCCGCGTTCGCGATCATCATGCCGTCGACGGCGAGCGGGAGGCCCACGAGCACGAGCATCTCCGGCCAGCGCAGGGATCGCGCGCGGATCGTCTCCAGCGCTTCCAGGGCGGAAGCGCGGAGCGTCTCGTCGCGGAACAGGTCCTTGCAGGAATAGCCGGTCAGCCCCAGTTCGGGGCAGACGGCGATCTGCGCGCCTTCGGCGTAGGCCGCGTCGAGCATCTTGATATGCTCTTCGGCGTTCTTCGCCGGATCGGCGACGTGCACGCGCGGCACGATGACCGCCGCGCGCCTGCAGCCGTGGTTCCGGATGTCGAGAAAGCGATCGTGAAGCATGGGTATTCCCCTTTCCTTCAGCTCCGGGCGCCGAGGATTCGGCGGCCGGAGAAAAGGGCGGTGCGCGGCACCGCCGGCGTTCAGACGAACTTGTAGAAGGCGTAGAGCACCATGCCGAGCGTCGACCAGTCGACGTCGTTCGGCATGAGGCCTTCGTGCTGGTCGAGCAGCTGCCGGATCGTGCGGACCTCGACCCAGGTGCGCTCGCCTTCGCGCGGACGTCCGAGCGGGCGCCCGCCGATGCTCCTGAGACGCGCCATGTCCTCGTTCTCGAGACGCGCGACGTACACGCGGGCGCGATGCGCCGAGAGCGTCGGCATGAGCTGGCGGTCGCCGAGATCCTTGAGCTTCCCGGGATCGAGCTTGATGCCCGCCTCCTCGAACGCCTCGCTGACCGCGACTTCCGCCGGACTGAGCTTCTCCCAGGAACTGCCGCCCGCCGGTTCGCGGACGCAGCCGTCGGAGGTCGTGGCCGAGGGCCGGAACTCGCGGATCAGCGCGACTTCGGTGTTGAAGCCGCGATCCTTGCCGAAGAGCACCGTCGCGGAGACGTCGGGGCGGCCGAGCACGATGCCGTCCTTCACGACGCGTCCTTCGGCGCCGACGCGCATGTCCGTCTCGAGCGCCCAGAAGAACAGGCGCTCCTTCGCGCGCCCGATGCGGTAGGTCCAGAGGACGCGCGCGTCGAGCAGGACGTTGCCGGCCTTCTTCTGCGACGCGTGCCAGCGCCGGAAGATCGGCGTGCGCCAGATCTCGATCGGCACGCACGTCTCCCCGCCTTTGCGGAGCGCGCCCTTGCCGATCATCTCGACCGCGCGATCGACGGTCGCCTTGAGCGTATGCGCGATCGGGATGCCGAGCCACTTGGCCTTCGCCCGGAAGTATCCGACTTTCGGCGTCTCCTTGGGGTAGCCCAAGGCGACCTTGCCGGAGTCGAACCACTCTCCCCACTCGATGTTGGTGGTGAAGGCCGGCATCTTCAGGATGACGGGATCCTTCCGGCGCCGCTTCGGCATCGGCGTCAGGTCGCGCGCGACCCAGAACAGGACGACGTCCGCGCGGCGCAGGGCCTCGTGCTCCCAGCGGATCTGCGGGTCGTAATTCTCCGGCGAGACGCCGCACCCGTTGCGGCCTCGGTCCTCCGGCACGAAGACGACGCCGTCGAAGCCGGCGGCCTCGAGGGCGCGCAGCGCCGCGGGACGCCACGAGCGCGGCCCGCCTTCGCGCGGCGTCGGGCCCGCCAGGAAGACGCTCTTGGTCCACCGGTTCGGGAACTCTTCGCGGGCGTAGACGACCTGCATTGGCATGGGGTGTCCTTTCATGGAAAGAGCGATGTTTCGGCTGGACTCGCCCATCAGCGATGAGTGGTTCCAGGAAAACCCGAAGGCATGGCGCCTTCGGAGGAAAGATCAGACGCGGCACTCCGAACGGAACGCGTTGCCGTACCGGAAGACCCGGACGTAACGTTCGATCTCCTCGGGCGGGCCTGAGGCCTTGTCGAGGTTGTCGGAGAGCTTCACGAGCGGCACCCAGGCGCCGCCGCGTTCCACGGCCGAGGCCTTGACCACGATGGAGATCGGGTCGAACCCGACGTCGTTGGTCAGGTGCGTGCCGGGCCCGTACGGCGCGACGCCGATCTTGCCGGCGAACGCGTCGTCGAGCTCCTCGATGAGCGGCACGTCGAGGCCGTCGCAGAAGATGAGCCGCTTCGAGCGCGGGTCGATCCCCCACTTCTCGGGGAACGTCCGCGCCCAGAGCATGCCGCGTTCCTTGGGGTCGCCGGAGTCGATCTTGTACAGATGGATCCTCTCAGCGAGGTCGCGCGGGAGGTCCTCGATGAACGACTCGGTGCCGAAGGTGTCCGGGATGGCGACGGTCCGTTCCGCTCCGTACATCCCGTACCATTCGCGCAGGAAACGCGTCGGCGAGGCCCTGAGGCCTTCGTCCGTCGCGCCGTCGAGTCCGGCCCGGACCATGAACATCTCGTGGGCGCAGGTGCCGCTCGGCGGCTTGCCGTGCTTCATGGCGAGCCGCACGTTCGAGATGCCCGCGAGCTGGTCGCCGAGCTCGTCGCGGAGGACGCCGTCGAGCCAGTCGCACCAATCGAGGTCGAATGAACGGCGGAGGCCGAAGTCGACGATGCGGACGTGCGGACGCTTCTTGAGCGCCTGGACCTTCCGCATCAGGCGCCGTGCGCCTTCGTCCCAGATATTCTCCATCGGGCGTCCGGATTTCCGGGCGAGCTCGCGGAAGTAGAGCTGGTTGACGATGTTCATGAGGAGCGTCTCCCAGAGCATCGCCGCGTGCCATGCGCCTTCCGTCTCGATGACGCAGGCGCCCTTGCTCCACGCGAGGCGCACGGGCGGCAGGCGGAGCTTCCTGAGCGCGGCGAGGTAACCTTCGGAGAGCAGCCCCTTGGGGATGTGCGGGCTCTCGCGCAGGAAGGCGATCTCGTCCGCCGTGAACGCGAGCGAGCGCGCGTGCGCGATCTGCCCGCGGAGCTCCTCCTTGCGGATGAAGTCCGGCAGGTGCACGCGCGCGGCGTGGCGATTCTTGAAGGCGTAGCGCACGCGGACGCCGCGGTGGAACAGGAAGGCGAAATTTCCCATCATGAACTTGTACCAGTCCACCTCCAGCAGGCTGCGGATGACGGGCGCTTCGCGCATGTCACTTCCTCCCTTCGAGGTCGATGATCTTCAGTTCGCGGAGCATCAGCCCCGTCGAAGCGGTGACGATCCTGCCGTCCTTGAGCAGGCCGAAGGCCTCGTCCCAGGACATCCTGTAGACGTCGATCTCCTCGTTGCCGTCGCCTTTCGGCGGCACGCGGGCCTCGAGATGCCCTTCGGGAAGATCGGCGATGAACGCGTGGACCGTCTCGCAGGAACCGCCGACGCTCGGCAGGTACGTCGCGACGGGCCGCATGCGGTCCTCGGCGACGACAAGTCCCGTCTCCTCGCGCAGTTCGCGGGAGGCGGCGGCCGCGGCCGACTCGAGCGGCGCTCCCGTCGCGGGGTCGGCGTCGATCATGCCGGCGCAGACCTCGAAGATGCGCGCGTCGGCGGCGTCGATCACGAACGTCTCGTCGGGTTTCGTGAAGCCGTCGCGCATGACCTTGCGGATCCAGGCGCGGCCGGACTCGAACAGCCCGAACGGCTTGTGCGCGCGGATCTCCGCGAGCAGGTAGAGTTCGCGCGTCCGGAAGTCGACCGGCAGCACGACGGCGGCGTGGCCGCGCTCGAGCATCTCGAGGCGGCGGCCGTGGCCGTCGATCGCGTAGCTCAGGATCGAAAGGAAGCCCTTCCGTTCGACCCGGAAGCCGCGGTACACGAGCTTCTCCGGCGCTTTCCCGATGCGTCCGATCATCTGCATGGCGTGTCTCCTATGAAAAGTCCCGATCTTCCGCCGGCGAACTTCGTCGGCGGGAGAAAAGGGGCGAGCGCGGACGCTCGCCGGAGTCAGGAACGGAGGTCGCTGGAGCGGATGACGCGGACGCCCTTCGCGGCGAACTTCGCCTCGATGGCTTCCACGCTGCCGGGCAGCGCCACGGGACGAGTCGCGTCCCGGACGACGACCGCTTCGAAGCCCTCCTCGACCGCGTCGAGCGCGGTCCAGCCGACGCAGAAGTCGTAGGCCAGGCCCGTCAGGAAGACGCGGCGCGCGCCGGGCGCGTGGTGCCGGATCCGTTCCGCCAGCTTCGTCGGCCGCCGCAGGTTGTCGCGGAAGCCGGAGTACGAGTCGCAGAGCGGATCGGTGCCCTTGATCTGCGCGTAGACGTAGTCGAGCGGGTCGAGCGCGGGATGCAGGACGTCCTCGCCGGAGCCGATCAGCGCGTGATCGGGCCAGAGCGTCTGCGGTCCGGCCTTCATCAGGTAGGCGTGCAGCTGGTCGAGCGTGAACTTCACGCCCTCGGCGATGCCGCGGTACGGCGCGACGTAGGAACCCTTCAGCCCTTCCCGGGTCCAGCCGGCGGTGTTGACCGTGTCGAGGACCGTGTAGGGCGGAAGTCCGACGTACGAGCTGGCCAGCGAGATGTGGCCGCGCGGATGCCGGTCGAGCGTCAGGAAGCGCCGTTCGCGCGGGAAGCGCCGGTGCACCCGTTCCACGACGGGCAGGATCGCGTCGCCGTCGGCGACGGGCAGGCCGCCGCCGGGCATGAACGTCGGCTGGATGTCGACGTCGATCAGGACGTCTTCCGGGCGGATGCGGACGGTCTTCGGGGCCATGTTCCCCTCCTTTTTCCTCGGTTTCCGTGCAAAGAGCGAAGGTCGGACCGTATCAGCGTTTTCGGCCGACGTCAACCGTCCTACAGCACGTCGATGTAGGACAGTTCACGGCGCCGGAAGCGGTAGAGTTCGGCCGGGCGATGGGCGCCTTCCGCGCGCTTTTTCCCGGTCGATTTCAGGAGGCCCAGGGACAGGATCTTCTTGCGGAAGTTGCGCTTGTCGAGGCCGCGTCCGAGGATGGCCTCGTAGACGCCCTGAAGCTCCGAAAGCGCGAAGGCTTCCGGCAACAGGCTCCAGACGACGTTCGTGTATTCGAGCTTGGCGCGCAGGCGGGCCACGGCCGTCGCGAGGACGAGATCGTGATCGTAGGCCAGTTTCTTCGCGCCGCCGATCTCCTGCCATTTCACGCCGGCGTATTTCTCCGTCGTGCGGAGCTCGACGCCTTCGCCGGGCAGGAGCGCGAAATACGCGACGCTGACGACACGGCCGAACGGGTCACGCTTCGGCGCGTCGAAGGTGGCGAGCTGTTCCAGATACGCGTCCTGCACCCCGGTCTGGGCGCGGAGGGCGCGCCGGGCGGCCGCTTCCGTCGTCTCGCCATCCGCGAGCAGTCCGCCCGGCAGGGCCCAGCGGCCCTCGTACGGCTTCTTCTTCATGCGGATCAGCAGGACCAGAAGCCTGCCGTCCTTCACGGTGAAGATGGCGGCGTCGGCGGCGAGTCGGATGTCTTGCGGCGTCGGATGCGGCATGGGGATACTTCGTGTTCAATATACAAGAACACCCCTTGCGGGCGCAAGGGGTGTCCGGGGCCGCGTCTTATTCGGCCGCCTTCTCGAGCGTGACCGGCAGGATGCCGGGGTTGCCGATCGTCTGGAGAAGTTCCTTCGCCAGGGGGACCGTGACGTTCGAGCGCCAGTAGTCCTTGGGCGCGTTCAGCACCGGGAAGACGAGCGCGGGGACGGTGAGTTCGCTGCCGATGCCGCCGTTCCACTGCCAGACGCGCGTGTAGGCGAGCGTCGGCGTGCCGAGTTCGACCTCGACGGTCACGGCGTTCTCCGGCGCGTACTGGTCGCCGTAGACGCCGCCGCGTTCGGCGATGCCCACGAGGACGCTCGCGTCGGTCTCGCCGGCGTAGGACGACACCTGCAGGTTCTGCACGGCGAGGTTCCAGAGGCCGGTGGCGCGCTTGTGGCGGACGTTGATGTTGACGTTCAGGCCGTGCGGAGCGCCGCCCTCGTCATAGACGGGCTTGCCCTCGATGAGCTGCGGGTAGACGACGGTCGTGCCGTCCGGGAACCAGAAGGTCGACGGGTCGGCCGCGCGCAGGAGCTGGGCGCGCCATTCGTTGCGGACGATCGGAGCGCCGTAGCCGTCTTTGGAGACGCCGTATTCGGCGAGGAAGGCGTCGGCGATGCGGATGGTCTCCTCGTCCGAGAGCATGTCGGCTTCCGTCAGGCGGTACGAGTTGAAGCAGGCCTCGTCGGTGCAGGAGCGTTCCGGGTAGGTCCAGGTGAGGTAGTTCTCGTAGATGTTGATCGTCCCCTCCTCCGGGTTCACGGTGATGACGTAGCCGTTCTCGCGGTTCTCCGCGATGGCGAAGGACTGCACGGACGGGCTCTTGGCCGCGGAGAGGTCCATGAGGCCGAGATCGGAGCCCAGCAGGGCGCCGACCGGACCGGATCCGGCGCCGCCGCGGACGCGGCGATAGACGTCGACCTGGTCGGAAAGGCCTTCGATGGTCTCGCCCTTATAGACGTGCTTGTAGATCGTCGGGATCCAGTCGGGCGCGACGATCATCTTGGACCCGATGGCGGCATCGCCTCCGGCCATCGGCGGAAGGGCGGGCGCGGCCGCTTGCGTGCCCGCGCCGGCGCCGAAGCCGCCGCCGCCCGATTCGGGGCGGGCGCCGGTCGAGACGCCGGTGAGCGATCCGAAGGCGGACGCGCCGACGCGTTCGATCGTGGCGGCGGCGAGACGGTCCGAACCGGACGAAGGAGCGCCGGCGGGACGCTGAAGCGAGTTCATCGTGACCGCGCCGACCACGGCGAGCGCGAGGACCGCGAGGCCGGGAACGAGATACTTATTGGTAGGCATAGTGAAGAAATTGATGAAGGGATTTCCGGCGGACGAGGCGCGCATGCGGGATTTGAGTTCCCCGCGCAGCCGCGCCACGAAGGCCTCGTCGATGGGCGCTTCCGGCCGCGAGGCCAGAAGCTGTGCCGCGAGCTTCCGCAAGGAGGCGTCCTGCGAGCGGAGCTCGGGCTCGAGCGCGTAGAGCTCCTCGAGCACGGCGTCGAGATCGATGCGTTCTTTCATAGGATGCGTTGCGTGAAGAGCATGAGCAGGAGGATGGAGGCGGGCACGTCCTTGCGCAGGCGGGCGACGGTGCGCGAGAAGGCCATCTTGCAGGCGTCCTCGCTTCGGCCCGTCAGTTCCGCGATCTCCTTATAGGAGAGGCCGTCCCAGAGCCGGAGGAAGATGAGTTCGCGCTGATCCTTCGGCAGGGCCTGAAGGTACGGGCGGAGCTTCTCTATGCGTTCGCGGGCTTCGGCGTCGCGCGCGACGTCCTCGTCGGACCGCAGGTCCCAGACGTCGTCGATGTCGACGGTGTCGCGGACGGCGCGGTAGTGGTCGGTCAGGGCGTTGCGCGCGATGCCGTAGATCCAGGCCGAGAACGTCCCGCGGGCGTCGTCGAAACTGCCGAGCTTGTCGAACGCCTTAAGGAAGATCTGGCTGGTCAGGTCCTCGGCGGTCTCGCGATGCTGGGTGCGGTAATAGACGTACGTGTAGATTTTGCGGACGTAGGCGTCGTACTGCGCCTCGAAGGCTTTTGGATCCATGGCCGTGGATGCGAGAGTTCTCTCGGTATTGTACTACGGGGGGAGGCCCCGGAGGTAACGCCGGCCCGGGCCGTCCGCCGGGACGGAACCTGTGGATACTACATCTTGTGGTCCGTTTCAGTTCAGACTACTATGGGTAGTGTAAGGCTGTGCATAAGACCCTCCCATGTCCGCCTGCCTGAACGAATATCGCTGCCGCGCCTGCAAGAAGCTCCTCTTCAAGGGCCTGCTGGTCGAAGGGTCCGTCGAAGCGAAGTGCAAGCACTGCCACGCCGTCACGACCGTCGAAGCGTCGCGCTTCAACCGCCTCCTGTGCATGATCGATCCCTGCCCTAACCGCGTCCCGCACGAATCCAAGGCCTGACCGCGACCCCAAGAAGCTCCTGAAGCTCGCCCCGGCGAGTTTTTTTGTCCAATAACCCCGACGACCATGGCTCCCCAACCCCGACCGACCGTCGACGTCGCCGCCACCATCGACGAATACCTCGAACGTTCCGACTGGCGCGTCCACGCCAACGCGAACCAGGGCTACTCGCTCGGCGGAATGATCCTGAACGTCTCGGGCAAGCTGACGGCCTCCTACTGGCTGAACCGCGTCTACACGGAGGAGATCCGCAAGGCGCACGTCGACGGGGACTTCCATATCCACGATCTCGACCTCTTCGCGGGGTATTGCGCGGGGTGGAGCCTCCGCCAGCTGCTGGAAGAGGGCTTCAACGGCGTGCCGGGCCGCGTCGAATCCGCGCCGGCGAAGCACTTCGAGACGGCGCTGGGGCAGATGGTCAACTTCCTCGGCACCCTGCAGAACGAGTGGGCCGGCGCGCAGGCGTTCTCGTCCTTCGACACCCTGCTCGCGCCGTACGTGAAGAACGACAAGCTCACGTACGGCCAGGTCCGGCAGGCGGTCCAGCAGTTCGTCTTCAACCTGAACGTGCCGTCGCGCTGGGGCATGCAGACGCCCTTCACCAACATCACCCTCGACTGGACGGTGCCGGCGGACCTGGCCGATACGAACCCGCGCGTCGCCGGGAAGCCGCAGGCCTACACGTACGCCGACTGCCTGCCGGAGATGGACATGATCAACAAGGCGTTCATCGAGGTGATGACGGCCGGCGACGCGAAGGGCCGCGTCTTCACCTTCCCCATCCCGACCTACAACATCACCAAGGATTTCGTCTGGGATTCGGAGAACGCGGAGCTGCTCTTCGGGATGACCGCCAAGTACGGCATCCCCTACTTCCAGAACTTCGTGAACTCGCCGCTCGATCCCCGGGACGTGCGCAGCATGTGCTGCCGGCTCCAGCTGGACCTCCGCGCCCTCAAGGCGCGCGGCGGCGGGCTCTTCGGCTCGGCGGAAATGACCGGCTCCGTCGGCGTGGTCACGATCAACCTCGCGCGCATCGGCCATCTCGCGAAGGACCGCGGGGATTTCCTCGCGCGGCTCGGCCGCCTGATGGATCTCGCCAAGGGATCCCTCGAGATGAAGCGCGTCACCGTGCAGAAGAACATCGATACCGGGCTCCTGCCGTTCACGAAGCGCTACCTCGGCACGCTCCGCAACCATTTCTCGACCATCGGCCTGAACGGCATGAACGAAGCGGCCCTGAACTTCCTCGGCGCCGACATCGCGTCGCCCGAAGGCCGCGCCTTCGCCCTCGAGATCCTCGACTTCATGCGCGACCGCCTCGTGCGCTACCAGGAGGAGACGGGGCACCTCTATAACCTGGAAGCCACGCCGGCCGAAGGCACGACCTACCGCTTCGCCAAGGAAGACCGCGCGCGCTGGCCCGACATCGTCCAGGCCGGGACGTCCCAAGCCCCGTATTACACCAACTCGTCGCATCTGCCGGTCGGCCACACCGACGATCCGCTCGCGGCGCTCGATCATCAGGACGGGCTGCAGACGCGCTACACCGGCGGAACGGTCCTGCATCTCTTCCTCGGCGAGCGCGTCCGCGACTGGAAGACCTGCGCCCGTTTCGTCCGGAAGGTCGCGGAAGGCTACCGGCTCCCCTACTTCACGCTGACGCCGACGTTCAGCGTCTGCCCCTCGCACGGCTACCTGTCCGGCGAAGTGCCGGAGTGCGGGGAATGCGGCGCACGCTGCGAGGTCTGGTCGCGCGTCGTCGGCTACTTCCGGCCCGTCGACCAGTGGAACGTCGGCAAGCGCAGCGAGTACGTCCAGCGCCAGGAATATTCCGTGCCTTCGCGCATCCGCTCCTATGAGAATCGCAGGACTCCAGCCCGTCAGCTTGCTTGATTTTCCCGGCCGCGTGGCGGCCATCGTCTTCACGCAGGGCTGTCCGCTCCGCTGCGTCTATTGCCACAACCCGGAGCTCATCGCGGCGCGCGGCGGACCGAGCATCGGCGCGGAAGCCGCGCTGGAACGCATCGGCGCGCGTCGCATGTTCCTCGACGGCGTCGTCGTGACCGGCGGCGAGCCGACGGTCCACCCGGACCTTCCGGAGTTCCTCGCGTCGATCAAGGCCATCGGCCTCGAAACGAAGCTCGACACGAACGGCGTGCATCCGCGGATGATCGAACGCATCCTGAAAAAGGGGCTCGTCGATTACGTCGCCATGGACGTGAAGCATGTCTGGGAACGGTATCCGGACGTCACCGGGCGCGCGCAGCCGGCGGTCGCCGAGAACTGCGCGGAAACGATGCGCCTCCTCCGCGCGTCCGGCGTCCCCTGCGAGTTCCGGACCACGGTCTATCCCGCCCTGCATGACGTCGACGACCTCCTGGCGATCGCGGAATACCTCGGCCCCGGCGACCGTTTCGCGCTCCAGGAGATCCGATACGGGAAGACGCTCGATCCGGATCTTCCGCGTACCGGAAGGCCGGACCTCGAGAGCGTCGCGGAGCGCATCCGCGCCGCTCGCCCCGGTCTCATGGTCGAAGTGCGCGCGTGATATGCTGGAACCGATCGGATTGAATCATTTTCATCCTCAGTATGGATGCCTCCATGAAGGCACAGTGGGTGCTGCGCGTCGCGGTCGCGGGCGAATTCCTCGGCCACGGCGTCTTCGCCCTGCAAGGCAAGGCGGATTGGATCAAATGGATGTCGCAGCTGACGGGCGCCGACATGGCGACCGCCGCGACGCTCATCACCGCGATCGGCGTGCTCGACATCCTCGTGGCCGCCATCGTCCTCCTGAAGCCCGTCCGCGCCGTCCTGCTCTGGGCCGCGCTCTGGGGCGCCTGGACCGCGCTCGTCCGCCCGCTCGTGGGCATGCCCGTCTGGGACTTCGTCGAGCGCTGGGCCAACTGGGGCGCGCCGCTCGCCCTGCTCCTCCTCATGGGCTGGCCGAAGAGCCGCAAGGAATGGTTCAAGTGAGGGAAAAGAAAAGCGCCCCGTCGGGGCGCTTTTCCGTCTCAGCCGAGCCACTCGCGCAGCTTCGGATATTTCGCGCAGATCGGGAGCTTGGCGCAGCGTTCCTCGAGTCCGTACCAGCGCCCGGCCTTCACGGCGGCGAAGAACAGCAGGACGAGCGCGTAGACGATATGGTCGTCGACGAGATAGCCGTGGTCCACCTTCGGGAAGTCCAAGCCTGGGAACCAGTACAGGACCATCAGGAGCGCGCCGAGGAGCGAGGACAGCCGGACGAAGACGCCGAGGATCAGCGAGACGCCGAGGAGCGTGAGTCCCCACTCGTTCATGAAGTCGACGATCGGCAGGACGCCGTCGGACGCCAGCCACGCGTAGAAGCCCGTGAACGTCTTCGCGCCCAGCAGGAAACCCTTGGCGGACCAGGCGGGAGCCAGCACCTTCGTGATGCCGGCGTAGAAGAACAGCCAGCCGAGCGCGATGCGCAGGGCCGCCAGGAACTTCTTATCGGACCGGTCGAGGCAATCCGTACACCAGAAACCCATACGAGGAAATTAAGATGCCTTGCCGCGCGCGAGGAAGCGCGCCGAAAGGACGAGTAAGGCGAGATAGAACGCCAGACCGTACACGCAGGTCGGGAGGCCGAAGCCGTAGAACGTCACGTTCCCGGCGGCCAGCCAGCCGCCGACCTCATCGACGACGAACGAGCCCGCGAAGACCGAGCCGAGGATCGCGACGCCGAGGATCCCCTTCATCGCCTGCCGCTCCCCCAGCTTGCCGTAGCGGCCGAGCAGGGAGATGGCCAGGAGCGCCAGGAACATCCCGAACCCGTACCAGCAGGACGGATAGCCGAGGAAGTACGGGCACTGTTCGCCGAAGGCGCAGGTCTTGGTGACGAGCTTCACGGCGCTCAGGTAGCCGGCGAAGAGCGTGCCTCCGAGCGAAAGGACGACGGCCCAATGGAAGGCGTTCTTGGTCGTCATAGGCGCGTTCAGGCGACCCCGTGTCCGAACGCCTCGTCCTCGGCGTCCGCGTCGGCGTCGGCTTTCGTGGCATGGACGCGTCCGTCGATGTGGTTCGGCGGCGCGTAGACGGTCGCGACCTTGAGCGGCGCGGTGCCGGTGTTGCGTACGTTATGTCGCGTCCCCGGCAGGACGATCAGGACGTCGCCCGCGGCGAGCGGACTCGCCTTGCCGTCAAGGACGGCCTCGCCTTCGCCGGCATGGAAGTACAGCGTCTGTTCCACCTTGTCGTGCGTCTCCTCGCCGATCTCCCCGCCCGGCGGGATGGACATGACGACGAGCTGGGACTTCGCTCCCGTGTACAGCACCTTGCGGAAGTTCCCGTTGGATTCGACTTCCGTATCGAGATGAAAGATCGCGCTCATGCCTTGACGGGTTCGACTTTCTTGTCGAGGCGGTCCAGCCGCAGGAGCCGGAAGCCGAAGTAGACGATGGCGGCGATGATGACGAAGTCGACGATCGAGGAGATGAAGTGGCCCCACTTCAGTTCGGCCGTCCCGATCTTCCAGCTCGCTTCGGCCAGCCCGACCTTGCCGAGGCCGAGCCCGACGAGCGGGTTGATGATGTCCTCCACGAGCGCCGTCACGAGCTTGGAGACGGCTCCGCCGATGAGGAAGCCGATGGCCAGCCCCACGACGCCTTTTTCCCTGATGAAGTCGAAAAATCCTTGCAAAGGCATAAGAAATGATGTTTGTTGGCAGTATACGCCCTTTCACGCGGGAGAAAAAGATGGGATGGCCCAAGCTGTTGGTGCTGGTCCGGCACGCCGAATCGGAAGGCAACGTACGCACCGCCGAGGAACGGGCCGCGTACGAGGTCCCGACCCACAAATACGAGCTGACCGAGCGCGGCCGCCGACAGGCCGCGCTGACCGGCCTGTGGCTGCGCGGCGAATACGGCGGCTTCGACGTCCGATATACCTCCTACTACCGCCGCGCCCAGGAGACCATGCGGATCATGCGGGGGCCGCGCGAGAAGGTCTACGAGGACCCGCGCTTGCGCGAAGCCGAGCGCGGCATCTGGGCGACGCATACGCAGGGACAGATCGCGCGGCTCTACCCGGGCGAGATCGAACGCAAGGCGCGCGAAGGTCTCTACCATTACCGCCCGATCGGCGGCCAGAACTGGCCCGACATCGAGGAACGCATCCATAGCTTCCTCGGCACGCTCGCCCGCGATTGCGGCGGCAAGAAGGTGCTGATCGTGGTCCACGGCCACTGGCTGATCCTCTTCCAACGGCTGATCGAGCGCTTCTCGATCGAGGACGCGGTACGCCGCTATCGCGATGCGACTGCGCCCAACGCTTCGGTGACGACCTACCGCGGCGCGCCCTGGTGGCGCCGGAACCGCCTTGTCCGCGTCTGCGAACACGTCACGCCCTGGAAAGGTCGCGTCTGAAAAGCCCCGGCGGCTGCCGGGGCTTTATTCATTTCGGTTCGCGGCCGTCCTTGAGGACCTTCGCCCACCAGTCGAGCTGGGAGAGCGTCATGCCCAGCTTCTTCGCGTAGACGTCGCCTTGGGTGAAGACCTCGTCCTTGATGGCGGCCCAGGGCGCCATCACGTGGACCGCTTCGCGGACGTCGTGCATCTGGAGCTCGCCCGCGACCTCGCGCAACTGTTCCACCGACCGAGCTCCGCCGGCGTTGCCGTAGGCCACGAACGCCACGGGCTTGTTCGTCCACTCGGTATAGAGATAATCCAGCGCGTTCTTCAGCACCGCGGGATAGCCGTGGTTGTATTCGGCCGTGACGATGACGAAGGCGTCCATCGAGGCGATCTTCTTCGACCATTCCTTCGCCAGCGGTACGGAATAGTTCCCTCCGAGCGCCATGACCGGCTGTTCTTCGTTGAAGAACGGAAGCGGCCAGTCGCGCAGGTCGATGAGCTCCGCGTTCCAGTCCTCCTTCAGGGCGGCGTGTTCCATGACCCACGCGCCGATCGGCGCGCTGGCGCGGTTCGGACGGGTCGTCCCGAGTATCACGGCGACGTTCAGCATAGCGTTCAGTTCTTCTTGAATTTCAGCGACATCGAGTTCACGCAGAAACGCTTGCCGGTCGTCTCGCGCGGACCGTCATCGAAGACGTGGCCCAAGTGCGAACCGCAGCGCGCGCACGTGATCTCGGTGCGGATCATGCCCATGCTCGCGTCGGTCGACTTCACGATCTTCGAAGGGTCGACGGCCTGCCAGAAGCTCGGCCAGCCCGAGCCGGAGTCGTACTTGGCGTCGGACGAGAACAGTTCCGCGCCGCACGCGCGGCAGACGTACATGCCCTTCTCGGTGTTGTGGTACAGCTCGCCGGAACCCGGAGGCTCCGTCCCTTTCTCGCGCAGGATGCGGTATTCCTCGGGCGTCAGGGCCTTCTTCCACTCCTCTTCGGTGCGTTCGATCTTCTCGTCCGTCATACGATGCGGTTATCGTGCGATCTGGAAATAGTTGACCGAGCCGTTCGGACCCGCCTGCGTCGCCGCGAGGACGCCCGTGCCGCCGCCGGCCGTCGGCGCCGTCAGGTTCCCGAGCGTGACGCGGGCGCCGTCGTCCTCGAGGTTGGCGTAGAGCGCGCACTTGCCGTCGGCGGAGTAGGCGTAGCGGTAGCCGGACTCGGTCTCGTTCCCGCTCTTCGGATCGCGCGGCGCTTCCGAAAGGTATTGCGATATCTGCGGATTGACGGTCACGAGATCCTCGTAGACGGCCTGGAGGTCGTAGTCGCCGGGGCCAGCCGTCGGCGCGTAGCAGGAAATCGCCAGAAGGAAGCGTCCCATCTGGTTCATCTCGGCGAGGCGCGCCGCGTCGCGCGCCTTGGCGCGCGCGGGCAGGACGGCGGCCGACACGATGGTCGCCAAGACGGCGACGATCGCGACCGTGACGAGGAGTTCGACGAGCGTGAAGGCGCGGCGCATGGTCATGAGGTCATGGCGTGATAGAAGCGCTCCAGGAACGGATGCATGAAATGGATGGTGAACAGGGCGAGGATCCCCCAGACGGCGGCGTAGCCGGGGCCCGTGTGGCCGTGGAGGTCGTACTTGTCCTTCGAATAGTTCCAGAGCCGTCGGCCGAACGCGCGATGGGTCAGCGCGCCGGAGACGTACTCGTACGCGGCCAGGATGACGGCGAAGAACAGCCACGCGAGCCACAAGGGCCAGTCGGCGACGGCCGGCGCCAGCGCCACGATGCCGAGCCCGCCGAACCCGTAGATCGGGCTGAACGGCCAGCGCGAGAATCCGCCGGGCTTGTAGCGCTTCGCCTGGAACGAGCGATGCGCCGTATCGAGGGCCCAGCCGAAGACGCTGTACACGCAGAAATAGAAGACGGTCTCCATCATGCCGCCTCAGTATAGCACATGCGGACATGTTTTTCGCGCGAAAAAAGGAGCCCTTCAGGGCTCCGGGAGCGGTTTGGAACGCGGGTAGTGCGTCCTCAGGATGAAATCCCAGAGGGGCACCGTCACGTTGAAGTTCCACTTCTGCATCAGCCGGACGTGGTGGTGCCGCGCGTGGTGCCGGCTGAGCGCGCGGATGAGGCCGACGCGCTGGACGGGGTGCGACGGCGGCAGATGGTAGCAGAGGTGCGAGACCTCGTAGAGCGAGGCGTAGGAGCCGACCGTCATGAAGACGGTCCATCCGAAGCCGGCTCCGAAGAGCGCGCCGGCGGCGAGCGCCAGCGGGATCGCGAGCACCGCGATGCCGAAGACGCCCCGTTTCGGCATCAGGACGAAGTACCACTCCTTCCGCGCGCCGACGGCCATGCTGCCGTGGCGGTAGAACATGTGGTGCCGCGGCGTGTGCTGGTCGTAGAGGATCTCGAACGGCCAGCGCCGGCGGTGCAGCAGCTCCTTGTGCGCGCACCATTCGACGAGGTTCGCGAGGACGAAGGCGCCGAGCGCCGCCAGGGCGTGCGGCCAGCGGAAGTCGCCGACGGCGATCCAGCCGGCGGCGAGCGCGGCGAGTCCGATGCCCGAGGTCACGACGAGATGCAGGATCGGCGAGTAGCGCGGCGGCACCAGCGCGAGCTGCTGGGCCAGGAATTCCGCGCCGGGTCGCCCGTGCGCGCCTTCGATCTCCATGCGATACCTCCTGCGATGGAAAGGCCAGTGCGTTCGTGGCTCCTACCAACGTAAGACGGTTTCGGACCCGCGTCAATGGACCCGCGGCCGTTGACCCGGGCCCGGTTTCACGTTACGATACGCGCGTTCCGAGCGTCCCCGCGGAACGCGTTTTCGGGGGTCGTCCAATGGTAGGACAGCGGCCTTTGAAGCCGTGAATCTTGGTTCGAGCCCAAGCCCCCGAGCCACGAAAAGACGCCAGCACGCTGGCGTCTTTTCGTATCCCGAAGGATCAGCCCGCCGTCGTGACGGGCGAACCGATCTTGTAGTTGATGAAGAAGGCGTCGGGGATGTCGTCGATCTGCTTGGCCCACGTCGAACCGTACAGCTGCGCGGCCAGTTCCGGCGTGGCGATGTGGCGGAGGACGCCGCCGCGGTCGACGGCGTAGACCTTCGGGTCGGTGACGATCTTCACCATCTTCACGCCGGGCTTGTAGGTCACGTTGCCGCCGAGCATGGTCGCGGCCATGTCGGCATCGCTGATGGTCATGACGCCGGTGAAGTCCGGATACCACGAGTTGTAGACCTTCTGGTTCGGGAAGACGTAGCGCTTGCCGTCGGCTCCGCAATAGTAGACCGCGGAATTGCTGACCGAGCGGATGCGCGAACCGGCGACGCAATAGACGGGGCCGGTCGCGGGCTTCAGATCCTTGTCGGCGTCGATGGAGGTCACGCCCGCCCGCACGTCGGCGGGACGGAAGGAGCCCGGACGTTCGGCGGCGAGCAGGCTCTCGTACGGGTTGAAGGCGATGCCTTCCGGAACGTGCATCTCGAAATGCAGGTGCGGCAGGGTCGACTCGGCGTTGCCGGAGTCCCCCACCCAGCCGATGACCTGGCCCTTGGAGACGGGCATGCCCCTCTGGATGTCGGGGGCGATGGCGTACTGGCGCCCGCCCGCGCCGTCGTCGGTGCCCGGCGTATCGTTGTTCAGGTGGATGTAATGGTAGGTGTAGCCCTCGAAGTCCTCAAGCACGACCATCCAGCCGTATGACTGCTCCTCTTCGGTCAGCCAGCGCACCCGGCCGTCGATGGCTGAGACCGCCGGAATCATCTTGTCGGCCATGATGTCGATGCCTTCGTGCACCCGGCCGCCGGAACGCCCGTCGTTGAAGGTGTCCGTGAAGGAGGCCGGCCCGTCGACCGGGAAGCGGATGGGTCGCGAAAATTCGGCCCTGGCCGGCAGGGCCGCGAACAGCACGACCGCGATGGCGGCCAGGATGCGTTTAGGCATATGTCTCAAGTATAGACGAAACGGACCTCGAACGCTTACAGTGGACCCGGCACCTTGCAAGGAGGACGCCCATGCCCGGCATGACGCCCGCCATCGTCTTTTTCGCCCTGGATCCCGCCGTCACGCGCCAGTTCTACGAGACACTCGGCCTCTCGTTCGTCGAGGAGAAGCACGGCGACGGCCCCGTCCATCACGCCTGCGACCTGCAGGGAATGGTCCTCGAGATCTACCCGCTGCGCGGCGGCGTTTCCATCAAGCCCTGCGACGTCGTCGGCGCGGCTTTCCCGGTCGCTGAATTCGACAAGACCCTCGCCGCGCTGTTGGCCATGGACCTCAAGCCAGGCAAGGTCGTCGTCTACCACGAAGAGCGCCGCCTGCGCGCGGTCAGCGTGCGCGATCCGGACGGACGCCTCATCCGCCTCCTCGAATGCGGGGAAGATCCTCCGACCGTCCATTAGCCCCCTCCGGGGCTTTTTTGGTATCGTGCCCGTATGATGGACCGCGACGCCTTCGAAAAACTCGCCGACGAGGCCTTCGCCTCGATCCCGCTCCGGTTCCGAACGCGCCTCGGCAACGTGGTCATCGTCGCCGAGGACTGGCCGACCGACGAGCAGAACGCCGTCGGCCTCCATGAGGGCGAAGACGGCGAAGACGCCGGCGACCTGCTCGGCCTCTATGAAGGCGTCGCCCAGACGGACCTCCCGTACGACACGAGCGGGATGCTCCCCGACCGCATCTTCCTGTTCCAGGGCCCCATCGAGGACGAGGCGGAAGAGACGGACGGCGACGTCTTCCGCGTGATCCGCGAGACGCTCATCCACGAGATCGGCCACCATTTCGGGATGGACGACGACGAGATCCACCGCGTCTTCGAGGAGAGGTGGGAAAAGGAAAACGGCGCCTGACGGCGCCGTTTCCTCATTTCTTGAGATATCTCCGCATCGAGAGCGCGGTGGCGATGAGCGACAGGAGGGTCACGGCGCCGAGCTGGTAGCCGAAGATCCTCATCCAATGCTCCTGGTAGTAGGCCGTGATGCCGACGTCGGCGTCGAAGAAGGCCCGGGCGGCCGGTTCGATGACGTTCAGCGCCGGGAAGACGAGGGCCGCCACGATGCCCAGCGAGATGACGTTGAACAGGAACGTCTCGATGAGGAACGGGATGCGCACGAAGTTGCTGGAGGCGCCGACCAGCCGCATGATCGCGATCTCCTCGCGGTGGATGTAGATGGAGACGCGGATGGTGTTGAAGACGATGAGCAGCGAGATGAGGGCGAAGACCAGGCTGAGGCCGAGCGCCGCGCGCTGGACCTTGGCGGTCACCGAGGTCAGCCGCTCGATGAGCACGCGGTGGTCCTGGACCGTCTTGTCCTCGACCAGGCTCTTGATGGCCGGGCTCTCCAGCGCCTCCAGGATCGGCCCGTAGCGCCCGGCGTCCTTGGCCTTGATGACCAGCACCGGGCCGAGCGGGTTCTCCCCCACTTCCTGCAAGGCCGCCAGGATCTCCGGCTCCTCGGCGTGATTCTTCTTGAACTGCTCCAGGGCCTCGTCGCGCGAGATGAAGATGACCTCCTTCACTTCCGGCAGCGACGTCAGGTTGCCGCGGACGCCGTGGACGCGCTCGTCCGAGACGTCGGGACCGAAGTAGACGGAGATGTCGACGCGGTTCTCGATGACCTGGATGGCGGCATCGGTGAAGAAGTTCACGATCACCAGCAGGTTGAGCGAGAAGTACGTCAAGACGAGGATGGAGATCGTCATCAGCGACAATCCCAGGTTCCTCCAGAAATCCTTGAAGGCGAATTTTACGACGCGCGCGGCGGAAAGGATCATGTCAGATCAGGTATTTGCCGTCCTCGTGGTCTGCGACGATCTCGCCGGCGTGGATGGTGAGCACGCGCTTGCGGAGCGCGTTCACGACCTCGCGGTTGTGCGTGACCATCACGACGGTGGTGCCGAACTCGTTGATCTTGCGGAAGATGTCGACGATCTCGCGCGTGTGGATGGAGTCGAGGTTGCCCGTCGGCTCGTCGGCGACGATGATCTTCGGCCGGTGCACGAGCGAGCGCGCGATGACGACGCGCTGCTGCTCGCCGCCGGAGAGCTGTTTCGGATAGCGGTCCTCCTTGCCGGCGAGGTTCACGATGCGGAGCACGTGCGGCACGACCTCGCGGATGCGGCGGCCGGCCACGCCGGCGACCTCGAGCGCGAAGGCGACGTTCTCGTAGACCGTCTTCTTGGGGAGCAGCTTGAAGTCCTGGAAGACCACGCCGATCTGGCGGCGGAGGCCCGGCACGTCCTTGTCCCGGATGCGGCCGATCTCCCAGCCGCCGACCTGGATGGAGCCGCCGGTCGGCGCCTCCTCGGCGATGAGCAGTTTCACCAGCGTCGACTTGCCGGTGCCGCTCTGGCCGACGATGGACACGAACTCCCCCGGCCGGATATGCAGGTTGACGTTCTTGACCCCGACGATGCCGGGGCCATACATCTTGGAGACGTTCTTGAGGCGGATCATAAGCTCAGTATATCATAATCCGGAACGGCGTTGACGGCTACGGGGACCTCAGGTATCCTTCCCCTGTCGAAAACGCCGCGGTACGCCCAAGCGGGTATAGTACATCGGTAGTATGCGACCTTCCCAAGGTTGAGAGACGGGTTCGATTCCCGTTACCCGCTCCAGGCCACCTTAGCTCAGCCGGTAGAGCAGTGCTTTCGTAAAGCAAAGGTCCGGGGTTCGATTCCCCGAGGTGGCTCCATGCAAGAAGTCCCGCGCAAGCGGGGCTTTTTGCGTTCCTTCGCCAAAGGGAATCGAAGGGCGGCGAGAGGACTGCCGGGGGCAGTCCGGTGCGCAGCCGCCCCGGACCGCGAAGTCGGAGCGAGCGGGATTCCCCGAGGTGGCTCCATCGAAAAACACCCTTCAAAAGGGTGTTTTTCGTCTATTGGACGAAGATGATGATGGAGGCCGTCTTCTGCTGGGCCTCGAGGTAGTCGTCGAGCTGGATGGGGCGCACCAGGATCTCGTGGAGGTGGACTTTCGTCGTCTCGCCGTTCTGAGACTGCCGCTCGGTGACGCGCAGGACATGGAAGCCGAACTGGCTCTTCACGACGCCGCTCGTCCCGCCGTCCTCGAGCGCGAAGGCCGCCGCCTCGATCTCCGGCGCCAGGAGGCCGCGTCCGATCATCCCGCGGTCGCCGCCGTTCGCCGTCACGCCGGGGTCCTCGCTGTAGGCGAGCGCCACGTCCTTGAAGTCCTTGCCGGACAGCAGTTCCGCCAGCGCCATCTCGGCCTTCTTCTTCTTTTCGACGTTCAGCGCCTCGTCCTCGCGGATGGCCGCTTCCAGCTTCTGGCGGACGAGGAACGGATGCAGGACGCGCGTCTTGAACTGCGAAGGGCGCAGGCCGTAGAGCTCTTCGAGCGTCTCGGCGGCGCGGGCCTCGGCGCGGGCCTTGCCGCCCGAGGCGCCGAGCGACGCCTGTTCCAGGATCGTCGTGTCGTAGGTCTCCTTCACGTCGTCGGCGCTGACGGCGACGCCGTAGCGTTCCGCCAGCGCGTAGGCGAGCTCGTCCTTGATGAGACGGTCGAGAACGCGTTTCTTGAGTTCTTCCTGGGTCGGGAAGACGGAACCCGGGACGGCGCGTCCGCGTTCGGCCTCGTAGAAGCGCTCGAGGACGGTGAGGTCTTCCTGGAATTCCGACCAGCGGATGACGCGCCCTTCGACGATGGCGGCCGGATACGGCAGGACCTTGGTGACGACCTTGGTCACGCCGCCGTTCCACCCGTAGCGGTAGAGGCCGACGCCGAACGCCGCCAGCGTCGCCAAAACGATGCCGCCGACGATCCAGGCGGTGCGGCGGCGGCGCTCAACGGGGACGTGATGCGTGATCTTCGGGTCGGCCGGCGATTGCGACATAGTTTCGGAAGGCTTCAGGGTCCGTGAAATACGTCCACCATTTCTTCGCGTTGCTCCAGACGGCCTGCGCGGCGGCGTCCTGGCGGACGGGGTCCGTCACGGCCGCTTCGGCCGTCCGTACGACCACCGCCTGCTCGCCCTCCTTCTGCAGGCCAAGCTTCATGCGCGCCTCGCGCTCGAGGAACTCCCCGCTCGACAGCGAGGACTCCAGCGCCGAGATCTCGAAATTGCGCACCCGCAGCCGTTCGGCCTCGCTCCGGAGGGACTCGATCTCGCGATCGATCTGCCGCGCGCGGAGTGATTCACGGACGAAGGCGGCCCCCGCCAGCACGGCGAAGACGGCCAGTCCGGCGACCAGCCAGCCAAGGCGGCCCACGGGTCGATCATGCTTCCGCATAGCGGTTCAATCCTATCACGCGCGTTCTTCCGGAGGAAGCGCCTTCGTCGCGCGCTCGAGTTCGGCCTTGAGCAGGCCCAATTTGCGCGCGTCCATCTTCGAGACGGCGTGCAGGACTTCGCCGAAATCCCCCCGTCCGCCTTCGCGGTTCTGGAGCTCGGTGATGAGGTCCTGGATGCGCGCCGGATGCGGCACGCGTTCCATGGCCAGCGGCTCGTCGCTGCCGGCCGATTCGATGAGCAGGGTGCCGTAGCGGAAGATGGTCGCGCCCATGCCGCTCACGCGATAAGCGACCTCCTGGATGCGCGAGTAGGGCATCTCGACGACATGGCGGTCGAAGAAGCCGCCTTGCCGGACCACGATGACGCGGCGCTCGGTGGCGGCCAGGATGGTCATCCGCCATTTGACGAAGCCGCGCGCGCCGAAGAACAGGCCGAGGAATTCGGACAGGCCGATCAGGATCTTCCCGAGCAGTTCCAGGCGGAGGAGCGGGACCAAAAAGAAGAACGGCGCCAGGACGAGGGCGATGATGAGGATGCCGGGCAGGATGAGCGTGACCGGCGCGGCCCGCACCACGGCGAGCAGGCTTTCGTCGTCCTTGAGTCCAAGACGTCGTTCGAGTCCCATACCTTACCATTCTACACCTTGCCGAGCCGTTCGCGGAGCGCCTCGCGCGCGGCCTTGCGTTCGTCCCAGGGCGTGAGCTTGCCTCCGCGGCCGACGATGGCCTGCTCGGCGCCCTTGCCGGTCATGAGGACGACGTCGCCGGGGCCGGCCAGGGCGATCGCCTTGCGGATGGCCTCGCGGCGGTCGTCGATCCTGAAGAGCGTCTCCCCTTCCTTCTTCCCTGCCTCGAGCGCGCCGGCGGCGACCTGGCCGATGATGACGCTCGGGTCGTCGTCGTACGGGTCCTCGTTGGTGACGATGGCGACGTCGGCCTTCTCCCCCGCCAGGCGGCCGAGGATCGGACGGCGCGCGACGTCGCGGCCTCCGCCCGCCGAACCGAGCACGTGGATGAGGCGGTTGCGCGGCATGCGGTCGATGGCGGCGTAGACCTGGCGGAGCGATTCCGGTTCCGGCGCGTAGTCGACGATGACGGAGAAATCCTGGCCCTCTTCGATGCGTTCGAAGCGTCCGGGCACGTTGTCGACCTTCGCGAGCGCCTTCGACATGGTCTCGAGCGGGATGCCCTGCGAAAGGCCGACCGAGATCGCCGCCAGCGCGTTCAGCACGTTGTAGCGGCCGGGCATCTTCAGCGCGAAGCGCGTGTCGCGCACCGTGAAGCCGGAGCCCGACGCCTCGAGCTTCACGTCGAGCGCCTTCACGACGGCCATCGGCCACGCCGCCTTGCCGGCCGCCGTGCCGGAACCGTCGGCCAGGAAGCCGTATTTCTTGTCGGCCGGGGCGTCGAGGAAGTCCCAGGCGTGCTCCGATTCGAGATTGACGACCGCGACCTTCTTGATGCCGCCGCGCATCGGCAGTTCCTTGCGCGGATGGCGCGTCAGGTGGCGGAAGAGCTTCAGCTTCGCGGCCTTGTAGTTCTCGAAGCCGCCATGCGCCTCGATGTGCTCCGGCGTCAGGTTCGTGAAGACGGCGACGTCGTATTCGACGCCGAGGTGGCGGTGCTGTTCGAGCCCCTGCGACGACGTCTCGATGACGGCGAAGCGGCAGCCGGCCTCGGCCATGCGATGCAGCATCTTCTGGAGGAAGAAGCGCCCCGGCATCGTCATCTTCATGTCGTTCAGCTTATCTTCACCGGCGATTCGGAAATTCACGGTCGAGGTGAGCCCGACCTTCTCCCCCGCCTCTTCCAGGACCCGCGCGATGAGGTTCACGACGGTCGTCTTGCCGTTGGTGCCCGTCACGCCGATCACCACCATCCGCTTGGACGGCCAGGCGTACCAGGCGGCCGCCAGGTACGACAGCGCCCAGTGGTAGGCCTGGAGCAGCGGTTTCGGGACGAACTTTTTGAGCGTGGAAAACATAGGTTCAGGATAGCATACAAAAGAAAACGCACCCGTCATATGGGTGCGGTCAGGCCGGCTTCTCGACCTGGGCGATGGCCGAACGCGGCTGGGCGATCGGTTCGACGGGATCGCGCGGGAGATGCGCGAGCTCGTTGCCGTCGAGGTCGATGTAGCCGCGCTTGAGCGCGTAGCGCGTGAGGTCGCTGTTGTTGCGCAAGCGGAGCTTCTTCAGCAGCTTGGTGCGGTGCGAGTCGACGGTCTTCACGCTGATCTCCAGCTCTTCGGCGATCTCCTTGTTGGGAAAGCCCTGCGCCAGGGCGATGAGGATCTCCCCTTCGCGGGGAGTCAAGAGATCCGACAGCGCCTCGTCCAGTTTCACGTCCGGGGTCTTCATCACGTCCTCCTGTGGAATGTACTGCGCCATTCCTTATCATGGAAAACGGCGGAACGTCAATCCGCGACGGGGTTCTGCTATACTGCGCATCGTATATGTCCTGGCCGCCGCCTGAACGCTATCGCCATCTCCTCCCCTCCGTCCTGCTGGCCGGCGGGTTCTTCGTCGACGTCCTCACCTTTCGGACCCTCCGGACGGACGTGACCTTCGCGCTGCTCGGCGGCTACGCGCTCGCCGCCGCGGGAGGCGTGGCGCTCGGGGAACGCGGATCGGGCGCCATGCGCAAGGCCATGCCGATGGTGGTGCAGTTCGCGTTCGGGGCGCTGCTCAGCTCGGCGTTCCTGTTCTACTGGTTCGGCGGCGCCGTGGCCGCCAGCTGGCCGGTGATGCTGATCGTGGTGGCGCTGATGGCCTTCAACGAGGCCTTCCGCCGCGTGTTCCTCCGGCCCTCGATCCAGTTCGGCGTGTTCGCCTTCGTGCTCTTCTCGTACTTCACGCTGTTGTTCCCGTACATGCTGCAGTCGCTCAGCGCCTGGGTCTTCCTCCTCGGCGGCGCGGTCGCGACCGGCGTCTCGCTGCTCCTGGCCGAGATCGCGACGCGCACGAACGCGGCGTGGCGTCCGTTGAAGCGGAGGTTCCGCCTCACCGCCGTCTGCACATACGCGGCGTTCGTCATCCTTTACTTCCTGAACGTCATCCCGCCCATCCCGCTTTCCATCCGCGACGCCGGCGCGTACCACGACGTGTCCGTCCGCGACGGACAGTATATCCTGCGCGCCGAACCGGAAGATTTCCTCAGCCGCCTCTGGCCGGGGCAGACCCTGCGCCTGGAACGGGGCGAGGACGGCCGCATCTTCGCCTACACGGCGATCTACGCGCCGACCGACCTTTCCACGACGATCGTCCACGCGTGGCAGCGGTACGACGGGACGGCCGGCCGCTGGACGGATGCCGGACGCTCGACGTACGCGACGCGCGGCGGACGGCAAGAGGGGTATCGCGGGTACTCGTACCGGACGATCCAGACCCCCGGCCGATGGCGCGTGATCGTCGAGACCGTGCGCGGACAGGAACTCGGACGCATCCATTTCAAGGTCGTCGAATGAAAAAGCCCCCGGACGTCCGGGGGCTTCGCCGTCTTCGTTTCAGCGGAGCCTCTTCGCTTCCGCGCGGAACTGGTCGCCGCGATCGAATTCGTTGATGAAGATGCCGAAGGAGGCGCAGCCGGGCGAGAGCAGGACGGCTTCGCCGCGCTTCGCGGAAGCGGCGGCGCGGGCGACGGCCTCGCGCATCGAGACGGCGTCGTCCTCGAGCTTCACGCCCGCGCGCGATAACGCTGCGCGCATCTTCGGCGTGGCGGTGCCCTTGAAGAGGACGACCTTCTTGGCGCGGCGTTTCACGGCCTTGGCCCACGCGCCGAAGACGAGCTCCTTGTCGGCGCCGCCGGCGATGAGCACGCCCTTCCTTTTCGCGAAAACGGTCTCCATCGCCGCGATGGAGGCTTCGGGCGTGGTGGCGGCGGTGTCGTTCCAGTACGCGACGCCGCGGACCTCGCGCACGCGTTCGAGGCGATGCGGCACGCCCTTGAAGGCGCGCAGCGCCGCGCGGACGGCTTTCGGGTCGGCGCCGCGCAGGTACGCCGCGCCGCCGGCAAGGAGCGCGTTCCACAGGTTGTGCGCGCCGGGAAGCATGACGTCCTTCGCGGCGAAGAGTTCCGTCTCCATCCCCTGCGAACGGACGACGGCCTTGGCGCCGCGCCAGAAGAGGCCGTTCTGTTCCTGCGGCAGAGGTTTCATCGAAGCCCAGAACCGCTCGCCGCGCACGCGGGCGCCCATCTTCCTCGTGTAGGCGTTGTCGTAGGGCACGACCGCGACGCCGGTCGGCAGCTGCCAGGCGTAGATGAGTTCCTTCGCGGCGGCGTAATCGCGCATGCCGTCGTAGCGGTTGAGATGGTCCGGCAGGACGTTGGTCAGCACCGCGACGGCGGGACTCATCTCGGCAGCTTTCAGGCTTTCGAGCTGCCACGAGGAAAGCTCGAGGACGACGGGCGGCGCCTTCTTCGCGCGCATCAGCGCGTCGAGATGGTCGAGCGGCGAGCGGCGAATGTTGCCGCCCACGACGACGGAACCGAACGCGCGGTCGAGCATGGCGCCGAGGAGCGCGGTGACGGAGGTCTTCCCTTTCGTGCCGGAGACGCCGACGATCGGATGCGGGCACAGCCTGAAGAAGATCGAGATGTCCGACTCGATCGGCACGCCGGCCTTCTTCGCGACGGCGAGGAACTCCGAGTCGCGCGGCACGCCGGGATTCTGGATGATCATGTCCGCCGTCCGGAAATCCTCCTTGCGGTGCTCGCCCAAGACGTAGCGGACGGGATGCGCGCCCTTCACGGCGGCGAGCGCCTCGATGGACGGGGCGAGCTGTCCGCGCGTCTTGAGGTCGGTGATCGTCAGCCGCGCGCCGTGGCGCAGGAGCCATTTCGCGATGCCCAAACCGCCCTGGTTGAGTCCAAGGCCCATCACCGTGATCCGGAGACCGCGGAAGGCGGATGGCGGATGCGCGCGCTTCATCTCTTCAGGAATTCTTTTTTCGCGAAACGGACACGGACCATGGCGTCGGCGACTTCCCAGACCATCACGACGTAGCCGAGCAGGCCCCGCAGCAGGCCGACCTTCTCGAACTTGCGGACCTGTCCGACGCCGAGCGTCGGCACGGAGCCGTACGGGAGGCGGTTGGCGCGGCAGTACCAGTTGAGCGCCATCTCGATGCGGAAGCCCTCCAGGAAGCGGCGCGGCACGCCGTCGAGCACTTCGCGCCGCAGGGCGCGCTCGCCCGAGAGCAGCGGCAGGTGCGCGATGAGGCGCGTGAGGAACGGCCCGCGGTCGCGGAGGCCCGTGCACATCGCGAGACGGCCCTCGAGGACCGGCGCGAGGATGCGTTCGACGTGCGCGGGTCCGAGGCCCACGAAATCGGCGTCGCACAGGAAGAGGATCTCCGCCCGCGTCGCCGCCGCGCCCATCTTCACCGCGCCGCCTTTGCCGACGTTCTCCCTGAGGCGCAGGACGCGCGCGCCGGCGGAGGCGGCCTCCTCGGCGGTGCGGTCCGACGATCCGTCGCTCACGACGATGACCTCGCCCACGCCCGCCGAAGCCTTGAGGGTGCGCACGACGCGCCCGACCGTCTTCTCCTCGTCATGGGCCGGAACGATCGCGGCGACGCTCATCGCTTCAGGGAAAGGTCGTAGAGGATGTCCTCGGCCTTGCGGTAATGGGAGCGGGCCTGGTCGTACTTGGTGCGGAGATATCCGGAATAGTCCATCGCGTCGAGGCCTTCCATCAGGCGGTCGAGGCGCGCCTTGAGTTCGCGCGTCTCCTTGTCGCGGCCGTCCGTCGCGGCGCGGACCATCAGGCGCACGACTTCGCCGGCGGCGTCGCAGAGTCCGCCGATCTGCGTCTCCTCGTCGAGGCCTTCGATGGCGGACACGGAACCTTTCCAGGCGAGCTGGGCGACGAAGCGCGCTTCGGCGTATTCCTCGAGCGCGGCGCGGAACGATCCCTCGTGCGCGAGGCGGGCGTTCTTCTTCGCGCGTCCGCGGATCGCGTCGAGGGCGTCCTCGGCTTCGGCCAGGAGCGCCTTGGCGCCGGCGTCGTCCTCGCGCTGCACGGCGAAGATCGCCCGCTTCGAGGCGTTCTGCGCCTTGGCGGCCAGCCCGATGATCTCGCGGCGCGCGGCCGTGAACGCCTCGTGCGCGTCCTTCAGTTCCTTCAGCAGGTCGGCGGCCATAATGCGCCCACTTTAAAGGAAAAGCGGCATCCGGGCAAGGGAAAGAAAAAATGACGCCGTACGGCGTCATTCCGAGCTTGCCGAGGAACCAAGGCCCCCTGTTCCGCCTCAGAAGGCGTTCTCGAACCGGCCCGTGCCTTCCTCGCCGGCGGCCGGAGGAAGGTATTCCTCGACCGCGAGCTGCAGCTCGCCCGTCTCGTACTCCTCGATCTTCACGACCGTCCGCTTCACGAACGGCGTGTCGCGATACTCGGTGTACGAGAAGCGCCAGAGCAGCAGGAAGAACGACAGCGCCGGGATGAGATACGACCAGAGGCCGGCGCCCCAGCCGAGGTACGTCACCGTCGTATACGGCAGGATCGCGACGATCGCGTGGACCATCGTGACGCCCATCGCGGCGAGCGGAGACCGGATCCAGTAGAGGACGATCCTCCGGAAGAAGGCCTCGAGCCTCGGGAACGACGTCGTCGTGTCCACCGTGGGCAGCACGAGATCGCGCTGCTCGATCCAGGTGCCGGTGTTCATGTAGAGCATGACCCGGTCGCCGACGTTGACGTTCTTCATCCCGAGCTGGTGCGTATGCCCGGCCACGACGTACTTCACGTCGGGGTTCTCCTTGGCGTAGCGCTCGAGCTCTGCGTCGATCATGTCGGGACTCATCGTGCTTCGCAGGATCTTCAGGATCATCTTGAGGTTCACCTTGCGGCGCACGCTCAGCTGGTCGATGAAGAACATGTGGAAGAGGACGTCCGCGACGAGGTAGATCCAGATGATCGGCGCCCAGTAGGGCGAGCGCGCGACCGTGAGGATCCAGATCGCGCCGTGGTCCTGAAGCCGTCCCATGTCCGGCATGAAGCGCCGCTTGAGCGTCATGCCCAGGCCGGCGTTCATGTAGTACGTGTAGGGATAGTTCATGAACTTCGGACGCGTCTCCGGGGGCTTGCCGTCCCTGGCGCGCTTGCGCGCGCGGAAGGCAACGGCCCACTCCGAGAAGTACAGCTTGCCCCAGGCCCAGCCGATGATGACGAGCATCGCGACGAACTCGAGCAGGCCGAGGAACACGACGTTCCCCGACAGCAGGAGCTCCGGGCTGGAGAGGAGCGGGATGAGCGCGCCGTGGGTGAGCACGACGACCAGGAAGGCGATGAGCAGGATGCTGCCGCCCTTGTGGTCGGTGATGAACATCTCGTCGTCGGACGGCACCGCGTTCAGCGGGTCGTGCTCGGCGCCGTGATAGATGTCCGCGGGGCCGATGCTCTCCTTGCGGACGAAGCGCACCCGGTGCTCCTCCCCCGGCGGGACGAGCAGCGCGCGGATGAACGCCTGCACCTCGGGCCAGGCGAGATCCTGGTCGTGGTTGCCGATCGTGAAGATCACGGTCGAGCCGGGCCGCACGTCCAGGATCCAGCGGAGCCCGGCGAAGAACGGCTTGTGGTTGTCGGAGATCGTCTTCATCTCGGCCAGCGCCGCTTCGAGGGTCGGTACCGCGCGGTACTTGCCCTCGTACGGAACGGCCATGAAGTCGAAGATGTCCCCGTTGCCGTGGAGCTCGAGCGCGACGTCCGGCGCGTACCGCTCGTGCAGGTGCCGAAGCATCTGCGCGAATTCCTCGTCGCTGCGGAAGTCTTCCATCGGATGCCAGGTGCCGTCGGGACGGCGTCCTTGGCCGAGATGGAAGTCGCTGAACACGTATCGGGCCCTCACCACCTTGGGTGCCGGGGCGATGTCGGACATCTCGTTTTGCATGAGCCTCGCTCCGGGTGAAGGGTTCCGATCCTGAAAGACCGTGGCCCCACTTCACCCGAAAAATCGGCGTTTGTCAACCTGCGAGGCGGGCGCTACCATAGGGTCATGAGGCGCTGGGCGAGGAAAGATCACGTGCAGACGGCGGGCCTGGTTTTCGGCCTGCTCTTTTTTCCGACGCTCCAGCTCGCCAGCCGGGCCTTCCTGGCCGAAGGCATCATCACCTTCTGGACGCTGCGTTCGCTCGGCATCGAACGCGTCGCGGCCGAGGCGGCGACCTCCACGCCGGAGATCGCCCCGGAACCCGACCGTACGCGTCCCCTGGCGGTCATGATCGACAACCATCCGGCCGCGCGGCCGCAGTCCGGCGTAGCCTTGGCCGACGTGGTCTGGGAGATCCCGGTCGAGGGCGGACTGACCAGGAACATGCTGATCTTCCGCTCGTCGGAAGCCGAAGAGATCGGGCCGGTGCGCAGCGCGCGGCCGTACTTCCTGCGCTGGGCGCGCGAGTTCGACGCGATCTACGCGCACGTCGGCGGCAGCGACGAGGCGCTCCGCGATCTCTCGACCGGTACGCTCGGCATCGACGACGCCAATGAGTTCCGTTTCGGTTCGTCCTTCCGCCGCGACGGCCGCCGTTCCGCGCCGCACAACACGTACACGTCGACGGAAGCCCTGCGCGCGCTCGCGGAGAAGAACAAGTGGGCGCCGACGACCGACGCCGTCGACGCCACGCTGCGGGGCGACCTCATCATCGACGGCGAGCCGGCTTCGAAGGCGCGCGTCACCTACATCCGGAACGGCGAAGAGGCCGAGTTCCGCTGGGACGCGTCGCTCGGGGGCTACGCGGTCTGGCGCGGCGATCGGCTCGCGCGCGACCGCGACGGGACGCAGGTCGTCCCGCGGACCGTGGTGGTCCTGGAGACCGATCTCGTGCCGATCGCCGACCCGCAGGGCAAAGGCCTGATCGGCCTCGAGACGATCGGTTCCGGCGACGCGACCGTCTTGCGCGACGGCGTCGCCGTGCGTGGGACGTGGAAAAAGACGTCGGCGGCGGATCCGACGCAGGTCTACGGCGCCGCGGACGTGAAGATCCCCTTCGCGCCGGGCCAGGTGTGGTACGCGGTCGTCGCCGCCAACCGCGGCGGCGGCGTCGCGCTCACGCCCTGACGCTCAGGAATACAGCATCTCGATGTACTCGCGCAGCATGCGCGTGGCGCTGAACTGGTTCACGATCATGTCGCGGGAGTTGCGCATGTATTCCTCCCAGGCTTCCGGCACGCCTTCCGCCGTCCTCGCGTAATACGCGGGGGCGATTTCTTTTTCGATGAGATCGAGGGCGTCCGTGCCGACGCGCGCGTCGTCCAGGAGCCAGCCGACCTTGAACAGTTCCGCCTCCGCGACCCAGCCGTCCTTGGTCGAGAACGGCAGGACGCCGTTCAGCGCCGCTTTCATGCCGCTGGTGCCGCAGGCCTCGAAGCCGACGACCGGCGTGTTGAGCCAGACGTCGCAGCCGGAGACGAGTTCGCCCGCGCTCGCCAGGTCGTAGCCGGGCAGGTAGGCGGCGACGTCGGAAATTTCCCCGTCGACGATGCCGCGCAGGGTCTTCAGCAGTTCGAGGCCGTCCGCGTCGCTCGGATGCGGGTGGCCCGAAAAGACCAGGCGGACCGGCCGGTCGGCGTTCCGGGCGATGGCGGCGAAGCGCTTCACGTCCTCGAGGATCGCGAGCGGCCGCTTGTATTTCACGGTGCGGCGCGCCCAGCCGATGAGGAGCTCCTCGGAGCCCCAAGAGCGTCCCGACTTCTCGCGGATCGTCGCGAGCAGCTTCTCCTTGAGCTCCTGGTGCCTGCGCCAGAACGCGCCCTTGGCGGAGACGTCCGCGGCGACGCGGTCCCAGGTCGGAAGGTGGACGCCGTTCGTCACGGCGACCATCGGGTGGTCGGTCCAAATCTCCCTGGCTTTCTTGGCGTGCAGCCGGCTCACCGAATTGATGATGGCGGACATGCGGAACGCGAGCATGGTCATGGAGAAGACGCTCGTCTCCTGCACGAGTCCGAGCTTCACGATCTCGGCGACCGGCACGCCCAGCTCGTCGGCGTAGCGCGCGAGATACAGCGCGGCCAGGTCGTTGCTGTAGACCTCGTTGCCGGCGGGCAGCAGGGTATGGTTCGTGAGCGCCGTCCTGCGGCGGGCGAACTGCTTGGCCTCGTCGAAGCCGATCCGGCGCTCCTTCATCTGGTGCTGGATGAGTTCCAGCGTCAGGAAGGCCGAATGCCCCTCGTTGAGATGATAGACGGTCGGGTGGATCTGCAGCGCCTCGAGCATGCGCAGGCCGCCGATGCCGAGCACCATCTCCTGCTTGAAGCGCGTCTCCTTGTCGGCGACGTACAGCCGGTTCGTGATCATCCGGTCCTTCGGCTCGTTGCCTTCGATGTCGGTATCGAGCAGATAGACGGTCACGCCCTCCTTGCGCCACATCCAGGCCTGCACCAGCACTTCCTTGTCCTGGATCGGCACCCGCACGCGGACAGGCTCCCCGTTCGCGTCGAGCGCGGGTTCGAGGCCGACGGATGCCGGCGGCGTCGCATCGCAGAATTCCACGGGCTTCCCCTCCGAGATCTTCACGTCGCAGACGTAGCCCTCGTGATAATAGAGCCCGACGGCGACGAGCGGCAGCTTGCGGTCCAGCGCTTCGCGCACCATGTCGCCCGCCAGGACGCCGAGGCCCCCCGAGTACGTCTTGATCTTTTCGGCGAGCGCGTATTCCGCGCAGAAATACGCGATGGGCCGTTCCTGGAACCTCTTGTACGGCAGGGTCGCGTTGAACGTCTCGAACCAGCGGAGATCCTCTTCGTGCGTCATGGCATCCGGTTCAGGTTTTCTTATCGCGTGTTGCGTTTCCGTTCCTGCATCGCGCTCCGATACCAGGCTTCGTATTCCTTCGCCACCGGATCCCACGAGAAGTCGCAATCCAGGGCGTTGGTCACGAGCCGTTCCCACAGCGAGCGGTGCCGATGCGTCGCCAGCGCGGTCATGATCGCTCCGTAGAGCGACCAGGGGCTCTTTTGCGTGAAGGAGAATCCGTTCCCCTCTTTCGTCTCCGGATCGAACTCCACGATGCTGTCGTTCAGCCCGCCCGTGCGCCGCACCAGCGGCACCGCGCCGTAGCGCAGGGCCTCGAGCGCCACGATGCCGCCGGGCTCGAACAGGCTCGGCATCAGGACGACGTCGGCGCCGGAGAACACCTTCCTCGGGAGGCGGAAGTCCGGCATCAGGTAGAGGCCTACCTGGTCGGGAAACTCCTGCTTCAGCGCCTCGAGGCTGGCGCGGTAGCGGTCGTCGCCGCCGCCGACGGCCACGAACTGGACGTCTTCGCGCTCCCGCAAGAGCTGCGGCAGGGCTTCGGTCAGCAGGTCGAGTCCTTTCTGCGAGCTCAGCCGGCCGACGTACGCGAGCATGAACGCGTCAGGATCGAGCGGCAGGGAGAATTCGCGCTGGAGATGCTTCTTGTTGGCTTCGCGCGCCGAAACGAAGCGCCATTTCGAATAGCGCTGGCGGATGATCGGGTCTTCGGACGGGTCGAACTCGTCGGTATCGATGCCGTTCAGGATGCCGCTCAGCTTGCCGCGGATCTCCTGCAGGGTGTCGTCGAGACCCTCAGCGTATTCCGGCGTCAGCACCTCGATGGCATGCGTCGGGCTGACGGTCGTCACCGCGTCGGCGAACTTGAGGCCGCGCTTCAGCGCGTTCTGCTTCTGCAGGCGCTTGTCGTTGAGCGGCGCGAGCAGCTTCACGCCGTCGTCGCGTTCCTCGTCGGCCACGTACCGG
>Ga0209966_1000088_pt1 | contig 39982 bp, 41 predicted proteins | sample RhisoiCoNPM_FD_187575 | JGI IMG/M metagenome (GOLD analysis project Ga0209966, IMG submission 187575) | Arabidopsis thaliana rhizosphere microbial communities from the Joint Genome Institute, USA, that affect carbon cycling - Rhizosphere... | ecosystem: Host-associated > Plants > Roots >... | reverse complement strand
ATCGCCGCGACGGCGTTCCCGCTTGGCGTCGCTCCATCGGCGCCTTCACGCCCGCGGACAATGAGCATCTCATGCTCCTTGGCCGTTGTAAAAAACCCTCCTTGCTCGGCATCCTGAAAGGAGCGGATCAGGCGTTCCGCGAAGTGGCGGGCCGCATCAAGATACCGGTCGTCTCCGCCGGCTTCATAGAGATGAACCAAGCCTTCCCCGAGAAACGCGTAGTCTTCCAGCACGGCCTCGAGATGCGCGCGCCCATTGCGGGACGTTCGATACAGGCGATCATCGTCCTTCCGGTGCGCACGCAACAGGAAATCTGCAGCCGTCTGTGCCGCATCCAGATAATCGGACCGGTCCAAGACGCGAGCGGCTTCCGCCATGGCCGAGATCATCATGCCGTTCCACGCTGTAATGATCTTATCGTCGAGGCCCGGCGGCACCCGTTGTTTGCGAGCCTCGTACAGGAGAGGCCGCACACGACGTATCGTGTCCTTGAGCTCATCCGCGGTTATATTCAGCTCCCGGCACACGGCGTCGAACGGTCGCAGTCGGTTGGGAATGCTTTTGTGCTCCCAATTTCCTTGGGCCGAAATGTCGTAGCAGGCGCAAATCCGGCGGGCGTCCTCCTCGTTGCCGAGAGCTCGTGCGACCTCTCCGGGCGTCCAGACAAAAAACTTCCCTTCCTCGCCTTCGGAATCCGCATCGGTGGCGCTATAAAACCCTCCCAGCGGATCCGTCATCTCGCCTCGTATGTAATCGAGCACGTCAATCACGACATCCCGGTAGGCCGCCTCGCCGGTCACTTGAAACGCTTCGAGATAGGTTCTCGCAAGCAAGGCATTGTCATAGAGCATTTTTTCGAAGTGAGGCACGAGCCATCGCTCGTCCGTCGAGTACCGCGCGAAGCCGCCGCCGATGTGATCGTAGATGCCACCCTCCGCCATGGCGTTCAGAGTGGTTTTGACCATTTGCAACGCGATGGGATCGCCGGTGCGCCGGAAGCATCGTAGGAGGAGAGAGAGACCCGCGGCGGGAGGAAATTTTGGCGCGGTACCGAAGCCCCCGAAGCGGGGGTCGAAATCCTGTCGATACTCAGAAATCACAGTGTCCAAGACCTGCTCACCGACCGATACCGGCGCCGGACTCTGCCATTCACGCTGTAACCGAGCCGTGAGATCCTGCGCCTGATGCCGCAGCCCATTGGCATCTCGGTTCCACGCGTCGGCAATTTTTTTCAGGAGATCCGGAAACCCCGGACGGCCCCAGCGACCTTCGGGAGGAAAATACGTGCCGGCGAAAAATGGCTGTTGTTCCGGTGTGAGAAAGACCGTCATCGGCCAGCCACCTTGCCCTTGGTTCATGGCCACAGTGGCGGCCATGTAGATCTCATCGAGATCCGGACGTTCCTCCCGATCGACCTTGACGCAGACGAACCACCGATTCATCAAGGCCGCGATCGCTTCGTTTTCAAACGATTCGCGCTCCATGACATGGCACCAGTGGCAGGCGGAATAGCCAATGGACAAGAGGATCGGGCAGTTTCTTTGTTTGGCCGCCGCTAGCGCTTCTGGCCCCCAGGGATACCACTCGACTGGATTGTGGGCGTGCTGGAGGAGATAGGGGCTGGTCTCGTGAATCAGGCGATTAGGCTGACGGGAAGACGTGAAGGTCGAAGACATGAGTCACGGTAGCACCCTGCTCCGAAACGGGTCAATGCGGCCTTCCACGAAACAAAAAAGGTCTACGACCCATGTCGTAGACCTTTCATGGATTCTCCCAGACGTCAGGGATGCTTACTTGCCCTTCTCGTCCTTCTTTTGTTCCTTCGGCTCGTCCATTTGGCCGGGCTTTTTCTCATCCTTCTTGTCCTTCGTCTCATCGCCGTACACAAGGACCTGGCCGCCCTTCTTCTCATCCTTCTTATCCTTCTTCTCCTCACCGGCGAATGAAGGAGCGCTAAACGAAACCGCCACTGCCACTGCCATGACTGTAATGAACACGCGCGTCATATGTCTTCCCCCTTGGAATAAGTAAATAGGTTATTTACCTGACAATCAGGCAAACGCCGAGAACGTACCTAATTCCCGTTTCGATTGTCAAATTGGCTCCTCCTCTGAGGCCCCAGACGGACGTCCTCCCTTCAACTGTATGATATGGTTATGAGAGCGCCTGCGGAGCTGGCGACATGAACGACATCGGTCCATACTCAAACTATCGCCTCACGGTTCGGCTTGAACTCGCGAATAAACCAGGGATGTTTGCGAAGGTCGCTTCGGCGCTCGCGGAAGAAGGGGCCAACCTCGGCGCCGTCGACCTGGCGTCGGCCACCGCAGAGCACATGGTGAGAGACGTCACCTTCGACGTGCGCGATGAAGCGCATGGCGAGCGGGTGTTGGCACGGCTCAACGACATTCCCGATGTCACCGTCCTTTCCGCGTCAGATCGCATCTTCCTGTTGCATCTCGGGGGCAAGATCCAAGTCAGAAGCAAACTCCCGCTGACCACACGCAACATCCTCTCAATGGTATATACGCCCGGGGTTGGACGTGTCGCTCAGGCCATCGCCAGCGACAAAAGCAAAGCGTTCGCCTTTACGACGAAGAGCAACAGCGTCGCGGTCATCACCGACGGTTCAGCCGTGCTGGGATTGGGGAATCTGGGCCCAGAGGCGGCATTGCCCGTCATGGAAGGAAAAGCGATGCTGTTCAGAGAATTGGCGGGGATCGACGCGTGGCCCATCTGTCTCGCCACTCAAGACCCCGACGAGATCGTTCGTACCGTGCAGGCGATTGCACCGGGGTTCGGTGCGATCAATCTCGAAGATATTGGTGCCCCCCGCTGTTTTGATATCGAACGCCGCCTGAAGGCTTCACTTGATGTTCCGGTCATGCACGACGACCAGCACGGCACTGCCGTGGTCCTGCTGGCGGCCTTAACGAATGCGTTGACGGTGATCAATAAACCGATGGATCAGGTCCGCGTCGTCGTCAACGGACTCGGGGCAGCCGGTACCGCATGTTGCCGCATCCTGTTGGCCGCCGGCGTCTCGCATTTGATCGGCTGCGACAAAGAAGGCATCATCCTCCAAGGCGACCCCGCCCATCTTCGTGCGTGTCGGACCGACCTCTCGGCCTGTCTGACGCCGCATCAACCACACGGGACGTTGCGTGACGCGTTAAAGCATGCCGACGTGTTCATCGGGCTGTCGGTCGGGAATCTCCTCAGCGCCGAGGATTTGGATCTCATGGCTCCTGACCGCATTGTTTTTGCCATGGCGAATCCGGACCCAGAGGTTTCTCCCGAACTGGCGCTTTCACACTGCCGGATCTTTGCCACGGGACGCTCGGACTTTCCTAACCAGATCAACAACGCGTTGGCATTTCCCGGCATCTTCCGCGGGGCGCTCGACGTGCAGGCGATTGAAATCAACGAATCGATGAAACTCGCAGCCGCGCGCGCATTGGCGGAAACGATTCCCCGGGCCGCGCTGAGCGAGGATTACATCATTCCCAGCATCTTCGACAAGGACGTGGTGCCGCGGGTATCACGGGCCGTCGCAGCAGCTGCACACACCAGCGGCGCTGCCCGCCGGCGGTTGAAACTGTCCGAGGAACGCCCGACCGGTTAATCCTGACTGCCGGACTCGATCGCCACTTGCTTTCGCATCACCGCACCCTTCAGCGCTATTGTGGGCCTATGCTACAATGCCGCGAGCCCCGGGAGTGCAGACGTCGATGCCCTTTTCCTCCAGCAAGTACATGAAGTTCCGAAGCGGCATGCACAAACGAATCGGGTCCCTGCGCTCGAAGACTGAAGACAGCATGGAAGTCGCCGTCGACACGATGATGGAGGAGCGTGTCGATAGCTACTTTCGAGTCGAGCAGGGACTCGACGAAATCATCAAGTCCCTGTTACAGATTGAGGAAGAGCTCGAGCAAATCTGCGATTTGTCCGGAGCCATGCGACTGGAATCGAGACTGGAATTCGTCGAAGACCGTTGGGACGATCTTGACAGCGAGATCCGTGAGCGGCCAAGGCGCCGCCGACGGCGCATCAGCCTTGCCGACATGTTGAAGGCGGCCAGCGGGGGCGGGGGGGACCTGTCGCAGAGCGCCGGGAGCGTTAATAATGCAGTGGATGCCTATGCGATCATGGGGGTCGAGTTCGGCAGCTCCCTGGCCGATGTGACTGCCGCGTTCAGACAGAAGGCGAAGCTGCTTCATCCGGATGCCAATCAGGGGGACCGCAGCTCCGAACCAGAATTGCGGCGCATGCTCGAAGCCTATCAATTCTTGAAGGAATACTTGAGCCTCAGCAATACAGAGCCCATGCGGCCGCCCGATCGTCCGTTCAGTCCAGCCGAGTAAACATCCTGTGACCACTCCTTTGCAGGAACAGTACATCACCAACGGCGCAGCGCTGGAGACGCTTTGTCGGCAATTACGGTCGAGCCGGCGGTTGGGCCTGGATACGGAATTCGTCGGCGAAGACAGCTTCATTCCAAAACTGGAACTCATTCAGGTGGCCGCTCAGGACATTTCGGCCGTCATTGATTTTCCAGCCGTCCAGGCCAACGGCTCTCTGGCTCCGTTTTGGGAATTGATCTGCGATCCGCACGTGGAAAAGATCGTCCATGCAGGCCGCCAGGATCTCGATCTGTTTGCGCTGCACGCTGGCCAAATTCCCAAGCCGTTTTTCGATACCCAGATTGCCGCCGCCATGCTGGGATTCGGCGCCCAAGTCGCTTATGCCAATCTGGTGCAGCGGATCCATGGCACCAAACTCGCGAAAGCACATACATTTACCAATTGGAGCGCTCGTCCTCTCTCGACCGATCAAATCGCTTACGCGGCGGAAGACGTGCAGTTCTTGCTCCCCCTCCATGCGCATCTGCAGAAGCGCCTGCATGCGCTCGGACGCACCGAATGGGTCCGAGAGGAGTTCTCACGGTTGGAAACCGCCGTGACAGAAAAAAGCAAGGATCCTCTCGACCGCTACCAGCGAATCAGAGGATGGGACAGTCTCAAACCAAAACACGCCGCCATTCTACGGGATCTCGCTGCGTGGCGTGAAACGGAAGCCCGGCGACGTAATGTCCCGCGGGGGCGCGTGATGCGCGATGAGGTCTTGTTGCAGCTCGCGCGGCATCCGCCAGCGACTGTGGAAGAACTGCGCGGCCTCCGCGGATTGCACGGTGGTGAAATTGACCGCAACGGTGAGCAGCTGATCGCCACCATCACGGCATCTCTGGCGCTGCCGCCGTCTGCGTGGCCGCAGGTGCCGCGGGACCGCAAACCTGAACCGGAATCGATCGGACTGGTTGAGCTGCTTCAGGCGGTCCTTAAGGCTCGCGCGGCCGATGCCGAAATCGCCCCCACTCTGTTGGCCACGAGTGGTGACCTTCAGGCTCTCGTCGAAGCCAAGGAAAAGCACAAAATCCCGGACCTGCCGGTCTTGCGTGGATGGCGGCGTGAATTGATCGGTGATCTGCTTGTACAAATTCTGGATGGCAAGGTGAGAGTGTCTGTAGACCCTGAGAAAGGGATGTTGCGCATGTCAGGTGATCCCGCGCCACACCCGCAGTAGTATCCGACCTCTGCCCGCATCTGTTCAAAAGTTACCGCTCGCGATGACAAACCTGCACTGCGAGGGCCGCGCCGTCATAGGTTCTGCGCAACGGCGGACTGGAAACGGGCGAGCTTCCTGATCAATCCGCATAGACTGAGGCAATACCTCCCAATGCGTTTTTGGTACAGAACTCGCACGTGGAGGATTCTAAGCTGCGAGAATGCTGTATCGCCTGCTACAACTGCTGTTGACGTTTGTGTTTCCAGGTGGGCTGCTCTTCGTGGCAGCACTTGGGTTTCTACGTCCCCATGGGCTGCCTGTCTGGTGCCAGGGTCCTGTCGCAGCGCTACCCTACCTCGCATTGACGTTTGGTCTCGTCTTCGGCTGGTACTTTGCCAGCACTCGAATGCTGCTTTCGCTTCTCAGCCTGACCTTTGCCAGCCAAGCCCTGGTCACATGGCCACTCGATACTAACTACGCATCGGTCTCGCACACGATCTTTGCTGCGACGACGTTTCTCCTGCCACTCAATTTCCTGGCGTTCTCCATCCTTAAGGAAGAGGCGATTGGCAGCCTCCGTGGAGCCGTGCCCGTGCTGCTATTTCTGGTTCAGCCCTTCGTCGTGCTGTGGCTCTGCGACCCCACCAACCAGGACATGGCCTTGGCGCTTCAAACGGATTACCTTCCCGCCTGGTCGGCGTCTTGGACTCCGGTTCCTCAAGCAGCCCTGTTGGTGTTTCTCATCTCCGGCCTGATGCACCTCGTACGCTTTGTGCTGCGACGGCATCCGATGGATGCAGGCGCGACGTGGGCATTGGCGGCTGTATTTCTCGCGTACCATGGCACGCAGTTCGGATGGCGGCCGACGAACTTCTTCGCGACCGCAGGGCTCATCTTGTTCTTGTCCCTTGTGCAGGCCTCCTATCAGCAGACCTACCGCGATGCACTGACCGGCATCCCAGGGCGGATCGCGTACGAGGAAGCGACGGCCCACCTGGGCGGACAGTTTGCCATGGCGGTATTGGCCATCGATCAGCTGAAAACGTATGCCGGGACCCACGGTAAACGCGTCGTTGAACAAATCCTCAAGTTGGCTGCGACCAAAGTCCAGGCTGGCTGTCGAGCGGGCCGGGTGTTCCGCGTGAGCGGAGAGGAACTGACCTTGCTGTTTTCCCGTCAGTCGGCAGTGGAAGTACTCGTCGAGTTGGAGCACATCAGGAAGAGTCTGGAGTCGACCGCTCTGTATCTACGCGACGGCCAGCGGGTCTGGGACAACACCAGGGGCGCTGCTACGCCGGGCCGGAACGACCAGGAACTTTCGATGACGGCCAGTGTCGGGGTGGCGGACTCCGCCACGGAGGGAACCACACTCAGCATGGTGATCAAGGCGGCGTATCGTGCGCTGTACGAGGCCAAGGCGGGAGGCGGGAATGTCGTGAAGCGCGGGCCAGTTGCGGTGGCATCATTTAGACGGTCGTCTCGATATCCGGCTCCTGTCAGCACCGGCAGCGAATCCTAAAAGCTCTCACAACAGCTCCTTCACACGATCAGCCGGCCTGGCCAGCCAAGCCTTTTCACCCTTCTCGACAATCGGACGTTGAATTAAATCCGGATGCTCCACCATCAGGCCGATCAAGGCGTCGTCGGACAGCGTGGTCTTCGCAAGCTCCAATTTCTTATAGAGATCTTCTTTTGATCTGAGGATGTCGCGCGGCGACAATCCGGCCTTCTTCAACAGCGCTGTCAGCCGCGATTTTGTAAACCGCTCTTCGTAATAATTGACAGTGGTGAACGGCATGCCGCTCTCCTTGAGCAATTGCACCGCCTGCCGGCACGTGGAACACGTCGGTTTCTGATAGATGGTCAGTTTAGACATGCAGACTCCTTTGCACCTCGAATTGATGCCTTGACGTCTTTTTTTTTCCTATGGTACACGTTGCCATCGGTCACACTGACGTCCCAACGCCCACGATGCCAACGGTAGGAACAAGTTCCAGCGGCCACTTCGCTTGTGCCAGCCCCACGCAGCATTCTCTGCGCGATCTTCGCACGAAGCGAAAGGGACAACCGGTGTTTGTCATGGGCCACGTGCTCGAACGCAAGGGACAGGAAGCCACCTTCGAGGTCTTCAACGATCGCCTTGCCGTGGTGAAATTTGGCGACGGTGTGGCCATCGGGTATGACCCCTACGAACTGCTTCTCCCGACGGACATCGATCCGGATGGAACCGCCTATTTCGAAATCCGTTCCTGCACTCACTGTCAACAACTCTTTCCGCTGACGTCGGGCGAGTGCGAATCGGACACGGAGCCGACGACCTGCCCAGAGTGCCGCGGCTAGCCGCCTTCAGAGCCCTGCCTGCTGATGTCAATCAACGAGCGGTGCCACCTCGATGGCCTTCTTGATCAAGCAATCTCCTGCAAACGACTGCAGCGACATGGGAAGCATGCTCGCATCGATAATCCGCACCGTGACGACGCGATATCCCTCCGGTGTCTTCGTCCCTTCCACGCGCATCGCGTGACAGATCTCCAGTTTTTTCCAGATCAGATTGTTCAGAATGGCGTCGGACGCAAGGAGCTTGGTATCCGTGGCGACATCGTTGACAGAGGCTTTGACCGCGACGCGGGATTTGTCCTTGGGTACTTCACTGACGACGGCAAAGATGAGCAGCTCCTCCTCCGCATGCCCTGCCAGGCCCGCTCCAATGACGAATGCGAGCAGGACCGCCACCCCACACAACCCCTTCATGCCCGTCCTCGCCTCATCCTTCTCCAGAGAGTGCGATGCGGTTCTCCAAGCGATGGCGACGCCTACCGAGCGGGTCCAGGTCCGCCATGACTGAGCGTCTTAGCTTCCGGCGGCTTCGCGGGAGCCGGCGACTGTAAGGGATCACTGCGTTTGAAGCCCACAGGGGGACGGCAATCCGGACGACCAGTTCGGCGCCAATAGGAAACGGCAGGAGGCGTTTGCGTTTGATGGTGCGCGGCGAACTCATCGAAGCCAGTATGCCAACCGAGTCATACCATTTCAAGGTCGCGATCAACATCGCGATGAGATCTCGCCAAACGCTTGCTTCGCTCGTGGGAAGTAGGCAGAGTAGGGTGGGAGTTTGTTCATGCCGCATGATTTCATGCCGGGCCTTGCCGGAATTCCTGCCGCCAAATCTGCCGTCAGCGACGTCGACGGGGAACGTGGCGTCCTTGAATATCGCGGCATCCGCGTGGAAGAGCTGTGCAAGCGCTCGTCATACCTGGAAACCACGTACCTACTTCTCTTCGGCCATCTGCCAACACGCTCCGCACTCGCAAGATGGGAACAAGATATTGCTCTTCATCGGCGCCTCAAATACTCGATCATAGATCTCATGAAATGTCTCCCCGAGCAGGGCCATCCAATGGATGCCCTGCAAGCGGCAGTGGCTGCGCTGGGGATGTTCTATCCCGGCCGCAATGTCACAGATATGGAGAACAATTACTGGTCGGCGGTGCGGTTAATCGCCAAACTTCCCACAATCGTCGCAGCCTGGGCGAGGCTCCGCCGCGGGGACGATACTATCGCCCCGCGAGACGAGCTGGGCTTCAGTGAAAACTTTTTCTACATGCTCACCGAAACGACGGCGCATCCACTGTGGGTCGACATTTTCGACGATTGCCTCATCCTGCACGCCGAGCACACGATGAATGCCTCAACTTTTACGGGTCTCGTGACGGCCTCCACGTTGGCCGACCCGTACACGGTCGTCGCCTCGTCGATCGGCGCGCTGAAAGGGCCCTTGCACGGGGGCGCAAACGAAGAAGTCGTGGAGATGCTGAAGAAGATCGGGACGGCGGATCAGGCAGCCTCCTATGTGGAAGAGCAGCTACGCAACAAGCGTAAGCTTATGGGCTTTGGACACCGAGTCTATAAAGTGAAAGACCCGCGCGCGACAATCTTACAGGGCCTTTGCGAAACCCTCTTCCAAACCTGCGGCACTTCCCAGCTATACGACATCGCGCTGCGCGTTGAACGGAGAGCGGGCGAATTGTTTAAGGGGAAAGCCGTCCATCCCAATGTAGATTTTTACTCAGGGATTATCTACGAGAAGATGGGTATCGATACGGATCTGTTTACACCGATATTTGCCATGGCGCGAGTCTCCGGCTGGCTTGCCCATTGGCTGGAACAGCTCAGAGAAAACAAACTCTTTCGCCCCGACCAGATTTATGCAGGCGAGCATGATCGTCCCTATGTTCCCCTCGACCAGCGCTAGCGTGTTGAACCCTTCCCCCTTGACTTGCGGGTGAACAGGATTACCTCCCAGTCGTAAGAGCGCTCTCGACGCCGCGTCAATACAGACAATAAAAAAAGCTCGTTTTTTATGAAGGAGGTTGATCATGACACTCGTACGTTGGGATCCATTTCGTGAACTCGAAGACATGTCAGAACGGTTGAATCGCGTCTTTTCGCGTCCGTCATTACGCAACAGCGGGAAGGAAAATCTCACGGTGGCCGACTGGATGCCGACCGTTGACATCAGCGAAACAGAAGGGGAGTACCTCATCAAGGCGGAACTGCCCGAAGTGCGGAAAGAGGACGTCAAAGTCACCGTTGAAAACGGCGTGCTCACGCTCCAGGGAGAACGTCGCCAGGAGAAGGAGGAAAAGGGTAAAAGGTTCCACCGCGTAGAACGCTCCTACGGAAGCTTCGTCCGGAGCTTCACACTGCCGGAATCGGTCGATGAGAGTTCTGTCAAAGCCGAATACAAAGATGGCGTGTTGAATCTCCACCTGCCGAAGTCGGAAAAAGTGAAGCCGAAAGCGATCGACGTGAAAGTCGCCTAATCACCTCTCTCATCGGACCCACGTGAAGGCCCGCCGAAGCGGGCCTTCTTGCATCCTGGCGCCCCCGTTAGTCTAACCGGCGCTCGAGCATGATCAGTTCCCAACAGTCCTCGTCCAAGTCCAGCCGCAACACGTATCGTTGACCGTCGCTCGCAGTGACTCGGAAATAGCTGTGCGTGTCACTGTACCAGCGATCCACGACGTGTTGCACGTGCAGTGTCTTGCCCTCGAGAGTAAATGATCGGGGAGTCTTCTCGCCTTTATACCCGGGACAGGCATCAACGATGAGGTGGGGGCCGTCCATCACTCTCACCCTTGTGGAAGCAGGTGGCCTGAGTTTATCATGACGCCCGCACAAGAATAGCCCTTCACGCATGGAGCCGCCCGCATGAAGACACATCCGGAGCACCCGGCGCCTGCCGGCACCAGGACTGAGCGCGACACGATGGGAGAGTTGGCTGTCCCGGCCAACGCCTACTATGGAGTGCAGACCGCGCGCGCGATCGAGAACTTTCCGATCAGTTCACTGCGTATGCCACGGTCCGTGATCAGGGCCATGGGTCTCATTAAGCGAGCCGCTGCCGCCGTGAATCGGTCTCTGGGGTTATTGGCACAGCAACCGGCTGATGCCATCAAGCAGGCGGCAACCGAAGTCGTGGAGGGGAAACTTGACGCGGAGTTTCCCGTCGATGTGTTCCAAACCGGCTCGGGGACCTCAACGAACATGAACACCAATGAGGTCATCTCGAACCGGGCCACAGAATTGTTGGGAGGTGCCCGAGGCAGCAAGCTCGTGCACCCAAACGATCACGTCAATCTCGGCCAATCCAGCAATGACGTGATTCCCACCGCCATTCATATTGCCGCGTCGGAAACAATCCAACATCACCTCCTTCCCGCCCTGACCCGTTTGCATCGGGCACTTGCGAAGAAAGCCAAGGAGTTCGATGCGATTGTCAAAATCGGCCGCACCCACCTGCAAGATGCCACACCCGTCCGCCTGGGTCAGGAATTCAGCGGCTATGCCCGACAAATCGAGTTGGGCATCGCACGGATGAAGCGGGCACAGGAAGCCTTGAGCGAAGTCGCCTTGGGCGGTACCGCGGTCGGCACGGGTTTGAACTGCCATCCGGAGTTTTCGTCCAAGGTGATGGCGGCGATCTCGCAGGAAACCGGCTGTTCCTTCAGAGAAGCGACAAACCATTTTGAAGCGCAGTCAACGCAGGATTCCCTGGTTGAAGCGAGCGGTGAGTTACGGACCCTCGCCGTCAGTCTGATGAAAATCGCCAATGATATTCGGTGGCTGGGGTCCGGTCCTCGATGCGGGCTTGGGGAGATTCAGCTGCCCGAGACGCAACCTGGATCGTCCATCATGCCAGGGAAGGTGAATCCCGTCATTGCCGAGTCGGTGACCATGGTGTGCGCGCAAGTGATTGGGAACGATGTGACGGTGACGATCGGCGGCCAAGCGGGGAACTTTGAGTTGATCGTGATGCTTCCCGTCATGGCCTACAACTTGTTGCAATCGATCGAGCTACTGGCAACGGCCTCCGACAATTTCGCTGCCAAGTGTATCGAGGGAATTACGGCGAACAAGGAACGCTGCCAGAGTCTCATCGAAGAGAGTCTCGCCATGTGCACCGCGCTGGCCCCTGAAATCGGATATGAAGCCGCCGCCAAACTGGCAAAGGAGGCCTACCGGTCAGGGAAGACCGTGCGGGAGGTGGCGAAGGAACAGAAAGTGCTGCCGGAAAAACAACTTGACGAATTGCTGGATCCTTGGCGAATGACCGAACCGGGCGGTCCTGTTGGAAGTGCTGGAGGGTAAACCTCAGAAGTTCTCGTTTTGACAGTATTGAAACGGCTATGCTAAAGTCCGCGGAACTGTTGGGGTTCTAGTCACTTTCCACTCCGGAATCAGGAAACGAATGAGCGCACAACAGAAGCATGTGGTGATTGTGGCCGGTGCGGGCCCTGCCGGCATGGCCGTGGCCGCCGCGTTAGGGAAGGCGGGCCACGAAGTCATCATTCTCAACCGCGATATCAAATTCGGTGGGCTCGCTGAATATGGCATCTTCCCCAGCAAGCTCAAATTACGGGGGGGACTCAGAAAGCAATACTGGGAACTCCTCGGCCAACCGCATGTCCATTATTTCGGGAACGTCTCCATCGGCAAGGGCAAAGATTTGACCGTGGAGGACGTTCGTGCGCTGGGAGCCAGCGCGATCGTGTTTTCGATCGGCGCACAGGGAACGAAAGCCATTGGTGTGGAGGGTGACTCGGCGAAGGGCGTCTATCACGCCAAGGACGTCGTCTACCACTTCAACCGGTTGCCTGGATTCGGCGATCGTCCTTTTGACATGGGCAAACATGTAGCCGTCATCGGCGCCGGCGACGTCATGGTAGACATTGCCCACTGGCTGACCCGGTATAAAAAAGTTGAGCGCGTCACGGCTATCGTGCGACGAGGTCCGGCGGAACGGAAATACAACCCTAAGGAAATTCGCGCCATCTGTGCGAACATGGATCTGGACGGCATCAAGAAGGAGTTCGACCGGATCAAGGACCGCCTGGTGGCAGTCGGACAGAATCCGGATGAGATCATGAAGGGACTGTTGGAAGAGTTTACGAAATGTGAACCCACAGTCAGCCAGACGAAAATGGGATTCAGATTTCTCGCATCACCGAAGCGCATCCTCGTAGACGGCCACAACCAGGTTCGCGCCTTGGAAATGGAGGACAACAAGCTCGAACCCAAAGGAGAAGATACCGCCGCGGTCGGACTCAAGCACTACTATGAGTTCCCATGCGACTCGGTGGTTTTCGCCGTCGGGGACAAAGTCGATGAGACAGTCGGCCTCCCTTATAAAGGGGGCGTGTATGTGACCTGTCCCAACAAAACGAGCAACGATCCGGACGACGCCTTGTTCCAGGCCTATGACGAAGCGAGCGGAAAAATTGTGGACGGGGTGTTTTTGGCCGGTTGGGCAAGGAAGGCCAGCGAGGGACTGGTCGGCGTGGCCAAACGCGATGGTGATTGGTGCGCAGAGGTCGTTCTGCGCTACCTGGCGACTAAGACGGCTGCCAACCCGGCCAACGCGGTCCTCGAGAAGTTGCGTACGCTCTTAAAGGAACGCAAGAGCCGCCCCGTTGATGTGAGGGGACTTCGTGCCCTCGAAACTGCGGAGAAGGGCCACAAGGGGCCAACGGATTGCATCGGAGAATTTAAGTTCGTGACCAACCAGGAAATGCTTGCGTTGATCGAACGGGTGAAAGCCTAACCTACCGCGCTATCCATCTCCCCATTTCAGTTTCTCCCGTAGCACGGCGTAATAGCTGCTCTCGGGAAACCGAATCAATAGCGTCCGATGTTCGGAGACTCTCAACAGAACGGTATCGCCTTGTGTCAGCGCGACGCCCACCTGTCCGTCAAGCGTCGCCATCGCCCCTTCGTCCTTGCTGGTCAGCGTCACATCGATCTCCACATCGTCGGGCACAATAAGGGGCCGATGGGTCAGCGTGTGCGGGCAGATGGGCGCCAAAATCAGCGACCGCACCGCGGGACTGATGATAGGACCACCGGCCGAGAGCGAGTAGGCGGTCGACCCCGTAGGAGTGCTGATGATCAATCCATCGCCCCTTAGATTCGTCACAAACTGTCCCTGGATGGCGATCCGCAATTCAATCATCCGCGCCAGCGTCCCTTTGCTGATGACGACGTCGTTCAAGACGACGCCTTGCGCCACTGTCTCCCCATGACGATGGATGTGAGAGCTGATCATCAACCGCTCATCCAGCACGTATTCGTTCGCGAAGACACGTTCTAAGGACGGGTAGAGATTTTCGAGCCGAACCTCCGTAAGAAAACCGAGGCCGCCCATATTGACGCCGAGAATGGGAATGCTTCGTTCACCGGCCAACCGCGCGGCATTCAGCATTGTGCCGTCACCGCCAAGGATCAGAAGTACATCAGCTTTCTGAGCCAATTGTGTCTTCTGCAGGCCGCCGCGCTCGTTCAACAGCGTGGCCGACGTATTGTCCAAGATCACATCGATCTTTCGGTCCCGGAGCCAATTCACAACCGCATGAACCGTCGCCTTGACTTCGGGGAACTTAGGCTTAGTTAAGATGCCGATGCTTTTGCTTTTCATGCGGCAGGCCTGACGGAATCGATGAAAAATCTGGCTAAAAGGTGCGGGATTCTATCGGGAGGGTTTGATGAAGTCAACGAACCGCTGGCCGATGCATAGTTGAATTCTGTACGAGCACATCTCATCGCCGAGCAATTTGTTCGCAACCTTGACAGTCAAAAAGCTTCTCGTTAGAATTAGGCCAGATATTTCGAAGGGTTTGCGCAAGTCGCCGTCAGAGTAAGTCCCCCACCAAGTTAGGAGGCAGGATGTTCGAACGATTCACGGACAAGGGTCGGAAGATCATCATCCTGGCGCGAGAGGAAGCCGAGCGTCATCAAAACGATTACCTCGGAACCGAGCACCTGGTCTTAGCCATCCTTCGCGAATCCGACGGCATCGCCTTGATGATTCTCAAAAAGATGGGCCTTTCGACCGAGCAGATTCGATTGGAAATTGAGCGCAACCTGCCCGGCGGCGGCACGACAATGACCTTTGGAGAGATCCCTTTCAGTCCCCGCGTCAAAAAAGTGATCGAATATGGCGTGGAGGAAGCGCGGTTGCTCGGCCACAATCATATCGGGAGTGAACATCTTCTGTTGGGGCTGTTGCGCGAAGAGGAAGGCATCGGTGGCAAGATCCTTCGCAGCCTCGGCGCCAATCTTTTGACGGCGCGCCAACTGACAGTCACCTTCCTTCGGAAGTCTGCGCCGCGTGAACGCGATCGCAAGAGCAACACTCCCGCACTCGATGAGTTCGGGCGCGATCTGACCCAGATGGCCCAGGAAGGTCAACTGGATCCCGTCATCGGCCGTGCCGACGAAATCGAACGCGTCCTACAGATTCTCAGCCGCCGCACCAAAAACAATCCAGTGTTAATCGGCGAATCAGGGGTCGGCAAGACGGCCATTGTCGAAGGACTGGCGCAACGCATCGTGCAGTCTGAAGTTCCGGACAATCTCCTCTCTCGTCGGGTCATTGCCCTGGATCTCGGCTCCTTGGTGGCCGGCACAAAATACCGTGGCCAATTTGAAGAGCGCCTGAAAGTGGTCATGAAAGAAATCGTGCAGGCCGGCAACATCATCATCTTCATCGACGAATTGCACACGTTGGTGGGAGCCGGAGCGGCGGAAGGCTCGATCGACGCGTCCAATATGCTGAAGCCCGCGCTGTCGCGTGGTGAAATTCAATGCATCGGCGCGACCACACTCGATGAATACCGCAAACACATTGAAAAGGATGGGGCGTTGAAACGCCGATTCCAGCCGATCTATGTTCAGCCGCCGAGCCTTGATGAGACCGTGCGCATCATTCAGGGTCTCCGAGACCGGTATGAAGAACACCACGGCGTAGAGATCACCGAGGACGCGATCGTCGAGGCAGTCAAACTGTCGGACCGGTACATCACCGATCGGTTCCTGCCAGACAAGGCCATCGACTTGATCGATGAGACCGGCTCGCGTGCAAAGCTCCAGACATACGCGCTGCCCGGCGAACTCAAGGCGATGGAGCAGGAACTCAAAAAGGTCTCACGCGACAAGGAATTGGCGATCTCGATGCAGAACTTCGAGGAGGCCGTACGGCACCGTGAAGAGGAGGAACGGCTCCGCAAGCTGCTGGACGAGTCCAAGCGCGAATGGAAAAAGAATCAGGAGAAACAGAAGCCGACGATCGGCAAAGAAGACGTCGCCTATGTCGTCTCGAAGATGACCGGCATTCCGCTCTTTAAGCTCGAAGAGGAAGAGTCGAACAAGCTGCTGCGCATGGAAGAATTCCTCCATAAGCGCGTTGTCGGCCAGAATGAGGCCATCTCGGCCGTCTGCCGCGCCATCCGACGTTCACGAGCCGGTTTGAAAGAGGCCAAGAAGCCGATCGGCTCATTTATCTTCCTCGGACCTACGGGTGTCGGTAAAACCGAGTTGGCCAGGACACTGGCTGAATTCCTCTTCAACACCGAAGATGCGTTGATCCGCATCGACATGTCGGAATACCAGGAAAAGTTCACGAGTTCGCGATTGTTCGGAGCGCCTCCCGGGTATGTCGGTTATGAAGAAGGCGGACAGCTCACCGAGCGCGTACGCCGCCGGCCCTATTCGGTGGTGCTGTTCGATGAGATCGAGAAGGCGCATCCCGATGTCTTCAATCTCCTGTTGCAGGTATTGGATGATGGCGTGCTGACGGACAGCCTGGGCCGTAAGGTCGATTTCAAGAACACCGTCGTGATCATGACATCAAACATCGGCACCAAGATGATCCAGAAAGGCGTCAGTCTGGGATTCCAGAGCACGGACGCGGAGCAGGATCGTCATAAGAAGGAAGAAGTGTTGGGAGAGCTGCGCCGCCAATTCAGCCCGGAGTTCTTGAACCGAGTCGACGAAATCGTTGTCTTCCACCAGCTTGATAAGACGCACCTCACGAGCATTCTGGACATCCTGTTGCGGGAGCTCAATCTGCGCCTCGTCGACAAGGGTGTCGAAATTGAGGTCGACGATGAGGTCAAGGCCTGGCTGATCAAGGAAGGCTACGAGCCGCTCTACGGAGCGCGGCCGATGCGCAGGACGATCCAACGTGCCATCGGTGATCCGCTCTCCGAAGAAATGATCAGGGGCCGCTTCAAAGAGAGCCGCAAAATCCGCGTCGTGCTTCGCGATGGCGCCCCCACATTTATCGAGCAGGAGGCCATGGCAGAGGTCTGACGGACCGGCGTGCACGCACGACACGCATTGTTCGACACATCATCATGCGACCCTTGTCTCAGTTCCGGCAAGGGTCGCATTGTTTTTTCTCCTGGAATCGGATGAACGTCCAAACTCGCCGCGCCCTACCACAGGGTCCCATCCTCGGTATCGAAACCTCCTGTGATGAGACCGCGGCCGCCATCCTTGGAGCGGATGGGTCTGTTCTGGCCAACGTCGTTGCCTCCCAGCATGCCGTCCATGAACGCTTCGGCGGCGTCGTACCTGAACTGGCCTCTCGTGCCCATATTGAGATGATTGAGCGAGTGGTCCTTGCCGCGGTCGGGGAAGGGCACGTGGCTTGGGACTCACTCGTCGGGATCGCCGTCACCCAAGGTCCTGGCTTGGCCGGCGCACTGATTGTCGGCCTCAATTATGCCAAGTCCTTGGCCTACATGCTCGGTCTTCCTCTCGTGGGCGTCAGCCATTTGGAAGCGCACATCGCTTCCGCCTGGCTGGAAGACCCAAAGTTTCCGCCGTCGTGCATCGTGCTGGTGGTTTCGGGCGGACACACGCATTTGTATCGAAGGGACGCCGAGGGAATCAGTCACCTGCTGGGCTGCACGAGAGACGATGCGGCAGGTGAAGCCTTCGACAAAGGTGCGCAGATGCTAGGCCTCGGATTTCCCGGCGGACCGGCACTCGATCGGCTTGCACAGACAGGCGACCCGTCCGCCATTTCTTTTCCAAGGTCGTCACTCCAGAAAAGCAGTTTGGAATTCAGTTTTAGCGGGTTGAAAACGGCGTTGCTCTACAAACTGCAGGCGATGGGCAAAATGGAAGGGGTCCGCCGCCGAGCTGATTTGGCCGCAGGCTACCAGGAGGCGATCGTCAGGGTCTTGATCGACAAGGCTTTAAGGGCCGTGCAGCAGACGGGCATTCGGTCACTGGCAGTCGTCGGAGGCGTGTCGGCGAACTCACGACTTCGCGCACTGCTGCACGAATCCGCACAGGCGTCACAGATCCGTCTGAGTATTCCTCCGCTCCGTTTCTGCACGGACAACGCAGCCATGGTGGCAGCCGCCGGCCGCCAGGCGCTCGCCGCCGGACACCGCATGGCATTCGATGCCGAACCCTTAACCACCCTTGAGCCGGCGCTCGCGCCATGAAATCTATGGAGGCCGCCCATTCCTGAAGTTTACGGTCAAACCAGCGGTTTACGCGCCGGACAAGTGGCTGCCGTCGAGCGTCTTTACCGACGCCGGGTCCCGCAAGACAGAGTGCTGTCTCTTGAGCTGGCGAAAGCCATGTGTCAACTCTCGGTGGAAATCCGTCGTCCGCTGGCGGTGTTGTTAACCAGACGAGGGCAAGTCCAAGAGGTTATCATTGGCACCGATCTCACCCTTTCACCGACCACACTCTCCAAATTCCGCGCCGGCTCCCGCTCGCTGCGTGGGCTCAGGTTGATTCGCACTCAACTCCATGATCAACCGCTCAGCCAGGAGTCGTTGACGGACTTGGCGTACCTCCGTCTCGATTTATTCGGCGTCGTTTCGGTCACGCCGACGGGCAATCCCGGGATGTTGTATGTGGCGCATCTGCTGCCGCCCAACGGCACCGGGCAACTCTGCAATGTGCTCAAAGGCATCCCGTTCCAGCAACAGACACTGGCCTTCGACCGGTTCATCGAAGAGCTTGAGACGGATATGCAGCGCGCTCGCGGCACTCACGCCATTGGGCATGATGCGGAGTCGGCAATGTTGGTGAGTGCTTCCTCGCGAAGCCGGAACGAGCAGGAGGAGCGCCTGCTCGAACTGACCGAATTGGCCTCCTCGGCTGGCGTGACGGTCATTGACCGGATGGCGCAGCGCACGCCCGACGGTCACCAACGCTATCTGCTGGGCAGCGGAAAGCTGAAGGATGTCCTGATTCAGACCCTGCACAAGGGAGCGGACATGGTGATCTTCGATCAGACGCTCACTCCCGCCCAATCCCGCGCGATTTCGGAGATGACGGACATCAAAGTGATCGATCGCACGCAGTTGATTCTGGATATTTTTGCGCGACGGGCACACAGCCGCGAAGGCAAAGTGCAGGTCGAACTCGCGCAGCTCCGCTATCTGCTGCCGAGACTGTCCGGAAAAGGCACGGAGTTGTCGCGCCTGGGCGGCGGTATCGGATCGAGAGGTCCCGGCGAAACCAAGCTGGAAACGGATCGGCGACGGATTCGAGATCGCATCACCCATCTGGAGCGCGAACTCCAGAACTTCGCTCGCCAGCAGGACCAGCGCCGTGCGCGCCGTACCAGGCACCGGATGCCCGTGCTTTCCTTGGTCGGCTACACGAATGCCGGGAAATCGACCCTGCTCAATGTGCTGACGAAAAGCCATGTTTCCACGCAGGATCGTGTGTTTGAAACCCTAGACACTACCAGTCGCAGACTGAGATTTCCCAGGGACCGCGAAGTCATCGTGACCGATACTGTGGGATTCATCCGGGATCTCCCGCAGGAGCTGGTCGGTGCGTTCCGGACGACCCTGGAGGAATTGCGCGAAGCGGATCTTCTCGTTCATGTGGTCGATGCCAGCGCCGCAGACGTCGACATCCAGATCTCGGCCGTGGTGAGGATTCTTCAGGATTTGAATCTCGACACGTTGCCCCGGACGCTGGTGTTCAACAAATGTGATCGCCTTCCGCGCCACGAAGCGGAGCTGCTCTGTCGCCGGTATCAGGCCATCGGCGTCTCCGCACTGCAACCGGATACCCTGCAGCCGTTACTCGATCATCTCGAACGGGAACTCACACTCGCCGTTCCGCCTGATCACGCGGCTCCTGATGCCGTCGTCGCGCTTGCTTCTCGTTCCTGATCTCTTCACAATCTAGCGGTCCGGCCATGCCACGCACGCCAACATCCCCGGCCGACCTTCGGAAGCGGGCACAATCGGTTACGCGAACGCTTCTGGCCGCCATGCCAGAAGCCAAGGTTGAGTTGTCACACCGGTCACCCTGGGAGCTCCTTGTGGCCACCATTCTGTCGGCGCAGTGTACGGATCAGCGCGTGAACCAAGTCACCCCCGTGCTGTTCAAGCGTTACAAGACCCCCTCGGAATTGGCCAAAGCCAGACCGGCTGAACTCGAACAGATCATCCGTTCGACCGGCTTCTATAAGAGCAAGGCCAAAAACCTTGTGGCCTGCGCCCATGCGATCACCATACAATTCGGCGAACGTGTTCCTGACCGTATGGAGGATTTAGTGAGCCTGCCGGGAGTGGGGCGCAAAACGGCGAACGTGCTGCTGGGCCAAGCGTTCGGCCAACCAGCGATCGTGGTCGATACCCATGTGAAGCGCGTCTCCAATCGCTTGCGACTGACCACCTCCGACAATCCCGACCAGATCGAACAGGACCTCCAGCAATTGCTGCCAGCTTCGCAGTGGACCGGTGTGTCACAGCGCTTGCTGCTGCATGGCAGATATATCTGCCTCGCGCGCAAGCCGTTGTGCGGCCGCTGTCCGATCTATGACGACTGTGACGCCAAGGAGAAGACTCCTCGATGATCCGCAGCATGACGGGTTTCGGACAACAACAGGCGCCCTGGCAGGACGGGGCGGTGATGGTCGAGGTCCGGTCCGTCAATCATCGGTTCCTCGAAGTCGCATGCAGGCTACCTCGTCCGTTGCATGCGCTGGAAGAGCCCTTCAAAAAAGCGGTCCAGCAACGTTGCACGCGAGGCCGCATCGACATGACCGTGTCGGTTCAGGGAGGGAAGGGACGGGGAGGGCTCATCAACCTTGACCAGGCGATGGCAAAACAGTACCATCAAACCCTCCGTCGATTGAAAACCTCGCTCAAACTGCCTGGATCTATCGATGTCGCCCTCATCGCCGGGCTCCGGGATGTGCTCACCGTGTCCGATCAGCCGCCGGAAGACCCCCAACTGGCCAAGCTCGTGCAACAGCTCGCCGAAGACGCGCTGGATCAGATGCGCGCGATGCGGCAACGGGAGGGGACGGCTCTGGCCAAAGATATCCGCGGACGCATCCAGACGCTGAACGACCACCGCTCGGCCATCGCCGGTCGTGCGCCTGTCGTCCTAGAAGAGGGGTTCGAGCGGATGAAGCAGCGTATCGAAAAACTGCTGGGCGGAGAGGCTCCGGATGTTCCAAGGCTGCATCAAGAACTGGCCATGTATGCCGACCGAGGCGACATTACGGAAGAAATAGTCAGATTGGACTCCCATATGCTACAGTTTGAGGAACACCTTAAGCGCGCGGAATCCGTGGGCAAAACCCTCGAATTCCTGCTTCAAGAAATGGGCCGTGAAGTGAATACCATCGGCTCAAAGGCGAACGACGCCGTCATTGCAGGTCATGTCGTGCAGATGAAAGCCGAATTGGAGCGCGTCAGAGAACAGGTTCAGAACGTCGAATGAGCATGGCCGCCAACGCAATGCCTCTCCCTTCCGGACCGGTGCGGTCGTCGACCGAACGGCGCGGAATTTTGTTCATCATTTCTGCACCGTCGGGCACCGGCAAAACGACGTTGTGTAAGCAGCTCGCCTCCAACATTCCTGGCTTGTGGCATTCCATTTCGTACACCACGAGGAAGCCGAGACCCGGCGAAGAACACGGCCGGGAATACTTTTTTGCGGACGAAGCGACGTTCCAAGCGATGATCGACCGTCATGAATTCGTCGAATGGGCCCGGGTATACGGACATTTATACGGCACGCCGCGAAAGACGCTGACCGACAAAATCGATCAAGGCATCGACGTGCTTCTCGAAATCGACGTACAGGGCGCGTTGCAGGTCAAGAAAAAATTTGATGACGCCGTCTCGGTCTTCATCCTTCCGCCCTCCATGACCATCCTGCGGCAGCGTCTGCTGGCCCGGGCGTCCGATTCCTCCGACGAAATTCAACGGCGGCTCCAAAAGGTGAAAGAAGAGGTATGGAGCTACCGAGAGTACGCGTACATCGTCAAAAACGATGATCTCACGCACTCACTACGCGACCTGGAAAACATTTTTCTCGGTGAGCGGTTGAGAACGAAACGCTTGAACATGGCCTGGATCGAGAATAACTTTATCCTTGATGACGACGCCAAACCCGGAGATCGAAAAGATCTCCCCTAACCATAAGGGAGTACGGATCCATGATCGATATGCTCAGCCTTCTGCCGCAGTACACCTCGGATGAGTTCGATTCCCGCCACCGCTTGGTCATCGTGGCCGCCCAGCGGGCGAAGCACATCGTGCAGGGGTCGCGCCCCTTCGGGATTTCGCGGTTCACCAAGGAAACGACGATTGCGCTCGATGAAGTGCTCAGGGGCGAAGCCAAATATCTGGTCGGTAAAGAGGCGAGGGACGCCATGAAAGAAGCGAAGCGGGGCAAGGAAGGCGAGACCGAGCGGATGGCCATGATGACCGGCGAAGACGCGCGGGAGATCAAGAAGGAACTCAGCGTGTATGTGGACGACAGTCCCAAGCCCGCTCCGGCCGAAACCGAAGAGTAAGGGATGACCGAGAACTTGAGACCTCCGACGCTTGGAGGAGCACGCCTGGTACTCGGTGTGACCGGCAGCATCGCCGCCTATAAGGCGGTCAGCGTGCTGCGGGCCTTGGTCCGCGAAGGTGCGACGGTCGACGTGGTCATGACCCGTGCGGCCACCAAATTCATCACTCCCCTGACGTTCGAGGTACTCTCGAGCCGGCCGGTGGTGACCGGCCTCTTTGAGGCGCACCAGGAAATGAAGCACCTCTCGCTGCCGGAACAGGCCGATGCCATTCTCGTGGCACCGGCCACCGCCAATTTTCTGGCGAAAGCGGCGCTGGGCATCGCCGATGATCTTCTTACCACGATGCTGTTAACGGCTCACTGTCCGCTCATTTGCGCTCCGGCGATGGACGGCGGCATGTGGTCCCATCCGACCGTGAAGGGCCATGTGCAGACGCTGCGAGCGAGGGGAGTTATCGTCATCGATCCGGAAGAGGGCGCACTTGCATCCGGGCGTTTGGGGCAAGGCCGGCTCGCTGAAGAAGAGCGTATTCTGGTGGGCGTCCGCTCTGTACTGACGCCCAGACGGGACTGGGAGGGTCAGCGCCTGCTGCTCTCCGCAGGGCCGACCCAAGAACCGATCGATCCTATCCGCTATATCTCCAACCGTTCGTCAGGAAAGATGGGTTATGCCATTGCCGAAGCGGCCTCTCAGCGCGGGGCGCAGGTCGTGCTAGTCAGCGGTCCGACGTCCCTTTCTCCGCCGCGGGGAGTGGAAGTAGTCCCCGTGGAGACCGCCGAGGAGATGGCCAAGCACATGAACACTCGGCTGAGTTGGTCGACCGTCGTCGTCATGGCCGCGGCTGTGGCCGATTTTCGACCGAAGCACGCGGCCGAACTGAAATTGAAAAAGCGCGGTAAGCCGACAACCACCCTTGATCTCGAGCAGACCACAGACATCTTGGCCGCCTTATCCGCCCGGCGCACCACACAGGTGCTCGTCGGTTTTGCTGCGGAAACCCATGACCTCCTGACACATGCCAAGGCTAAGTTAAGTTCCAAGGGTCTCGATGTGATCGTCGCCAACGACGTGACCCGTCCAGGAGCGGGATTCGGCACCGATCAGAATACCGCTACCTTGATCGAGCGAGACGGTCGAATCACCGACCTCCCCCTCAAGCCCAAACGCGAGTTGGCGGATGACATTCTGAACGCCGCGCAGCGGTGGCTCACCCCTTTGAAGAAACGGTAGACAATGGCTCCTCAAAAACATGCTGCGAATGCGATGGAGATCGACCGGCTCGCCACTCAGCTTGCCAAAGATCCCCATTCCAAAGCCTTCCTCCCGTTAGCCGAGGAATATTGCAAGGTCGGCATGTGGGAGGAGGCGGTCAGTGTGTTGGAAGCCGGGTTGAAGCTGTATCCAGGATTTATCACCGCAATGGTCATCTTAGGCCGGGCCTACGATCAGCTGAACCAAGCGACCAAGGCCAGGGCAGTCCTTGAGGGAGCGATCAAACTGAGCCCGGAGAACCTTCGCGCTCATCGGACCTTGATGAGAATCTACGCCGGTCAAGGTCTGAAGCAGGACGCGATGAATTCCTGTCGTGTGATCCTCTCCATGAACCCCAAGGACGAGGAAGCGCTCTCCGTCCAAGCCTCGTTAGGAGTACCGGAACTTGAACCGGCGAGAGAGACGCTCTCGCCTCGCCAGTCTTCCCCTGTTGGCCAGGAATCGCGGCCAGCAACGGCTGTCACCAACCACCCCGACGCAACCGACAACTCATCACGAGCGCAGATGACTGGTGATCTTCAACCGGCCAGCGTGGAACGCGCTACCGGTCATGCCGCAACGATTGCACAGCTCGAGTCCTGGTTGCGCTCCCTCGAGCGACAGCGACGCGACCGGCCGACATCCGGCTCGAACCCCTAAATTTCCAATATATTCGATGGTTTGACCACTCATTGCCAGCCTGTTACAATGCCGCTCTCCTGAATTGCCGGCAAGAACACCGCCAGCTTCTGTAGACATCGGTTGAAGCATGCGCCGGATACTCGTGTTACATGGACCCAACCTGAACCTGCTCGGCACCAGGGAGCAGTCCGTCTATGGCAGCCAGTCCTTGGACAGCATTGACTCGGCCCTGATAAAGCTCGCCCAGGATCTGGGAGTAGAAGTCGACGTTCGACAATCCAATAGCGAAGGGGAACTCGTCAACTGGATCCAAGAGAGTGGAACTGGCTATCAAGGAATTATCATCAATCCGGCCGCTTACACCCATACCAGCATCGCGATTCGGGACGCTCTTGCGGCAGTGGGCTTGCCCACCGTTGAGGTGCATCTGTCGAACATCCACCAGCGGGAACCATTCCGTCATCATTCGCACGTGGCCGGAGTGGCCTTGGGTCAAATTTCCGGATTGGGGCCCACCGGCTACCTGCTTGCTCTGCGCGGCCTGCATGACCATTTGTCAGCCCAAAAAAAGTTCAAAAAGTCCTCACCGGGGTCCCGGCGGCAGAAAAGTGCATCACGATAGCAGCGTACACATCATTCATTCCGATGCGGTGAAGGGAGCAACAGTGATTTCCACCACTGATTTTCGAGGCGGCGTCCGTCTCATGGTCGACGGCGAGCCATTCTACATCGTCGAATTTCAACATGTGAAACCGGGTAAAGGCGGAGCATTCGTCCGGACGAAGCTCAAGAGCTATCTGTCGGGCAACGTGCTCGATCGCACGTTTCGGTCTGGAGAGCGGTTTGAGGAGCCAGATCTTGAAGAACGCGAAATGCAATTCCTTTATGCGACCGGCGACGACTACACGTTCATGGACACCGATACCTACGAACAGTTGACCTTTGAGAAAAGGCAATTGGGCGACAACGCGGACCTCCTCAAAGAAAACATGAACGTGAAGATTCTCGTTTACGAACATCGTCCAATCGATGTCGAACTGCCCATCTTCATCGAGCTCAAAGTGGTCGATGCCGATCCCGGCGTTCGCGGGGATACGGCGTCAGGCGGCACGAAACCCGCCGTCGTCGAAACAGGCGCAACGATTAAAGTCCCCCTCTACCTGGAGGTCGGGACGGTCATCAAGATCGACACCCGTACGAGAGCCTACGTGGAGCGCGTTCGGTGAGCCGGAAAAAGCCCCGCAAAGCCCGCATCCCGGGCACCCCCATCGTGCTGCCAGGGTCTTTCGGCACCAAAAGCGCCCAGGATGCCGCAGCGCAAACGAGGCAGATTCAAGAGCTGATCGACCTGCTGAAACGCAACCATTTGACCGAACTCGAGATTGAACGGGCTGGCATCCGCATCAGAGTCCGGCATGAGATCGGGATCAAGACCGTGTCGGCCAGCGTGAGCGAGGCCGGTCAGGCGTCTGCCCCTGCCGTGACCCCGCAGGCCGTTCCGGCCAGCGAGTTGCTGGAGGTCGCCGCCGGACACATCACCATTACCTCGCCGATTGTGGGCACCTTCTACCGGTCGCCTTCCCCCGATGCCGATCCCTATGTCGAAGAAGGCGATTACGTGAAAAAAGGACAGGTCTTGTGTATCGTCGAAGCCATGAAATTGATGAACGAGATTGAGTCGGAGGTGGACGGCCGCATCACGAAGATTCTGGTGGAAAGCACCAAGCCCGTTGAATACGGTCAGGCGCTCTTCCTGATCGATCCGAAAGCCACCCCTTGAAACACGGATGTTGACACAGATCCTTCAGCGTTGCTCTAGCCGCTCCCGGACCCTCAACCAGCCTCGCCATCGCCCCGGGGACGGCTTCACGCCCGTTCAGGCTGGTCATACCCTGTGCCTCCACCGATGGAAGGGACGCCGACGTGTTTAAGAAGGTGCTCGTCGCCAATCGGGGAGAGATCGCGCTGCGGGTGATCCGTGCCTGCAAAGAGCTCGGCATCAAGACCGTCGCCATCCATTCAGAGGCCGATGCCGGCGCCATGCACACCCGCGCCGCGGACGAGCGCTTGTGCGTGGGCCCGGCCGAATCGGCCCTGAGTTACCGCAACATCCCCAACGTGCTCAGCGCCGCGGAAATCACCGGCGCCGATGCCATCCATCCTGGCTATGGGTTTCTCTCCGAGAATGCGCACTTCGCCGAAGTCTGTGAATCCATTGGCGTGAAATTCATCGGCCCGACCTCGGAAAACATCGCTTTGATGGGTGATAAGGCCAAGGCTCGCGAGATCGTCTCTCGTCGAGGACTGCCGGTGACGCCGGGAAGCCCGGGAGAACTCAAAAGTGAACAGGAGGCCCGGGAAGCGGCCACCAAAATCGGCTATCCGGTCATTATTAAAGCCGCGGCTGGCGGTGGCGGACGCGGCATGCGGGTCGTGAACAGCACCGACGAACTCGGTCGTGCCTTCCAGGCGGCCCAGGCGGAAGCCAAATCGACCTTCGGCAACGACAGCGTGTATCTCGAGCGATATTTCCTCGAACCTCGTCACATCGAAGTGCAGATTGCGGCGGATGTTCGCGGCCACGTCGTGTATTTGGGGGAGCGTGATTGCTCGATTCAACGGCGTCACCAGAAACTCGTGGAAGAAACGCCGTCACCTGCTGTGGATGAGAAGCTCCGTCGCGAAATCGGGCGCGTGGCCGTGGAGGCGATGAAAGCGGTGCACTACCGTAATCTAGGCACGGTGGAGTTCCTGCTCGACAAGGACCGCAACTTTTTCTTCATGGAAGTGAACACCCGTATCCAAGTGGAGCATCCGATCACCGAAATGGTGACAGGTATCGATCTCATCAAGGAGCAGATCACGCTGGCCGACGGCCAGCCGCTTTCCTTCAAGCAGCCCGATATTCGGCTCAACGGGCACAGCCTTGAGTGTCGGATCAACGCCGAAGACCCGGAAAAGTTCACGCCATCCCCCGGATTGATCACGCGCTACAGCGCCCCGGGTGGCTTCGGCGTCCGGGTCGATTCCGCCATGGAATCGAATGCCCTGGTCGTCCCACACTATGATTCGATGATCGCCAAGCTCATTACGCATGGCCGGGACCGTCAAGAAGCCATGGCCCGCATGCGTCGGGCGCTCGATGAATTTGTGATCGAAGGGATCAAGACGACGATCCCGCTTCACAAACGGATCCTGACCGATCCGGACTTTCAAAAGGGTCACGTTTCAACCACCTACCTCGAGCGTTTTCTCGCCGGCTGACGCTGCCACGACGGCCTGCGTCTGCCTGAGACCGTAACCCTCACTCGACAATAATCGTACCGCTCATACCGGCATGTCCGCGCATCGCGCAGGAAAAGAGATAGACCCCCGGAATGGTTCGAACGACGGTCTCGGCCTTGTGGTTGGGCAACACCGGTAAACTGCTGGGCGGCGTGCCCGTGACGCCGGTTTGACGCGCCAACAGCACGCTCTTGAACTCATGCGGCTCCCGACCTGCATTGCCAATCCTCAGTCGGATCGGATGCTCAGCCGCCACGCGCACTTCGGCCGGAGTAAAGCGAAAATCCTCTGCCACGATGTCGACCGTCTGCTCAGGCGAATTACACCCCATGGCCCACAGGACGAGCAGGGTGACGAGAGATGTGACGGCACGTGATCGCATGGAACGATCGACACGACTGGTCATGGGTCTGCGCTGGCGTCCTTTCAATGGCGCACGCTACAATGCCGGTTCATGACCTCCGGTCGCAAGCGAGCCATTCTTCTTGCAGGTCTCTATGTGATCCTCGACCCGTCGGTTCGACCTGATCGATCGCTCATGGAGATCCTGAACGCGGCGGCCGCCGGTCACGTCCGGATTTTCCAGTATCGCAACAAGACAGCGTCCATGAAAGAGGCCTTGGCCGAGGCCGGGCCGCTGCGCGACCGAGCCAGGGAACTGAACGTCCTGTTTCTCGTCAACGACCGCTGCGATCTGGCACTGGCCATTGATGCGGATGGTGTCCATCTCGGTCAATCAGACCTGCCGTACCTCAAAGCCCGGCAGCTCCTCGGAGGGCAGAAATACATCGGACTCTCCACGCATAATGCCGGCCAGGTCAAAGAAGCTGAGCAGTTGCGCCCGGACTATATCGGGTTTGGCCCAATCTTCACGCCCGCCTCCAAAACCGATCATGATCCGGTAGTGGGTGTTGAAGGACTCGCACGCGTGCGGGCCCTCACGTCGCTCCCCGTATTCGCCATCGGAGGCATTCAGACACAGCATGTGCGCCCGCTCATGGAGGCCGGCGCGAATGGGGTCGCCGTGATCTCCGCCGTCTGCGGGGCGCCCGACATCACAGCAGCGGCAACCGGGTTTACCGAGCAGATGACTTGACCAAACGGGCCAGTGCCGTCATCGCCGACATTCTCGCCAGGCGAGCCACCGAGCGCCGGAAACTTCGTGCCAACCCCGGCTCATAGGCGAGCGGACCGAGCACCGGGAGGCCTGCCTGCTTCCGAAGTGCCTCGACGGTCGTCTTTTCTTGAAAACGCATCGTGGCCGATCGAACTGGCCCTGTGCGATTGAGCACCAGCGCGATAAGCGGAATTCGCCGACGTCGAAGCGCCTCGATCACGAGCAAGGCATGGTTGATCCCGCCGAGTCCCGCGCGGCCCACGACGACGACCGGAAGCTTGAGACTCCCGATCAGGTCCATCACATCGGCCTTCGGGGCGATCGGGACGCGAACACCGCCGATGCCTTCCACCACCAGGTAGTCATACCGGTTGACGAGCAGGCGATACACCTGCCGGATGACGCGCAGATCGATGGTCCGCCGTTCCGCTTGCGCCGCGGCAAGCGGCGCCACCGGCTGTTCGAACTGATAGGGACAGATCGCGCTGAGTGTCTCCTCGCTTTCGATCACGGCTCGCAGCCGCGCCGCATCCGAGCGCTCGCCCCTGGAAAGAGTGAGGCCCGTCTCGATGGGCTTCATCACGCCCACGCTGCGTCCCAAGCGTTTCAGCGCCAAAGCCAGCGCCGCGGTGACCACTGTTTTACCGACACCGGTATCGGTGCCGGTCACAAAGACACCTGCTCCGCGCCGAACGCCTTTACGGTGCTTCATAGGAAGAGCAATCGGCTATCACAGTTCCAGATCTGTCCAGAGACATCTTTCACCTGCACCAGATGAACGACGGTTCGGACCACCTCCCCGAGTGCAGGGGATCTTCGAAGGGCATGATCGCGCCATCCATCCTTGCCGGGGTAGGCTCCCTCAGCAAGTTTCGTATGCTGCCAGCCGGGCCAGAGCAGATTCACGCAAATATTCTCTTCTCCAAATTCCAACGCTGCGGTTTTGACCAGCCCGAGCTGCCCGGCCTTGGAGGCGGCATAGGCCGCTTGCCCGGCCGCTCCTTGATATCCCGCATAGGACCCGACGACGACAATCGATCCACCGCCTTGGCCACGCAGCGGGGGGATCATGGCGCGCAAACAGTGAAAGAGTCCTGTGAGGTTGGTCGCCATCACTTCCGCCCACACGTGCTCCTGAAGCCTGAGCACAAGTTCGCCGCCGCCTATGCCAGCTGCGCACACAAACGAGAGGGGAGGAGGGTGGTTCTGCGCAAACGCATTCACCATCTGCTCGACCGAGCGAGCATGGCGCACATCCGCTTCGTAAAGCGCCCCTCTGCCACCGGTTTGTTCTATTTCACTCAGAATCCGTTCCGCCGAGGCTTTACCCTTGTGATAGTGCACGCCGACACACCAGCCGGCGCTTCCCAACGCACGGCTGATTGCCTGGCCGATTCCACCAGACGCCCCGGTCACTAATACCGATCCCGGTCCGGCTGCGGCGGCATCCACGTCCGAGGGCTGTGACATGGTCGTCATCACCTGGGATTATCGTGGGGCCGGAAGAGGAAGGCAAGCCGCAGAGCGGGTCCACCGCAAAGGTTGTTGGCTCTTGCCGCCTTCTGGAGTCGTATGGTACCGTTTGACACAACCCCTCAGATCCCCAGGGATCGCGGAGACACCCGTGAAACGGCACTACATGATCGTCGTTTTTGCACTTTTCTTTCTCATGGCCTGTCCCTCCCTGTCCATGGCCGGCGATGACCTCAATGTCATCGGACAGTCCTCCGACTATTTCCCGGACACCATCGGCAGCCATTGGGAGTATCATGGTCAGCTCACGGAAGGGCCGCTGCAAACGATCGACCAAAAATTCTTTACGAACGTCTCGACGGTCGTGGGGACGAGGACGTTACGGGGGATGAACGTCACGGTGTTTCACGACACCAATCCTGGGAATCATGGACCGTCCGACAGTTTTTATCGCCGAGATGTGGTTGGCATCGTGTACCACGGATCCGAACCCGGCACTCCGTTGGAGAAACAGCTCATTCCCTATCAAATTGTCCGGTTTCCGATCAAGATCTCTTCGACGATTCAACAGTTCGACAAGAAGGGCTTGGACTTCGGCACGGATATGGACCGTGACGGTGTGAACGAAAAAGTCGATGCGCAGGGCACCTCGACGGTCGCAGGGCTTGAAACCGTCACTGTGCAGGCGGGGACGTTCAAGGACGCAGTGAAAGTCGAGGCCTACATGCGGATGCGGATACAGCTCTCCGGCACGCGGCGAACGGTCACTGGCACCGATGTCATGACAGCCTGGTTTGCCAAAGGGGTGGGCCTCGTGAAATACGTGGAGCGGCAGGAGCTTTCGCCGCTCGAAGACCGCGGCGTGATCACCGAGATCACGGAGGAGTTGGATTCCTACGAGATCAAGTCGACCAACGCGTCACTCGGCCGGGGCGAAACCCCGGCGGAGAGTCTGCTCGCTGACCACTCGAGTGACGACGAACTGCATCAGGTAGTCCTCGCTTCCCGCCTTCGCCCCAACCCCTGAGAGCCGGTGTCCGCCGAAGGGTTGACGATTGACGAGCGCCCCGGTAATGGGCCGGTTCAAATACAGGTTTCCCACGTCGAACCGCTCGCGAGCCATCTCGAGATGAGACGGACTGCGTGAATAGACGCCACCGGTCAATGCATACTCGGTCGAATTGGCGAGGCTAAGCGCCTCTTCAAACGAGCCGGCCTTCAGGACGGCGAGGACCGGTCCGAAGATTTCTTCCTGTGCGATCCGAGCCGTGGGAGCGACATCGGCAAAGACCGTCGGCCCGACATACCAGCCCGGCTGTGTGACACGGCCCTCTACCATCACACGCCCTTCCTGATTTCCGATCTTGATGTAGTCGAGAATGCTCGCCTGAGCCCTCTCGTCGATCACCGGCCCCACCTGAGTCCCAGGATGTTCCGGATTGCCGACCCGCAAACTGGCGACAGCCTCTTGAAGCCGCTTGAGAAAAAGGTCATACACGGCAGCATGCACGATGGTCCGTGAACAGGCCGAGCATTTCTGGCCGCTATAGCCGGTGCTGGAGGCGATCACTCCGGCCACGGCCTCGTCCAAATCGGCGGTTTCATCGATGATGATCGCGTTCTTGCCGCCCATCTCGGCGATGACACGCTTGACCATACGCTGACCCGGGACAACTGCGGCCGCGTCCTTCAACAGGCCCAGGCCCACCTTCTTGGATCCCGTGAAGGCTATCGTTGTGATCGCTGGATGCTGCGCCAGCGCGCGTCCGATCTCCGGTCCTCCGTGAAGGCAAAGGAGCACCGCCTCGGGAACCCCCGCTTCGGCCAGCAATTCAGCCAGCAACTGGCCCATGATCGGCGAGCGCTCCGATGGCTTGAAGAGGACCGGATTGCCGGTGACAAGCGCCGCAGACACCATGCCCGTGGGAATGGCGAGAGGGAAATTCCACGGCGCAATGACCGCCGTGATTCCGCGCGGCTCCAGCAGACGATGGTTGAGTTCTCCCGGTTCCTGTCCCAGGCGTTTGGGCTTGGAAAGCCGAAGCCACTCGACTCCGTAGAATTCCAAGAAGTCGATCGCTTCTGCGACATCCGCATCGGCTTCTCGTCTGGACTTTCCGCATTCGAGCACCTCCCAGGCCGCGAGGCGATCACGGCGCGACCGCATCAGAGCTGCTGCCTCCCGTATGATCTCCACACGCCGTTCGGCAGGCAACGTACGCCAGGCCGCCCAGGCTCGGTCCGCGCATCGCACGGCGGCTTCGATGTCGGCCGCAGCGGCTGTGAGCACGATTCCGACGATTTCCTCCGGCCGGCTCGGGTTATGCGATGGCATGAGCGGGCCATTCAGCGTCAGCCCGTCCGTGACGGAACGCCAAGTCTTGCCAAGCTGTCCTTTGACCTCGTTGATCGCCTGCTGCATCGCGGATCTCGCCTCCGGCACGGAAAAATCCCGCAACGGTTCATTCCGAAACCCTGGTGGAACAGCAGCAGGCCGGTCCGCCGGCGTTGGAACTGGCGGCGCCAGCAGCATCGACAGCGACTGGGACTCTACGAATTCTTTCCGTAGGAACGATTCGTTTGAGGTGTTTTCCAAGAGACGCCGGACAAGATAGGCCATGCCCGGCAGCAGCTCTCCGACCGGTGTGTACAGCCGCAGCCGACGTCCTCGCCGCAAGACTGCTTCTTGGAAGGGCTCCGCCATGCCGAAAATCATTTGATACTCCCAGGTAGCGGGGGAAAGATGGAGCTGCTCGGCCATCGCCTCGATATAGGCCAGCGTCCGTAGATTATGGGTGCCGAATGCCGGCCGGATCACATCGCTCGCTTCCAAGAGCGTGCGCACGAGCGCTTCATAGTTTGCGTCGGTCTCCGCCTTGTGCTCGAACAATGGCACAGGCCATCCCCGTTGCCGGTAGCGGATCGTATCGGAATCCCAGTAGGCACCCTTCACCAGCCTGAGCGTCACGGGTGTCCCGCGCTGTCGAGCCCAGGCCAGGATGGCCTCAACGTCTTGCATCGTCGCTCGATGGTAGGCTTGGACTGCCAATCCTGCGTGTGGAAAGGTTCGATATGCCGGCTCCATCAACAACCGGGTGAAGATCATGATCAGGAGGTCTTTCGTCTCGGCTTGTTCCATATCGAAAATCAGTGAGGCCGGCGCCCGCATCGCCGCATCGACGATCGGACGGAGACGCCGCGCCACGGAGTCGAAACTGCCCTCCGGATCGATCGGATCCACGTGAGGAGAAAGCGCGGAAATCTTCAAGGAGAGTTGCACGCGCGGCACGGGTCCCCAGTGATCCTGTTCGAGCAGAGGACTGCGCTTCCACGATCGGGCGACCTGCGCTAACGTTTCGAGGGCCTCCAGGCAGCGATCGCGGTAGCGGTCGGCTTCCTGGTCGCTGATGGTCGCTTCGCCCAGCAGATCGACCGACCAAGCCTTGCCCTCGGTCCACAAATGCGTCAAGGCCGGTGTCGCATCGGTGACAGACGAGCCGGCAATGAATGTGCGCGCCATCTGTTCGACTTGGGCGCGAATCGCATGGCCGCTCAGCTTGGCGCCCACCCCGGTAGCCGCAAGGGCTTTCAAGCCCCAGCCGAGCCCGAACGCCTGAGCGGCCAACGCCCCGAAATACTCCTGAGCCAGCGTCACGACCCGCTGATCGTCGGTGACCGATGGCAGCACATCGATGAACCGGAATAACTGGGTCTTGAAGTCAAGGTTGTGCATGGCGAGGTTGATGGCCGCTTGGGACCACCAACGTCGCTCGAACAAGGTAGGTGACTGGCCTCCTGAGAGACGGGCCAGTTCTTCACCGATCTGACGGACAGAGGCCTCCAGGTCGTTCGTCACAGCCACGCGACACCTTCGTGAGCGGGGAGAGAGCGTCTGTTGCTTTCAGTATACACCTGCAACTGTCGTCCTATTTTTTTGACGGAAAGAATTTCTTGATTAAAGTCCGCCACTTCGGTACTCTTACGGCACACGACTTCTCGGTCCCGGCCTGAGTAAGACAAGTGCACTTCCCCACACACCGGATGGTGACTCTTTGTCGAAGGAGACGGACGAGAGATCTGCGTACGACGCGCGCCGCCAGGTGAGGCGGTGACGCTCACGAACCTCATGGTCCTACGATACAGGGAGTAACGGATGCCGGACGCTATTGGAAAGAGCCCATTTGCCTACAAAACCTTTATCCTTTTTTGCCTCGTCGCCGTCACCACGCTGATCGGCACCCCCCTCTTCGGCTATGTCTACGGGTACACCCTCTTCGACTGGGTGCTGTTTAGCATCCTCTACCTCGTGACCGGCTTGGGGATCACCGTCGGGTATCACCGGTTGATTTCGCACCGCAGCTTTGAATGCCATCCCTGGGTCAAAGCCTTTTTGCTGATGGCCGGCGGCTGGGCGCTCCAGAACTCGGCGCTCCGATGGTGCTCGGATCATATTCGGCATCATGCCCGGACGGATCAGGAAGAAGATCCATACAACGCCAAGAAAGGCTTCTGGCACAGCCACTGCGTGTGGCTCTTCATCAACACCCCGCATCGGACGGAAAATTACGAGCGGCAGCTGCGGAAAGACCCGATGATCATGTGGCAGCACCGCCACTATCACGCCATCGTCATCTCGGGGCTCGCGTTTCCCTTCGTCCTGGGGTATTTCCACGGCGGCGTGATCGGCGGCATCGGGTGTTTTCTGCTCGCAGGCATGTTCCGAATGTTCATGGTGCTGAACTCCACCTTCGCGATCAATTCCCTCTGTCACATGTTTGGCACGCAGCCGCATGGTCAGGGGGACAGCAGCCGCGACAGTTGGCTCGTCTCCTGTTTCACCTTCGGCGAGGGCTACCACAACTATCACCATACCTATGCGCGCGATTACCGCAACGGCCCACGCTGGTACAATGTTGATCCTTCCAAGTGGACAATTTACACGCTGTCCGTACTGGGACTGGCCACCAACCTGCGCCGGCTGGATTCCACCGTCCTGTCTGAGTAGAACGGTCCGGCCGAGCGATCCTGCCAGGGTCAATGGACCCATTTTCTTTCCCCTCGTCCATCGCTTATGATGCAAGAGTAGCGGAAGGAGCACAGCCATGGCTGACGAACATTCCTCTGCCCAGCAATCCCAGGGCAAAGACACGCTGATCCCCGGCGTCAAACACGTCATCGCCATTAGCAGCGGGAAGGGCGGGGTCGGTAAATCGACCGTGGCCGCGAACCTCGCCTGCGCGCTGGCGTTGATCGGCGCCAAGGTCGGCCTCATGGACGCGGATGTGTACGGGCCGAACATTCCGATGATGATGGGCAGTACGACCGGCCCCGAACAACGGGACGGGAAGATCGTGCCGGTGGAGAATTATGGGGTGAAGCTCATTTCGATGGCCTTCCTGGTTCCGGAGGAGGCGCCGATCGTGTGGCGTGGCCCCATGGTGCATCAATACCTGCAAGCCTTTTTCCGCGACGTGTTGTGGGGAGAACTGGATTATCTGTTGATCGACCTGCCTCCGGGAACCGGCGATGTGCAACTCTCGTTGTCCCAGATGGTACCGCTGGCCGGCGCCGTGACCGTGACGACGCCGCAGGAAGTCGCCCTCTACGACGTGCGCAAAGGGATGGCGATGTTTCAAAAGGTCAATGTGCCGCTGCTCGGCATTATCGAGAACATGAGCTCGTTCGTGTGCAGTCATTGCGGCGAACGCACCGACATTTTTTCCCACGGAGGAGGGGAGCGGGCGGCGTCCAAACTCGGCGTGCCGTTCCTCGGCAGTATTCCCATCGATCCCGCCATCCGCGAAGGAGGCGACAGCGGACATCCCATCGTGGTGGCGAATCCTTCATCTCCTCCGGCGGCCGCCTTCAAGGACATCGCCAAGAAACTCGTGGAGCGGTTGGGTGGAGCGGCCACGGGAGGTGCCTCAATCGAAAGCCTCCTCAAGAAAATTAAGCAGCCGTTTACCAATCAATAGGCAGCGTGAGAGGAGGCAGAAGCGTATGGGAGAGTTCGTACGGGTCGCGGGCACCGACGATGTGAAGCCTGGTCATGGCCTGGTCGCCGAGGTCAACGGCAAGGCCCTGGCCGTCTTCAACGTTGAGGGGCAATTCCATGTCATTGACAACACCTGCCTGCACCGGGGTGGGCCGCTCGGGGAAGGGGAGCTGGAAGCGAGCGTCGTGACCTGCCCATGGCACGGCTGGCAGTTCAATGTCACGACCGGTGTCTGCGTCAACAATCCTTCCGCGAAAATCGAAACCTATCAAGTCAAAGTGGAAGGCACTGACGTCAAAGCGCTGTTATAGCATTTCATCCGATCAGAAAGGACGGCCATGGCAGCCTCCGCCAGCGCACAGCTCGAAATCGCCGCAGCGCTCGTTCGCCTCTATGTGTTCCTGAGCCAATATCTGGATCGCTGTCTGGACGACGGAGTCCGGCGCAGTACTTCGGATGGCGATCTTCAAACCCACCTCGACCAAACACGCCTCGAGTTGATGGAGATTCTGTCCGTCAATCCGGTGGTGAAACGCAAGTTGACCGACGAATGTGACAGAATTCTGAACCTCGGCGCGTCTTGCGTGACCTCAAGTCCCATCACGACGAAGAACCGCGAGCTCATCCAAGCCGAGCGTGAAGTGCTCAAGCAAAAAACCAGCGCGTTGAGCGACCTCGTCGCCGTCTTCCGCGCATTGGATTGACCGTGGGAACCACCGCTCAGAACACCTACCAGCTGGCAGGCCTCGATCCCCGCGAACGCGGTTTCAGCCGCCCTGTCGAAGTGAGAGAAGACGACCAAAGGTACCGCGCGTCGCTGCGGTATGAAGCCACGCGTATCGTGACTGCGCCTGGAGACACTCAGGAAGCCGCACTCCAACTCCTTGTCGCGACGCTGCATGAGCAAGGGTATCGTCAGCTCAAGACACAAATCACTTTCCGCAGCGGAACCTATTTTGGCTCGCAGGAGTCCTGGGTGGAATACCCTGATCCGCCGCTTGCAAGAAGGCGGGGCGCCGGTCTTGTCGCCGCCATTCGAAATTGGTTTCACCGGGACACCCTGTCGGCATGACGCTGATTCCACTCACGCAGCTCCGCTCGAGCGGGGCCTCGACGGAACGCCTTCCGGCCTGGTTCAAAGTTGAGGCCAAAACCGGCCCGGATTACCTGGACCTCAAGCAGACGATCGACCGTTTAAAACTTCACACGATCTGTGAAGAGGCCCGTTGTCCCAATCGATGGGAATGCTGGAATGCCCGCACCGCGACATTTCTGATTCTCGGCGATATCTGCACGAGACGGTGCCATTACTGTTCGGTGGAGACCGGCCGCCCGCAGGCGGTGGATCCTGAGGAGCCCAGGCGTGTCGCCGAAGCGGTACAGGCGTTGGGCCTCCGCCATGCCGTTATCACGTCGGTGAATCGGGATGAATTGGCGGACGGCGGTGCCGCCGTGTTTGCCGACACCATTCGCCTCACCCGGGAACGCAATCCCGGCTGTACGATTGAGGTGCTGATCCCTGATTTCGCAGGCAGCGCCTCCGCCCTGGAGACGGTCTGCCTGGCGCGCCCGGACATTCTCAATCACAATATTGAGACCGTCCCGCGGCTCTTTCCCGCCCTACGCCCACAGGGGAAATATCAACGATCGCTTGAACTCTTGGCTCGGGCTCACGCGCGGGGGCTCCGGACGAAGTCAGGGTTGATCGTTGGGATGGGGGAGAGGCCGGACGAAATCTACACGGTGCTACACGATCTGCGGGCGGCCGGATGTGACGTCGTCACGATCGGTCAATACCTGCAGCCGACCAAAGGGCATGTGCCGGTCGTTCGCTATTATGAGCCGGCTGAATTTGCGCACCTGAAAGCCGAGGCCTTGGCCATGGGCTTTGCCCATGTCGAATCCAGCCCACTGACCCGCAGTTCCTACCATGCCGCACAGCATGCTCAGGTGTAATTCGTTCACCTGATACCCGGTCACCAGATCGTCGTTCGGCTTCTCCGCCGGCTTTGAACAGCTCCATACTCGCTCCTCGTGCTTTACATCCCGTCTCCGAGTGCTACGCTTAAGTCATCATGCCGGGTTGCTGGAAGGAGTATTTCCAGATGACAGGCACCGAGATCGTTGCGTGGTTGGTCTTGGCATTCGCCGATGGACCCGATTGCCTGCTTCAAGCGTCGATCCATTGGCTTCCCGAGGGGCCCGCGTGGAGGCGAGAGGATGGGTGTGCCGTCCATTCACAACAAGAGGGGAGCCACATTATATTGTGGTCCGACGCTCGATGGGTCGCGATTAGAATTCCCACCGGCGCACGGTCGTTGTCTTACCGGTGGGGGCGCGCAGTGGCCTTTGTGAACGGCAAGAGCGTGACAGTCCAATTTGGGAACACTGGTGCCAGACAGACACGGCCCTCGCGGAGTCAGGACCGAGTGGACCTGCTCGATAAATGGAGAGTCAGTACTCCTCCAGTGTTTCGACAATTCCATTACCGTCGAACGGTCGAACAACCGATGGCTGTTCTCTTTCCTGCAGCGATGTCTTCCTCTTATCCTGCTGCGGAGAGCACTTGAGTAATCATGTGTTGTGCTTCCCGTTGAATCTGCGCCAGATGCTCCTGCCCCTTGAAGCTTTCGGCATACAGCTTGTACACATCTTCGGTCCCTGAGGGGCGGGCGGCGAACCAGCCCTGTCCTGTGAGGACTTTGAGTCCGCCGATGGGAGCGCCATTGCCCGGGGCCTCAGTGAGCCGCGACACGATGGGATCGCCCGCGAGGGTGGTCGCGCGCACTTGCTCCGCCGAGAGCTTCGAGAGCCGGTGCTTCTGGTCTGGCGTCGCCGGGGCATCAATGCGGGCATACCGCGGTTCGCCCAATTCCCGGGTGAGCTCCCGGTAGAGTTCCGAGGGATCCCGGCCGGTGCGTGCCATCATCTCAGCGGCCAGCAGGTCCATGATGATGCCGTCCTTGTCCGTGGACCACACCGTGCCATCCCGTCGCAGAAACGAAGCGCCGGCGCTCTCTTCGCCGCCGAACCCCAGCGACCCGTCCAGCAATCCGTCGACAAACCACTTGAAGCCGACCGGCACTTCGACGAGCCGCCGCTTAAGTTTCGAGGCGACGCGATCAATGACGCTGCTGCTCACCAACGTTTTCCCGATGCCGGCGCCAGCCGGCCAGGCTGGACGATGGGAGAAGAGATATGCGATGGCCGCGGCCAAATAGTGGTTCGGGTTCATGAGGCCGGCCGAGCGGGTCACGATGCCATGTCGGTCATTGTCCGCGTCATTGCCGAACGCGACGTCAAAGCGGTCCTTGAGCGCGATGAGATTCGCCATCGCGTAGGCGGACGAACAATCCATCCGGATTTTTCCGTCCCAATCAAGCGGCATGAACCGGAAGGTCCCATCCACGGCAGGATTCACGATATCGAGATTGAGCCCGTAGCGCTCGGTAATGGGCGTCCAGTAGGCGACGCCCGAGCCCCCGAGCGGATCGATGCCAAGTTTCAGGTT